>Ga0265332_10002083_pt1 | contig 10417 bp, 7 predicted proteins | sample 41926metaG_FD_202084 | JGI IMG/M metagenome (GOLD analysis project Ga0265332, IMG submission 202084) | Rhizosphere microbial communities from Carex aquatilis grown in University of Washington, Seatle, WA, United States - 4-19-26 metaG | ecosystem: Host-associated > Plants > Roots > Rhizosphere >...
AAACTGACGACCTGGCACCCCTGCGGATTGATCCCGGACATTACATGCTTGATCGTGCTGTCCTTCCCCGCCGCGTCCATCGCCTGGAAGATTATCAGGAGAGCGCTGCGGTTCTCCGCGTACAATTTGTCCTGGAGGAGGGCCATTCTCGAGATGTCCCCGGCAAGCTTTTCTTTGGCGGCCTTCCTGTCCTTGAACGCTCCGGTGTATTTGGGGTCGAAGTCCTTGAGGCGCAGGGATCTGCCCGGTTTTAAAATTATCTTCGGATCGTGTTTCATGGTTCGCCTTTTGACTTCGGCCGTAAAATCCCGTATTCCGTTTCGCCCGCTCCAATAATCTACAATAAAACCGGGCGGAATTCCAGAAAAAAGCTCAAAGGTTTTGTCTCCGCGCCGCGAACTCATGTTTTGTATAATTTATAACCGGCTTTTAAAGCAAGCAAAGGAAGCGCCACGCCATGCAAAGCTACGAAATACGCAAAGGTTTCCTGGATTTTTTCGCCAAACAAGGGCATCCCATCGTTAAGTCCAGCCCGCTGATACCCGAGGGCGATCCGTCGCTCCTCTTCACCTCCGCCGGCATGGTGCAGTTCAAACCCTATTACCTGGGATTGAAGACCGACATGAAACGCGCGGCCTCGTGCCAGAAGAGCTTCCGCACCACCGACATCGAGAACGTGGGCCGCACCATCCGCCACCTGACTTTCTTCGAAATGCTCGGGAACTTTTCCTTCGGCGACTATTTCAAGGCCGAATCGATAAAGTGGGGCTGGGAATTCCTGACCAAAGAGATGGGCCTGACCCCGGAGCGGCTGTACCCTTCCGTTTACCGCGGCGGTGTGGCTCCCAGGGACGAAGAGGCCCGCAAGATCTGGGAAAGCGTGCTGCCCAAGAACCTGCACTCCCACATAGTGGAACTGGGCGACGCCGACAATTTCTGGGCGATGGGCGACACCGGCCCTTCCGGCCCCTGCTCCGAGATCTACTGGGACCGCGGCGAGAAGTACGCGCACACCGGCTGCCAGGGCGCCGGCTGTTCCTGCGACCGCTACATCGAGATCTGGAACCATGTCTTCACCCAGTTCGACAAGCAGCCCGGCGGCATCTACAACCCGCTGCCCAAGAAGAACATAGACACCGGCATGGGCCTGGAGCGGCTCACCTTCATAGTGGAGGGCAAGGAAACTCCGTTCGATACCACGCTTTTCTTCCCGATAGTAGAAGCCGCCTCGAAAATGCTGAAGGTGGAATATAACTCTTCCCCGGAGGCGGTCTCGGCGTTCCGCATAATCAGCGAACATTTGCGCGCTTCCACTTTTCTGCTGGCCGAGGGCATTATCCCTTCCAACGAAGGCCGCGGCTATGTGCTGCGCCGCCTGATACGCCGCGCCGCCCGCTACGGGCGCGTGATGGGCGCCAAAGACCCGTTCCTGCACCAGCTGGTGCCGTCCGTCTACACGATCTTCAAGGACGTGTACCCGGAGATAGTTTCCGCCGAGAAGACCATCAGGGAAGCGCTGAAGTTCGAAGAGCAGGGCTTTATCGAGACTCTGGAAAACGGCGAAAAGTACCTTGAGGAACTCCTGAGAGATAACCCGCGCGGCGTGCCGGGCGAGGGCGCTTTCCGGCTTTACGAGACTTACGGCTTTCCGCTGGAGCTTACCCGCGAACTGGCGCTGAAGAGGAACATCCCGCTCGACGAGGAGGGCTTCCACCGCGCCCGCAAGGCCGCGCAGGATACCGCCAAGGCCAACTGGAAAGATTCCGGAGAGATGAACGGGTTCATGTTCCAGAAAGGCGAGGAGAAGTTCCCGGCCACCGTTTTCCTGGGCTACGACGCGAACGAGTCAGATTCGAAGATAGTCGGCCTGCTGGACGCCGCCGGGAATTTAGTGGAAGGGCTTAACCCCGGAGTGGAAGGCTGGGCCGCGCTCGACCGCACGCCTTTTTACGCGGAGTCGGGCGGCCAGGTGGGCGACCTCGGGCTTTTTGCCGCCGGCGCTAAAACCGTGGCCGAAGTGCTGGATACGCAGAAGCCGGTGGGCAAGGTTTTCTTCCACCACGTTAAGGCCGTGGAAAAAATAAAGACGGGCGACAGGGTGAAAGCCGTGGTTTCCGGGCTGCATTACCGCACGGCCTGCAACCATACCGCCGTGCACGTGATAAACGCGGCGCTGAAGGAAGTATTCGGCCCGGCCACGCGCCAGGCCGGTTCCATAGTCACGCCGGAGAAATTCCGCTTCGACTATACCACCACGAAGGCCCCTTCCCGCGAGGACATGGAGCGGATCGAGTCCATAGCCAACGCCGCCATAAGCGAGAACTACAAGGTCTTCAAGATGGAGCGCCCGCTGAAGGACGCCGAAAAGTTCGGCGCTACCACGCTGCTGGGCGAGAAGTACGCCGACCCGGCCCGCTTCGTGCTGATAAACAAAGGCGGCTGGGACGACGCCAGGAACCGCTACAGCCTGGAGCTGTGCGGGGGCACCCACATCGATTCGCTGGGCGAACTGATGCTGGTGAAGGTGCTGAAGGATTCTTCCGTATCGCGCGGCGTACGCCGCATAGAGGGCGTGGCGGGGCTGGCCGCGGTGGACTACCTGCGCGCCAACGCCGGGATAGCCGAAGCCGTGGCGAAGAAGCTTTCTGTCCCGGTCGAGGACCTGCCCGTACGCGTCGACCAGATGCTTGAGAATATCAAAGAATTGAAATCGGCCAGGACCAAGGCGGCTCCGGCCGCCGCGGTCAAGGAAGGCCGCAAGCTGCTGACCGAAGGGATAGACGGTTCCGGTTCCAGTTTCCTGGTGTACGACGCCGGCTCCATGGAGATGAAAGAACTGCGCGGGCTTTCCGATCAGGTCAAGAAGGACCTGAAGTCCACCCTGCTGTTCATTTACTCCAAGGCCGGGGATAAGTTCTCTTTCATAATCACGCACACGGGGGACGTCAAGGCCGACGCTTCCGCCATAGCCAAAAGCGTGGCCGCGGCCCTGAACGGCTCGGGCGGCGGCCGCAAGGACTTCGCCCAGGGCGGCGGCGAAGTGCCGGCCGACATGACGTCTTTCGAAAAACAGCTTATTGAAATAGCAAAAAAGCACGTGTAGCCCTTTAAATTAAAGGGGTATAATGTAGTTCGCGGTTCGACAAGCGCGCCCGTGGTGAAATGGATATCACAGGAGCCTCCGAAGCTTCTAGTGCAGGTTCGATTCCTGCCGGGCGCACCAAATTCTCAGGGAGAGTATCCGCGCGATTCCCGCCTTCACATGAATTTCGAAGAAGAGATCTCCCTCCTTATTAAATCCCGCTACCCGCTGGTGCTCGTGGACACCATCGACGAGGAGTACGTGCTGGACCAGCTCGGCGAAGTGGCCGCGGACCGGGCGCTCACGTGCTATTCCTGGTCGCTCACCAAGGGGCTGCGCATAGGGAAGAACGAGAACTCCTTCTACAAGACGGGCGACCCCGCGGCCATGCTCCGCATAGCCAACGACCTGATAAAGGAGCCGCACAGCTCCCTCTTCGCGCTCTCCGACTTCGACCGTTTCCTGAGCGACGCGTCCACCGAGCGCCTTTTCAAGGACCTGCTCAACTGCATACAGGGCACACCCACCACGGTGGTGGTTATCGGCGCCGAGGTGAAACTGCCTTCCGACCTGGCGCCGCTGGCCGCGCGCATCTCCGGCGGTTACCCGGACGAAAAGATGCTGCTGGCCGAGATCAACAGGATCGTGGCCGCCTACCGGCAGACCGCGCCGAACCTGGCGGTAAATATGCCGCCGGAAACCCTGCGCCGGGTGATAACGACCCTCAAGGGGCTTTCGCTGCAGCAGGTCAGGAACGCCCTTAACCTCTGCCTGATCAAGGACAACAGCTTCAACGCCGGCGATCTCGCCGAAATAGAGAAGTTCAAAAAAGAAGCCTTCGACCAGGACGGGATACTCGAGTACTTCGGTTCCGAACAGAAGGACGCCATAGCAGGCTGCGACAACCTGAAGCGCTGGATAACCGACAGGAAGAATTCTTTTTTCACCGACGGCCCGCTGCCGCCCCCCAAGGGCGTGCTGCTGCTGGGCGTGCAGGGCTGCGGCAAAAGCCTGGCGGCCAAGGTGATAGCGGGCGAGCTGGGCATACCGCTTTACCGGCTGGACCTGAACCGGCTTTATTCCAAGTACATAGGCGAGACCGAAGAGAACCTGCGGCGTGCGCTGGCCACGGTGGAGCGCCTGGCGCCCGTCTGTTTGTGGATAGACGAGATCGAGAAGATCTTCGCCGCCTCGTCCGGGGATATAGACGGCGGCGTGTCCAAGCGCGTGCTGGGCGAAATGCTGACCTGGATGCAGGAGCGCAAGGACCGGTCGTTCATAGCCGCCACCTCCAACGATATCAACAGCCTGCCGCCCGAGCTGCTGCGCAAAGGCCGTTTCGACGAGATCTTCTTTTCCGACCTGCCGGACGCCGCCGCCCGGGAGGGGATATTCCGTATCCACCTGGCGAAGCGGGGCCTGGACCCCGCGGCGTTCGACCCCGCCCGCCTGGCCGCCGATTCCGAGGGCTTCAGCGGCGCCGAAATAGAGCAGGCCGTGATCTCCGCGCTTTACAGCGCCTCCGGGGCCAATGAGAAAATTTCCCCGGAACACGTGCTGGAACAGCTCAAACTCACCCGCCCGCTCTCCGTCATAAAGGCGGAAGACGTGGATTTCCTGCGCAACTGGGCCAAAGAACGCAACATCCTGCCGGTATAGCCCGATGTCCGCCCTAAAGACCATTTTGGTGACCGGCCCGACGGGCTACATCGGCGGGCGGCTCATCCCAAGGCTGCTGGCCAAGAGGCTGCGCGTGCGGGCGCTGGCCCGCCACCCCGAGGACCTGGACGGGCGGCCCTGGTCCGGCAGTGTGGATATCCTGAAGGGCGACGTTTTCTGCGGCCAGGGGCTGGACGAGGCCCTGGCCGGCGTGGACGCGGCCTATTACCTGATCCATTCCATGGCGGACACGGCGGACTTCGAGGCCTTCGAAGAAACCTCCGCGCGCAACTTCGCCGACGCGGCTAAAAAAGCCGGGGTTAAAAAAATAATTTACCTGGGCGGGCTGGGGGGGGACGCGGCCGGGCTGTCCCACCACCTGCATTCCCGCCACCGCATGGGCGAGATCATGCGCGCCGCCGGCCTGAACGTTACCGAGTTCCGCGCCGCCATCATAGTGGGCTCGGGCAGCATCTCCTTCGAGATCATACGCTACCTGGTGGAGCGCCTGCCGTTCATCCCGTGCTTCCGCTACCTGCGCGACACCTGCTGCCAGCCGGTGGCCATCCGCGACGTGCTCTCCTACCTGGTGGCGGCCCTGGATAGTCCGCGTTCCGACGGGAAGATCATAGAGATCGGCGGCGCCGGTGTGTATACCTACCGGGAGCTGATGGAGATCTACGCCGAAACGCGCGGCCTGAAGCGGAAGTTCTTCACCTGCGTGATGTGGTCGCCGGGGCTTTCGGCAAGGCTGATAGGCCTGATCACGCCGGTGCCCGCGGTGCTGGCCAAGCCCCTGCTGGAAAGCCTTTCCAACGACGTGGTCTGCTCTTCCGCCGAGGCGCAGGCGCTTTTTCCCGGCATCAAGCCGCTGGATTACCGCACGGCCGTGCAGTACGCGCTGATGCGCATGAGCGAGAACAACGTTGAGACTTCCTGGACCACCGCCTACGAGCCGCAGTACGCCCAGCCCTGCTCCTTCATCGACACCGAGGGCCTGATCATGCAGGACCACTTCGTCACCGTGGATGCCCCGGCTGAAAAGGTATTCAGGATATTCTCGGGCATAGGCGGCTCGCGCGGCTGGTTCTATGGGCAATGGCTCTGGTCCCTGAAGGCGCTGCAGGACAGGCTGACCGGCGGCGTCGGCATGCGGCGCGGCCGGCGGCACCCCGAAGTGATACACCAGGGAGAGGTGCTGGATTTCTGGCGGGTGGAGCGCGTGGTGAAGGACAGGATGCTGCTGCTGCGCGCCGAGATGAAGCTGCCCGGCAAGGGCTGGCTGCAGTTCGAGGCGAAACCGCGCTCGGAGAACTCTTCCATCCTGCGCATGACGGCCTATTTCGAACCGCGCGGATTTTTGGGTAATATATACTGGTATTCGCTTTACCCCGTGCATACGTATATTTTCCGGGGCCTCACGCGCGAGATCCGCCGCAGGGCCATGGAGCTGAAGTGAGGATAAAAAATGCCAGTGAATGTGGCCTGCGCCTGCGGCGCGGCCTATACTCTTAAGGACGAATACGCCGGCGCACAGCTGGCCTGCCCCAAGTGCGGCGCGGTGATCGCCGTGCCCGCCCTGCCGCCCGCCCCGCCGGTGCACGCCCAGGCGGGAGACCCCGCTTTCGCGCGCGACAAGTTCCTGCTGAACCAGAAACACCTGGCCATCCGCGAAAAATACATCGTGGCGGACGAGGCAGGCGCCCCGCTGATGTACGTGGAGCGGCCGCGCTATATTTTCCTGAACGTGCTTGCGATATTCGGCGGCATAACGGCCGGCTTCGCGGCCCTTGTGCTTTACGAGGTGCTCTGCTTAGAGCTGAAAAAGGCCGGCATTTATGCGCTGATGATCCCATTCCCGCGCCTGGAAGGGGCAGGGGCCGTTTTGCTGATGGTGGTGTTCTCCATGGCGTTCGCCAAAAAACGGCACGTCACGGTATACCGCGACGAGACCAAAAAGGAAATACTGCTGCGGACGCTGCAGGACAGGAAAATACAACTGCTTTCGGCCTGGTTCACCGTGACCGACCCGCAGGGGAAGGTGGCGGGCCGGATGGGAAAAAAATATCTGCGCAACATCCTGCGTAAGCGCTGGTACGGTTACGGCCCCGACGGAACGCTGCTTTTTATAGCTAAGGAAGACTCTATCATTCTCTCTATACTTCGCCGCTTCATGGGCAGTTTCTTCGGCCTGCTGCGCACCGATTTTATAATTTACGGCACGGATGGGAACATTCTTGGCGAGTTCAACCGCAAATTCACCATCCTGGACCGCTACGTGCTGGATATGTCCGGGGACCATCTGCGTTCAGTGGACCGCCGCCTGGCCCTGGCGCTGGGCGTACTGCTGGACACGGGGGAACATCGCTGATGTCCGAAGTCAGGAAGATCACCGCCGATATGCTGGCGGAAGACCCGTTCCACCCTTCGCGGGTGGACTTTGAAAAAGGGATGTCCGCCGCCCCGGTCTTCGCCATTGCTCTTATCGCCGTCAACGCCCTGGCTTTCGCCTGGGAGCTGGCCACCGGGGCGCTGAAAAGCAAGCAGGCCATAATAGCCGCCGGCGCCATTTACGGAGAAAAGGTCTTCGACGGCCAGGCCTGGCGCCTGGGGACGGGCATGTTCCTGCACGGCAGTTTCGGACACCTGTTCGGCAACTGCCTGGCGCTTTACGTGCTGGGGCTGGCGGCCGAGCGCGCCTGGGGCCGCTCCCGCGCTTTGTTCATATATTTTTTCAGCGGGTTTGCCGCCTCCTTTTTAAGCGCATACATGCAGCCTAAGCCCGCCGTGGGGGCCTCCGGGGCCATCTTCGGCCTGCTGGGCGCCGTGGTGGTCTTTTTCTACCGCTACCGCGGTTCTTTCTACGTGCGCGACCGCCGTATCGGCGCGGGCCTGCTGGGCTGGGGCCTTTTCCAGCTGTCCATGGGGCTTATGACGCCGTACGTGGACAACTGGGCGCATATCGGGGGCCTCGCGGCAGGCATCCTTTTCGGCCTTACTCTGCCGGCCGCCCTTTTCGAAAAAGACTCAGTTCAGTGAGGCGGCCGCGCGCAGTTTGTTCACCCACAGCGCTATTTCCACCAGGTCCAGGTCCGTTATCTCGGGAAAACGGGCCGCCGCTTCCAGGGAACTCACCGTCGCGCCCTTGCCCTCGAAGCGGATAAGGGCTATGGGCGTTCCGGCGTATTTCACTTCATAGGCCGGCGAGGCGTTCAGATAAAAGTCCGGCCAGCGCAGCGAGCGGTAGATGTAAGCGGTGAGGGCGCCGGTCCTGCGCGCGCGGTAGCCTTCGGTCAGCCACTGGTTAACTGTCCATTTCATAACTCCCCCTCTAACCCGTACCGTCACACATAGCATAGCAGGCCATCCCGACAGCGTAGTGTCGGGTTGGAAAAAACATTTCCGACGCCGAATTTTCTAGAATATGTGTATGTCAGGTAAAGTGCTCATCCTCTTCGCCGCGGCCCTGTGCCTGTTCCCGCCGGCCGCCTCCGCGAAACGCTCCCGCGGGGACGAGCGCAACGTTTTCAAATCCTACTATACGCCCGATTACCTGCTTTTCAAGAAAGGCGTGATGGAAGAGTTCGCCAAGACGCCCGCGGGGAAATTCAGCGAGTTCGTGAAATACCGCCGCAAGGACAACGACCATAGCGTGGACCAGAAAGTGCTGGCGTTCACCTTCGACGCCTGCGGCGGGCAACACAGCGGCTACAATAAAAAACTTATCGAGTATCTCCGCAAAGAGCAGATCCCGGCCACGCTTTTCGTGACGGGCATCTGGATGGAGAAGAACAAGGACGCTTTCCTCGAGCTGGCCAAAGACCCGCTGTTCGAGATCGAGAACCACGGCCTCATGCACCGCCTGTGCTCCACCGAAGGGAAAACCATGTACGGCGTGCACGCCACGCGCAATCTGAGCGACGTGATAGACGAAATGGAACTGTGCGCGCGCAAGATCGCCGCGCTCACCGGGCGGCGCCCGATCTTCTTCCGTTCCGCCACGGCCTACACCGACGAGCTTTCCATAAAGGTGGCGCAGCGCCTGGGGATGGAAGTGGTAAGCTACGACATCCTGGCCGGAGATGCGCTGAAGGCTTCCGGCCGTACGATGGCGAAGAACATCCTGCAGGGCGCGCGGCACGGCGCGGTGGTGATCATGCATTTCAACCATCCCGAACTGCAGGAAGAAGAGGCGCTGAAGCTAGCCGTCCCGGAGCTTCGCCGCCGCGGCTTCAACTTCATCAAGCTCGAAGACTTTTCCCTTAAATAATCCTTCGCAATATAGGCGGGCGCCGACGGGACCGGGTTAGCAAAACCCGTCGGAGGCTTCCGCTTGCGCAGCGCGGAAGCCGAGACCGGGAGGCGCGCGCACGGTGTGCGCGACGCCGGTTTTGCGTTCCGGTCCCGCCGGTGCACGCCGGACACACCGGTTTGTATAATAAAAAAATATTTTGAGTGACCCCCCTTGACAAGTCAAGGAGCGTCTGTTATACTCGATTTGTAGTCCTGATCTTTCTAAGGCGTCGGCGGTTCGGTGTGCGGTGCGGGGCTCAGCCCCGGCCCCCGGCGCGGTTTCCCCCGGTTCGCGGCCAGCGTTGCCCGGCGTTCTTGCGGCGTCGGCGTTTCTCGGTTGCCGGTTCGCGTTCTACGGGGTGTTCTCCGGTCCGTCTCCCGCCCTTAGGGCGGCGCGGTTGCCGGGGTCCCGGTTCGGCGGCCCGCCCCAGCGGCGGCAACAGCCCCCGGGTGGGTGTTCCGGCTCCGGCGCTTTTCGGCGCCCGCGGTATCCCGGTCCGCCCCTGACAGCGCAGTCGCGGTACAAACTACAGTACGGCCTGTGTGCCAAATGAAGAGCCCCCGACCATCGGGGGCTCTCATTTTTGTGGCCTGGCATTACGCCGGGATCATGTCCGGGGATATGACGGCAGCCCGCCCGGGGCCGCTCCTTTACCGGATCTTGCCGGCCCGGCGCATGGCGGCGTTGATCCGGGCGATGACCAGCGGCCCCTTGAAGGGTTTGATTATATAGTCGTCCGCGCCAAGCTTGAAGGCCAGTTCCTGGCTCTTGTCCGAGGCCTCCGTGGTGAGCATTATAATGGGCAGGTCCAGCAACCCCAGGGTTTCTCGCACACCCTTTATCAGGTTCAACCCGCTCAGCTTCGGCATGTTGATGTCGGAAACCAGCAGGTCAGGGGGCGTGGCGGCGATAGCGGTAAGCGCCGCTTCCCCATCCACGGCTTCCCTAGCCTGGAACCCGGCCGTCTCGATGAATTTTTTCATCAGCAGGCGTATCATGGGGTCGTCATCCACTATCATCACGCTCGGCTTGACGGAAGACGGCGCGGCCGGCTGTTCGGGGAGAGGGCGCGGCGCGCTTTGCGCGGCGGCGGCTTTTTTCTCGAAAGTCAGGTAAGGCGAGATCTCCGCCAGATCGGTATGGCCTTTTGACAGGTGCCAGAGCGCGTCCTGCGTCAGCGTGCGCAGGACATGCTCCTCCAGCGCCGACCTGGTGATCTCGGCGGCGCTCGCCCCGGAATTTATAAGGTCTTTCACGCGCGGAGTAACCTGTAGTATTTCTACCAGGGAGGTGCGTCCCGCATAGCCGCTGCCTTCGCAGTTCTTACAGCCCGGACCTTTGTAAACGGTCCTTTCAAAACCGTACTTCGCCATAGCCTCCAG
>Ga0265332_10002085_pt1 | contig 10412 bp, 8 predicted proteins | sample 41926metaG_FD_202084 | JGI IMG/M metagenome (GOLD analysis project Ga0265332, IMG submission 202084) | Rhizosphere microbial communities from Carex aquatilis grown in University of Washington, Seatle, WA, United States - 4-19-26 metaG | ecosystem: Host-associated > Plants > Roots > Rhizosphere >...
CCTCGATGATCTTCTCCATGTCCGGATGCCATGGGTCGCCCACGTGGCCGAACGCCGCCGACAAATCCGACGGGCCGATGAACACACCATCGACACCTTCCACTGCTGCAATCTCGTCGAGGTTCTCGATGCCCGCTCGCGTCTCGGCTTGCACCAGCAGGCACACTTGGTCGTTCGCTTCCTTCGCATAGTTCGCGTTGCGGCCCCAGCCCGATGCGCGTGTCGCGGCCATCCCGCGAATGCCGCCGGGCGGATAGCGCATGCATCGCACGAGCTCGCGCGCCTGATCGGCTGTCTCGACCATCGGCACCAGCAAGGTCTGGATGCCCACATCGAGGTATTGCTTGATCAGCGCTTGCCCGATGTGCCCGTGCCCCATCGGAATGCGCGCGATCGCATGCAGGCCCGGATAGCCCGCGATCACTTGCGCCTGCTGCATGACGTTGTAGGGATCGTTCGGCGCGTGCTCCGCGTCGAGCAAGAGCCAGTCGAAGCCGGCGGCCGCGCAGACCTCCGTGCCCAGCGGGCCCATCAGGCTGACCCACAGGCCGTATTGCGTGCGCTTGTCTTTGAGCGCCTGCTTGAAGGGATTGACCGGTGTCTTCATCGTTGTCTTCCTCTGGGTCGAGACGTCACACGAAACATCAAACGAAACGAAACTCGAAGCGGCCGAGCGCGCCGTAGTCGGCATCGAACACGTCGCCCTTCTTCGCGGCGACAGGCCGCGTGAACGAGCCTGCCAACACGATCTCGCCGGCTTCAAGGCATTCGCCCCACGGCGCGAGCTTCATCGCCAGCCACGCAACGCCGACGGCAGGATGCCCTTGTACACCCGCGGCCAATCCCGTTTCTTCGACATTGCCGTTTTGCCGCAGGATCGCGCCGCACCAGGGCAAATCGACCTCGCGCGGGTTCACTTTGCGCCCGGCGAGGATGATGCCTGCATTCGCGGCGTTGTCGCTGATGGTGTCCTGCACGCGGCGCGGCGCCTGGGTGTGGCGATCGAGCTGTTCGATGCGCGCGTCGATGATCTCGATGGCAGGCGTCACGTAGTCCGTTGCATCGAGAACATCGTCGACAGTGACGTGATCGCCTTGCAGCTTGCGCTTCAGGATGAACGCCAGCTCCACCTCCACGCGCGGCGCGATGAAGCGCGATGAAGGAACATCGCCCGCGTCGAACAGCATGTCGTCAAGAAGCAGGCCGTAGTCGGGCTCGTCGATCTGGCTCGATTGCTGCATCGCGCGCGACGTCAGGCCGATCTTGTGGCCGATCGGCTTACGGCCCTCGGCGATCTTCATCGCGACCCATGCGCGCGAGATGGCGTAGCCGTCCTCGACAGTCATGTGCGGAAAGCGTTTCGAGAAATGCTCCACCTGCACGCGCGACTTTTCGCTCTCGTGCAATTCGCGTGCGAGAGAGGCGATGAGTTCGAGCGTGAAACTCATGGATCGGCTCATGGATTGAACAGCGGATGCAGCGTGCTGTGCTTGGCGTCGTACACCTGGCCGGGGCTTTCGTCGATCTGCAGCGTGATGCCAATCAGGTTCTCGTCGAACACCGGCGCGAAATGCTTCTTGACCACCGCGAGCAAAGTATCGCCCGCGTTCTTTTTCACTGCGTCGCTGCGGCCCATGCCCATGCGCACGTTGATGTACACGAATGCATAGTCGCCCTTGCCGTCGGCCACCGCATAGTGCGCCGCCGGATATGCAAGCACGCGCGTGCCGCCGGTGGGGAACACCTGCTTGCCGCCCTCGTCGAGCACGGTGAGCATCGTGTCCGCGAGCGAGCGGCACAGCACACTCATGTCGGTGATCGCATCGACATTGGGTGTGTAGAGGATCACGCAGTGAGGCATATTGGGGTCAGATTCCAATCCCTACAGTCGCGTCGCCACTGACGTGTAGCCTTCCGCCGAAGACGCAACCGCTTTCGGCACGTCGCTTCCATCCTGCGGCGTCACAGGAAAGATCGCATTGATCTGCCCCGTGCCCGATGCGCCGAAGTACGGCGTCACCACTTCCGCCTTGCCGTCGTACGCGCTCCAACCCAATGCGCCGAGCAGCATCGCCGTGTCGTGCATGAAGCCTTCGCCGTGGCCCTTGGCGGCGTATTCGGGCAGCATGCCGCAGAACGCTTTCCAGTCGCCGCGCTCCCACATGCGCACCACTTCGCGATCGAGCTGTTCGAGGAAAGGGCTCCAGATCTTGAACGCGTATTCCGGCGCGAGCCCGTTCTGCGCGAAGCGATGCGACAGCGACCCGCTCGCGAAGATCGCCACCGTGCCGTCGTATTCGTCCTCGATCGCGCGGCGCACGGCCCAGCCGAAGCGCGCGGAATCGTTCAGGTAGTGCGCCATGCACATCGCCGCGACCGACACCACCTTGAAGTGGCGATCGGCGTTCATGTAGCGCATCGGCACCAGCGTGCCGTATTCGGGATGCAGCGTGGTCGCATCGTGCGCGAGCGTTTCCACACCCAGCCCGTTCGCAGCTTTCGCGATCAATTTGCCCAGCGCCGGATTGCCCGGAAACCCGAACTCCATGTTCGCGATGAAGTGCGGCAGCTCATTGCTGGTGTACGTGCCCTGGAAGTTGGGCGCGCAGTTGATGTGATAGCTGGCGTTGACGAGCCAGTGCACGTCGAACACCACGATCGTGTCCACGCCCAGCTCGCGGCAGCGCCGCCCGATCTCGACGTGCCCGTCGATCGCATCCTGCCGCGTGCCCTTGCGCGGGCCGTCGAGTTCCGACAAATACATCGAGGGAACATGCGTGATCTTCGCGGCTAACGCCAGCTTTCCCATCATGTGCCCCAGTGCGGGATGTGGTGCGACCCGAGCGACACCGCGACATTCTTCGGCTCGAGAAACACCTCGTAGCTCCACGTGCCGCCTTCGCGCCCGACGCCCGATGCCTTCGTGCCGCCGAAAGGCTGGCGCAAATCACGCACGTTCTGGCTGTTGACGAAGCACATGCCCGCGTCGATCGCGGCCGCCACGCGCAGTGCACGGCCCGTGTTCTCCGTGAACACATAGCTCGACAAACCATACGGAATGTCGTTCGCGATGCGGATCGCGACCGCTTCGTCGTCGAACGGGATCAGGCATGCGACCGGCCCGAAGATCTCGTCCTGCGCGATTTTCATTGCGTTGTTCACGTCCGCGAACACGGTGGGCGCAACATAGTTGCCCTTGCTCACGCGATCGGGCAGATTGGAAAGAAGGGGCGAATCCAGCCCGCCGCACAACAGTGTCGCGCCTTCCTTCGGGCCGAGCTCGATGTAGCTGCGCACCTTCGCCAGATGCGCCTGCGAGATCATCGGGCCGATGATCGTCTTCTCATCGAGCGGATCGCCCACGGTGATCTTCTTCGCGCGTTCCACGAACTTCTGCACGAAGTCCGCATAGATCGACCGTTGCACCAGGATGCGAGAGCCCGCCGTGCAGCGCTCGCCGTTGTTCGAGAAGATCATGAATACGGCGGCGTCGAGCGCGCGCGCCAAATTCGCGTCGTCGAAGATGACGAACGGCGATTTGCCGCCGAGCTCCATCGAGAATTTCTTCAGGCCCGCTTCGCGCACGATGCGATTGCCCGTTGCGGTGGAGCCGGTGAACGAAATTGCACGCACATCCGCGTGGCGCACCAGCGGCTCGCCCGCTTGCTTGCCATAGCCGTGCACGATGTTCAGCACGCCGGGCGGAATGCCGGCCTCCAGCGCGAGTTCGCCGAGGCGCGCGGCCGACATCGGCGACAGCTCGCTCATCTTCAGTACCGCCGTGTTGCCGAACGCAAGGCACGGCGCGACTTTCCACGTCGCCGTCATGAAGGGCACATTCCACGGTGAGATCAACGCGCACACGCCGACCGGATGAAAAAGCGTGTAGTTCAAATGCGTGTCGGTGGGATACGTGTGGCCGTCCACGCGCACGCACATCTCGGCGAAGTAATAGAAGTTGTCCGCCGCGCGCGGCACAAGTTGCTTGCCCGTCTGCGCGATGACCTGGCCTGTGTCGTTGGTTTCGGTGCGCGCGATCTCCGGCACGTTCGCGGCGATCAGGTCGCCGAGCTTGCGAACAAGCTTCGCGCGTTGCGGCGCCGGCAGCGCGGCCCATTTGGGAAACGCGGCCTTCGCGGCTTGCACGGCCGCATCCACTTCCACTTCGCCGCCCGATGCGACTTCCGCCAGAACTTCCTGCGTGGCGGGGTTCAGGCTCTCGAAGTAATCGTGGCCCGTGACGGCCTTGCCGTCGATGAGGTGGTCGATTCGCATATAAATGAGCTGCGGTGCCGCCGCAACCGGAGCTTACATGGACCTGCACATCGCCGGCCGAAAGGCTATTGTCTGCGCCTCGTCGCAGGGGCTGGGCCGCGCCTGCGCTCTGTCGCTGTCGCGCGAAGGCGTCAAGGTCTACATCAACGGCCGCACGGAAGACAAATTGCGCGCGGCGGCGCTCGAAATCGCAAGCGAGACGGGCCACGAAGTCGTGCCGGTCGCTGCCGACATCACCACCGAAACCGGCCGCGCCGTGCTCGTCGCCGCATGCCCCGACGCCGACATCCTCATCAACAACAACGCCGGGCCCACGCCCGGCAAGTTCGAGGATTGGGACCACGACGCGTACATCGGCGCTTTCGAACAGAACATGCTTCCCGCCGCGCTCTTGATCCGCGCGCTGCTGCCCGGCATGCGCGCACGCAAGTTCGGTCGCATCGTGAACGTCACGTCGGCGATGGTGAAGTCGCCCAATCCGCATCAAGGCTTGTCCACGGCTGCGCGCACCGCACTCACGGCGTTGTGCAAGGCGATCTCGCGCGAAGCCGTGATCGACAACGTGACGATCAACAACCTGCTGCCCGAGCGCATCGACACCGGGCGGCAGCAATATCTCATCGAGCGGCAAGCGAAGATCGACAACAGCTCGCTCGAGGATGCGCGCGCGAAACTCGTGGACACGATTGCCGCCAAGCGCTTCGGCCGCCCCGACGAATTCGGCGACATGTGCGCGTACCTTTGCAGCGCGCAGGCGTCGTACATCTGCGGGCAGAACATCCAGCTGGACGGCGGGTCGTATCGTGGGACGTTCTGAGCGGAGCGCACGCACGGGCTGCTACAAAGCGGGTTCCGTTCATTCGAAACCACAGGAAGGTCATGCCCGGTCTGTCACCCGCGAACTCGCCCACTCACTCTCCCATCCGAAACCAATCCAGCCAAGGCGCATGCATCGATACCGATGTGCAGGCCGAAGCCGCCGGCGTCGAGCCCGCTGAGGTCGTTCCTTGCGTCGCTCTCACCGCACCGCAGCCCCACCCGGGCGCGGACCTGCCGCCGCTTCCGCTGCAGGCGAGCGATACCGACGAGCCGGAGGAACATGTCGGGGCCGAACCGCTCGCGCTGACGCCCGCAATCAAGCAAGAATTCGGCGAGCAGTTTCGATCGCATCTCGATGGGCTGACCGCAGCCTGGAGCCGACATTTGCAGACCCAAATAGATGTCCAGCTTGCCCACACACAGAGAACGGCTGCGCTGGGCGCGCTGCGTGTGGCCGACGAAGGCGTCAGCGCCTCGGAAGCTGAATTTCAAGATTGGAGGAAGAAGGCATTGGACCTTCTCGAGGCGCGCGCGAAAATGCCCGTGCATAAACCGGCCATCGACAACTTCAAAGCGCGCCATAAGGAAGTGTCCGCGGTCCGAGACTCGCGTCTGCTGGCGAAGCAGATGCTCAAAGAGCTCGATGACGTGTCGAGCAGCGATGACGACAGCCGCATCAGGCAAGCGTGGTCGATCAGAAAACGATCGGCAAACGTTCGATTGAAGAGCGCCCGCGCCGTACGCGACGAGGCATGGAAGGCCGTCAGGCTGACCGCGGACGCGCAACTGGCCGCCGCGATGGACGCGCTCTCGGCGGCCGCGCTTGCTCGATCGGCCGCCCACGGAATCCGAAGAGGCACGGCGCGGCAGTTCGAAATCTCGCAGGCGTGCGTGGAGCATAAGACCTGGATGCAGAAGGATCTGCTCCCGCTGCTTGGTGATCGCTCCGCCTGGATGCCGATGATCGCCTGGATCGTGGAAAAGGGCTTGGGCGGAAAAGACCAGCGGTTCCTCAAAGAGTTTCTCAATGCCTTCGCCGACGCGGCCACAAGCCGCGAAATCGACGAGCAGGACCCCGAACTGGCGGAAGACTGGGACTCGGCTTGTGAGCGCGCGATGACGTTTTTTCTTGCGGCTTACTACGCGGGGGATTGAGGCGGCAGATCGAAGCGCGCGCGCCGCCCCATTCGGCTACATTGCGAGCCGGAGGCAACGCTCATGACAAAGTCCATCGCAAGAGGCATCGCGGCGTTCATCGCGCTGCTGTTCGCACTGAGCCTCGCCGCACACGCGGCGCCCGCGAAGTCCGTCGAGATTCGCGCCGTCGACGACGCTTGGCGCGCTGCGTTGCCGCACGACGCCAACGCGGCGACGCAGGCTTATCTCGATCGCCTGTCGCCCGAAACCGTGGCGCGCGCCGATTCGTACATGGAAGGCGGCTACTGGCTGATCCTGTGGAACTTCGTGTTGACGCTCCTCGTCACGTGGGCGTTGATGGAAGGGCAGCGCGCCGCGCGCTTTCGCGACTGGGCCATGCGCGTGGGCAAGCGCACATTCATCGCCGATGCGATCTTCGGCGTCGGCTTCTGGCTGGCGTCGTGGGTGCTGACGCTGCCGCTCACCATCTACCAATTCTTCATTCGCGAACATCAATACGGCCTGGCGACGCAGGGCTTCGTGGCATGGTTCGCGGAGCAGCTGGTGTCGCTGGCGGTGTCGGTCATCGTCGTGATCATTGCGGTGCCGCCCGTGATGCGATTGATCCGCCACTTCGGCGAGCGGTGGTGGGTGGCGGTGGCGGGTTTCATGATCGCGTTGCAAGTGATTGCCTTGATGGTCACGCCGGTGTGGATCGATCCGCTCTTCAACACCTACAAGCCGGTGCAAGACCGCGCCGTGAGCGAACAGGTGCTTGCAATGGCGCATGCCGACAGCGTGCCGGCCGACAACGTCTATGAATTCGATGCGTCGCGGCAGACCACGCGCATCAGCGCGAATGTCTCGGGCATTTTCGGCACGGCGCAGGTCAGGCTGAACGACAACCTGCTCAGGCGCACGTCGCTGCCCGAGATTCGCGCGGTGATGGGTCACGAGCTGGGCCACTACGTGCTGAACCACATCTACAAGATGCTGGCATACCTTGCGATCCTGTACTTCGCGGGTCTCGCGTTCGCGGCGTGGCTCATGCGTGCGGCGCTGCGGCGCTGGGGCGCGCGCTGGTCGGTCTCGGGTGTGGGCGACGTCGCCAGCCTGCCGGTGCTGGGGTTGGCGGTCGCGGCCTTCTTCTTTTTCGCGACGCCCGTGGTCAACACGATGGTGCGCGTGCAGGAAATCGAGGCTGATCGCTTCGGCCTGAACCTCTCGCGCGAACCGCACGGTTTCTCGGACGCGATTCTCCAGCTCGTCGAATACCGCAAGCCCGATCCGGGCCCGGTCGAGGAGTTTCTCTTCTTCGACCACCCGAGCGCGCGCTTCCGCATCCACGACGCAATGCAGTGGCGCGAGGCGATGCAGACCGACGGTCCTGACAAACCGTGGTCAGCGGCGAAGCAATAGCGAAGACCCAGCGTCGCTACACTGGCCGCAATGGCCAAAGAGAAGAACGTCTATACCTGCACCGAGTGCGGCGGCACCAGCGCCAAGTGGCTGGGCAAATGCCCGCACTGCGAAGCGTGGAACACGCTGATCGAAACCGTCGCCGAAAGCGCGGCGAGCCAGCGCCACCGTTTCGCGCCGCTTGCGCCCGCGGCTGCTGTCGCGGCGCTGGCGGACATCGAAGCCAGCGAGATCGACAGGCAACCCACCGGCATCGCTGAACTCGATCGCGTGCTGGGCGGCGGCATCGCCGAAGGCGGCGTGGTGCTGATCGGCGGCGACCCCGGCATCGGCAAATCCACGCTGCTGTTGCAAGCGCTCGATGGCTTGCAGCGCGTGAACGTGCCCACGCTCTACATCACGGGCGAAGAAAGCGGCGCGCAAGTGGCTCTGCGCTCGCGGCGCCTGGGGCTCGACAACTCGCAAGTGAAAGTGCTGGCCGAAATCCAGCTCGAAAAAATTCTCTCGACGATTTCAAGTTCGCAGCCGGCCATCGCGGTGATCGATTCGATCCAGACGGTGTATTCCGACCAGCTCACGTCCGCGCCGGGCTCGGTCGCGCAAGTGCGCGAATGCGCGGCGCACCTCACGCGCCTCGCAAAGGCCACAGGCACGGCGGTCGTGCTCGTGGGCCACGTCACCAAAGAAGGCGCGCTTGCCGGCCCGCGCGTGCTGGAACACATGGTGGACACCGTGCTGTATTTCGAAGGCGATACGCATTCGAGCTTCCGCCTCGTGCGCGCGATCAAGAACCGCTTCGGCGCGGTCAATGAGATCGGTGTGTTCGCGATGACCGAAAAAGGCTTGAAAGGCGTCGCGAACCCCAGCGCGATTTTTCTTTCGCAACATGCCGAACCCGTGCCGGGCAGCTGCGTGCTCGTCACGCTCGAAGGCACGCGGCCGATGCTGGTGGAAATTCAAGCGCTCGTCGATACGGGCGGGCCGAGCCCGCGCCGGTTATCGGTGGGCCTCGACCGCGATCGGCTCGCGATGCTGCTTGCGGTGCTGCATCGTCACGCGGGCGTCGCGTGCATGGATCAGGACGTGTTCGTCAACGCGGTGGGCGGCGTGCGAATCAGCGAGCCGGCGGCGGACTTGGCTGTGATGCTTGCGATCACGTCGAGCCTGCGGGGCCGCGCATTGCCGCGCGGGTTCATTGCATTCGGCGAGGTCGGCTTGGCCGGTGAAGTGCGCCCCGCGCCGCGCGGGCAAGAGCGCCTGCGAGAAGCCGCGAAGCTCGGCTTTTCCATCGCCGTGGTGCCCAAAGCCAACGCGCCGAAGAAAGGCTCGCGCGAAATCGAAGGCCTCACGATCCACGCGGTCGAACGCATCGAAGAAGCGATGGAAGTCGTGCGCGGCCTTCAGTAGGTCATTGCGCCTTCGCCGATGACCCGAGCTGCATCCACAAGTAGCTGATCTCCAGCGCCGTCACGTAAGCACGCTGCTTCGCATCCGCCGCGCCGCCGTGGCCGCCTTCGATGTTCTCGAAGTACAGCACGTCGTGGCCTTGCTCCGTCAGGCGCGCGACCATCTTGCGCGCGTGGCCCGGGTGCACACGGTCGTCGCGCGTGCTGGTCGTGAAGAGTGCGCGCGGGTACTTCACATCCTTGCGCACATTCTGGTAGGGCGAGTAGAGGCGGATGTACGCCCACTCGTCCGCTTTGTCGGGGTCGCCGTACTCGGCCATCCAGCTGGCACCCGCGAGCAGTTTTGAATAGCGCTTCATGTCGAGCAGCGGCACCTGGCACACCACGGCGCCGAACAAGTCCGGCCGCTGCGTCATCACCGCGCCCACAAGCAGCCCGCCGTTGCTGCCGCCCTCGATGCCGAGATGCGCGGGCGTGGTGATCTTGCGCGCGACCAGGTCTTCGGCGACGGCGATGAAGTCGTCGTAGCTGCGCTGCTTGTGTTCCTTCATCGCGGCGCTGTGCCATTCGGGCCCGAACTCGCCGCCGCCGCGGATATTGGCCATCACGAACACGCCGCCGCGATCGAGCCACGCGCGGCCGATGCCCGCCGAATACGACGGCGTCATGCTGACCTGGAAGCCGCCGTAGCCATAGAGCAGCGTGGGGTTCGCGCCGTTGGCGCTGGGCTTGCGCGGCCACACGATGAAGTAGGGCACGCGTGTGCCATCGCGGCTGGTCGCGAAGGCCTGCTCCACGCGCATGCCGTCCGCGTCGAAGAATTTCGGGCGCTGCTTGAGTAGCTCGCGCGCATCGCTGCCGGTGTGCGCAAGGAAGAGCGAATCGGGCGTGAGGAAATCCGCATAGCCCATCCAGTAGTTCTCGGCGAGCGCGTCGTTTGCCAATGCTTCGTGATGCAGCGGCGCGACCCACAACGTGCCTTTGCCCGGCGGCATGACGGTGCGGCGCTTCCACGCGCCGCCTTCGCGCCACAACTCCTCGACCACGCCGACCACGTTGTCCTGGATCGACAGCAGCACGCGCGAGCGAGTAAAGCCAATGCCGCCACGCGCAAGGCTGCGAGTGGAAGTGGGTTCGAACAGCACGTCGAAGTTGCGATCGCCCGCAAGAAATGCTTCGAAGTTCGTGGCGATCACGGCGCCGTTGGGATACGTCTTGCCGCCCGCTGTGTACGGCGCTCGCAGCTCCAGCACCATCAACTCGCGATTGAGGTGAAGCACCGCGAGCTCGGGTTTGTCGATGCGCACCAGCTTGTCGCCGCGCAGCACGAAGTTCTCGCTGCGGAAGAAGTCGATC
>Ga0265332_10002086_pt1 | contig 10409 bp, 7 predicted proteins | sample 41926metaG_FD_202084 | JGI IMG/M metagenome (GOLD analysis project Ga0265332, IMG submission 202084) | Rhizosphere microbial communities from Carex aquatilis grown in University of Washington, Seatle, WA, United States - 4-19-26 metaG | ecosystem: Host-associated > Plants > Roots > Rhizosphere >...
GTGAAATAAGATAAATATCAGCGCTCCGGTTTTAAGTTTTGTTTTATGCATACCCAGCGCGTGAAATTCTTTTAACGCAATTTCGTGAAGCTTATCCTTATTTTCAAAAAGCTTTCTTTTATGTCTGAAGCAAACGCGTATCTCGCCCGAAGTAGTTTTTTCAACTTCCGCGATCTCATTTTTGATAGAAGCGAGTTCTTCCTCGGTAAAATATTTGCTAATCCAGCTTTTCAAAAAATAGTCAATTCAGTTAATTGAGTTAAATATGTTAATTGTGTATCCGATTATCCGTTTTCAATTCGTAATTAGTAATTTGGTTTCTGTTTTTATGCTTTCTGCTTTTTGTTTTTCTGTTTTCTGTTAACTTGCACCCTGAAACATGCTAACTGTAACTTAAAAATCTCAAATCTGCAATCTCAAATCTCAAATCAACTCACCAGCTTCCGCTGGCGCCGCCGCCGCCAAAGCTTCCTCCGCCGCCTGAGAATCCTCCTCCACCGCTGCCGCCCCATGAGCTTCCGCCCCCGCCGCTCATCCAGCCGCCTGAACCGCCTGAGAACCAGCCGCCGCCGCCGCCGAATCGCCTCCAGCCAAATATCCTTGAAAATATCCTGATTACGATCATGAACATAACAAAACCCAGAAACAGAACGAAAATAACCGGCAGTCCGCATAACAAGCCGCCAAAATCAGAATCATTATTTTTTTTCGTGTCCTGGGTGTATTCGCCTTTTGTTACTTTTATTATCGCGTCAGTCCCTGCATTAATACCTGCGTAATAATTTCCCAGTTTAAACTGCGGAGTAATTTCTTTACGGATTATTTGGTCGCTGATAGCATCTGTTAATGCGCCTTCAAGTCCGTACCCGACCTCAATTCTCAGCTTCCTGTCATCTTTAACAATAAAAAGCAGTACGCCGTTGTTCTTGCTCTTTTTGCCAACTCCGTTTTGCTCGGCTATATCATGCGACCTGTCTTCAAGCGAGCCGTCACCAAGCGTACTTATCATTACAACAATTATCTGCGTTGATGTTTGTTTATCGAAGGCTGAGAGCTTTGATTCAAGATCTGCTGTCTCCTGAGATGAAAGGGTTCCGGTTTGGTCGGTAACATAATTCTTTATTTTATTTTCCGGCGTAACTGACTTTGAGCGCTGCGGGTTAGCGGTCGCCGAATATAGGAATAACAAAGCCAGAAGAAAAATGAATTTTTTCAAAATACAGAAATTATGTTACGGCAAAATCACCAAATTTTATGTGATAATCAATGAAAGAGGGGCTAGATGATTTACGAATTGAGAATTTTGAATTACGAATTAAAAAACCCGCATAATTTTGCATTCTTTTCTTAGGAGTGCATCGACAATGTCGAGGAGTTTATCCCTCATTAGATATGAAATGGGAATGCCATTGTATAATTATGTTGTTTGTGATAACCTGCCTGCTGCAGGCAGGCACCAACAACGGCGGTAATGATAATCAATGAAAGAGGGGCTAGACATTACGAATTAAAAAACCGGCAGCTTATTCATATTCGTCTAAGCTCTTAATTTCCAGCTTATCCAATGTATAATTATAGATCGCATTTACAAACAGGTTTGCAATTTTGATATTGTTAATGAGCGGTATGTTGTAATCAATAGCTTTCCTTCTGATGGTATAACCGTCGGGTTCGCTGAATTTCTCTTTGCTTGTCGGCGTGTTTATTACGAGATCAAATTTTTTCTGTTCAAGAAGCTTTAAGATGTTAGGCGATTTCTTTTCACTTATCTTAAAAACAAGTTTCGATTTGATCCCGTTATCAAAAAGCAGCTTGTGCGTATTGGTGGTTGAAAACAGCGAATATCCCATTTCATCAAGTTTCCTCGCGCTATCAAGGAACTCTATCTTTTCTTCAATGTCCCCCAGTGTGAGCAGGATATTTTTCTTAGGCAATCTGAATCCTGTTGAAAGCAGCGACTTCAGGAAAGCCTCTTCAAGGGTATCGCCAAAGCATGCTACTTCGCCGGTCGATGACATTTCGACTCCAAGTATCGGATCTGCTCCGCTTAAGCGCGAAAAAGAAAATTGCGGCGCTTTTACGCAGATGTGGTCGAGGTCAAGAGTTTTGTAGTCGCCTTTGATCTTTTTACCCAGCATAGATCTTACCGCAAACTCGATGAAATTATACCCGGTTGCTTTCGATATAAACGGGAACGAGCGGCTCGCCCTTAAATTACATTCAATTACCTTTACTTTATTTTCTTTTGCAAGAAACTGAATATTAAACGGACCGGTGATTTTCAGTTCGTTAATAATTGCCTTCGTAATTCTCTTAACCTTGTGAACAGTTTCGAAATAGAGTTTTTGCGGCGGGATAACAAGCGTTGCATCTCCTGAATGAACGCCGGCATTTTCTATATGTTCTGAAATGGCGTAGATAATAAGCTCGCCGTTTTGAGCGACACCGTCCATTTCAATTTCTTTTGCGCCTTCTTCGAATTTCGAGATAACCACGGGATAATCTTCCGAGATGTGCGCGTTCTGCTCAAGATAATCGTCCAGAGATTTTTCATCGTAGCAAACTTTCATGGCGGTACCGGATAGTACATATGAAGGACGCATCAGAACAGGGTAACCGATCTCAGCGGCAAATTCATTGGCCTGTTTCACCGAGGCAAGCTCCTGCCATACGGGCTGGTCTATCTCAAGCTTATCTAATATAGAAGAGAATTTATTTCTGTCCTCGCACCTGTCTATTGAAACCGGAGACGTACCAAGTATCCTTACCCCTGATTCATGAAGCTTCAATGCAAGATTGTTTGGGATCTGCCCGCCCATAGAAAGAATTAATCCGAGCGGTTTTTCAAATTCATAAATATCCAAAACGCGTTCAAGAGATAGCTCTTCAAAATAAAGCTTATCGCAAATATCATAATCAGTGCTTACCGTCTCGGGATTGTAATTTACCATCACAACTTTGTATCCCATTTTCCTGAGATACTTTGCCGTCGTAACGCAGCACCAGTCAAATTCAACTGACGAACCTATTTTGTAAGGTCCCGAACCAAGTATCATTATCTTTTTCCTGTCAACATTTTTCGTCTCTGTTATATCCTGCGCCTGGCCGTGATAAGTCGAATACAAATAATTTGTTTCAGCCGGATACTCTGCTGCCAGCGTATCTATTTGTTTGAACGCGGGAAAAACTTTGAGCTTCTTCCTTATCTTTCTTATTTCATCTTCATCTAGCTTTGCGCTTAAGCTGCGCGGCGCTGATGAGTTAACAAGAAGAGATATCTGTTTATCCGAATACCCAAGCTGCTTCGCTTCGATCATGAATTCTCTTGTCAGCTTGCCTTCATTAATTTTCGTCTTTCTGAATCCGTCAATCTGTTCGATCTGGTACAGGAACCACTTATCGATTTTTGACATTTTGTAAATTTCATCAACCGTGTACTCGGCTCTTAACGCGCGAGAAATTGCAAACAGTCTTCTTGGCGTGGGAGTTACAATATCTTCTTTTATAGTTTCTGTTTTGGATTTATTGAGCACCAGCCCGAACTTACCTACCTGCAGCATACGGATAGCTTTCTGCAGAACTTCCGGGAAGCTCCTGCCGATTGCCATAACTTCGCCCACGCTTTTCATTTTGCTGCCAATCTCTTCTTCCACTTTCGGAAATTTCTGCAAGTCCCATCTCGGAATTTTAAGCGCAACATAATCAAGAGCCGGTTCAAAACATGAATATGTTTTTTTAGTGATTGAATTTTTAAGCTCAGTGAGCTTATGGCCAAGCGAAAGCTTTGCTGCAATATATGCCAGCGGGTACCCGGTGATTTTTGATGCAAGCGCCGATGAGCGTGAAAGCCTTGCATTGACCTCTATTACCCTGTACTCAAGACTATCGGGATTCAACGCAAACTGTATGTTGCACTCGCCTGTTATTTTAAAATGGCGGATAGTTTTTATTGAAATATCGCGCAACATATGGTATTCCTGGTTCGATAGCGTCTGTGAAGGCGCGATAACAATGCTCTCCCCCGTGTGCACTCCCAGCGGGTCGAAGTTTTCCATGTTGCAGACAGTAATACAATTATCAATAGAATCGCGGACAACTTCGTATTCAATTTCTTTCCATCCCCTCAAATCTTCTTCAATTAATACCTGCGGCGAATATGAGAACGCTTCTTTCAGAGCTTTCCTGAGTTCCCTTTCGTTTCTTGCAAAGCCTGAGCCTAGTCCGCCCAGCGTGAAGCCGGCTCTAAGAATAACCGGGAAGCCAATTTTCTTAACGGATTTTAGCCCTGCTTCTGTAGATGTTACCGCAATACTCTTAGGAGTTTTGACATCTATTTTTTTTAGCTCTTTAACAAACAGCTCGCGGTCCTCGGTCTTATTAATTGAATCAACCTGTGTGCCGAGAACTTTCACATTATATTTTTGAAGTATGCCGAGCTTATCGAGTTCAAGTCCGCAGTTCAGCGCTGTCTGCCCGCCGAAACCAAGAAGTATGCTATCGGGTTTTTCTTTCTTAATTATTTGTTCTACAAAGTATGAATTGACGGGAAGCAGGTAAACTTTATCGGCAAGATTTTTATCCGTTTGCACAGTTGCAATATTCGGATTAACAAGCACAACGTACTTGCCTTCTTCTTTAAGCGCTTTTATTGCCTGCGAACCGGAATAATCAAATTCGCCGGCCTCGCCGATCTTTAAGGCGCCGGAGCCTAATAATAATATTTTTTTAATACTCTTCAAGATTGCTTGTCATTCCCGCGAAAGCGCCTGCCTGCCGAAGACTCGGCGCAGGCAGGGGAATCTAGAAAATTATTTTTGTAATTGTAAAAAATTAAGCCCATTGTAAAAATATTTGTTTTGATGATTGATGCGCTTACAACCATTTACTCAGAAAACATATTATCATACATTTCAAACTCCATCCGGAATTCCTTTCTGGATTCCCGCGCGGGGTTCTGCTTTTAATTTTTGATTGGAACTTATTTATTAATCCGACCATCAAAAGCATTCTGTAATTTATTAAACTTTCCAGTCTGTTCCAATTCTTTAAAGATAGAAGTTGTCTTAACTGAATCACTTAACTGAGCCTCTACGGTCAAAGTATCACTTTGAATAAAATATCTTCTATATGTTTCAAACCTTTCCGGAAAAAATTCCCTGACAGTAGAATCTAAAACAGACAATTTTGCAAAACACATTATTCCATTTATTTCCCACTGTTTACCCGCTAATAATTTCGATAATAACTTTGTTTCTATGATTATTTCTCTTCTTGAATTCGGCGGGAAAATGAAAAATTTCGGAAATTCATTAAAGTTTACTGTATATTTTCCATCACCTTCGTTGATCGTTTTATCACCTGGTCTAAGTATTAATAAATTAGGGCAATAGTAGTTTCCCAGTGGATAAACAATAGTAGTTAGTGAAAGTCCTTCTATATACATATTTGCAACTGTTACAAGCGTATCTAATCCACCATTATAGAAACTGAGATTAACTGACTGTTCAATATCACCATAATTCATTGCAACAGGTGTTATAGTAATGCTTATTGAATCACTTTTATTTGCTAGCAATATATCAGTAGATAAAATTAAATATAACAAATAACATAAAATAATTGTTTTCATATTTTATTTATTTTCTAAATACTCCAGCACACCCGCTTTCGCCTGCCTTCGCCGAAGCGGCTACGCACAAGCAGGTGGGAATGACGGGATAATAGATCCCCACTTGCGTGGGGATAAAGTCAAATTGAATCAAGAAACATATCAAACAGCCAGCCGGTATCATTCGGGCCGGGAGATGACTCGGGATGAAACTGCACCGCGAAGAAAGGCTTTGACTTATGTTTTATGCCTTCGTTAGTGCCATCGTTATTATTCACAAACCACTCGTTCCAGTCTTTGGGCAAAGTCTTTTTATCTATAGCATACCCATGGTTTTGCGAGGTGATGTAACATCTTCCGCCGGGCTCGATGCAGGGTTGATTCTGCGAGCGGTGCCCGAATTTAAGTTTGAATGTATTAGCGCCCGCTGCGAGTCCGAGTATCTGGCTGCCTAAACATATTCCAAACACGGGTACGCCAAGCGAGAATGAATTTTTTAGATTCGTAATCGTTGATTTACACATCTTCGGATCGCCGGGCCCGTTTGAAACAAAAATTCCGTTAAAATCATATTTAGACTTTAACGGATCGAAATCGAACGGAACTCTTATCACCTCTGCGCCGCGGTTAAGGAAGTTCCGGATTATATTATTTTTGACACCGCAATCAATTAACAGGATTTTTTTCTTAGCTCTTTTATTCTTTGGCTTATAGATGACCGGTTTCTTTATGCAAACTCCGCCTGCAAGGTTTGTAAAATTCGGATCTTCAACCATAAATCCGCCCGAGGGTTCTTTTGTGGTTATTTCTCCCGTCATAACGCCTTTTGAGCGCAGCTTCTTGGTCAGTTCGCGGGTATCGATTCCATAGATCCCGGGTATTTTGTTTTCATCAAGCCACTCGCTTAGAGACTGGTATGCATCAAAATGGCTATAGCTGAAGCTGTAATTTGAAATTATCACTCCTCTAACCTGGATTTTGGAAGATTCAAACTTCGAATATATATCTTTGGTAAACTTCGGGACGCCGTAATTGCCGATCAGGGGAAAAGTAAAGACCAGGATCTGGCCCGAATAGGACGGGTCGGTCAGGGCTTCGGGATAGCCGGTCATTCCTGTATTAAAGACCACTTCCCCTTCGGAATCAGCATATTTGCCGAACGAATAGCCCGTAAAAATGCTCCCATCTTCTACACGGAGGTAAACTTTTTTCTTTTCTGTCAAATTTATTTGATTATTATCCCAAGATGACCATATGGGGATACTAGGTTAGATACGAATATACTAAAAATTTGAATAGGAAAAAGTTTATTAATTTTTCTCTCAACGGGGATTTAGTATAATTGCAGGTCTTGGTTTTATTGTATTTCAGTGTGAAAATAATTTTGTATCTTTGTAAACATGTGGCTGATAAAGAATTTCATTGTCATAATGTACTCCCTCTTGATAGCCATATTGTCTCTTTTAGTTTTCCCAATAGATTATCACAGAAAAGTTTCCGGCTCTTTGATGAGAATATGGACAAGAGCGGTTTTGGTAATTTATGGGGTAAAGGTAAATTTAATAGGCGCTGAGAATATTACTCCGGGTGAAGGAAAAATTTACATTTCCAATCACGCAAGCTACCTTGATATTTTTGTTCAGCTTGCCTGGCTGCCCGATAACGTCAGAATGGTTTACAAGAAGGAAATTAACATTGTGCCGTTACTTGGCTGGGCGATGGCCGCAGTTGGTTTTGTTTCTATTGACAGGAAGAACGTAAGAAGCGCAATGCGCTCGCTGGATAAGGCAGCTCAAAGAATTAAGAAGGGCCTTTCGATTGTAATTTATCCCGAAGGCACTAGAACAAGGGACGGCCGGGTAGGCGAATTCAAGCGTGGCATGTTTTACCTCGCTGAAAAATCAGAAGCGGATATTGTGCCTGTAACGCTCAGCAATTCATTTCAGTTAATGCCCGGCGGTTCGGGGAGAGTGAAATCAGGAACTATCAACATGGTTATCAGCAAGCCATTGAAATACAAAAAAGATAAAGAATTTTTGAACGAAATAAGAGATATTGTAATATCTAATTTACAAAAATAAATCATATTTTATTCTGCTCCCCTCTCCTGTTGGAGAGGGGCCGGGGGTGAGGCTAATATGGCGGTAACAAAAAAAGATGTTGAACACATAGCAAAACTGGCTAAGCTGAAATTTGATGAGAATGAAAAAGAGAAGCTTCAGGGAGAGCTGAATAAAATTCTTGAATATATTGATAAGCTTAACGAACTGGAATTGGGCCCGGTTGAGCCGCTGGAAAATATTAACGAAACCGAAAATATTTTCAGGGAAGATGAAGTTGAAGTGTGTCTGACAAAAGAAGAAGCTTTGAAGAACGCACCGGCTAAGACAGAGAATTTTTTCAGAGTGCCGAAAGTTCTGGAAAAGTGAAAACGTGAGACGGCAAAAAGCAGAAGGCAAAAGAGTGAGAAGGCAGACGTGAAACGTGAGACAAAAAAAATAAATGTACTTGGAGTAATTCCGGCGAGATATGCTTCCACACGTTTACCGGGGAAGCCGCTGATAAAAATAGGCGGAAAGCCTATGATACAGCATGTTTACGAGCGATGCAAGAAAGCTAAATTGATCGATAAGGTAATTGTTGCAACAGATGATAAGCGAATTTATTATGCGGTGGTTAAGTTTGGAGGTAATGCGGCAATGACTTCATCTAAACACAAAAGCGGGACGGACAGAATAGGCGAAGTGGTGAACCAGCGAACTGGTGAACTTGTGAATCTTAATATTGTAGTTAATATACAGGGAGATGAACCATTTATAAACCCCGCAAACATTGATAAAGCGATAAAGCCATTACTAAAAGATAAAACAGTTAACGTTTCAACTTTAGCATTCAGGATCAAAGACAAAAAAGAAATTAACGACCCGAATGTAGTTAAGGTGATATTTGATAAAGATGGGGATGCAATTTATTTTTCAAGGAATCCGATTCCGTATGACAGAGACAGGAAAGGAAAAGTAAATTATTATAAGCACATAGGCTTGTACGTTTACAGAAAAAGTTATTTACAGCAACTGATTAAGATGAAACCCTCAACACTTGAACAGGCTGAGAAACTTGAGCAGCTTAGGGTTCTTGAAAATGGCGGAAAGATAAAAGTGGTTGTGACAAATGTTGATTCACAATCCGTTGATACAAAAGAAGATCTAAGAAAACTAAGAAAATGAAATAGATTCCTCCCGATTTAATCGGGACGGGAATGAAAGAAATTATGAAGAACGTAAAATATATATTCTTAACCGGAGGCGTAGTTTCATCGCTTGGCAAGGGCATTGCAGCGTCATCGCTTGGCTTGCTGCTGAAATCACGGGGACTGCGCGTAACAATACAAAAGTTTGACCCGTATATAAATGTTGACCCGGGCACAATGAGTCCGTACCAGCATGGCGAGGTTTACGTAACCGAAGACGGCGCCGAGACCGACCTTGACTTAGGTCATTATGAACGCTTTTTGGATATGAACATGTCCAAGGCAAACAACACAACAACAGGGCAGGTTTATAATGAAGTGATAACAAGAGAGCGGCGCGGAGATTACCTTGGAGCGACGGTCCAGGTAGTGCCGCATATTACTGACGAGATAAAGAAAAGAATGACGCTGCTTGGCGAATCAAAGAAATACGATGTAATAATCACTGAGATCGGCGGAACGGTCGGCGATATCGAATCGCTGCCATTCCTGGAAGCTATTAGGCAGCTTATGCTTAAAGTCGGGAGGGAGAATTTTCTTTCAATTCATTTAACATATGTTCCGTTTATTGAAGCTGCCGGCGAGATAAAGACCAAGCCGACACAGCACAGCGTAAAGACGCTTCTTGAAATTGGTATTCAACCCGATATACTAATTACAAGAAGCCATAACAGTATATCGCAGGAAATAAAAGAAAAGATAGCTCTGTTTTGTAACGTTCAAACTAATTGCGTTATTTCATGCAAAGACGTGCCGACAATTTACCAGGTGCCGCTTGAGCTCAAGAGCGAAGGACTTGACGACCTGGTTTTAAGCAAGCTTAAGATCAAAGCGAAAAAGCCCGACCTGGCGAAATGGAAAAAACTTGTAAACCGCATTTTGAAGCCGAAGAACAGTATCACAATCGGGATGTGCGGCAAGTATATCATGGTGCCCGACGCATACAAAAGCATACTGGAAGCGTTTGTTCATGCCGGCGCTATAAATGACGTGAAGGTAAATATAAAATGGATCTCATCTCAGGATCTAGAGCATGATACACATGTTGGGAAACATCTCAGCGGTATTGACGGGCTGCTTGTGCCATATGGTTTCGGCGAACGCGGAACGGAAGGAAAAATAAGAGCGATTAAATATGTAAGAGAAAACAAAATCCCGTTTTTTGGAATTTGTTTCGGGATGCAGCTTGCCGTTGTTGAGTATGCAAGGCACGTTATGAAGCTGAAAGACGCCAACACGGCTGAAGTCAGACAGACTAAGAGCAATGTAATCGATTTAATGGAGGAACAAAAAGGAATAACAGAAAAAGGCGGAACCATGAGGCTTGGCTCGTATGCCTGCACCGTTAAGAAAGGGACAAAGACTTACAATACATATAAGACAGTAAACATTACTGAACGCCACCGTCACAGATTTGAGTTTAATAACCGGTTCAGAATGCAGTTCGAAGACGCGGGAATGATCTTTTCAGGGATAAATCCCGATAAAGACCTGATTGAAATTATTGAGCTGCCTAATCACCCGTGGTTTGTAGCATGCCAGTTCCATCCT
>Ga0265332_10002090_pt1 | contig 10384 bp, 11 predicted proteins | sample 41926metaG_FD_202084 | JGI IMG/M metagenome (GOLD analysis project Ga0265332, IMG submission 202084) | Rhizosphere microbial communities from Carex aquatilis grown in University of Washington, Seatle, WA, United States - 4-19-26 metaG | ecosystem: Host-associated > Plants > Roots > Rhizosphere...
GTGCCGACGGCGCGCCCGGCGGCACCGGAATCGACGCCGACATCGGCTCGTGGGAACTCTGATCGCGCGCGCGCGGGCGCAGCGCCGCGTCGCGCGACGCGGCTTCACGCTGGTCGAGGTGCTGGTCGTGCTCCTCTTGATGGCGCTGGGCGCAGGGCTCGTCTTCGCCAACATCGGCGGCGACGAGCGCGGCCTGGTCGAGCGTGAAGCGAAGCGTCTCGCAGGCGCGCTGGAGCACGCGGCGGCGCTGGCGCAGTGGCAGAACGAAACGCTCGGCGTGTCCGCCGCAGGCGGCGCGTACCGCTTCTGGCACCGCGGCGACGACTCGCCGTGGGCGCCCGTCTCCGACGACGACGTGCTCGCACCACGCGTGCTTCCTTCCGGCATGGCGGTCGCACCGCTGTCGTATGCCGGCGCGCAGGTTGCGCCCGGCGCGATCCTTCCCTTTCGCGCAAGCGGACGCAACGAACCCTATTCGATCCTGTTGAGGTCCCCCCAATGGGCCATCGTCGTGCGCGGCGACCCGCTGAACCGCGTCGCGTTCGCGGCGGCGCCGGATTCACCCTAGTCGAGATCCTCGTCGCGCTCGCGATCGTCGCGGTCGCGCTCGCGGCCGGGATGCGTGCGCTCGCGCAGGGCGCCGACAGCGCGACGCTCCTGAAGCAGCGCACGCTCGCGCTGTGGGTCGCGCAGAACCGCCTCGCGGCGGCGCAGGTGGCGCGGGCCTGGCCCGAAGTCGGCGCGCGCGACGGCGATGCGGTCGAAGCGGGCGCGCGGTTCGCCTGGCACGAGAACGTCGCGGGCACGCCGAATCCCTCGTTCCGGCGCATCGAGATCACGGTCGCCGATCCCGTGCAGCCTGACTACGCGCTCGCCCGTCTGATCGGTTACCTCGGACAGCCGCAGCGGCCATGAGCGCGAACCGGTCACGCGGCGGCGGCTTCACGCTGATCGAGATCCTGATCGCGCTCGCGATTCTCGCCCTGATCGCGGTCCTCGGCTATCGCGCGACGAGCTCGCTCGCCCAAAGCGAAGTGAAACTCTCCGACGAGTCCGCGCGCTGGCGCGCGCTCGACGGAATGTTCGCGCGACTGGAAGCGGACATGCGCGCTGCGCTGCCGCGCACCGTGCGCGCCGGCAACTCCGTCGAACCCGCGTGGGTCGGCGCGACGGATGCCGCCGGTAACGCGACAGTCCGCTTTTCGCGCGCCGGCACCGAGTCCGTAGGCGAGCCGGGAGCCGCGGGTCAGCGCATCGCCTACCGCCTCGCCAATGGCGCGATCGAAGTCGACTATTGGCCGCATCTCGACCAGCCGGCTTCCGTTGCACCGACCGCGTACGCACTTGCCGGCGGCGTGACCGCCCTGCGCGTCTCGTATCTCGATTCGCAGGGCGGCTGGCAGGAGCGCTGGCCGGTGCTGGGCGAGCCGACGCTGCCGCGCGGCGTGCGCATCATGCTGACGCAGGACGACGGCACGAGCATCGAGCGCTGGCTGGCGCTGCGATGAAGCCGCACGGAACCCGCGGCAGCGCGGTGATCCTCGCGATGGTGCTGGCGGCGCTCGCCGCCGTGGTCGCCGTCACCGTGCTCGCCGATCAGCAGCGCTGGGCGCGCTCCGTGGAGCACCGGCGCGACCAGGTGCAGGCGCAGGCGCTCGCGATGGCCGGCGTGCAGTGGGCGCGCGAGATCCTAGACGATGCCGTTTCGCATTCCCCCTCGATGGATCATCTCGGCGAGCCGTGGGCAATGCCGCTGCCGCCCATCCCGCTCGAGAACGGCGAGATCCGCGGCTCGATCACCGACGCGCAGGCGAGGCTCAACATCAACGCGCTGGGTGCCGACGGCATCGCGGCGGACACGACGACGCAGCGCATTGTGCGGCTGTTCACGGCGCTCGGCGGCCCCGCTCCCGCGATCGACGCGATCGCGGACTGGATCGACATCGACGACGTCCCGCGCGCTGCCGGCGCCGAGGACGCGTATTACGGCGCACAGCCCTCACCCGGACTCGCGGCGAATCAGCTGATCACACGCATCGGCGAGCTCGCCGACGTCAAGGGTGTAGACAGTGGCCGGCTCGCCGCGGTCGCGCCATTCCTGACGGCGCTTCCCGCAGGCACTCCGGTGAACCTCAACACGGCGCCGCCGGAAGTGCTGTCCGCAATCCTCGACGGCGCCTCCGGCGAATCGATCGCGACGATCCTGGCCCAGCGCACGCAAAAGCCGTTCACGGGCATCCCCGATTTTCGCGCCCGTCTGCCGCCGGGAGCGACACTTCGCGGCGACGATGCGCTGGCAGTCCGCAGCGACTACTTTTACGCGACCATCACCGCGCGCCAGGGCGGCACGATCGCGACCGCGCGCGCGCTGCTTTACCGAAGTGCGGGCGCATGGCCCGAAATCGTCTGGCAGGTGGTCGATTAGGCGGGACGGCGCGCCGTCGCGGCGCTGTCCGTCGGTCCGCGGGTCGCGTGGTGCCGTTCCTCGATTCACGGGTCAGCCGCCCGCCGCTCCCGTGCGCCAAGCCGGTCTTCGCCGCGACGTCGAGTAAACTTGCGCCGATGTCATGTCTCCCCTCCGCGCGATGACGACACTGCGCATCCTCGCCACGGCCCCGCCCGGCGCGACACATTCGCTGTCATGGGCGCTGTTCGACGCTGCCGGATCGCTGCGCGACAGCGGGGCCGGCCGCGCGGACGCACTGCCCCCGGCGGACCGGCTCGAGGTCGTGATCGGCGCGGCGCAGGCACGTATCTCCTGCGTGACGCTGCCGCCGCTCGCGCCGGGCCGCGTGAAAGGCGCCGCCGCGTTCGCCGTCGAGGATCAGATCGCCGGGCCGGGTGACGCCCAGCATCTCGCGGCGTCCGCGCAGTCCGCGGACGGACATGTGCGCGTGGTGATCGTCGCGCGCGACGTGATTGCCGCATGGAGCGCGTTTCGCGCCGGCGGCCGCGAGGCGTCGCGCATCATCGCGGAACCCGATCTCGTCGCGCAGGACGCCGTGACGCACTGGTGCGCGCGCGACGCCGCGGGTCGCGACGGCTTTCTCCGGCTGGCCGATGGCCGCGCACTGCCTGTCGGAACCGTCGGCCCCGACGGCAGCCTGCCCAGCGAGATCCTGCTGACGCTGGGATCGGCGCAGCGCAAGGGACACGAAAATGAGAACGTCAGCGTCGACGCACCGGTGACCGACGCATCGCTGGCGCAATGGACCCGGGAAACGGGCACGGCATTCATCCGCGGAAAGCCGTGGCGCTGGCACGATTCTGGTCCGGCCGCGTTCGCCGGCGCGCTCGAGCTGCGGGAAGAGAGCGCATCGGTGCCTGCGGTGCGCGGGCGCGAGCTGCGCCGACTCTTCGTTCCGGCGCTGGCCATCGCGGCGATCGTGCTGGCGCTCCACGTCGTCCTGACGCTCGGCGAGTGGACCGTGCAGAAATATTCGGCGTGGCAGCGGGGACGCGACTGGATCGCGCTCGCCGCCGCGGCGGGTGTCGCGCCCGCGCAGGCGGCAACGCCTTCGTCCGCCGCGGCGGCCATCGCGCGCCGTTACGCGGCTGAGATGCACGCGCACGGACAGCCGGCGAAGGACGATGCGTTGCCGCTGCTCGCGCGAAGTGCTGCCGCTCTGGCTGCGCTGCCCCCGGGCACCGTGAAAAGCGCGGTCTATTCCGACGGCCACTGGACTTTCGATCTTGGCCGAGTCGATGCCAGCGAGGCGCGCCGGCTCGACGCCGGCATGCGTGCGGGCGGCCTGCCGGCATTGGTCGCCACGTCAGCCGCCGGCACACGCATGCGGGTGGGGGCGCCATGACCCGCGCGGGCGACGCCGCAGCGGCCACGCCGCTCACGCGCTGGTGGGCGGAGAAGACGCGCAGCGAGCGGCGCATCGTCGTCGCGTTCGCCGGGTTTGTTGCTCTGGTGCTGGGCTGGTGGGGACTGTGGCTCCCGCTGGTCGGCGACCTCGCCGCGATGCGTGCCGACGCGCCGGCGAGCCGGGCCGCGCTCGCCGAGGCGCACCGGATGGCCGACGCGATCGCGAGCCTTTCCCGAACGCCCGCCGCACCGGCGACCGATCCGCGTGCGCTGCTCGAACAGGGACTCGTCGGCGCGAATCTGCGGCCGGCCGTCACGCAGCTCGAATGGCAGGAGGGTCGTGCCCGCGTCGTGTTCGCAGCCGTCGACTTCGCGCGGCTTGTCGCGGCGCTCGAGACCCTGCAGCGCGATTCCGGACTTTCGATCGTCGACGCCACGCTGACCGCACGCATCGAGCCGGGGACGGTCCGCGCCGAACTCGTGCTGGCGCGCTGAGCGCAAAGTCCCGCGTCGTCAGCGCATCGATGCGCCGCATCCTGCTCATCGCCGCCGCGTCGCTGTTGCTGATCGCCGCGGCTGCCATCCTGGCACCGGCATCGCTCGTGGACCTCCTTGTTTCGCGGGCGACACACGGAAACGCCGCACTCGCCGGCGCAGAGGGCACGCTGTGGCACGGCCGCGCCACGCTGGTCGCGAACGGCGCGCGCCTCCCGATCGGCTGGATCGCGGAGCCCTGGCCGCTGCTGCACGGCAGGGTGCGCATTCACCTCGAGCCACCGGAGGGTGCCGTGGGCGCGCCGCGCGGGCTGATCGAGGTCGGCGGCGACGAGGTCGTGCTCGCCGACGCGCAAATCACGTTTCCCGCGGCGATGCTGGGCACGAATCCGCGCGCGTTCATCCGGCCGGCAGGCGAGATCACGCTGACGTCGCAGGCACTTGCCTGGCAACCGCCGTCGGCGAGCGGGAATGCGGCACTCGCGTGGCGCAACGCACAGCTTGTGATCGGGGGCGCCGCGCTCGCCCTCGGCACCGTGTCCGCAACGCTTTCCGCGTCCGGCGAGTCCATGTCGGGCCCCATCGTCAACGACGGCGGCGAAGTCGAGGTCGGCGGCAACGTGACGCTGACGGCACCCGCGGGCATCGACGTTGCGCTGACGGTGCGGCCGCGCGCCGGCACACCTTCGCTGCTGCTGCAGGCGTTGAGCGCCATCGCGACGCCTGACAACGGCGGCTGGCGGCTGCGCTGGCGCGGCTCGCTGCGATGAGTGCGGCGCGCATCCGGCGCGGCCGCGTCGCCCCTTCGGCGAGCGCGCCCGCCGTCGCGCCGATGCCAACGACGCGCGTCGCCGCCATCGACGGCGTGCGCGGCATCGCCATCCTCGCGATGATCGCCTACCATTTCTCCTACGACCTGCGCTTCTATCGCGTCGTCGCGTGGAACTTCGAGCACGATCCGTTCTGGCTCGTCACGCGCACGCTGATTGCCGGAACGTTCCTGCTGGTCGCGGGAATCGGGCTGGTGCTCGCCGATCGCGCCGGCGCGCCGGCCGCGCACTTCTGGAAGCGCGTCGGCGTGATCGCCGCCTGCGCCGTCGCGGTGAGCGTCGGCAGCTATCTCGTCTTTCCGCGCACGTTCATCTATTTCGGGATCCTGCACTGCATCGCGGTCGCATCGATCCTCGCGTATCCGCTCGTGCGCCACCCGTGGCCGGCACTCGGCGCCGGCATCGCCATCATCGTCGCAGGACTGAGCTACAGCGATCCTTCGTTCAACGACCGCCTGATGTCGATGCTGGGCTTCATGACGTTCAAGCCGCCAACGGAGGACTACGTTCCCATTTTCCCGTGGGCCGGCGCGATGCTCGTCGGCGTCGCGCTCGGTCATGCGCTCGTCAGGACCGCGTTCCGGCCGCTCGCACCGCTGGAGAGATTGCCCCGCTGGATCGGCGCGATGGGGCGGCACAGCCTCGTGATCTACATGGTGCACCAGCCCGTCCTGCTGGGAGCGCTCTGGCTCGCGCTGCGGCGGTGATGCGCGCCCGCGTTTGTCGACTCGCCGATATCCGCTATAATTGACGGCTTGCAGGCGCGTAGCTCAGCTGGTTAGAGCACCACCTTGACATGGTGGGGGTCGTTGGTTCGAGTCCAATCGCGCCTACCATCGAACGCAGCGACACCGTTACACCTGAAAGGCATGGTTATGACACCGCGAACGCGTTGGGAGCCCCTGTAGAGGACGCGAGTTCGCACGTCGACCGTTTGCGGAAAAGTGCGGCTCGTCCGCACTTTTTTTTCGCCCAGAGAGGAATTGCCATGCCAGACATCCGATTGCCCGACGGCGCCGTGAAATCCTTTGCGATGCCCGTCACGGTCGCCGAGATCGCCGCGTCGATCGGTCCAGGCCTCGCCAAGGCGGCGCTGGCCGGCCGCGTCGACGGCAAGCTCGTGGACACGTCGTTCGTCGTCTCGGTAAACGCCAATGTCGCGATCGTCACCGACAAGGATCCCGAAGGCCTCGAGGTGCTCCGCCATTCGACGGCGCATCTGCTCGCCTACGCGGTCAAGGAGCTCTTTCCCGACGCGCAGGTGACGATCGGCCCCGTCATCGAGGACGGCTTCTATTACGACTTCTCGTACAAGCGCCCGTTCACGCCGGAGGACCTCGCGGCGATCGAGGCCAAGATGGCCGAGCTTGCGAAAAAGGACGAGCCCGTGTCGCGGCGCACGATGCCGCGCGACGACGCGGTTGCGTACTTCAAGTCCATCGGCGAGCATTTCAAGGCCGAGATCATCGCGTCGATTCCGTCGGACGAGGATATTTCGCTCTATGCCGAGGGCAAGTTCACGGACCTCTGCCGCGGCCCGCACGTGCCGTCGACGGGCAAGCTCAAGGTGTTCAAGCTGATGAAGCTCGCCGGGGCCTACTGGCGCGGCGACTCGAAGAACGAGATGCTGCAGCGGATCTACGGCACCGCGTGGGCGAAGAAGGAAGACCTCGACGCCTACCTGCACCGGATCGAGGAAGCCGAGAAGCGCGACCATCGCCGCCTCGGCCGCGCGCTCGACCTCTTCCACCTGCAGGACGAGGCGCCGGGCATGGTGTTCTGGCATCCGAAGGGCTGGTCGCTGTGGCAGCAGGTCGAGCAGTACATGCGCCGTGTCTACCAGGACAACGGCTATCAGGAAGTCCGCGGGCCGCAGATCCTCGACCGGTCGCTATGGGAGAAGTCAGGGCACTGGGAGAACTACAAGGACAACATGTTCACGACGGAGTCGGAGAAGCGCGACTTCGCGATCAAGCCGATGAACTGCCCGGGCCACGTGCAGATCTTCAATTCCGGGATGAAGAGCTACCGCGATCTGCCGCTGCGCTACGGCGAGTTCGGCGCGTGCCATCGCAACGAGCCCTCCGGCGCGCTGCACGGGATCATGCGGGTACGCGCCTTCACGCAGGACGACGGCCACATCTTCTGCACGTCGGCGCAGATCGAGCCCGAATGCGTGGCGTTCCACAAGCTGGCCCTCGACGTCTATCGCGACTTCGGCTTCGACGACATCGTGATCAAGCTGGCGCTGCGGCCGACACCCCGGATCGGCGACGACCGCGAATGGGATGCCGCCGAGGAGGCGCTGCGCAGCGCGCTGCGTGCCTGCGGCGCCGAGTGGACCGAATTGCCGGGCGAAGGCGCGTTCTACGGCCCGAAGATCGAATACCACCTGAAGGACTCGATCGGCCGCTCCTGGCAGGTCGGAACGATGCAGGTCGATTTCCAGCTGCCGGGACGCCTTGGCGCCGAGTTCGTCGACGAGGACAACACCCGGAAGGTGCCGGTCATGCTCCACCGGGCGATCGTCGGCTCGATGGAGAGGTTCATCGGGATCCTGATCGAGCACTATGCGGGCGCGCTGCCGCTGTGGCTCGCGCCGGTCCAGGCGGTCGTGCTGACGATCACCGACCGGCAGGCCGACTACGCCCGGCAGGTCGAACGCCGGCTGAAGGCCGCCGGGCTCCGGGTGGCGGCCGATTTGCGTAATGAGAAAATAACCTATAAAATTCGAGAACATAGCCTGCAAAAGCTTCCTTACCAGCTGATCGTCGGCGACAAGGAAATGCAGGCCGACTCGGTGGCCGTGCGTACCCGCAACGGCGAGGACCTCGGGGCAATGCCCGTCGAAGCCTTGCTGACGCGCCTTCGCGAGGAGGTCGCGGCGCGTCAATGACATTGGCGCAGCGCGGGGAACACGGTCTTATTTTGTTTTTCTGGAGATATAGCGATAGCCCAAGACAAAGCACCGCGGATCAATCTGGAGATCAACGCTCCCGAGATCCGCCTGGTAGGTGAGGAAGGCGAACAGCTCGGCATCGTCCCGTTGGCGGAAGCCATGGCGAAGGCCGAGGCCGCGGAACTCGATCTCGTCGAGATCGCCCCGACTGCGAAGCCCCCGGTCTGCCGGATCATGGATTACGGCAAGTTCAAGTACCGGGAAGCGAAGAAGCAGCACGAGGCGAAGCTCAAGCTGAAGCAGATCCAGGTCAAGGAAGTGAAGTTCCGGCCCGGAACCGACGAGGGCGACTACAAGATCAAGCTGCGCAACCTCATCCGCTTCCTGGGCGAGGGCGACAAGGCCAAGATCACGTTGCGCTTCCGCGGACGCGAGATGGCGCATCAGGAGTTCGGTATCAGGCTGCTCGAGAGGATCAGGAACGATCTCGAGCCGCACAGCGTGGTCGAATCCTGGCCAAGGCTCGAAGGCCGGCAGATGGTGATGCTGCTGGCCCCGAAGAAGGCGGTGGTGAAACCCCCCGTGAAGTCAACTCACCCGACGAAGCCCGAAGCCGGTAGCAAAGTCTCTCCGCCGGAGAGCACCGCCGTGGGCAGCAAATAAGGGAGCAGTCATGCCCAAGATGAAGACGAAGAGCGGCGCCAAGAAGCGCTTCCGCGTGCGCGGAAGCGGCAGCGTCAAGCGCGCGATGGCGTTCAAGCGCCATATCCTCACCAAGCGCACCACCAAGAACAAGCGGCAGCTTCGCGGCATCACCGGCGTCCACAGCACCAATGCGGACTCGGTGAAGGCGATGCTCCCCTACGCGTAACGGAGGCCCGCCATGCCAAGAGTCAAACGTGGCGTGACCGCCCGTGCGCGGCACAAGAAGGTCCTGAAGCAGGCAAGCGGATTCCGCGGCCGGCGCAACGCCGTCTATCGCATCGCGAAGGAAGCGGTGATGAAGGCGGGCCAGTACGCCTACCGCGACCGGCGCGCCAAGAAGCGCGAGTTCCGCGCGCTGTGGATCGCCCGGATCAACGCGGCGGTGCGCGAGCTCGGCATGAGCTACAGCGTGTTCATGAACGGTCTCAAGAAGGCGTCGATCGACATCGACCGCAAGGTGCTGGCCGACCTCGCGGTGCACGACAAGGCCGCGTTTACGAAGATCGCGGAGCAGGCCAAAGCCTCTCTGGCCTGACGACAGGGCCGCACGGACCATGGGGGAGGCGGCAATGCCTCCCCTTTTTCATTAGGACGAACAACGCGCCGCGCGAAGCAGGCTTTCGCAGCGACGCCCTTCACCACCATCAATTCGCCATGTCCGCCGAACTGGAACAGATCGTCGCCGCCGCCCTCGCCGACTTCGGCGCCTGCACGGAGCCCGCCGCGCTCGAGAACAGCAAGGCGAAGTTTCTCGGGAAGTCGGGCGCGCTGACCGAGCTCCTCAAGTCGCTGGGCAAGCTGCCGGCGACCGAGCGCCCGGCCGCGGGGGCGGCGATCAACGCCGCCAAGGTCCGGCTCGAAGCCGCACTCGCGGCGCGGCGTGACGCGCTCGCCGAGGCGAAGCTCGCGGAGCAGCTCGCTGCGGACGCGCTCGACGTCTCGCTGCCGGGCCGCGGTGTCGGCGCCGGCGGATTGCATCCCATCACGCGGACGATGCAGCGGATCGAGACGCTGTTCCGCTCGCAGGGCTTCGCCGTCGCCGACGGCCCCGAGATCGAGGACGATTTCCACAACTTCACCGCGCTCAACATGCCGGAGGATCATCCTTCCCGCTCGATGCACGACACGTTCTACGTCGACGGCGGCAGGGTGCTGCGCACGCACACGTCGCCGGTGCAGATCCGCTACATGGAAACGCACGCGCCGCCGATCAAGATCATCGCGCCTGGCCGCGTCTACCGCATCGACAGCGATGCCACGCATTCGCCGATGTTCCACCAGGTCGAGGGGCTGTGGATCGCCGAGGACGTCGCGTTCGCTGACCTGAAGGGTGTGTTCACCGAATTCCTGCGCAACTTCTTCGAGCGCGACGACCTCCGCGTGCGCTTCCGCCCGTCCTACTTTCCATTCACCGAACCGTCGGCCGAGATCGACATGGCGTTCGGCGACGGCGGCTGGCTCGAGCTCGCTGGTTCGGGCCAGGTGCATCCGAACGTGCTGCGCGCGGTCGGCATCGATCCCGAGCGCTGGCAGGGCTTCGCCTTCGGCATGGGTCCCGACCGGCTCGCGATGCTGCGCTACGGCGTCGACGACCTGCGCGCGTTCTACGAGAACGACCTGCGCTTCCTGCGGCAATTCGCG
>Ga0265332_10002092_pt1 | contig 10375 bp, 8 predicted proteins | sample 41926metaG_FD_202084 | JGI IMG/M metagenome (GOLD analysis project Ga0265332, IMG submission 202084) | Rhizosphere microbial communities from Carex aquatilis grown in University of Washington, Seatle, WA, United States - 4-19-26 metaG | ecosystem: Host-associated > Plants > Roots > Rhizosphere >...
CGGATCGAGCGCGAGCGGTCCTGGCAGGTCACCTGGAGCGACGCCCGGAGCGACGCCCGGAGCGGCGCCGGGAGCGACGATCGTCCCGAGCCGTTCGACGCCGTGGTGTGCGCGACCGGGTTCCACAAGCCCAGGTTTCATGCGTCGCGGACCGGCGTGGAGCTCTCGCTGTCGCCGGTGGCGTATCCGATCGTCGAGCCCAGCGTGTCACCGGAGCTGAGGCTGACGCTGCCCGATGCCTCGGCTCCGGAGCGGATCTGGACGCTCGGCGTGTCGTCGTACCTGGGCGCGCCCCTGGTCAATGCAGTATACCAGGCAGCCCGCCAGGCCGAGGCCGTGGCGCGCGAGCTCGCGGCCGACCGCCGGCGCTCGCACGACGAGCCGCCCGGGTGGCGTGTGGCTTCCCGCGTGGCGATGACCGAAACCCGTTGATGGCGAACCCCGCATGACGAGCAAAGACAGCGCGACGAACCTGTGGATCATGCTGACCATCGTGGCCGCCTGCTTTGGCCTCGCGGTCGGGCAGCTCGACGGGACCATCGTCAACGTGGCCCTGCCGGAGCTGTCGGTCGCGCTCCATGGCACCGTGACCGATCTGCAGTGGGTCGTCGACGCCTACACGTTGATGCTGGCGGCGCTGATGCTGTCCGCCGGCATGGTCAGCGACCGGTTCGGCGCCCGCCGCGCGTACCTGATCGGCCTGGTGGGGTTCGCGCTGACCTCGACCGCCTGCGGTGTGGCGCGCACGGCGGGCGAATTGATCGTCGCCCGCGCGGTCCAGGGCGCGGCGGCGGCCCTCCTGGTACCGCCGGGTCTGGCGCTGCTCAACAACGCGTGCGCGCACGATCAGCGGCTGCGCGCCCGGGCCGTCGCGTGGTGGTCGCAGGCGGGCGCGGCATGCATCGCGCTCGGCCCGGTCGTCGGCGGCGTGATCCTGCACTGGCAGAGCTGGCGGAGCATCTTCTTCGTCAACCTGCCGCTGTGCGCGGGCGGCATCCTGCTGACGCTGCGGCTCAAGGAGATCCCGCGGGTCGAGCGAGGACGGATGGACGTCGCCGGCCAGCTCCTGACGATCCTCACGCTGGTCGCGCTCACCGGGGCGGTGATCGAGCTGCCGCGGCTGGGCCTGGACCACCCCGTGGTGTGGGGCGGCTTCGTCACCGCCGTGATCGCGGGGGCGGTGCTGCTCGCGGTGGAGTCGCGTGCGGAGAATCCGGTCGTCCCGCTCGCGTTCTTTCGCCAGCCGAGCTACGTCACGGCCGTCGGGTTCGGAGCCCTGCTCAACCTCACCTACTTCGGCATGCTGTTCGTGCTGAGTCTCTATCTCCAGCGGGTGCGCGGCTACACGCCGGCCGAGGCGGGCTCCGCCTATCTACCGCTGACCGCCACGTTCATCGTCAGTCACGCGGTGAGCGGCCGGATGACCGCGCGGGTCGGCTCGCGCCTGCCGATGGTGCTGGGCGCGGCGATCGCGGCGATCGGGTTCTTCTCGCTGATCCAGCTCGACGCGGACAGTCCGTATTCCCACATGGTGATCCCGTTCCTGATCATCCCGGGTGGGCTGGGGCTGGCCTCGCCGGCGATGATCACGTCGGTGCTTGCGGGCGCCGACAAGGCCCGCGCGGGCACCGCGACGGCCGTGCTCAACACCGCGCGGCAGCTCGGCGGCGCGACCGGCGTGGCGATCTTCGGGGCGCTCGTGGTCGGCGGCAAGGACCGCATCGTCCCCGGACTGCACACCGCCATCGTCGTGGCCACGGTGCTGCTCGTCGTGGCGATGCTCGCGGCGTGGCGCGGCATCCCGCACAAACAAGGATCGTCTCGATGAAGCTCTACGGCGACCGAGCCTCCAGCAACACCCGCCGCGTGCTTGCCACCGCGGCCCACATGAACGTCGAGCTCGAGCTGCAGCTCGTGGACCTGTTCAAGAAGGACAACCGCCGGAGCGACTATCTGGCGCTCAACCCCAGCGGCATGATCCCGACCTTCGTCGACGACGGCGTCGTGCTGTCCGAGGCGTCGGCGATCATGATCTACCTGGTCGAGAAGTTCGGCTCGGACCTGTTGCCCGGCGGCCCGGCCCGCCACCAGACGTTGAAGTGGATGTTCTGGGCGGCCGAGCACTTCCGCTACGGGCCTCCGATCCTGATCGACGAACGGTTCTTCAAGAAGATCCACCACAAGCCCGAGGACCCGTGGGCGATCGCATTTGCCAACGCCTCGATCCGCAAGCACTCGGCCGTGCTCGATGCCCACCTCAAGGGCCGGCGGTTCGTGGTCGGCGATCGCGTGACCCTCGCGGACTTCGACCTGGCGGCACCATTCAGCCACCTGCCCCGGACGCAGGCCCCGTTCGGCGAGTTTCCCAACCTGATGGCGTGGCACCAGCGCCTGCTCGATGAGGTGCCTGCCTGGCGGACCACCCGCGATCAGCTCGAAGCCCGGATCCAGGAGATCGTCGCGTTCGTCGGCCTGGCTGCCGGTTGAACGCGTCGCCGGTGCGAGCGCTCACGGCCCGGGCGCGATCAGCTGGTTGAAATCGGTGACCGTGGGCAGTCCGTCGAGATAGCTGAACGTGCCATGTTCGAGGAGCTCGCGTGCCGCACGGACCATCGCGGCCAGCGCACAGCGCGCGAACGATGTCCCGATCGTGACCCGACGGACGCCGATCTCACGCAGCTGCGCGAGCGTGAACCGGGTCCGGCCCACGCCGACGACGTAGTTCACCGGCTTCGAGAACGAGCGACATGCCGTGCGCAGGGCGGCTTCATCGGGTAGACCGGGCGCATAGAGCACGTCGGCGCCGGCCTGCTCGTAGCTCTGGAGCCGCCCCAGCACGTCGTCGAGGTCGGGCCTGCCCCGGATGAAGTTCTCCGCGCGCGCCGTGACCACGAATGGATGACCGAGGCCGCGCGCCGCCTCGACCGCCGCATGAATCCGCTCGACGGCGAGCGTTCGATCGAACAGCGGTGCCGCCGGATCATACGTGGCATCCTCGATCGAGGCACCCGAGAGTCCGACCTCGCCGGCGCGACGGATCGTCGCCGCGACGGTCTCCGGCGCGCTCCCGAAGCCATTCTCGAGATCGGCGGTGTACGGGACGCTCACCGCCGCGATCATCTCGGCGACGTGCTCGAAGGTCTCGTCCGCCGTCACCACACCCTCGCCGTCGCGACGGCCGAGGGTGAACGCGAGACCGGCGCTCGTCGTCGCAAGCGCGCGAAATCCCAGATTGACCAGGATCCGAGCCGAACCCGCGTCCCAGGGGTTGGGAAGGACCAGCATGTCGTCACTCTGCTCGTGCAGCTGCCGGAACAGGTGGGCACGACGCTGAACTTCGTCGCGATTCATCTCCGTCGACTATCACGAAGCTCGGCCGGGGAGCGAGCCGTTCGACGGATCTGACGCAACGCGGGCCTTCCGCTCAGCGCAGCGCGGCGCCCAGCGTCGCGGATGGATCGCGCTCGGCCTCCCCGATCAGCGCCTCGGCGTCGCGGCCGAGCAGGAGCTCGGGCACGATCAGCTCGTGATCGCACCAGGTCACCATCCGGCCCAGGCACGCGACACCGTCGTGGTGCCACATCATCGACGGCCGGCCCATGATGCCCGGCGGGACGACGCGGGTCACGCCCCACGACGCGAGCAGCTCGCGGAGCTCGTGGTGGCGCGCCGCGGCGCCGCCGGCCGCGATCGCGGCGCACTGCAGGTGGTGGCGAGGCAGCGGGGCGATCAGCCGGTCGAGCTCCGCGGGCCCGGCGACCGGCACGACGCGCAGGTAGCGGTCGCCGCCGGATGGCTCGAACCGCTGCATCGCCTCGACCGTCACCAGGTACGAGCCGTCCGGCGGGCCGCCGACGACCTCGATCGCGTCGCTCATCATGCACAGCTGGGTGAACGCCTGCTTGCGCGCCGCCCCGGCGAGATCGAGCCGGCGCGGCGGCAGCTCGCGCGCCCAGCGCGCCATCTCCTCGGCGCACAGCCGGGCGAGCTCGGCCGGCCGGGTGGCGCCGCCGTCCTCGACCAGCACGGCCTGCGGGCACAGGCACGCGAAGCCGTCGAAGATCGCGAAGTCGTAGGTGATCGCGCGGGCGAGCCGGCGAAGGTCCTGGCCGGCGGCGAGCGCCTCCCGGGTCACGTAGGTGAAGCCGAGCCGGTGGCCGTGCCAGGTCGCGTCGAGCGCGGGCGGCCGGATCGTCATCAGGCGCTGGATCTGCGCGTCGCCGCCGTACGCGACCAGGTAGTCGATCGAGCGCAGGAACTGGGCCTCGAGCGCGTCGTCGCCGCGCTCCCAGTAGATGATCGCCAGGCACGACGCGAGCTCGGGATCGATCTCGTGCAGGGTCTCGGCGTAGCGGCCCAGGAAGATCGGCTCGCCGGCCGACACCCGGCCCAGGCACGCCGCCTTGACCAGGAAGCTGCGCATGATCTCGAGGTGGGGCAGGGCGGGGATGTTGGAGCTGAAGATCGCGCCGACCAGCGCCGGGCCGTGCGCGCGGGTCAGGCCGCCGGTCCGCGGGTTGGGCCGGAAGCCGTCGAGGAACTCCGGATCGCCGAGCTCGCTCGCCAGCGCGAGCGCCAGGTGCGGCCCGCGCGAGCTCGCCTGCTCCTCGTCGATCGCGTGGTCGACCATCGCGGGCGAGAACCCGGTGATGAACGCGATCTCGGGGACCGCGGCGGCGCGCGGCGGGTAGGCCGGATCGAGCCAGCGCTGCGCGGCGCGCTCGAGCACGTCGATGATGTCGCGCACGCTGCGCCGGGCCAGCACCTCGCGCCGGCGCCGGCGCAGGAAGCCGATCACGTGGGCGAGGGCGTCGGGCGACAACCGCTCGAACACGACCTCGAGGTGCTGGTCGTCGTGATCGTAGCGCTTGCGGTACGGGGTGACCCCGCCGGGCAAGGCGTCGATCGCCGCGCGCAGCTCGGGGGGCAGCCAGCACGCGGCCGGGGCCTCGGCCACGGCGGCCGCGTCGATCTGGGGGGCGATCATCGCTGGCTCCTCATGCACAGGCGCTCTGCGCGGCGACGTCGCCGGGGCGCGCGAGATCGTCGGCGGACAGCGAGCAGCCGCGCGGCTCGGCGCCCTGGGCCCGGCCCAGGATCTCGAAGCCGCGCCGCAGCTCGCCGTCGACGCTGGCCGACACCGAGCGGCCGACGTCCTCGCTCTGGATCGCGATCGGGCGCTCCAGGTTGGCGAGATCGACGTGGCGGAGCAGGCCGACCTCGCCGTCGCCGACCGCCTCGGGACCGTGCTGGCCGACCCGCCGCGGATCGACCACCGAGGTTCGCATCCAGTGCGGCGGCAGCTTCATGCGCGCGACCCCGGCGGCGCCCGGCGTCATCCGGTCGTAGACCTGGCTCGCGAGCTCGGTCATGCCGAGCAGGTTGATCACGCGCGCCGGGCGCAGCCCGCACAGCCGCGCCGCCCACGCCACGAACTCGTCGCGGCCGATCTCGCGGCTCTTGCCCTTGTAGCCCCCGGCGTCGAGCAGCCGGCTGCCGGCCGGCAGCTCGAGCCGGCAGCTCTCGCGCTCCATCCAGTCGAACAGGTGGACGAAGCCGAACGATGATCCGAGCAGCGACACCGGGGTGCCGGCCCACTGGCAAGCGTCGAGCTCCGCCCACAGCGCGGCGAAGTCGATGCCGCGCGGCCCGGCGAGGAACCGGCTGCCGGGCAGCCCGAACTCGCGGACCATGTGAGCCATCCCGTGCGCCATGATCATGTGCGGGACCTGCTCGGGCGGCGGCGCGAGCACCAGGATCCGCGTGCTGCGGCCATCGGGGAACAGCCGCGATCGTGCGCCGGCGGCGATCGCGGCGTCCATCAGCGCGAGCCCGGCGCGCGAGAAGTGGGCGCGGCTGCTCCGGCTCGGCTCGGTGGTGCCGCTGCTGCGGAAGGTCCGGATGATCGCCTCGGGCGCGCTGGCAAACAGCGAGTACTGCTTGAACGCGATCGCCGGGACCGCGGGGATCTGGCGCCACGACGTGACGCTGTCCGGGGTGCGGCCCAGGCCGTGGCACAGCGCCTGGTAGGGCCGGATGGTCGCGAACTGGAACGCGAACGCCTCGAGCGCCAGGGCCTCGAACGCGCGCTTGCCGTCGTCACCGTCGTCGCCGCGCGCGATGAACTCGGCGATCCGCGCGTGCAGCGCGTCGTGCGCGTCGCGGGCCGGCTCGCTCACGCTGGCGATCATGGCGCACCCCCGTACACCGGCAGCGCGCCGCGCCGCGGCGGGCCGAGCGGGTCGCCCAGGCCCAGGAACGGCAACAGGCCGCCGGCCGCGAGCACCGCGGTCCAGAACGGATCGAGCGCGGTCACCGGCAGATCGAGCGCGCCGTCCGGCACGAACAACCGCCAGCGCGCGAGATCGAGCTCGACAGCGACGTCGGGCGGCAGCGCCGGCAGCGCCGGGCACTCCACGGCGGCGAGCCCGAGGTTGCGCACGTTGCGGCTGAAGATCCGGGCCAGCGAGCGGGCGACCACCGCGCGCACGCCGGCCAGCACGAACGCGCGCGCGCCGGTCTCGCGGCTCGAGCCGCAGCCGAAGTTCTCGCCGGCGACGATCACCCGGCCGGACAGATCGCTGCCGCCGAGCTGCTCGTAGCCGGCCGCGGCCTGGAGGAAGCCCGAGCGCACGGTGCGATCGTCGAGCGAGAAGAACCGCGACGGGTGAAGCTCGTCGGTGTTGACGTGATCGCCCATGATCAGGGCCTTGCCGGAGATCCTCACGCGGCACCTCCGGCGGCGCGCAGGCTCGCCGCGGTCCGGTCGTCGAGCACGGTCCGCGGATCGCAGATCGTCCCGGTGAGCGCCGCGGCGGCCGCGGTCAGCGCCGAGGCGAGGTAGATCAGGCCGTCCGGCGAGCCCATCCGGCCCCGGAAGTTGCGGTTGGAGGTCGACACGCAGGCCTCGCCGGCGCCGATCAGCCCCTTGTCGATCCCGCCGCACGCGCCGCACGACGCGTTGGTGATCATCGCGCCGGCCTCGCTGAGCACCTCGAAGATCCCGTTGCGCAGGCAGGCGTGGAACACCGCCTGGCTGGCCGGGGTCACGACCAGCCGGACGCCGGGCGCCACTCGCCGGCCGCGCAGCACGCGCGCCGCGATCGCGAGGTCCTCGATCCGGCCGCCCGCACACGATCCGAGGAACACCTGCTGGATCGGGCGGGGCTCGACCTCGTCGGCCGGGACGATCCGGCCCAGATCGCCGGGCAGCGCGACCAGCGGGCGGAGCCCGGCGACGTCGATCCGGAGCTGGTGGACGTAGCGGGCGCCGTCATCGGGCTGGAGCCACGCGCCCTCGAACCCGGGCAGCGCCCCGGCCGCGCCGTCGCGGTCCGCGAGGTAGCGGCGCAGCGCATCGTCGGGCACGAACACGCCGTTGGTCGCGCCGGCCTCGACCGCCATGTTGGCGACCGCGAACCGGCTGTCCATGGTCAGCCCGCCGCGCGTCCGGTCGTGGTACTCGAGCGCGCGATCGACCGCGCCGCCCTCGCCGAGCCGCCGGATGATCTCCAGGGCGAGATCCTTGCCGGACAGCCACGCGGGCATCGCGCCTTCGAACGCGACCCGGATCGACTCCGGGACCGACAGCACGACCTCGCCGGTGAGCAGCAGCGCGAGGATGTCGGTCGAGCCCATGCCGCAGGCAAACGCGCCGAGCGCGCCGGCCATCACGGTGTGCGAGTCGGCGCCGCAGATCACCATCCCGGGCTGGCACCGGCGGTCCTCGATCAGCAGCTGGTGGCTGATCCCGCGGAACACCAGGTCCTGCGCCACGCCCTCGTGCTGGATGAACGCCAGGTAGCGGCGCAGGATATCGGCGCGCTCCGGGGTCGACGGCGGCGTGAAGTGATCGGCGGCGAAGAAGCAGCGGGCGGGATCCCAGATCCGGCGCCCCGCCTGCTGGAACCGCTCGATCAGGAGCGCGATCGTGGCGTCGTGGCCGAGCACGAGGTCGACCGGGATCCGGAAGAACTCGCTGCCGACGATCACCGGCTCCGCGGCGCGCTGGCGCAGCAGCTTCTCGGTCAGGGTCTGTGGCGTCATAGGGTGGCGGGGGTGCGCGAGGCGGGCGGGCGTGCGGCGGTGGGCTCGGCGTCGGGCTCGGCGGTGACCGCCATCTGTCGGGTCCCGCACGCGAGCAGGATGCCCCGCCCCCGCGGGCGGCTGCGCGACGTCTCCTCGTAGACGATCGCCCAGAAGTCCTCCTCGGAGAACGACAGGTGGCGCGACCACAGCTCGTCGAGCCGCGCCGCCATCACCCGCAGCGGAGCCTTGTTGGTCGAGATCTTGACCGCCTTGATCCGCTCCAGGATCCGATCGGTCTGCTCGGGCGAGCACGCGACGCCGCGGGCGGCGAGCAGGACCTCGACCAGGCCGCTGCCGGAGTGCTTGCCGAGCACGTACTCGTGGGTCCGGCCCAGCGCCCGGGGACAGATCGACTCGTAGGTCGACGGATCCTTCAGCATGCCGTCGACGTGGACGCCGGACTCGTGGCGGAACACGTTGTGGCCGACCACCGGCTTGGTCGGCACGATGTACATCCCCGAGGCGTGGGCCACCGCCTGGCTCAGCGCGGTCAGCATCGACTTGTCGATCGCCAGCTCGGCGTCATAGAGATCATCGAGCGCGCACACCACCTCCTCGAACACCGCGTTGCCGGCGCGCTCGCCCAGCCCGTTGACCGTCGAGGTGACCAGCGTGCAGCCCGCGCCGACCGCGGCCAGCGTGTTGGCGGTGCCCAGCCCATAGTCGTTGTGACAGTGGATCCCGAGCGTGAGCTGCCGCGTCATGTGGTCGCGCAGCGTCCGGACGTAGCGCTCCATGGTCTGCGGCGTCATCACGCCCACCGTGTCGCAGATGATCGCGCTGACCGCACCGAGCTCGCTGACCCGGTCGAACACCGGGGCGAGCTGCTCCGGATCGGCCCGCACCGAATCCTCGGCGACGAAGTGGACCTGCAGCCCCTTGCCGACCGCGTAGCTGACCGCGTCCTCGATCCGGACCTTCGCCGCCGCCAGGTCGATGGCGAACTTGTGCTGGAGGTGCTGCGGGCTGACCGGCATGAACAGGAACACCTCCTTCACGCCGCACTCGATCGCGAGATCGATGTCGGAGCGCAGCGCGCGGACCGTTGCCGCGATCCGCGCGCGCAGGTTCTGTCCGACCAGCGCCTTGAGCGCGGCGCGCTCCTCCTTCGACACGCTGGGCATCCCCGCGTCGATCAGATCCACGCCTGCGGCGTCGAGCATCGCCGCGATCGCCAGCTTCTCTTCCAGCGTGAAGAACACTCCCGGCGCCTGCTCCCCATCGCGCAATGTACAATCTGCGAATACGATTCTTGAATCTGTCACTGACTACCTCCAGACGGATTGAAGAAAGGGATGGCGAGCTGCACGGCCCGACGCGCTTGGGAGCCAGGTGCGGCGGTGAGCGCTGCGGTCGGTGCGTTCCGGCGGTCCGGAGGTCTGGCGCGTCCCCCAGACGGGCACCGAGAAACCTTGGCTATTCACTCACTTTTGGCATGGGGTGTGCTTCAGGACGCAGCCGTCCGGCGGTTCCTGCTCCACCGGATTTTTCCTTCGCGGTAATTTTCCGATAGAGATGTTTGTATGTATTTTATGGGTATCTTTCAATACGAAAAACGTCTCAAATTTTTCGCATTGTGCTGACCGGCACTGTCCCGGCTCGGCAGTGGCCCGGGGAAGCCGGACCCCAGCCTCGTGAGCGCCTGCGCGCTGGATTTTCAGGCGGGTGGACCTGTACAGCCGGATTTCATCGGTTGTGCTGCAGGACGAGGCATGTAGCAAAGTGATGCACAGGGGCGGAATCGGATTGATGAGTCCGGGTCGCGTCTCGCATGTGAGATCGCCTGACCTGGTTCCAGACATCGCCTCCTGTGGCGAGCGTAGGGCTTCCTCACCCACCCCTGCGGTCGTGCAGCGGTATCGTCCGGCCCACGATGGCTGCCCTTCACGAGCTGACTGCACACGATCTGGTCGCCGCATTCGCCCGGCGTGAGCTGTCGCCGGTCGACGTGGCGCGCGCCGCGCTGGCGCGGATCGACGCCTGGGAGCCGAAGATCCGCGCGATGTACCGCGTGGCGCGCGACACCGCGCTCGATCAGGCGCGCGCGTCCGAGGCCCGCTGGCGCGCCGGCGCACCGAGCTCCGCGCTGGATGGCGTCCCGATCACGATCAAGGAGAACATCTACACGCAGGGCGACCCGGCGCCGATCGGCACCCGCGCCAACGAGGGCGCGCCGCCGCAGCCGGCCGATGCACCCGCCGCGGCGCGGGTCCGCGAGGCCGGCCTGGTCCTGCTCGGCAAGACCACGATGCCCGACTACGGAATGCTGTCGTCCGGACTGTCCAGC
>Ga0265332_10002094_pt1 | contig 10360 bp, 10 predicted proteins | sample 41926metaG_FD_202084 | JGI IMG/M metagenome (GOLD analysis project Ga0265332, IMG submission 202084) | Rhizosphere microbial communities from Carex aquatilis grown in University of Washington, Seatle, WA, United States - 4-19-26 metaG | ecosystem: Host-associated > Plants > Roots > Rhizosphere...
GAGGATCGATGCGTTCTCAATTACATCGCCTGGTCATCTCGACGGGGATCGCCGCCGCGACGCTGCTCGGCGCGGCCGGGAGCTCGCATGCCGAGCCACGCGATCGCCATCACAGCCCGGACGAGGCCGCCGCGCCCCGCGAGGCACCGCCGCCGCCGCGCGAGGAGCGCCACGAGGCCCGCCGGAACGGTCACGTCTGGGCGTCCGGGCGCTGGGACTGGAACCGCCGGGAGCGGCGGTGGGACTGGTTGCCCGGGCACTGGGAGCCCGAGCGGCGCGGCCAGCACTGGCGCGAGGCGCGCTGGGAGCTGCGCGACGGCGTCTACGTCCTGAACGACGCCGGCTGGGTCCAGGCCGAGATCCGGCCGACCGCCGCGCCGCCGCCGCCGCGCGACGAGCGCGTCGACCGCCGCCCGGGCATGGTGTGGGTCGCCGGTCGCTGGGACTGGCAGAATGGCCAGTGGACCTGGGTCGACGGACGCTACGAGCGCGAGCGCCCCGGCAAGCGCTGGCGCGAGGCGCGCTGGGAGCAGCGCGACGGCGCGTACGTCCTGGTCGACGGCGACTGGATCGAAGCCAGCGCCGCCGCGTACCCGACCGCGGCGCCCCCGCCGCCGCGCGACGAGCCACTCGGGGTGCGCGCCGGGCACGTCTGGGCCCGCGGCCGCTGGGACTGGCAGAACGGCCAGTGGGTCTGGCTGCCCGGCCACTGGGAGGCCGAGCGCGTGAAGATGCGCTGGGTCGACGGCCGCTGGAAGGATTATGGCGATCACTGGGGCTGGGTCGAGGGCACCTGGATCGAGGAAGCGGCGGCGCCGCCCGCTGCGACCCCGGCGCCGCCGCCGGCGTCAGGGCCGAGCCAGGCGCCGCCCCCACCGCGCGAGGAGCGGCGGAGCCCGCAGGCCGGCTACGTCTGGGCCCGCGGCCGATGGAACTGGCAGAACAACAGCTGGGTCTGGCTGCCCGGCCACTGGGAGCGCGCGCGGCCATCGCTGACCTGGTACGACGGCAGCTGGGAGCAGCGCGGCAACGTGTGGATCTACGTCGAGGGCGGCTGGCGCTGATCAGAACCGCTGCAGGATCAGCGGCACCCGGAGCTCGACGCCGTGATCGCCGCGGTACGACACCGCCGACATGTCGAACGGCGGCAGCTCCAGGCTGACCGCGTGACCGCGCAGCGCGAGATCGAGCCGCGCGCAGATGTGGGCGCTCAGGTCGTCGAACTGGATGTCGCCGTCGAGCCGGAGCGCCAGGTGTTCGCGGTCACCGGCACCGATCCGCAGGTGAGCGCGCCGCTGCCGCGCGTCGACCCGGAGCTGCAACGTCTCGTGGCTGAGCAGGTCCAGGTGGTGGCCGAGCGCGTTGCCGAGCTGGGTCAACCGATCGGTGATCTGGTCCTCCAGCGATGGCGCGCGGCCATCGGGGACGCCCGGCCAGCGGCTGGCGAGCAGCACGGTCGAGTCCGCGGCTGCCGGCGACGCTGCGAGCCCGGTGGCGGCCACCAGCAACACGCACGCCTCGACAGATCGCACGACGTGAGCATGCCGACATCCGGCGGGCGCGTCTGTGAGCATGCCCACCAATCGCGTGCTACATAGCCGGACATGAGGCGCGTCGTCGTCCTGGTCGCCATGGCCGTGGCACTGGGCGGCGCCTGCCACAGCCGCTCCGACGCCGACCCCGCCGCCGGTCCGCTGACCCATCCGCTGCTGTGGTCGGTGGAGAAGGGCGGACGCACCACGTACCTGTTCGGGACCATGCACACCGGCGTCGACGCCGCGGCCCGGCTGCCACCGGTGGTCTGGGCCAAGCTCGACGCCGCGCCGGCGTTCGCGATGGAGACCGATCTCGACGATCCGACCGCGGCCGACGCGGTGCCGCCGAGCCCCGGCTCGCTGCGCGACGCGCTGGGCGATGCGTACTGGCACAAGCTCGAGACCGCGCTCGGTCCCGACGCGGCCCGCGCCGTCGAGCACCTGCCGCCGATGATCCCCGCGGCGTCGCTGGCCCTGCGCGGCCTGCCGTCGACGCCGCAGATGGACCGCGTGCTGGCACAGCGCGCGACCGGCGAGCACAAGCCGATCGTGTTCCTCGAGCCGGCGCGCCGCCAGCTCGCGCTGCTCGCGCGCTGGATCGACATCAAGGCGCTCCGGATGATGCTCGACGAGCTGTCGTCCGGCGAGCAGCACGCCCGCGCGATGCTCGCCGCGTACGTCGCGGGCGACGAGCGGGAGATCGCCCGGCTGGGCGACGACGAGCGGGCCGACGCACTCCGCCACGGCTACACCGCCGCCGAGTACGACCGCGAGATGGACGATCTGCTGTACGGCCGCAACGCGGCGTGGATCGCGCCGATCGAGCAGCTCCACGCCGCCGGCGGCGGGTTCGTCGCGGTCGGCGCGCTCCACCTGGTCGGCGCGCGCAGCGTGCTCGACCTGCTCGCCCACCGCGGCTACCGCGTGACCCGCGTCGCGCGGTGAGCACCGGCACGCGGACCACGGCGGGCGCGAGCGCTCAGCCCACGAGGGCGTATCCCTCGACCCACTCGATTCCGCTTCGCACGGCCGCGCCGGCGTTCACGACGTAGACCGTTGTCTTGGTCGCCCACGCCATACGGATCACCAGGTAAAGGAGGGCGTGAAGGTAGCTCTGGCTGAACACCTGCCAGTTGATGAAGTCCAGGGCCACCGGCCGCCCAGCTGCCACATCGGGAAGCAGCACCTCTGTCGCAAATTTCGCCGCTTGCGCAGTGTCCTCGCTCGCGATCGAGAGCAACCTGCGAGGAACCTCCTCCGGTGCCGAGTCGACGAATCGGACCACACCGCTCGTCGAGCGCACCGGTTTCTGCGAATCGGCGCGGTCACGGATGCGCTTGAAGATCGAGTTGAAGTCGCTGAGCTTGTCGAGCACACACTCGAATACGACCAGCGTCCCGGGGTAGCCACCGGAGTCGATGAACGTCGCCCGATCAAGCGGGCCGGGTACGGCGCCCCGCAAGAGGAGCCCCTCACCGCGCGAGGCGAGCAGGAACGAGCCGCCGGTCTCCTTGGAGAGCTCAGAGAGAACATAGAGCCCGAGACCCGCGTTCTCCGCCGTGCCGGTCTGGCCCTCAGGGAATGTGCCCGAAAAATGGGGCTGCAGTGCGTTCTGGAGCGCCGCCCGGATGTCGGTGAGGCCGGGATGCATCTTGCGCCGCGTCAGCCCCGCGAGGATACCGACGCCCGCGTCGGCCACAGCAACCTGGACGCCTCGAGGGTGCCCTGGACGGTCGATGACCTGGGCCGCCACGACACCGCCAAGCGGGTCCTCGCTGTGCTGGGCCACGTTCCGCAGCAGCTCGATGACCACGTACTTGATGGCGTGGAAGGTCGGCGTGTTCACCGCTCCGGCGACGAGCCGCGCGATGTCGCGAGCGAGGGGGTCGACTTCATGCGCATCGAACCAGCTGAACCTCGCCATGCGGACCGTGCGGCTCGGCTGGGCCGCCGGTGCGGCGTCCGCCCTACCCTCGACCACCGCGTCAAGACCGATCGCGGTCGCGAACATGGAGACCGGGTCAGCAGCGAGCCGCAGATCTATCGCAGGTGCCGGCTTCCGCGCCAAGGTGGACAGCGCCACGATCGCAAAGACGTCCACGCCGGAGAAGCTTGAGAGGACCTTCGGACCAGGGGTGTTCAGCCAGGCAAGGAAGTGCCCGGCCTCGTCGAGGGTCGCCAAGCTCATCAGGCAGGCCTATCGATGCACATGGCTGCGATTGTGACCCAATTTCACTCCGAGAGCGGCGGGTTCGCTCAAGCCTTATCCCCGCGGGCGGCTGACGTCCTCGATCTCAGCGAGGCTCGCCGGAATTGACCGAAATAGGCCAGGCAAGCCCCCTATTTCCAGGGGCTTGATCGCGATCGGTTTCTCGCGTCGTTCGGCGGCGGGATCATGCAGCTGACGACGGACCTGCGGCGCGCGGCCGCGCATGGCCTATACCGACGACTGGGCTTCGAGGCCAGCCGTGCCGGAATGCGACGCGCTACCCCGCCGCGAGCGTGCGCAACAGGCCGTTCACCGCCTGGATCGCCGTGCGCGGGATCTCGTGGCCGCCGGAGAACGGCTGCCAGTCGACCGCGGCGCCGGCCTCGGTGAGCCGATCGCGCAGGACCTCGGCGACGGCGTAGGGCAAGAGCGCGTCCTGCCGGCCGTGCGACAGCATCACCGGGACGCCGGCGAGCGCCGGCAGGCGCGGCTGCCACTCGCGTTCGGCGATCAGCGTGCCGGACATCAGGATCAGCCCGGCGGGCGGCTGCGGCCGGTGCAGCGCGACGTCGAGCGACAGCATCGCGCCCTGCGAGAACCCGCCGAGCACCAGCTGGCCGTCGCCGATCGCGAACCGGGCGGCGAGCTCGTCGAGCAACCGGGTGACGTGGCCGCGCGCCGCGACGAGCCCGTCGGGGACCTCGTCGCGCCGGTCGCGCGGCACGCCGCGGCGGAGCTCGTCCTCGAGCCGGGCCAGGTCGAGCAGCCACCACGCGCGCGAGTCGCCGTACAGGCCGCCGAGCTCGAGCGGCGCCGCCGGAAACACCAGGCGAACCGGCGCGTCGATCTCGCCGGCCAGGCCGACCAGATCGTCGCCCGGGGCGCCGAAGCCGTGCAGCAGCACGCAGGTCAGCGCTGCGTCGGAAGGACCGAGGATCCGCGTGCTCAGCCCTGCGATCTCGAGGCGGGTCGGCGTCACGACCGTAGCCTCGCACGGCCGTGTGCGCGGCACCACCCCCGCACGGCGCGCGGCTGCGTTACGCTGGCCGCGTGACCGTACCGCTCACCCGGCGAGACTTCTTGCGCGCGGTGGGCGCCAGCGCCTGGCTGGTCACGTGCGGCGACAACGGCACCGTCGCAGGCGCAACCGCCGTGCTCGATCCCGACCCGAGCTCGGTCATGATCGCGATCTGGAGCGAGCGACCCGGGGTACTCGTCGAGGCCGAGGCCACCGCCGGCGGCATGACGGTCGCCACCGGCCAGGTCCTGCTCGAAGGCCAGCTCGGGGCGCTGATGCTGACCGGCCTTCCGCCCGACACCGTGCACGACGTCACGGTCCGGATCGCCGGGGGCGTGGCCGGTGTTCACCGCGTGCGCACCGCGCCGCGCGCCGATGACCCGCGTCCGGTCCGGGTCGCGATCTCGGCCGACTTCGATCCGAGCCCCGCGTTCGCCAGCGGCCTGATCGACGAGGTGATCGCCGCCGAGCCCGAGATCGTGATCTCGATCGGTGACTTCCCGTACACCGACAACGGCCCACCGGCGATGACCGTCGCCGAGTACCGCGAGCGCCACCTCGAGCTCCGCACCCACCCGCCGGTGCGCGCCCTGCTCGCGTCGTGCGGGATGTACGCGATCTACGACGACCACGAGGTCCGCAACGACTGGGATGGCCGGACCCAGATCGACGAGCCGGCGCGCTACGCCGCCGCGCTCCAGGTCTGGGACGAGTTCTTCCCGCTGCGCGCTCCGAGCCGTGAGATCCGCTACCGGCGCTGGCGGTGGGGCGCGCACCTCGAGTGCTTCCTGCTCGACTGCCGGCGCTTCCGCAGCGCCAACAACGCGGTCGACGACGCGACCAAGACCATGCTCGGCGCCGCCCAGCACCAGTGGCTGATCGACGGTGTGACGTCGAGCACCGCGACCTTCAAGCTGATCCTGACCAGCATCCCGCTCGACTACGGCACCGGCGATGACCACTGGGCGTCGTTCACCACCGAGCGCGACGCGATGTTTGCGGCGCTGGTCGGCACGCCCGGCGTGCTGTTCGCCAGCGGCGACCAGCACTGGTTCGCCGCCCAGCGCCACGCGTTCGGCATCCGCGAGCTGCAGATCGGTCCGCTCGGCCGCGGCCTGGGCACGCCGCCGCCGGCCGTGCCCAACGTGCTGTTTCGTGCGGTGCGCTTCAACGCCGGCCTGATCGACATCACCGGCGACCAGCTGACGATGACCGGGCTGGGCGCCGACGGCGAGCGGTTCTACGCGGAGACCGTGTCCGCCGACGATCTGACCCCGCGCGCCCCCTGAGCGTGGGGGTAAATTGCCACACAGGATCACATCGGCACCCTCCAGCCCCTGGCGCGCCGGCCTCGGGGCGCTATCGTCCATGGCGGAGGTCCGATGGCCAAGCCCGATTCCGACGACAGCAAGCCCGGCAAGCGCAAGCACCGGCCGTTCCCGTGGCGGCTGTGGCTGTTCGCGCTCGCAATGACCGGCGCCACCGTCGCCGTTGCCGACTACGCGTGGCAGTACCGCAAGGACGGCCGCGCCGCGGGGGACGAGCTCGTGACCTGCCGCACCGACCTCGCCAAGGTCAAGCCGCAGCTCGACGACGCGGCCAAGAAGTACGACGGCTGCAACAAGCTGCTCGAGGCCAACAACAAGAAGATCCAGGACCAGGACCAGCGGGTCCACGAGCAGGACGTCCAGATGACCGCGCTGTCGAACAACCTCAGCGCGTCGAAGGACGAGCTCGCGCAGCTCCAGCTCCAGCACGCCGAGGCCGAGAAGCGGGTCGCCGCGATCGCGGACATCCAGAAGCAGTTCGCCAAGATGATCGACACCGGTCAGCTCAAGGTCACCGCGCGGCGCGGCAGCCTGGTGCTGTCGCTGCCCTCCGAGGTGCTGTTCCCGTCGGGCAGCGCCGAGCTGTCCGAGTCCGGCAAGATGGCCATCCTCGAGGTCGGCTTCACGCTCAAGCGGCTGTCGGACCGCCGGTTCCTGGTCGTCGGCCACACCGACGATCAGCCGCTCAAGAGCACGACCTACAAGGACAACTGGGACCTGTCGACCGCGCGCGGCCTCACCGTCACCCGCGTCCTGGTCCAGGCCGGCATGAGCCCGAAGAACCTGGTCGCGGCCGGCGCCGGCGAGAACGATCCGGTGTCCAAGGATCGCGCGAAGAACCGGCGGATCGAGATCGCGCTCTTGCCGGCGATCAACGAGCTGCCGCCGCTGCCCGCCTCGCTCGGCGACGACACCGCCAAGGCCGAGTCCGCGCCGGCCGAGAAGCCGCCGGCGGCGGCGCCTGCACCTGCTGCGCCTGCGGCGCCGCCCGCCAAGCCGCCCGCGCCTGCAACGCCGCCGGCCAGGCCGTAGCTCACCCGCCGTCACTCGACGAGCAGCTGGACCTCGGCGTCCGCCCACTCGCTCGGGTGCATGTCCCGGATCGTCTGCGAGAACGTCCAGCGATGGCCGCCGACGTCGCGGACGACGTACTGGCGCTCGCCGAACACGTGCTCGACGATCGCCTCCAGGATCTCGGCGCCCTCGCGCACGGCGCGCGCGTGATGCGCGTCGACGTCGTCGACCCGCACCATGATCTGGTGGCTGATGTGGTCCGCGCCGCGCTCGGGGCGCCGCGTGCGATCGATGTACTCGGCCACGATCATCGCGCCCTCGCCGCCGATGTTCATCTGCGCGCGATGCACGGCGATCCGCATCCGCTCGACGAACCCGAACACGCGGGTCAGCCACGCGACGGCCTCGCGGACATCGGGATACGGAAGGATCGGGATCACCGAGGGCGACGGCACCGAGCGATTGCGCAGCATGCGACCCACTCTGGGTCGGCCCGCCAGCCTTGACCAGCAGATCCGTCACGGAGCTCCGAGGGCCAGGGCTCGCCGGGAGAACCGTCCGCTGGTAAGATGAACGTCAACCAGGGATTGCCGCATGAGCATGACCAAGCCGAGCCCGAAGGCTCCGACGCGCGCTGACCTCGATGCCCTGCCCCCGGGCATCGTCGGCGAGATCATCGAGGGCGTGCTGTACACGATGACCAAGCCGCGCATGCGGCATCAGCGCACCACGACCCGGATCGGGGCCGGCGTTGGCGACCCGTTCGACATGGGTCGCGGTGGGCCCGGCGGGTGGTGGATCGTCGCGGAGCCGGGCATCGAGCTGCCCAGCACCCCCGAGATCTCGCCGGACGTCGCCGGCTGGCGCCGCGAGCGCATGCCGGAGATGCCCGGTGACGAGCCGATCCGCATCGCGCCCGACTGGGTCTGCGAGATCCTGTCGCCGACCACGCGCCGCCACGACATGCTGCGCAAGCGACCCTACTACGCCAAGGTCGGCGTGCCGTTCCTGTGGCTCGTCGATCTCGAGGCGCGCGTTTTGACCGCGCACCGGCTGGACGGCGCCGAATGGCGCATCATCGGCACCTACAGCGACGAGACCGAGGTGCGGATCGCGCCGTTCGATGCCGTCCCGCTGAACGTGGCCGACTGGTGGCCGCCGGCCCCGCCGCCGCCTCACGACGGCTCGGTCTGACGGCCTGCGAGGCCGGCGGCCGCGCAGCTGGCGCGCGATCACCGCGTGCGTGCCGGCCGCCGCCGCCGCGGCGTCCCGCGGGCTGTCGCAGGCGGCGGCGGTCAGCGCGCCCGGCGCTCGACGCCGGTGGCGCCGGCGATCAGGACCACGTCGGCGCGGTCGACGAACAGGCCGGTCTCGACCACGCCCGGGATCGCATGGAGCGCGGCGTCGAGCCCGCGCGGATCGGCGAGCGGGCCGCACGCGAGGTCGTAGATCAGGTTGCCGGCGTCGGTGCGAAACGCGGCGCCCTCGCGGAGCCGCAGGGTCGGCGCGCCGAGCCGGGCGAGGTGCGAGCGGGTGGCGAGGTGCGCAAACGGCAGGACCTCGACGGGCACGGGCCATCGCTCGCCGAGCCGGCGCGACAGCTTCGACGCGTCGACGATGATCACGTTGCGGCGCGAGCTGAAGTTGACGATCTTCTCGCGGGTGTGGGCGCCGCCGCCGCCCTTGATCAGGTGGAGCGCATCGTCGACCTCGTCGGCGCCGTCGACGGTGACCGCGATGTCCCATGGACCGTCGTCGGGGAGCAGCGGGATGCCGAGCTCGCGGGCCTGGGCGCGGCTGGCCTCCGAGGTCGGGACGCAGGTGTAGCGCCCGCCGGCGGCGACCCGCTCGCCGAGCGCGGCGATGAACAGCCGCGCGGTCGAGCCAGTGCCGATGCCGATCACGCCGTCGAGCGGCAGCTCCGCGAGCGCGGCGTGCGCGGCCTCGCGCTTGAAGTCGCGGGTCACGGGCCGCCGAAGTTGCTGGCCGCGAACGCGATGGCGGCCACCACGTCCTTCTCGGCGACGCTGGCCTTGATCCGGACCTCGTCGTTCTCGGCGGAGACGGCGACCGCCTGGACCACCGGCGCGAGCTCGGCCGGGACCTGACCGCTGGCCTTGGCGGCACCGAGCTGCGTGTTGATCATCATCGACGCCGAGCCGGCCTGCCCGGCGGTCTCCATCTTGACGTGGAAGTCGGCCTGCAGCTGGCCCTTGGCATACGTGAGCGCGCCATAGCCGCCCTTGGCGGTCATGCCGGGCTGGAGCTCCTTGGTGCTGGCAGCGGTGCCCCACACGGCGGCCTGGGTGTTGACCTTGGCGAGGCTCCGGGCCGCGTCGGACTTGGTGAACGCGCCCTTGCCGCCCATCCACTTGGTCAGCGACGCCTTGTCGGTGGCGTGGAGGGTCACGACCAGGACGTCCTTGCCGACCCAGCCGAAGTATCCGGTCTCGTCGCCGCGGTTGACCTCGGTGACGTTGCCGTTCTGCTTGACGGTGACCTTGGCGGGCTTGTCGCCGGCGGCGGGCGCGGGCGCGTTGGCCTGTGCGGTCGCCTGCAGGCACGACGACAGCTTGTTGCGGTCGATGCCGGACAGCGCGAGGTACAGCACGCCGTCGTCCTGATCGCCGGACAGCGCGACGACGACGCCCTGGACGACCGTGAGCGGATCGATCTTGCAGCCGTCCTTGATCGAATCCAGCACCTTGGCGAACTCGGGCTGGTCGTGCAGCTTGGGGTAGAACGTCGCGAACAGCTGGGTCTTCTGGACGGTCGCGACGTCGACCCCGACCACCGCCGTGGTCTCGGCGGGCAGGCCGGCCTTGGCCGCGGCCCAGGCGCGGCCGGTGTCGGCGCGGGCCTGGCCGTGGAGCGCGGCGGTCGACAGAGCAAGGGCGGCGAGGATCCCGGCAGTGCGCATTGCCTCGACCATAGCAGCCGGCGGCCCGGAATCCTGTGCCGCCCGCTGTGATCTCGCGGCCGGCGCCGCGCCGGTCACACCGCGGCACCCGCGATCGAGCGGCGCGCCGCCGCCGCGGCCGGTCGCCAACCGCCGCGCAGCACGCGCAGCCAGAACAGGCTGGCGCCCACGATGATCTCGACCGCCAGCCCGACCCAGCCGCCGACCACACCGAGGCCACAGGCGACGCCGAGCGCCCAGGTCAGCGGCGGGGTCGTCAGCCACGAGGTGGCGATCCCGACCACCGCGGCATACCGAACGTCGCTGGCGCCGCGCAGCACGCCGCGCGCGATCACG
>Ga0265332_10002095_pt1 | contig 10359 bp, 8 predicted proteins | sample 41926metaG_FD_202084 | JGI IMG/M metagenome (GOLD analysis project Ga0265332, IMG submission 202084) | Rhizosphere microbial communities from Carex aquatilis grown in University of Washington, Seatle, WA, United States - 4-19-26 metaG | ecosystem: Host-associated > Plants > Roots > Rhizosphere >...
GACGGCGAATCGCTGGACTTCACCACCGTCACCCAGGGCGACACGGTATCGCTCGGCGACCGCAGCCTGCGCTTCCTGCACACGCCCTTCCTGCACTGGCCCGACACCCAATGCACCTATCTGGTCGAGGACGGCATCCTGTTCTCGGGCGACATCTTCGGCTGCCACTTCTGCGACCCGCGCCTGTTCAACGACCACGTCGGCGACTTCCGCTTCTCCTTCGAGTACTACTACCAGCACATCATGCGGCCCTTCCGGGAGCACGTGCTGGCCGCCCTGCCCCTCGTCGAAGAGCTGGCGCTGAACCTCATCTGCCCGGCCCACGGCCCGATCCACCGGGACGCCCCGCGCGGCTACGTGAAGCGCTACCGTCAACTCGCCGAAAGCCAACTCGCCAACGAGGCCAGCCAGCGCGACAAGACGCTGGTGATCTTCTATATCTCCGCCTATGGCAACACCGCGGTGATGGCCCAGGCCATCAAGGACGGCGCCGAGACCGTGGACGGCGTGCGGGTGTCGGTCTACGACCTGCAGGGCGGCGAAGTCACCCCTTTTGTGGACCTCATCGAGGAAGCCGACGGCCTCGCCATCGGCTCGCCGACGATCAACGGCGACGCCGTCAAACCGGTGTGGGACCTGCTGTCCTGCCTCACTCAGGTCCCCCTCAAGGGCAAGCTCGGCGCCGCCTTCGGCTCCTACGGGTGGAGCGGCGAAGCGGTCGGCATGCTCGAAGACCGCCTGCGCGGACTCAAGCTGCGGGTGCCCTGCCCGGGCATCAAGCTCAAGCTCATCCCCACCGGCGAGGAACTCGCCGACTGCCACGCCTTCGGCCGCAACCTGGCCCTCCAGCTCACCGGCCAGGCCGGCTTCCGCGTCGTGGACATCGCCGAACTCGCCTGACCCCATCGATTCCGAAACCACCCATTTCCCGGAGGACATTCCCATGCCCAAGGCACAAGTACTGTTTGAAGACATCGGCGTCGCCGTCACCGTGCCCGCCGGCACCCGCCTCATCGAGGTTTCCGAAAAGGTCGGCGCCGGCATCACCTATGGCTGCCGCGAAGGCGAATGCGGCACCTGCATGATGAAGATCGTCAAGGGCATGGAGAACCTGGCCAACCCTTCGATGCTGGAGACCAAGGTGCTGCAGGAACAGATGGCCGGCCGCCAGAACCGCCTGGCCTGCCAGGCCCAGGTGCTGCAGGGCGAGGTCGTCGTCCGCCCGGGCTGAAGCACCTGAAGGAGCACCACCACCAGCGACAGAGAGAATCGTTGTGGAACCCGCGGCCTCCGCCATACCGGCTCCGGCCGCATCACTCAAGTAGGAGGAAAACCATGGCACTCATCACCTTCACCAGCCCGATGCACAAGGACAAGACCGTCTACGCCGTGGCTGGCAGCCACAAGAAGACCGTCCTCGAACTGGCCAAGGAAAACCACGTCCCGATCGACTTCGGCTGTCAGAACGGGGAATGCGGCACCTGCCTGTGCAAGGTCACCAACATCACCAAGGGCGGCGTGGTCCACGCCGGCCCGCTGACCAACAGCGAGCGCAAGACCCTCAAGGAACTCGGCAAGCTGTCCGCCGATGAAGAAGCCAAGATGGACGTGGACGACTTCCCGACCCCGTGGCGCCTGGCCTGCCAGATGATCGTCCGCGACGAGGACGTCACCATCGAGTATCCCAGCGCCTGACCGCCGGCGGCCGGTGATGCAAAGCTCCATGCCCGACCTGCACGCCGTGCTGGAGCGGCCGGCCGCTGACTTTGCCGCCCGGGCCGAGGCCGCCTACCTGGGCCTCGCCCTGGGCGACGCGCTGGGCGCCACCGTGGAGTTCATGACGCCGCGGGAGATCCAGGCCCAGCACGGCTGCCACCGCACCATCCGCGGCGGCGGCTGGCTCAAGCTCAAATCCGGCGCGGTCACCGACGACACCACCATGGCGCTGGCCCTCGGCGACGCGATCCTGGCAGCTGGCGGCATCGACGCCCACGCCATCGGCGAGGCCTTCGACACGTGGATGCGCGCCAAGCCGGTGGACATCGGCAACACCGTGCGGCGCGGCATCATCGAATTCCGCCGTACCGGCCGGCTCGAAGCCCCGCCCAGCGAGCACGATGCCGGCAACGGCGCCTGCATGCGCGTGCTGCCGGTCGCTCTGGCGACCCTTGGCCAGCCCGAGGACGCGGTACGCGCCGCCTGCCGCGTGCAGGCCCACCTGACCCATAACAATCCACTTTCCGACGCCGGCACCGAGACCATCGTGCTGATGGTCCAGGACGCGCTGCGGGGTGCCGACCGGGACACGCTGATCCGCCGCCGCCTGGACCCGCTGCGCGCCGCCTTTCCGCTCTTCGACCCGGCCGGCAAGCGCGAGGAAAACCCGTCCGGCTTCATCAAGGACACCCTGCGCGCGGTCTTCCAGGCCCTGCTCGACACCGACAGCTTCGAGACCTGCCTGATCGACGTGGTCAACCGCGGTGGCGACGCCGACACCACCGGCGCCATCGCCGGCATGCTGGCCGGCGCCCTGTACGGCCCCGGCAGCCTGCCCGAGCCCTGGCTGGCCGCCCTCGACCACGGCGCCCGCCGGGCCTGTGCGGTCCAGTCCCAGGCACTGCTCGCACAGGCTTGCGGCAACACCCCCGCCACGCTGTAAAATCGCGGCCCGAAAAGCCATCTGCGGGACCAACTACCCCGCCATGACCGCCATGTTGCGACTCTCCGAACTCCGCCTGCCCCTCGACCATCCGGAAGAGGCCCTGCCCGCCGCCATCATCCAGCGCCTAGGCATCTCCGCCGACCAGCTCGTCAGCTTCAAGGTCTTCAAGCGCAGCTACGACGCACGCAAGAACGTGCGCCTGTGCTTCATCTACATCATCGACCTGGAAGTGAAGAACGAGGCGGCGCTGCTGCAGAAATTCGCCGACGACCTCCACGTCAAGCCGACACCGGACACCGGGTACCACTTCATCGGCAAGGCTCCGCCCAACTTCACGCAGCGCCCGATCGTCATCGGCTTCGGCCCCTGCGGCATCTTCGCGGCGCTGATCCTGGCCCAGATGGGCTTCAAGCCGATCGTGCTGGAGCGCGGTAAGGCGGTGCGCGAGCGCACCCAGGACACCTGGGGCCTGTGGCGCAAGAACACCCTCAACCCGGAGTCGAACGTGCAGTTCGGCGAAGGCGGCGCCGGCACCTTCTCGGACGGCAAGCTATACAGCCAGATCAAGGACCCGAAGCACTACGGCCGCAAGGTGCTGACCGAGTTCGTCAAGGCCGGCGCGCCGGAGGAGATCCTCTACGTCTCCAAGCCCCACATCGGCACCTTCCGGCTGGTCGGCATGGTGGAAGCCATGCGGGCCGAGATCTGCGAGCTGGGCGGCGAGATCCGCTTCCAGCAGCGCGTCACCGACCTGATCGTCGAGGACGGCCAGGTGCGCGGCGTGCGCACCTCCACCGGCGACGAGCTGCGCAGCGACCACGTGGTGCTGGCCCTCGGCCACAGCGCCCGCGACACCTTCGAGATGCTCCACGAGCGGGGCGTCTTCATGGAGGCCAAGTCCTTCTCGGTGGGCTTCCGCATCGAGCATCCGCAATCGCTGATCGACAAGGCCCGCCTCGGCCCCCACGCCGGCCACCCGCTGCTCGGCGCCGCCGACTACAAGCTGGTGCATCACGCCTCCAACGGCCGCGCGGTGTACAGCTTCTGCATGTGCCCGGGCGGCACCGTGGTGGCCGCCACGTCGGAGCCGAACCGCGTCGTCACCAACGGCATGAGCCAGTATTCGCGCAACGAGCGCAACGCCAACGCCGGCATCGTGGTGAGCATCGACCCGAAGGACTACCCCGGCGGCCCGCTGGCCGGCATCGAATTCCAGCGCAAGCTGGAGAGCCACGCCTTCGTGCTCGGCGGCAGCACCTACGAGGCCCCGGCCCAGCTGGTCGGCGACTTCCTGCGCGGCAAGGCGTCCACCGCCCTGGGCGGCGTGGAGCCGTCCTACAAGCCCGGCGTGCTGCTCGGCGATCTGGCCACGGCGCTGCCCGACTACGCGATCACCGCGATGCGCGAGGCGATCCCGGCCTTCGACCGGCAGATCCGCGGCTTCAACATGTACGACGCAGTGCTCACCGGTGTCGAAACGCGCACCTCGTCGCCGCTGCGCATCACCCGCGACGAGAGCTACCAGAGCCTCAACACCAAAGGCCTCTACCCGGCCGGCGAAGGCGCCGGCTACGCGGGCGGCATCCTGTCGGCCGGCGTCGACGGCATCCGGGTTGCGGAAGCCGTCGCCGCCAGCCTGCTCCAGCAGGGCTGAGCCCGAACGTGGCGGCGGCCGGTGCCGTCGCCACGGAACAGCACGCTCAAGGAAACGTCGGACCACCCCGCGTTTCCTCGTCCCTTCGCGGGGCCGGGCGCAGCCCGGCCCGGGGAGCGCTCAGAAGCGGTAACGACCACCGAGCATCAGCGACTTCGGCGTGAAGTTGGCCGGCAGGTTGGTATCCCCGTCGAAGCCCTGACAGGTGCCGCCCGCGCACAGGGAGTTCTTGCCGCCGTTCTTGTTGCTGACCTGGGCGTAATACAGGTACAGGTCGGTCTGCTTGTCGAGGGCGTACTCGTAGCCCAGGCCATAGTGGTCCGAATCCCGATCGGTGCTCATGCGGTCGTCCAGGTGGCTATACACCGCCCGGAAGGTATGCACGTCGCGGAAGGGCACCGAAGCCCCCAGCCACCACACGCGGCGGTCGAGCTTCTTGCCGACACCGTCCTGCTTGTCCTCGCCGATCAGGTACTGGGCATAGACCTTGGCCACCTTGAAATCGTAGGTGGCCGCCAGGTTGCGCGCGGTGCGGCGGACGTCCTCCGTGGCCGGCGCAGTCACCGTGCCCTGGCGCAGGAAATTCAGGTAGCCGGCGCCGACGAATAGATCGCCGTTCTTGTAGGTGAGCGTCGCGCTGCCGCCCTTGCCTTCGTCCTTCGGGCCGGTGCTGGTGGTGGAGCCGGTCACGCCGACATTGCTGCGGCTGTTGTTCTCCATCCCCGCCGAATAGGCCACGTTGGCCTGGAAGCCGCCGAACACCGGCGACGCGTAGAACACCCCGTTGTCGAAGCGGCTGGCCGCCGCGCTGGACCACAGGCGGAAGGCCGTCGCCCCGCCGATGGTGAACGGATCCGAGGTGCTGGTGATCGAGTAGATCGGTGCATAGTCGCGGCCGAAGCGGATGTCGCCGTAGCGCCCGCGCAAGCCAACGAAGGTGTTGCGCGAGAAGATCGCCACGCCGGTGGTATTGGGTGCCGACGAGGACGCCGCGCCCTGGCCCGGATTGCTGATGTTGCTGGAGTGCCCGGTGTTCTGCCCGTTGTCGAAGGAAATCCCCGCCTCGAGCTGGAAATAGGCCTGCAGGTCGTCGCCGAAGTTGCGCTCGCCCTTGAAGCCCAGCCGGCTGGCCGAGCCCAGGCCGCTCTGCACGCGAACCTTGTGGCCCTGGCCGTAGTCCCCGTATTCCACGCCGGCATCGGCGATACCGTAGATCGTCAGCCCGGACGGCATCGACGGCCCCTTCGAGGCCGGCGCCTGCGCAGCAGCACTCTGCTCGACCTTGGCCACCGCCTTGGCGGTCTCGGCCTGGGCCGCACTGGCTGCGGCCAACTTCTTTTCCAGCTCCTCCAGGCGGCTGCGCTGGGCGGCCAGCTCGGCGCGCAGTTCGTCGGTGACATCGGCCATCGCGGGGGTGGCGGCAGCGGCAAGCGCCATCAGGCTGGCCGTCACGGCCAGGGATGCGGGAGTGTGTCTCATCTCTACCTTCCTTGTTTTATGTGTGGGTCGCCCGCCGCGGCCAGGGGCTATTGCGGGCAGAGCGGATTTCATCGAAATCAGCTTTCGATCCGCTTTCGATGAAGGTCAGGGGTGCTATCGGGGCAGCGCGGCGAAGCGCAGGAAGAAACCGCACACCTTCGGCGCGCAGACGGTGATCAGCACCACGCGCAGCACGTGGGTCGCGGTAATGAGCGGGACACCCAGGTGCAGCACCTTGGCGGTGACGCACATCTCGGCCATGCCACCGGGCGAGGCGGCCAGCAGCAACGACGGCAGGGACACCGCGCCGCCGGCCGCCAGCGCGAGCACGAAGAGGCCCGACAGCAGCAGCGCCAGCAACGTGCTCGCCGCCGACACCGCCAGGAAACGCGGCGCCGCGCGGAAGAACTCCGGGGAGAAACGCCCGCCCAGGGCCACGCCGAGCAGCAGCTGGCCGCCGCCCACCAGCCAGCCCGGCAGCGCCGACAGCGGCACCTGCGCGGCGGTCAGCGCGGCGATGCAGGCCAGCGGCCCGAGCACCCAGGCATTGGCGATACGCAAGCCGCGGAACACCCCGACGCCCAGCAGCGAGGCCGCCACCAGCAGAGGGAAGCGCCCCCATTCCACCGCCAGCAGCGCCGGCACGTAGCTGTCGTGCCCCTGCCCGCCCCAGCGGTAAAGGATGAAGGGCACCACCGACACCACCATCATCACGCGCAGCGCGTGGGCAGCCGCCACCCGGTCTGGCGCGCCGCCCTGGCGCTCGGCTAGCACCACCATCTCGGACGCGCCGCCCGGCAGCCCGGCGAAGAAGGCCGTGGCCGGGCTGACGCCGGCCCAGCGGTGGATCAGCCACGCGCTGACCATCCCGATCCCCACCGCGCTGCCGGCCATCAGGCCGATCAGCAACAGGTTGTCGGCGAGATGGGCGAGGACCAGCGGCGTGAAGTACAGCCCCAGCGCCGTGCCGATAGCCCACTGGCCAGCCTGGCGGCCACCGGGCGGGCCCTCGATCATCCAGCCGGCGACGCGCGCCAGCGCCACGCTGAACAGCGGGCCGATCATCCACGGCAAGGGCACATGCAGCGCCTGGGCCAGCGCACCGGCGCAGGCAGCCAGCCCGAGGGCCGGCAGGACCCGGCCCCAGCGCAAAGTGAAACGAAAGTCGGGAGACATGCTGGGCAATCCGCGCAAGGGAGCGGGACGGCAGCGACGCGCCCTGCCCGCTCCATGAAAAAAAGAAACCCCGCCACCTCCCGCGGGGGAAGCATGACGGGGTGGAAAGCCCGGCGCCACGGGACCACTGGCGCCGGTAACAGGGACGGTTCAGCGCATCGGCGGCGTCAGAAGACCCACACGGCGTCCGGCGGAAACTCCAGCCAGCGGCGCCCGCTGGCTTCCTGCCGGCTGCCCCAGGCGCGCAGCAGCGCGCTGCCGGCGTGGAAGACGTACTCGAAGCGGTCACCGAGGAACATGGAGGTGGCCAGGTCGATGCCGACCCGGTGCTCGGCCGGCCCTTCGGCCAGGCGCACCTGCTCGACGCGCACCACCACCGACACCTCCTGGCCGACCGCCGCGTCGTTGCGGCGCTGGCCCCACAGGCGCAGCCCTTCGCCGAGCTCGACGCAGGCCTCACCACCGCGAATCTCGGCGACGCGCCCCTTCAGGATGTTGTTGCTGCCCATGAAATCGGCCACGAACAGGGTCTTCGGCTGGCTGTACATCTCCTGCGGCGTGCCCTGCTGTTCGATGACCCCGCCGTTGAGGAGCAGGATGCGGTCGGACATGGCCATCGCCTCGGACTGGTCGTGGGTCACCACCAGCGCCGACAGCTGCATTTCGACGATCAGGTTGCGCAGCCAGGCGCGGGCTTCCTCGCGCATCTTGGCGTCGAGGTTGGACAAGGGCTCGTCGAGCAGGATGACCGGCGGGTTGTAGACCAGCGCCCGGGCGATCGACACCCGCTGCTGCTGGCCGCCCGACAGCTGGTGCGGGTAACGCTCGGCCAAGTGGGCGAGACCCAGGTTCTTCAACGCCGCCTGCACCCGCTCGGCGATCTCTGCGCTGCCGACCTTGCGCAGCTTGAGCGGGTAGGCCACGTTGTCGAAGACGGTCTTGTGCGGCCACAGGGCGTAGGACTGGAAGACCAGCCCGAGGTCGCGCTTCTCGGCCGGCACGTCGATGCCCGCCGCACCGTCGTAGATGGTCCGCCCGGCGATCTTGACGCGGCCTTCATGCGGCTGTTCGAGGCCGGCGACGGCCCGCAGCAGGGTCGTCTTGCCGCTACCCGAGGGCCCCAGCAGGGACACCACTTCGCCGCGCCGCAGCTGCATCGAGACGCCTTTCAGGATCGGGTTGCTGCCGTAGGACAGGGCGAGGTCGTCGACGGTCAGGATGGTCTTGTCAGTCATGAAGTTTCACTCCGAAACGCAGCGCCAGCGCCAGGCCGCAGCCCACCAGCAGCATGTTGATCAGGGACAGGGCGGCGACCACGTCGACCGCACCGGAGGCCCACAAGGACACGATTTGCGCACCGATCACCTCGGTGCCGGGCGACAGCAGATAGACGCCGGTGGAATACTCCCGCTCGAAGATCATGAAGATCAGCAGCCAGGAGCCGAGCAGGCCGTTGCGGATCAGCGGCACCGTGATGTCGCGGGACACCCGCGCCCGCGACGCGCCCACCAGCCGGCCGGCTTCTTCCAGCTCGGGGGCGACCTGCATCAGCGCGCTCTGGATCAGGCGCATGCCGTAGGCCAGCCACACCACCGCGTAGGCGAACCAGACCGAGAACAGCGTCGAGCGCAGCGGCGCCAGGAAGGGCACGAAGAGGAACACCCAGAACACCGCCAGGCCGGCCATCAGGCCCGGAATAGCCCGCGGCGTGAGCACCACGTAATCGACGAAGCGCGACAGGCCGTCCGGCTTGCGGTGCGTGGTCAGGCCGATCAGCAGGTAGCCGACCACAGCCACCGCGCCGCCGAGGGTGCCGATGAGCACCGAGTTGAGGATGGAGCGGATCATCGTGTCCTCCTCGAACACCGCCCGGAAGTGGTCCAGGGTCAGCACTTCGAGCAGGTTGATGCCGGCACCCCAGCTGCTCACCACCGAGCGCAGCGCCACGCCGGCCACCGGCACGACGATGGTCAGCAGCAGCCACAGGCCGATCAGCGCCAGCGCCACCCACTTCCAGCCGCCCAGGGCCAGGCGCCGCTGGCGTGCCGACTTGCCCTTCACGGCGACGAAGCGCTGGGCCGACTTGAGCAGCACACGCTGCAGCAGCACCAGCGGAAAGGTCACCGCGATGATGCAGGTCGCCACCGCCGCCATCAGGTGATAGGACGGCGTGCCGAGCTTGTTGGTGAGCTTGTAGAGGTAGGTGGTCAGCACCAGGTGGCCTTCCGGATCGCCGAGGATCAGCGGCAGGCCGAAGATCTCGAAGCCCAGGAAGAACACCAGCACGCCCACGTAGAGCAGCGCCGGCGAGACCATCGGAATGGATACGTCGCGGGCCACCCGGAACGGGCTGGCGCCGCTCAGGCGCGCCGCCTCCTCCACGTCCGACCCCAGATTGCGCAGCGCCGACGAGGAGTACAGATACACGTGGGGCACGTGGGTCAGGCCGGCGATCAGCACGATGGAGGTCATCGAGTAGATGTTCCACGGCACGCTGCCGAAAATCTGCTCGAACCACACCGAGAAGAAGCCCACCGGCCCCAGCGACACCACGTAGCCGAAGCCGAGCACCACCGGCGAGACGAAGATCGGGATGAGGATCGGCGTCTCCAGCCAGCGCCGGCCGGGCAGGTCGGTGCGCACCATGATGAAGGCCAGGATGGCCCCGAGCGGGATGGCGATGACGCTCATGCCAACGGCGATGATCAGGGTGTTCTTGGTCGCCGACCAGAAGTCCGGATCGTCGAAGATGAAGGCGAAGGCCTCCAGGCTGAGGCGGGCCGCCGGCATGAAGAACGGCCCCGACAACACGCTCTGGTAGAACACCAGGCCGAGGGGGAAGAAGACGGACAGGGCGAGCGCAGCCACCACTGCCCGCCTGGGCAATGTCTGAAACATGGGAGTCACCGATGGGTTGGCGTGGATCGGGACGCCGGCCGCGGCAATCAGGCCGGGCCGGCGGCGGAACCGGGAGGCCCGCTTACTTCGCCTTGACGGCGCCGTTCCACTGCTTGATGAAGTCGAGGCGCTTGGCCTGATCGAGGTAGGTCAGCAGGCCGGTGCCGATGGGCACCGGGCGCAGCGCGTCGCCGAGCTGCTTCTTGAGGCCGCTGGCGGTGGTCTCGCCTTCCACGTCGCCGCGGATCGCGTAGAGATCGGCCTTGTTGGCGATGATCTCCTGGCCCTTCTTCGACAGCACGAAGTCCACCCACAGCTTGGCCGCGTTGGGGTGGCGCGCGCCCTTGGCGATGAACATCACCCGCGACAGCACCAGCGTGTAGTCCTTGGGCAGCACGATGCCCAGCGACGGGTCCTTGCGGGCACGGGTCAGCGCGTAGGCGGCGTTGAGGTTGTAGCCGATCAGGTTCTCGCCGGAGGCGATGCGCTC
>Ga0265332_10002096_pt1 | contig 10357 bp, 7 predicted proteins | sample 41926metaG_FD_202084 | JGI IMG/M metagenome (GOLD analysis project Ga0265332, IMG submission 202084) | Rhizosphere microbial communities from Carex aquatilis grown in University of Washington, Seatle, WA, United States - 4-19-26 metaG | ecosystem: Host-associated > Plants > Roots > Rhizosphere >...
GCCGCGCCAGAGATTCCCGACGGCGGCGATATACGCGACGTTCGCGTCGGTGGGATGGAGCACCACCCGGCCGATCGAGCGCGTGTCGTGCAGGCCGAGGTAGCTCCACGTCTCTCCACCGTTGGTGGAGCGGTAGACGCCGCCGCCCCACGACGAGCTCTGGCGGTTGTTCTGCTCGCCGCTGCCGGCCCAGACGATCTTCGAATCGCCCTCGAAGATCGCCAGCGCGCCGAAGGTGTTGTCGGGCTGCCCGGCGAAGATGTCCTTCCAGGTGACGCCGTTGTTCGTGGACTTCCAGATGCCCCCCGACGCGGCGCCCACGTAGAGCACCGCCGGGTTCTTCGGGTCGATCTGGAGGTCGTGGATGCGCCCGCCGGTCGCGGCGGGGCCGATCTCGCGGAAATGGAGCTCGTCGAACGGCGTGCGCGCGCTCTGGGCGTGCGCGAGGGACGCGGCGCCGGCGACCGTCGCCAGCAGGACACTGCGGAATGCGCGAAGCAAGGGCGGGATCTCCCGAGAGGGGGCCGGCGTGGTTCGTCGTGCGGTGGGGTGCGGCGGTGCGGCATGGTGCCCGGCGATGCCCCAAAGCTGTGGCCGGGCACCGACTGTATCAACGCACCACGCCCGTTTGACGCTCAACCCTGACAGCGCGCAGGCCCCGGCCGCGCTAGGTTCAGGGGTCGAGCGCGACGTGCGCACCGCGCCGCCCGTTCGTTCCCTCCGCACCACCTACTCCCCTGATCGCTCGAGGCCCTCGCCATGCGGTTTTCCCGTCTCGCTCTCGCTCTCGCCCTCTGCTCCGGCGCCGCCCGCGCCCAGCTTCCGCACGCGCAATCCGCCGCCCCGGCCACGGCCGAACTCCCCAACACGGGAAAGGTGCTCACCGTCATCGACGTGCCGACGTACACCTACATCGAAGTGCAGATGGACAAGAAGACCGTCTGGCTCGCCGCCACCACCGTGAAGGTCAAGAAGGGCGACACCATCCGCTTCGACCAGGGCATGGAGATGAACGACTTCACGAGCAAGGCGCTCAACCGGACGTTCAAGAGCATCCTGTTCGTCGGGAAGGTGGTCGTCACCGGCGGACGGGCATAAGCGCCTCGTGCGGCACGCGCGGCTGATCGCGATCCTCCTCGCCGCGGCGGCGACGACCGCGGCGACGACCGCGGCGATGTCAGCCATGCCCCGGACTGCCGCGGCGCAGTCCGGCGTGTCGGCGCTCCCCGCGGCGCGCGTCCGCGCCGTCTTCCAGGATGCGCGCGGCGTCATCCGCTGGAAGGACGACTCGAGCGAGGTCGCCCTCTTCGGCGCGAACTACATCATCCCCTCCGCCTCCGACTACCGCGCCGCGGGCTACCTGAAGCTCGACCGCAAGCGGATGATCGACGACGACATGGCGCACTTCGCCCGCCTGGGCTGGGACGGCATGCGCCTCACCCTCTGGGGCGACTGGGAGAACGCCGACACGCTCGGCAACCTCATCGCCAACGATCACCTCGATCTCTTCGATTACCTGATCGCGCGGGCCCGCGAGCGCGGCGTGTACATGCTGCTCAGCCCCATCCAGACGTACAACTCCAACTGGCCCGATTCGCTCGCGAGCAAGCTCCCGGGTTTCTCGGCGCACTACAAACGCGAGGAACTCGGCACCAACCCGGCGGCGATCGCCGCGCAGGTGCGGTACATCGGGCAGCTGCTCGAGCACGTGAACCCGTACACGCACACGAAGATCAAGGACGAGCCGGCGATCCTCTTCATCGAGATGATCAACGAGCCGGTGCATCACCCCGACGATCTCGCGGGTTCGGTGAAGTACATCGACGCCCTCGCCGACGCCGTCCGAAAGACGGGCTGCACGAAGCTCCTCTTCCACAACGTGAGCCAGGACTTCCGCATCGCCGGCGCGATCAAGCGCTCGACGGTGCAGGGCGTGTCGTTCGGCTGGTACCCGACCGGCCTCAACTCGGGGCACGAGCTGGAGGGGAATTACCTGCGGACGGTGGATTCATACGACCGTATGAATGCCCCCGCGCTCGACGGGCTCGCCCGCATCGTCTACGAGTTCGACTCGGCCGACCTCCGCACCGGCTACATGTACCCGGCCATGGCGCGCGCCTTCCGCGGCGCTGGCGCGCAGTTCGCCGCCATGTTCGCCTACGACATGCTCGGCACCGCGAGCCGCAACCTCGGCTGGCAGACGCACTATCTCAACCTCGTGTACACGCCGCGCAAGGCGATCAGCGCGGTGATCGCCGCCGAGGTGATGCGGCGCGTGCCGCGGGGCGCGACGTTCGGCGCGTACCCGGCGAACCGGAAGTTCGGCGACTTCCGCGTGAGCTACGAGGAGAACCTCTCCGAACTCGTCGCCGACGACGCGTTCCTCAACGCCGGCGCGACGACATCGACGCCGCCGCATCCCGAGAAGCTCAAGCGCATCGCGGGCGTCGGCTCGTCGCCCGTCGTGAACTACGCCGGCGACGGCGTCTACTTCCTCGACAAACTGCGCGACGGCTGGTGGCGGCTCGAGGTGTACGCCGACGCCGAGCCCGTGCGCGATCCATATGAGATGCCGGGGGCCGACAAGCTCGTCACGCGCGCCATCAACCGTGCCTGGCCGATGCGGGTGACGCTCCCCGATCTCGGCCGCGACTTTCAGGTGACGCGCATCGCCGGCGACAGCGCGGTCGCGCGGCGCGCCGGCGCGAAACGCATCGCCACGGCCGACAGCGCCGGGCGCTTCACCGTCACGCCCGGCGTGTATCTGCTGCAGGCGCGCGCCCTCACCGCCGATCCGACGGCGCGCCTGCGCGTGCCGATGAGCGTCGGCCACCTCGCCCTCGGCGAATACCACGGCGCGCCCCCCGACACCTTCCCGCCGCACGTCGAACCCCTCGCCGCCGCGTCGTACGCGACGAACCACCCCGTCGAGATCCGCGCCCGCGTCGTCACGACCGATGCGCCGGACTCCGTCATGCTCTCCATCCGCGCCCCCGACTGGGGCAACTTCTGGCGGCTGCCGATGCACCGCACCGCGGCCTACGAGTACACGGCCGTGGTCCCCGACTCGCTGCGCGAGGGCGCGTACGAGTACGTGGTCTCGGTGCAGACGGCCGGCGCCGTCACGAGCTTCCCCGGCGAACGCCATCGTGCCCCTGGCGATTGGGACTGGTCGGGCAACACGACGTGGCACTTCGTCGTGGCGCGCCCCGGCACGCCGTTCCGGCTCTTCGCCGCGCAGGCCGACGCCGAACGCATGGCCTTCACCCGCATCGGCGACGGCGGGCGCCGCGGCATCTTCCGCGTCGTGCCGTCGCAGTCGTCGGGCGAGCCCGCGCTGCACCTCGAGGTGCCCGTCGTGCAGGGCGAGACGATCGACGACTACACGGCTTCGCTCGTCGTGCGCGACCGCATCGCGGCGCGCCGGGAATACATCACGCGCGACGGCGCGCTCGTCATCCGCGCGCGCGCCGTGCCGGGCGCCGCCGCGAACGCCGGCGCCGACGGTGAGCGCCTGCACGTCACGCTCGTCGAAAGCGACGGCACCGCCTGGGGCGTGGCGGTCACGCTCGACGGCGCCTGGCGCGACGTCACGATTCCGCTCTCCGCGCTCATGCCGGAGCGGAGCGCCGCGCTCCCGGTCGGCTTTCCGGGCGTCCCCGTGTACTGGCTCGAGCCGCCCGCGAATCGCGGCGGACCGGGCGACGCGATGCGCCCCGAGGCCATCGAACGGATCCAGTTCTCGCTCCGCCGCGGCGACGGCGCCCCCACGGGTGCGGCCACCGGCGCCACCAGCGCCACCGCCCACGGCGTCGAGATCGAATCCGTCACGTTGCGCCCGATGCGCTGAACGGGCGCCCCATGGGCTAGATTACACGATCTCTATGGAGCGTGTGCGTGGCGAAGCCGAATTTCAGTTTTCAGAAGCGTCAGCGGGAACAGGAGCGGGCGCGCAAGAAGCAGGAGAAGGCCCAGCGGAAGCTCGAACGGGCGAACAATCCCGACGGCACCGATCCGGACCTCGAGGGCATCGTTCCCCGTGAGGACGGGGCCGACGACGCGCCCGCGCCCGAGACGCCCGCACCGTAACTGCGATGGCGGCTCGCAGCGGCTCGCCGCTGCGTGGCGCCGCTCCGTGCAGCCCTAGCTGATCGCGACGGCCGCCGCGGTCGGCGTGTCGCCGAGCACCGCGTGGAGCGCGCTGGTCAGCGCGTCGAAGCTGAAGGGCTTCGCGACGAACGCCGCGCGCGGGCGATGCGGCACGTCGGGATTCTCGGGGAGTCCCGTGAATCCCGAGATGAACACCAGCGGCAGGTCGGGGCGCTGCGCGCGGAGTGAGGCGGCGAGCGACGGGCCGTCCATGCCCGGCATGCGCACGTCCGTGATGACGGCGTCGATCACGGGCTGCACGGCGAACGCCTCGAGCGCGTCGTGACCGTCGGCAGCCACGACCGCCAGCACGCCGGCGACCTTGGCCCAACGACGCAACACCGACCGGACCATCGGGTCGTCGTCCACCAGCAGGACGACCCGCGGACGCGCGGACTCTGGCACGAGAGGCTCTCGACTGTGGGGGATCCGGTCCCTCTCTCACAGGACCGGACGGTACAACCGACAAAACGTAACACACTCTACGTCATTTTGTCGTCAATCCTCCACCGAATTTGAGACAGGATCTGGGGCATCGCAATAGTCCATTCGTGCGATACCTGCCGTCCCGTTGCGCTCGCGCCCGTCCCGAAGCCGGGCTGCTACGCGCCGGCCGCCGCCGGGAGCGCGACGCGAAAAACGGTCCGCCCGCTGCGGGATTCCACCAGCGACAGCCCCCCGCCGTGCATCTCCGCGATGCGCCGGGCGATGGACAAGCCCAGCCCGGCGCCGCTCGTGGAGCTGTTCTCGCTCCGCGACCGCGCCGCATCCACGCGATAGAAGCGTTCGAACACCCGCTCCTGCAGCTCGGTCGGAATGCCCGACCCCGAATCGGACACCCGGATCGCGTAATCGGGCCCATCGCGCTCCACCGTGGCGGTGACCACGCTCCCCGAGGGCGAGTACTTGATGGCGTTGTCGAGCAGGTTCAGCACCACGCGGCCTAGGAGGTCGGGGTCGCCGTGGAAGGGTGCTTCGACCATCGTGCCGAGTTCCACGCGCACGCCGTGGGCGTCGGCGACGGAGCGCACGGCGCGGGCCGCGTCGTGCACGACCTCCTCCAGGTAGAGCGGCTCGGCGCGCATCACGAGATGCCCGGCGTCGGCGCGCGCGAGGAGGAACAGGTCGTCGACGATGCGCGTGAGCCGGCGCGCCGCGTCCTGCACCACCGTCATCGAGGCGCGGTACTCCTCCTCGTCGCGGTGCTCGCGCGAGAGCGTGACGTCGGCCTCGGTGCGCACGATCGCGGCCGGGGTGCGCAGTTCGTGCGAGGCGTCGGCGACGAAGCGCCGCTGCTGCGAGAAGGCGTGCTCGAGGCGGTCGAGGAGCCCGTTCACGACCTCGGCGAGCCCGACGAGTTCGTCGCCCCCTTCCACGGGGAGCCGCTCGTGAAGGTTGGAGGCGCTGATCTCCGCGGCGCGCCCCGCCATATGGGCCACCGGCGCGAGGCTCCGCTTGGCGAGGAGCGATCCGCCCACCGCCGCGACCGCGATGAGCAGCGGGATCGCGACGACGAACATCTCGCGGATCCGCGCGAGCACGGCCTCGATGTCGCGCAGCGAATACGAGCCCGTGAGGCGGAACGCGCCGCCGGTGAGCGCGAGCGGGCGCGCCATCACGCGATACGCGCCGCCGCCGGCGGCGACGGTGATCGCCTGCGGCGAGGCGAGGTCGCGCTGGCGCAACGCGTCGACGATGGTGCGCGCCGTCGCGGCGGTGGGGCGCGCCGGGTTGGGGTCGTCGGCCTCGGCGGGGGCCGACATGGCGACGACGGCGCCGCTCGTATCGAACACCGCGATGTGGAGGTCGCGAAAGCGGACTTCGTCGACCGTCGTGCGCAGCGCGTCGGTGGCCGTGCCCGCCGTGCGCCGCTCGGCGACGAGCTCGCGCGAGAACGCCGTGAGCGCGTCGCCGATGAACAGGTCCGTGCGCGCGACGAGCGCCTGGGAGAAGACGAGGTAGCTCCCCACCGCGAAGAGCACGAGCGGGAGCGTGAGGATGCCGGTGTAGAGAAGCGTGAGTCGCGCCCGGAGCGACGTCGGCCAGCGCGGCATCGGGCGCTCTACGGCTGCGTGCGGCCGGCGCCCTTGCGGGCGGCGCGCGGCGCGGCCTTCGGCGGCCGCGGCGCCTCGAGCAGGAAACCGCTCCCGCGCCGGGTCGTGAAGAGCGGCTCGGCTTCGCCCTCGTCGATCTTGCGGCGCAGGCGGCTCGCGTAGACGTCCATGATGTTCGAGAACGTCGAGTGCTCCTCGCCCCAGACGTTCGCGAGCACGTCGGCGCGGCTCACGACGCGCCCCGCGTTGCGGCCGAGGTAGTGCAGAAAGGCGAACTCCTTGCCGGTGAGCGCGATCTCGCGCGCGCCGCGCCGCGCGGCCTGGCGCAGCGTGTCGATCACGAGGTCGCCCACGACGATGTTCGGCGAGAGCACGTCGCCGCGCCGGCGCGTGAGGGCGCGGAGGCGCGCGAGGAGTTCGCCGAAATCGAACGGCTTGGTGAGATAGTCGTCGGCGCCCGCGTCGAGGCCGGCGATGCGCTGTTCCACGCCGTCGAGTGCCGTGAGCATGAGGATCGGCACGCGATTCCCGTGTTCGCGGATCGTGCGGCAGACGACGATGCCGCTCTTGGCGGGGAGGAGCACGTCGAGCACGATCGCGTCGTACTCGCGCGTGCCGGCGAAGGTCAGCGCCTGCGGGCCCGTCCCCGCCTGATCGACGGTGTACGAGGCTTCACGCAGCCCGCGGGCGATGGACTGCCGGAGCTGCCGGTCGTCTTCGGCGAGGAGGACGCGCATGCGGGAAAGGTATCTCGGTTGCGCGCGGTTCGGCGAGCGTCAGAACTCGATCTGCGTGCCGAGTTCCACGACGCGGTTGGGCGGGAGTTGGAAGAACTCGGCCGCCGACCGCGCGTTCTTCGACATGATCGCGAAGAGGCGCTTGCGCCAGATGTTCATCGTGATCCCCCCGTCCTTCCAGGCGTGCGGGAGCGGGATGAGCTGCTCGCGGCCGAGGTAGTAACTGGTCTCGAGTGGCCGCGTGCGGACGCCCTGGCGCGCGAGCTGTTCGAGCACGTCCTTCACGTTCGGCGACTCCATGAACCCGTAGCGCGCGATGACGCGCACGAAGTCGTGGCCGAGGTGCTCCACCGTCACGCGGCTCGCCGCGGCGACCTCGGGGACGTCGTCCGTCTGGATCGACAGCAGGATCACGCGCTGGTGCAGCACCTTGTTGTGCTTGAGATGGTGCAGGAGCACCACGGGCGCGCCGTTGGGCTCCGACGTCATGAACACGGCCGTGCCGGGCACGCGCGGGATCTTGCTCGTCGTGAGCGACGCGAGGAACTGGTCGAGCGGCATGCCGATCTCGCGCAGGCGCTCGCGGAGGATGTCCTTGCCGCGCTTCCACGTGGTCATCATCAGGAAGAGCGAGATGGCGACGACGAGCGGCACCCAGCCGCCGTTCGCGAGCTTGATGGCGTTCGCCCCGAGGAAGGCGAGGTCGATCGCGAGGAAGACGCCGGCGAGGCCGAACACCTTCCATCGCGGCCAGTGCCAGCGCCGCGCCGCCACGACCACGAAGAGCAGCGTCGTGATCGCCATCGTCCCAGTCACCGCGATGCCGTACGCCGCGCCGAGCGCGCTCGACGTCTTGAAGAAGAGCACGATGAGCAGGCAGCTCACGAGGAGCGCGTGGCTCACCTCGGGGATGTAGATCTGCCCGGCCTCGCGCGCCGACGTGTGGATGATCGTCACGCGCGGGCTGTAGCCGAGCTGCACGCATTGCTGCGTGAGCGAGAAGGCCCCCGAGATGAGCGCCTGGCTCGCGATGACCGCGGCGATCGTCGCGACGACGATCATCGGGTAGAGCAGCACGCGCGGCGCGAGCAGGTAGAACGGGTTGCTCACCGCCGTGGCGTCGCGCAGCACCAGCGCGCCCTGGCCGAAGTAGTTGAGCAGGAGGCACGGGAACACGAACCAGAACCAGGCGAGCCGGATGGGCTTCTTCCCGAAGTGCCCCATGTCGGCGTACAGCGCCTCGGCGCCGGTCACGGCGAGCACCACGGCGCCGAGGAGCACGAACGCCACCGTCCGCTCCTCGAGAAAGAACGCGATAGCGTGCCACGGATTCACCGCCGCGAGGATCGCCGGCGCCTTCACGATCTCCACCGCGCCGAGCCCGGCGATCGCGCCGAACCAGACGAGCATCAGCGGCCCGAACGCCGCGCCGATGCGCGCCGTGCCGAGCTTCTGCATGAGAAAGAGGCCCACGAGCACGACGAGCGTGATCGGTATCACGAGCGAGGCGAACCGCGGCGTCACCACCTCGAGCCCTTCCATCGCGCCGAGCACGGTGATGGCCGGCGTGATGACGCCGTCGCCATAGAGGAGCGCGGAACCGAAGAGGCCGAGCGCGATGAGCACGAGCCGGCGCTTGCGGTAGGCGGTGTCCTTGCTCACGATGAGCGCGAGCATCGCGAGGATGCCGCCCTCGCCGCGATTATCGGCGCGCATCACGTAGATGATGTACTTCACGCTCACCACCATCGTGAGCGACCAGACGATGAGCGAGAGCACGCCGTAGACGTGCGCCGGCGTCGGCGTGATGCCGTACTCGGGCTTGAAGCACTCGCGGAACGCGTAGAGCGGGCTGGTGCCGATGTCGCCGTAGACGACGCCGAGCGCGGTCAGCGAGAGGACGGCGAGCCGGCGCCCCGTGGGGTGCGCGTCGACGTGACCGTGCAGCGCACTGGCCACCGGCGGCACCGGCGTGCCGCCGAGAGGCGTGGATGTGGATGACGCGGCGTCGTCGCTCGGCATGAACCTTGTCGAAGATGGCTGCGCCTGTTGCAGCCAGTGGAATCTAGCGCGGCACCGCGCCGGTCGCCGCTTCGCTCCCCGGCCGGTACTCCCGCTCCAGCGCCCCGCGCTGCGCCGCTTCGGTGAACGGCACGGGCTTCCACCGCCCGGCGACGAAGAGGGGCACCTGGTCGGCATAGTGACGCGCGCCGGGGCGCGACGTGGCGGCGCCGAACTGGTGGATGCTCTCGGAGCGCACCGCGCCGCCGGCGGTCCACTCCACGAGCATCACGAACGAGTCGCCGGCGTTCCCGGCGAGGTGGCCGTGCCCGTCCCGGGCGACGTAGACGGCGCGGAGCGCGTCGGGCCCGCCGGTCACGGGGAGCGCGACGGTGCCGTGCTCGTCGACGATCACGGCGTGCATCGGCGGGTCGAGCCGGCCGTGGTGCTTCACGAGCCAGTCGGTGGCGTCGGCGAGCGTGCCGCGCGCGTCGGGGAAGCTCCCGCCGAAGTTGACGGCGCGCGACGCGGGCTGGATGACGAGCGCGCCGAGCACCGCGGCGGGCTGGCTGTCGCTCATCGTGAGATTCCAGCCCGCGAGGAGCCGCTGCGCCTCGGCGAGGCGCGGGTCGCGCCGCGTATCGACGCGCGCGAGGCTGTCGAGCCACCGCCCGACCCAGCCGCGGCGGCTGTACGAGGCGTCGAACTTCGTGGCGAGGAGCACGGCGCGCGAGATGACGCGCGCGCTGTCGAGGAGTTCCACCTGGCGCTGCGCGCGGTTGGTCATGCCGCGCTCGATGCCCATCCACTCGGGGAAATCGGCGGCATGCAGCGCGTCGCGCGGCGACGTCGCGACGAACGGCGTGTTGTTGGAGTTGAAGAGGTAGCCGGCCCGCGGATTCACGTATTGCGGGATCGAGTCGAAGGGGAGGTAGCCGTTCCAGAGCGTGGCCGACGTGTCGCCGGGGAGGATGCCGCGCCAGTCGTAGCCGGGGCGCCGGCGCGGGAAGAGCGCGTTGTACACGTACGCGATGCGCCCCGTCCGGTCGGCGTAGATGAAGTTCGTGGCCGGGATCGCCTGCATGCGCATCACGGCGCGCCACTCGTCCCAGGTGCGCGCCTTGGTGAGGTGGTAGTACTGCGCCACGGGGCGCACGTCGCCGATGCCGGCGTAGCGCACGGCGAAGGTGCCGGAGTCGTTGCGGATCACGGGGCCGTGCACGGAGCGGTACGTCATGCGCGGCACGGGGACGACGAGCGGCCCGAACTTGATGTGCAGCCAGACGCGCTCGCGTTCGAGGTCGTGCCAGGCGCCGTCGAACCAGTACTGGTTCTTGTCCTTCGGGTTGATGCGCAGGCGATAGACGTCGATCAGATCGGGCTTGTTGACGGTGTTCGTCCAGCCGAGGGACGCGT
>Ga0265332_10002097_pt1 | contig 10350 bp, 8 predicted proteins | sample 41926metaG_FD_202084 | JGI IMG/M metagenome (GOLD analysis project Ga0265332, IMG submission 202084) | Rhizosphere microbial communities from Carex aquatilis grown in University of Washington, Seatle, WA, United States - 4-19-26 metaG | ecosystem: Host-associated > Plants > Roots > Rhizosphere >...
CGTAGGCCCGCGCCTGCTCGACGTTGGACCGCTCGGTCGCGAACTCGGCGATGTCGTTGCCGGGGGCGAACGCCCGGGTGCCGGCACCGCGGATCACGATGCAGCGCAGGTCGTCGTCGGCGTGGAGCTGGCCGAACACCTGACCGAGCCGGATCCACATCGGGCGGGTCAGCGCGTTGAGCTTGTCGGGCCGGTTCAGCACCACGGTCGCGATCGCGCCGTCGCGCTGCACGAGGATCGTGTCTTCCATGGACCGGATTGTGCGGGATGCCGGGCGCCGGGTGGGCGCGGATCGCCGCGATCCGACGTGACGGCTCAGTACGTCGACCGGTCGTCGCCGCCGACCGCGGCCTCGGCCAGAGTCGCGGCGGTCTCGGGCAGCGCGTCGGCGCTGCACTCCAGGGGCGGCGCGCCGGCGGCGTCCGCCCACCGCGCGAGCTGGTGGGCGAGCTCGGCGGCGGCCGGCCGCTCGTCGGGCGAACGCGCGAGGCAGCGGTCGATCAGCAGCGCGAGCGCCGCGGGCACCGCGGGCTGCGCGGTGGCGACGCGCGGTGCGTCGTCGAGCAGCCGGCGCATCATCATCTGGTGCGGCGACTCGGACTCGAACGGATGGCGCCCCGACACCAGGCGGAACAGGATCACGCCGGCCGCGTAGACATCGGCGCGATCGCCGACCTCGCTCGCGCCCAGCACCTGCTCGGGCGCCATGTACGCCGGCGTGCCGATGATCATCCCGGTGCGCGTCATCGCGCCGCCGCCGTGGACCGCGGCGTACAGCTTGGCGATCCCGAAGTCGAGCAGCCTCAGCCCCGGGGCGATGGAGGTGAGCATGAGGTTCTCGGGCTTGACGTCGCGGTGGACCACGCCCACCGCATGCGCGGCGGCGAGCGCGTCGCACAGGACCGCGCCGAGCCGGGCGGCGTCCCCCGGACGCCACGGCAGCTGCATCATGCGCGCCAGGGGCTGGCCGTCGACCAGCTCCTGGACCTGATACAGCAGGCCATCGTCGGAGATGTCGACGTCGAGCATGCGCACGACCGCCGGGTGCGAGATCGCGGCCGCGGTGCCGGCCTCGCGCGCGAACCGGCGCAGCGCCTCGAGGGTCTGGGTCGAGGTCGCCTGGACGATCTTGATCGCGACCCGCGCGCCGGTGAGCTGATCGACGCCGCGGTGGACCACGCCCATCGCGCCCTCGCCGATGACGTCGCCGACCACGAACCGGCCGCCGAGCTGCGTGCCGCCCGGGACCCCGGTGTGCTCGCGGCGCTGGGCCAGCCGGGCCAGGGCGAGCGACAGCTCGCTCGATCGCGCGCGGACCTGGACCCGGAGCTGCGCGTTGAGCTGCTCGACCTCGGCCGCGCGGGTGACGATCTCACCGACCTGGGCCTGGACCCGGCGCTCGAGATCGGCGTTGAGCGCGCCGAGCTGATCGCGCTGGCGCTCGATCGTCACGCGCTGCCGGAACTCGCGTCGGCGCGCCGCGTACAGCGTCATCGCCAGCGCGACGCCGACCGCGGTGATCGTCCCGCAGGTCGGCATCGTCGCCAGGAACGCGACCGAGGTCGGCACGATCACGAGCAGCGAGCCGACCAGCGTGGCCAGGCCGATGCAGTACGCGATCAGCGCGGTGCGGGGCGCGATGCACAGGATGACCGCCATGCCGAGGCAATAGCCGACATAGGTGCTCACGCTCTGGGTGGACGCCAGCCCGAGCGCGGTGCACAGCGCGCCGTGCACGAGGTAGAGCGTGGCCACCACCGGGCCCATCAGCCGCGGGACGACGCCGCGCGGGGCTCGAAACACCAGCACGGTGAGCACGCCGGTCACGGGCACCATGGCGGTGTGAACGACGACCAGGCGGCCGAGCGCGACGCGGGTGACCTCGTTCAGCGCGCCGGGGTCGGCGGCGGCGACCCAGAACAGCCAGGCGTGGACGATGTGGACCACGACCATGACCGGGCCAATCACGCGTAGCCGGCGGCGGTTGACGTCGCCGACCTCGCGCGCGAACGCGCCGCGCAGCTCCGGCGTGTCGAGCTCGACCATCGACCCGGCCGGTGACGAGGGGTCTGTGCTGACAGCCGAGCCCACGATCTACGCACGGTATCACGGCATTCCGCGGATCCACGGCCGGAAATCGCCGCGGCGGGCGCGGACTGTGAGCGCCGTTCCACCGCGCAACTGGTCGGGCCATCGCGGCCGGTCGGCGCGGTCAGCGGCCTGGGCGATCCCGGTACACCACACCGCCCTTCATCACGAACACGACGCGGCGGACCGCCGTGATGTCCTTGAGCGGATCGCCGTCGAGCGCGATGATGTCGGCCGCGAGCCCGGGCGCGATCGAGCCGATCTGGTCGGTCATGCCCATCGCCTCGGCGGCCAGGGCGTTGGCCGACACCAGCGCGGTCATCGGATCGACGCCGCCGTCGCGGACCCGGTCGATGAACTCCTCGGCGTTGCGGCCGTGCGCGCCGGCGACCGCGTCGGTGCCGAACACGATCTTGAGCCCGGGGATCTTCGCGGATCGCTTGAACAGCTCGTGATCGAGCGGCAGGACGTTCTGCATCGCCGCGAACCCCTCCTCGGTGTAGCCCTCGGTGCCGAGGTACTTGTCCTTGTTCTGGAGGTAGTTCTCGATCACCAGGCCGGCCTGCGGGTCGAAGTACGTCCCGTGCTGGGCCATGGCCTGGAGGTCGGCGTCGGCGGCGAGCGCGCCGTGCTCCACCTGCGTGCAGCCGGCCTGCGCCGCCGCCCGCACCGCCTCCTTGTAGGCATGGACCAGGGTGCGCAGCCCGAGCTTCTTGGCCTCGTCGCACGCGGCGTCGAGCTGGGCCTGCGACAGCGTCATCCCGCCGCCCTTGCGGATGCTCTCGGACGCGAAGATCTTGATGACGTCCGCGCCGGCCTGCTTCTGCTTGCGGATGAACCCGCGGATCTCGTCGGGCGTGCCGGTCCTGGGGCCGTTGCCCTCGAGCGGCGTGGCGGCGGTGAGCACGCGCGGCCCAGGCACCACGCCCCGGGCGATCGCGTCGCGCAGCGGGATGTCGTTGGGCGAGCCGACGCTCTGGACCGTGGTGAACCCGGCCAGCAGCGTCGCGCGGGCGTTGCCGGCCGACGCGTACGCCGCGTCCTGCGTGGTCCGGTCGTCGCCGGCGTTGCGGCCATCGGCGCCGAAGCTCCAGGTGATGTGGACGTGGGCGTCGATCCAGCCCGGCATCACGGTCAGCGTGCGCAGGTCGTGGTCGACCGGGCCGGCCTTGGGGTCGAGCGCGACGATCTTGCCGTTCTCGACCACGATCCGCGTGTTCTTGACCACGTGGCCCTTGCCGTCGAGCAGCGTGCCGGCGGCGATCACGATGCGGCGCGGCGCCGCGGGCTGGGCACCGGCGGCGGCGGGCAGGGCGCAGACGCCGACCAGGCAGGCCAGGACCAGGCGGTTCGAAGATCGCATCGCGGACTCCTCCAGATCGGAGGCCGGTTCATACCACGAGCGCGATCCGCGAGCGCGCTCAGCCGCCGTGGGCCGGCGGGTCGCCGCTGTCCACGCGGCCGGCCATCTCCACCGGGCGCGACGGGATCAGGAACCGCGAGCACGCGGCGGCGAGCGCACCGCCCACCATCGGGGCGACGAGGAACAGCCACACCTGGCGCAGCGCATCCCCGCCGACCACCAGCGCGGGACCGAGGCTGCGCGCCGGATTGACCGACGTGCCGGTCAGCGGAATGCCGATCAGGTGCACGACCACGAGCGCGGCGCCGATCGCCAGACCTGCGAAGCCCGCGGTGGCGGCGTGGCGGGTCGCGAGCAGGACGACCAGCACGAACGCGAAGGTGAGGATGACCTCGGCCAGGAACGCGCCACCGGCCGCGAGGCCGATCATCGAGTGGACGCCCCAGCCATCGGTGCCGAGCCCGGTCGTCGCGCAGCTGTAGGCGTCGCTGTTCGCGAACACCGCCCACAGGGCGAACGCGCCGGCGATGCCGCCGATCGTCTGCGCGACCCAGTAGCCGGCTGCGTCCCTGAGCGTGGTGCGGCCGGCGAGCAGGAAGCCCAGCGTGACCGCGGGATTGACGTGACAGCCCGAGACCGGGCCGAGCGCGTAGGCCAGCGCGATCAGCACGAGCCCGAACGCGAGCGCGGTCATCACCACGCCGGCGGCCGCGCTGCCGCCCTGGAGATGGAACCCGAACGCCAGCGTCGCGGTCCCGACCGCGAAGAACACGAGGACCGCTGTGCCCAGTAACTCCGCGACAAGCTTCCTGATCAACATGGCGATTCTCCCTGGGGGCGAATGATCCCGAACCCACGACCTCGCTGCTCGACGGCCGTCGGCGGCAGGACGCGGAGCGCACGTGAGGCGTTGCTCTCCATGGCGAGGCAGCGTATGCGCCGAACACCGAGACGTGAAATGGGGGGATCTACGCACACCCGGCCGGATCGCGCCGATCCCGGCGCGCTCCGGTCACCGCTTGCGCAGCAGCGCGCGCGACGTCCACCAGCTCCACACCAGGAGGACGCCGGCGACCCGCGCGGTCCACCAGCCCCACACCGCGCGCGGATCGTCGCCGTGGCCCTCGAGGGAAACCGCGAGCGCGGCGCCGGCGATGCCGATCGCGGCGTAGATGAACTGGTGGCCGAGCCGGTACATCAGGTGGACCGGTGCGTCGAAGTTCTTGAACTTGAGCTGGAGCTCGCCGGCGTGGGCCATCCGGATGAACTTGCGGATCTCGGCCGGCAGCGCCGTCACCGTCATCACGAGGTCCTTGGAGGTCTCGACCAGGAGCTGCGACCAGTCGCCCTCGTCGCCCAGCACGAAGCGCTCGAGGTACGGCCGGATCACCGTCATCGGGTTGAGCGCCGGATCCAGCTCGGTGCACAGCCCCATCAGCAGCAGCAGCGTGCGCTCGAGGACGATGATCTCCTTGGGGATGTGAAAGTTCTCGCTGAGCTCGCGCAGCGAGATGTCCATCTTGCGCAGGTCGGCGACGCTCTCCAGGCCCTTCTGGGGGTCGAACTTGATGTCCTTGAGGTTGAGCGAGTCGAGCGAGATGTTCTCCTGGAACCGCTCGTGGAAGTACTCGATGACCTGCTCGAAGGTCTGCTCGTCGGCGCCGCGCGCGACGAACCCCATCTGCTTCATCGCGCCGACGATCCGGCGGGTGTCGCGGGTCAGCGCGCCCTGCAGCAGCTCGACCATGCCCTGGCGCACGTGGCCCGGGATCTCGGCGACCGCCCCGAAGTCGATGAACACGATGGTCGGCGGCTGGCCGTCGGCGCCCGGCCGGACGATCAGGTTCCCGGGATGCGGATCGGCGTGATAGACGCCGTCGGTGAAGATCTGCTGGCAGTAGATCTCGACCACCTGGCGGGCGAGCGCGCCGGGGTCGAGGCCGCGCTGCTTGAGGCTCGCGCGGTCGGTGATCTTGCAGCCGGTCTCGAAGTGGGTCACCAGCACGCGCACGGTCGACAGCTCGTGGACCACGCGGGGGAACGCGACGTCGGTGCGGCCGGTGAAGTTGGCCGCGATCCGCTCGGCGTTGTGAGCCTCGGCGTGGTAGTCGAGCTCGTCGAGGATGATCGCGCGGATCTCGCGGTACAGCTCGCCGAGCCCCTGGTACGGCACGAACCAGCCGATGATCCAGAAGATCCGGCGCAGCGTGTTGAGGTCGCGCCGAACCATGTCCTCGATGTCGGGGTACTGGACCTTGACCGCGACCTTGGTGCCGTCGGGCAGCCGCGCCGCGTGGACCTGACCGATCGAGGCCGACGCGATCGGCTGCTCGTCGAAGCTGGTGAACAGCTCGGCGGGGCTCCGGTGCAGCTCCTCGCGGATCCGGGCCTCGATATCGGCGTACGGCCGCGGCGGCACGGCGTCCTGCAGGCCCTCGAGCTCGCGGCGGAACTCCTCGGGCAGGAAGTTGGTCATGATCGAGATCAGCTGGCCGACCTTGATGAACAGGCCCTGGAGCTCGCAGATCGCGCGTTCGATCCGGCGCGCGTTGCGCAGGTGGGTGGCGCGCAGCGCGTGCTCGACCCAGGCGTCGGCGTGAAACCGGGCGCGCAGCCGCAGCCACAGGTAGCTGCCGATCACCAGGAACGTGATCCAGTAAGCGCGCCAGCTGCGGACCTTGCGCGGCGGGCGGTGCGCCGGTTGGCTGGCGCGATAGCGGCCGTCGCGCAGCGCGAGCAGCGAGTCGCCGGGCCGCGGCCCGGGCGGATCGGTGCATGCTGCGGCACCCGGCACCGGCGGGAGCGCCGGATCGCTGGTTGCAGACTGCCCCACATGCGCGGCCGGCTCAGCCATTCCCGGGCAGGATACCAGGTTGATCGCGAAGCGGATCGGCGGTAACCCGTGGGTATGGTCAGCGACGACGATCCGCCGCAGCGGCGCGAACGCCCGGCGACGGTACCGCCGCCGCCCGGCGAGCGCCTCCCCGTGGGCGAGCCCGACGAGCTGCCGGAGACCATCCGCCACCGGCTGGAGCGCCTGGTCCCCGAGCTGGTCAAGAAGACGTTCGCCGCCGGTCTGGGCGCGGTGTTCTCCACCGAGGAGGGCATCCGCAAGATCGCGCGCGAGAGCCTGCCCGACGCGGTGGGCTACATCGCGTCGTCGGCGGACGGTGCCAAGGACAAGATGTTCGAGGTGATCGCGCGCGAGACCCGCGAGTTCCTGGCCAACCTCAACGTCAGCGAGGAGATCGCCAAGATCCTCACCACGCTGTCGTTCGAGATCAAGACCGAGATCCGGTTCATCCCCAACAGCGATCGGTTCGTCGGCGCCGAGCCCGACGTCAAGGCATCGGTCCGGATCAAGCGCCAGGACGAGCGCAAGGACGAGCGCAAGGACAAAGACAAGGACGACGACCGCGAGGGCCGATCGCGGCTGCGGTTCTGGCAGCGCGACAAGGACGGCGAGGCCAGTGACGGCGAGCCGGAACGGCCGGAGGCGCGGGGGGAGCCGGGCCGCGACCGCAAGCCCTGACCCGTACGCGGCGGCCCGAGCGTGACCGCGGCGACAGCGGTGGCCGCCGCGCCCTGCGCAGCGCCGGCGCGGTGATAGCATGGCGCCCATGGTGCGGCTGTTCGCCGTCGTGTCCCGGGTGACCCTCGCCGCCGTGGCGGCCGCAGCGGGCTGCGCGCAGCTCGCCGGGATCGATAGCACGGTGGCCCTCGGCGACGCGCTCGCGGTGACCCGGGTGTCGATCGGCAGCAAGGTCGTGCAGGCGCCGCTCGACCCCACCGGGCTGTCGGCGACCTACTTCGTCGCGAGCAGCGATCCGACCGGCTTCGATCGGGTGATGGCGATCGCCGATCCGCGGCACGACCGCTGGACCTCCCGGCTGCGCACCGCGGCCCCGGTCCAGTTCACGCTGCCCGACGTGCCGGCGCCGATCCCGCGGCTGTTCGCGTTCCCGGCCCCGCAGCTATCCGTGGCGTACGGCGTGCTGGAGCACCCCGGCGCGCAGCCGGCGCCGGCCGATGGCACGTTCATGGTCAACGTCGCGCTCGACGCGCCGGTCGCGATGGGCGATGCGTTCCAGACCTACGCGGTCGGCCCGTGGCTGCGCCACGACTTCGCCGCCACCGACGTCGTGGTCGGCGCCACACAGCTCGCGCCGCCCGCGTTCGGGTTCACCGGCGCCAGCGACAGGCTCTCGGGCCGCGCGCAGCTCGACGCGGTCACGCCCGACGACGCGTTCCTGGTCCTGCGCTACGCCGGCGCCGCGCTGACCGGCGTGGCCGCGACGCCGGCGTTCAGCCAGACCGCCGGGGTCACCATGGTGCCGGCCGCGACGATGACCCCGGTGACGCCGAACCAGACCCTGCAGATGACGGTCGCGCCGCCCGTGATCGCCGCGCGCTACACCGGCGTCGTCCCCGCGGTGGCGATGCTGCAGATCGGCTGGAACCTGATCGCGGCCCCCGGGTACTCGCTCGCGCTGAACTTCGGGCCGGTGCTGCAGTCCGGCGGCCTGGCGATGACCGACACCGGCGCGCAGGTGCCGTACGCCAACCCGTTCGCGGATCGCGGCTGGCACACGCTCCTCACGCTCTCGGCCGTGGAGAGCCGGGTGTATGCGCCGATGGGCCCGATGGGCGTGCCGACGCCGATCACGCTGTTCGCCGGGCTGAACCAGTTCGTCGAGCCCACCCAGGCGCTCACCCTGGAGCTCCCGGCCGGGCTGCCCCAGGCGATCACGCTGGACGGGGTGCGGCTGGCGCCCGACGGTCTGACCATCAAGCAGCCGACCCGGTTCGTCGACGTCAGCTTCACGATCGACACCCCGATGCTGTCGACCGGCCCGGCGCCCAGCCCGACGGTCTACGAGATCGACGTCTACGACCTCGTGGTCGACGCGTCCGCGATGGCGCTCGATCGCCAGCTGGTCTACGCCGGTGTGAGCGACGCGCCGAAGTTCGCGCTGCCGCCCGAGCTGTTCCAGGTCGGCCACAGCTACTCGCTGCGCGCGGTGGCGGACCTCGACGGCTTCCCGGGCAGCGCCCGGGGCGACTTCGTCGACCGCCAGCTGCCGCTCGAGCAGGGCTTTCTCGACGGCGGCGTGCTCACGGTGGTGCCATGACGCGCTGGATCGCCGGCATCGCGCTGTGCGGGCTGGTCGCCACCGCCCACGCCGATCGCGCCGACCAGCTGTTCAAGAAGGGCCAGAAGCTGCTCGGCGAGAAACGCTACGCCGAGGCGTGCGCGGCGTTCGAGGACAGCGATCGGCTCGACCCCGAGATCGGAGCCAAGCTCAACGTCGCGCGGTGCTATCAGGAGTGGGGCAAGCTGGCGACCGCCTGGCGCTGGTACATCGACGCCGAGCAGATGGCGACCACGGCCGGCGACAAGCGCACGCCGAAGATCCACGCGCTGATCGAGGAGATCGACCGCGACGTGCCGCGGCTGGTGCTCGTGCTGCCGCCCGACGCCGTCACCGACCACGTGGCGATCCGGATCGACGGCGCCGAGCTCTCGCTCGCCGCGGTCGGCGCCGAGCGCCGGATCGACCCCGGCTCCCACGACATCACGGTCATCGTCGACGGCACGCCCCGCAACCGGACGATCCCGGTGCAGCGCGGCGACCGGCCGCGGATCACGCTCGATGTCCCGACCCGGTCCAGGCCGCATCGCGTCGCGCGGACCCAGACCGACGCCGCCGGCGACCCCGGCCAGACCCGGCGCCTGATCGGGCTCGGCACCGCGGGCGCCGGCGTGCTCGCGATCGGTGCCGCCGCCATCGTCACGCTGCGCGCCCGCGGCGACTACCATCACGCGCTCGATGGCCACTGCAACGGCGCAGTCGACATGTGCGATCCCACGGGGCTCACCGCCACCCACAGCGCGCGCCACCGTGCCAACATCGCGACCGTGATCAGCGTGTTCGGCGCCGCGGCGGTCGCCGGCGGGCTGGTTCTGTACTTCACGACGCCCGGCGCGCTGGGGAGCGAGCGCGCCGAGCCCGCCCGCCACGCGCTGTACCTCGCCCCGGCGATCGGCGGCGACGGCGGCGGCCTGGTGTTCGGCGGCGCGTTCTGACGCTCAGCGCGCCGCGGCGGCCGGCTCCAGCGCGGTGATCGCCTTGTCCATCAGCCGCAGCAGCTGCTTGCGCTCGGCCGCCGACAGCGCGCTCCACAGCTGGTGCTCGGTGGCGTCGATCGTGGCCTCGATCTGGCCGCGCCGCTTCGCCGCCACCCGGGGCTCGATCACGGTCGCGCGGTGATCCTCGGGCGACGCCGCGCGGCGCACCATGCCCTGGGCCGCCATCCGGTCGATCGCGCCGGTCAGCGTGCCGCTCGACAGCGCGACCTGGCGCTGGAGCTGTCCCATCGTGATCGGCCCGGTCACCCACAGCACCGACAGGATGTGGGCCTGCTCGGCCGACACCCCGTGCGCCGCGATCGCGCGGTTGTGGACCCGGTTGACCAGCCGGAACAGCCGGACCACGGCGTTGCCGAGCGACGCGCGCAGCCTGTCATCTTGCATGCGAGGTAATTATCTCGTATACAAGCGGAAGTCCATGCGGCGCGCCACCCACCAGCGGTTGATCGAGCAGGTGATCGCGGCGCTGCGGGACGGAGCCGGCGCGCCGGCCGGTCCGGCGTTCCGGGTTCCCGCCGCGCATTACCTGGACGACGCGCGGTCCGATCGCGAGCGCGGGGCGGTGTTCGGCGGCATGCGGGCCGGCGCGTGGCGGGGACCGCCCCGGGTGATCGCCGCGTCGTCGGCACTCGCGGCCGGCGGCTGCCTGCCGGTCGACGTGCCCGGTGCGTCGCTGATCCTGACCCGCGGTGGCGACGGCGCGGTCCGCGGCCTGGCCAACGCGTGCCGGCATCGCGCGACCCGGCTG
>Ga0265332_10002098_pt1 | contig 10342 bp, 5 predicted proteins | sample 41926metaG_FD_202084 | JGI IMG/M metagenome (GOLD analysis project Ga0265332, IMG submission 202084) | Rhizosphere microbial communities from Carex aquatilis grown in University of Washington, Seatle, WA, United States - 4-19-26 metaG | ecosystem: Host-associated > Plants > Roots > Rhizosphere >...
GCCACGGCGATCCACGCCGGCGCGTCCGAGGACACCAGCGTCGTCGGCTACACGGTGAAGGGTGCGAGCTTCCCGGTGATCGCCTCGTACGGCGCGTGGACCAAGGTCAAGCTCGACGCCGCCGGGACCCGGATCGGGTTCCTGCCGTCCACCGCCACCCAGGCCGGCGGCGCGGGTCAGCCCCACTACACCCAGATCTGGAACTCCACGCCGCCGATGATCGCGCTCGCCGCCCAGGGCCTCGAGACCGCGGCCGACAGCTACCGGCTGACGGGCAGCGTGTCGGACGAGCAGCACGTCGAGGACATGTACGTGTTCGTGTCGAACCAGAGCGCGAAGATCGAGAGCCGCAAGGTGTTCTACCGCAGCAACCGCGGCGGCAAGGACGGCAAGCAGCTCGAGTTCGCCGCCGATGTGCCGCTGTGGCCGGGCTCGAACATGGTCACCGTCGTCGCGCGCGCGAACTCCGAGGTCCGCTCGATCAAGACGATGTTCGTCTTCCGCGAGTCGCCGCGGACCGCGCAGACGCCGTAGCCCACAGCGCCCGCGCCGGGCCTACATCGGCGCTCTGGATTGCCGGCGCATGCCGGCACAACTCGGCGCAAGGTCTGACAGAATGCCCCGCTGAATCGCGCCGCTCCGTGCGGCGTCTCATCAGGTGACATGCGCAACCTCGGATCTCGCTGTGCGGTGCTCGGCTCGGTGGTGGGCTCGGTGGTCCTCGCGGTCGCGGCCCCGGCGCGCGCCGACGAACCGGTCACCGGCGCGTTCGAGGTCACGTTCGAGCAGATCGGCAACAACTGCGAGCACTCGATCAGCTACCCGCAGCACGGGGCGGTCAAGATCGACGTCAAGGGCGGGGACCTCCAGGTCGATATCGAGCGCACGCCGCTGATGCTCGGCAAGCCGCGCAAGGACGGCAAGATCAACGCGAAGTCGCGGCCCGGGCACACCGCGGTCGCGGGCATGGATGGCGTGTTCACGGTGGCCGGCCGGCTCCGCGAAGGCATGCTGTCGCTGACCCTGATCGGTGAGTACCAGGCCGGCGGCAAGCCGCTGTGCACGCAGTCGTGGTCGCTGTCGGGCCTCAAGGCCGCGGCCGACAAGCCGGCCGACGCCAGGCCGAAGCGATGACGAAGCGGTGACCGGCCGCCGCCGGGTCGTCAGCCAGATCGTGTCGGCCCCGGCGCCGCAAGGCGCCCGCGGAGGTGCGGTATAGGAAGCCATGCGCATCGCGCGGCCCGTCCTTGCCGTCCTCGCCCTGTCCGCCTGCGGAGCACCGCCGGCGCCCGCACCGCCGGCCCACCCCACACCGTCTGCAGCCACTGCGCCCGTGCCCGCGCCGGCCCCGTCCGCACCGCCGGCCAAGCCCAGCCCGTACCCGGCCACGCCGCGCCGGACGGTGACCGACGTGTACGGCGACACCCGGGTCGCGGACGACTATCGCTGGCTCGAGGACGCCCGGGACCCCGGCGTCGTCGCGTGGGTCGCGGCCCAGAACCAGCTGACCCGCGGCCGGCTCGATGCGCTGCCCGACCGGCCCCGGATCCGCGCGCAGATCGCCGAGCTGATGTCGAGCAAAGCGCCGAACTACCTCGACCTGTCGGTGATCGGGCGCGGCGTGATCGCGCTCAAGCGCCAGCCGCCCAGGCAGCAGCCGCTGCTGGTCGTGTTCACCGATCCGGCCGCCGCCGCCACCGAGCGCGTGCTGCTCGACCCCAACGTCCTCGATCCCACCGGCAAGACCGCGATCGACTGGTTCGAGCCCACCCGGGACGGCACGCGGGTGGCGGTGTCGCTGTCGTCGGGCGGCTCCGAGAGCGGCGATGTCCACGTCTACGACGTCGCGACCGGCGCCGCCCTGCCCGACGTGGTGCCGCGGGTCCACGGCGGCACCGCCGGCGGCAGCGTGGCGTGGAACGCCGGGGGCACCGGCCTCTGGTACACGCGCTACCCGCACGACGGCGAGCGACCGGCGGCCGACCTCGGGTTCTACCAGCAGGTCTACTTCCACCGGCTCGGCGCGCCGACCGCGAGCGACCGCTACGTCCTGGGCAAGGATCTGCCCCGGATCGCCGAGATCCAGCTGCGGACCAGCCCCGACGGCCGCACCGTGCTCGCCCAGGTCGCCAACGGCGACGGCGGCGAGTTCGCGTTCTACGCCATCGACGCCACCGCCGACGACCGCGGCGAGACCGGCAAGCGCATCACGCAGCTGTTCCGGTTCGAGGACAAGGTGATCGCAGGCAAGTTCGCGCCCGACGGCACGCTCTACTTCGTGTCGCGCCAGGGCGCGCCGCGCGGTCAGGTGGTGCGGCTGCGCCGGCCGTACCGCGCGCGCCCGCCCGAGCTCGTGGTCGCCGAGAGCGATGGCGTGATCGACGAGCTGGAGGTCACCGGATCGCGGCTGTATGTCGCCGAGCTGATCGGGGGCCCGTCGCGCCTGCGCAGCGTCCGGCTCACCGCCGGCAAGCCCTCGCCGCCGGAGCCGATCGCGGTGCCGCTGCCGATCGCGACCGTGAGCGGGCTCCGCGCGATCGGCGACGACGTCTTGTACGAGCTCGAGAGCTACAGCTCGACGCCGAGCTGGTACCGCTACGCGCCCGCCACCGGGCACAGCGCGCCCACCGCGCTGGTCCAGCCCATGGCGTTCGCGATCGACGACGTCGAGGTCGTGCGCGCGACCTGCGCGTCGGCCGACGGCACCGCGGTGCCGCTCAACATCCTGCGCAAGCGCGGCATCGCGCTCGACGGATCGCACCCCGCGCTGCTGTACGGCTACGGCGGCTACTCGATCAGCATACGGCCGGGGCTGCGCCGGCTGTCCCGGCTGTGGATCGATCAGGGCGGGGTGTACGCCGAGGCCAACCTGCGCGGCGGCAACGAGTTCGGCGAGGCGTGGCACGAGGCAGGCAGGCTGCTGGTCAAGCAGCACGTGTTCGACGACTTCTACGCCTGCGCCCGCGCCCTGGTCGACCAGGGCTACACCCGACCCGAGCGACTCGCGATCAGCGGCCGGTCCAACGGCGGCCTGCTGATGGGCGCCGCGCTGACCCAGCACCCCGAGATGTACCGGGCGGTGGTGTCGGGGGTCGGGATCTACGACAGCCTGCGGTTCGAGCTGACCCCCAACGGCGTGTTCAACGTCACCGAGCTCGGCACGGTCCAGGACCCGGCGCAGTTCCGCGCGCTGTACGGCTACTCGCCGTACCACCACGTCACCGACGGCGTCGCCTACCCGGCGGTGCTGCTCACCACCGGCGCCAACGATCCGCGCGTCGATCCCTACAACTCGCGCAAGATGACCGCCCGGCTCCAGGCGGCGACCGGGTCGGACCGGCCGATCCTGCTGCGCGCCAGCGACGACATCGGCCACGGCATGGGCAGCCCGCTCGGCGCCGTGATCGACGAGGCCGCCGACAGCTACGCGTTCCTGATGCACGAGCTCGGCATGCCGTACGTCGAACCGCCCAGCCGGGAGCCCGCGCACGCACCGGGGGCCGCGCCGTGATGCAGCGGTAACCGCCGGCCCCCGGGAGATCGCTGCCCACACCGCGTGGCGCACGGCGCCCGAAGCATGGGCTCCCATGCTTTCTCCGGCGTGCGACGCGGTGCGCCGCGAACGGCGTGCCCCCGGAATCGCCAGATCGCCACTTGTGTCCCCGTGCGCGCTTGTTAGGATGGCCACACGCAAGTGTTCGTAGTCGAGATCTGGCCGCGCAGCGTTGCGCCGTGGGGCAATGTATGACGCTCGGCGTCGGCCGCCCGGTGGGCAGCCGGGCGTGGCGCCGCATCGGCGCTCGCGCGCCCGCGGTAGGCCCCGCCGGCCCGCGCAGCGCCGGCGATCTCGATCCGGTCACCGTCCGGTCCGCCGCTCGTCGCGAACGCGGATCGCTGCCACCCGTCGCGGCGCGCTTCACCAGGGAGGTCTCGCATGGACGCTCTTGACCCGGCTCCGCCCAGCATCCTGGACCGCGAGCGCATCGTCGCGCGGCCGGGGTTCAACCGCTGGCTGGTGCCCCCCGCCGCGCTGGCGATCCACCTGTGCATCGGCATGGCCTACGGCTTCAGCGTGTTCTGGCTGCCGCTGTCGCGCGCGCTCGGCGTCACGAAGTCGGTGGAGTGCAAGGACCTGTCGCTGCTCGGCGCGCTGACCACGACCACCTGCGACTGGCGGGTCAGCGACGTCACGGTGATGTACACGCTGTTCTTCGTGTTCCTCGGCTCGGCGGCCGCGGTGTTCGGCGGCTGGCTGGAGCGCGCCGGACCGCGCAAGGCCGGCGTGGCAGCGGCGCTGTGCTGGTGCATCGGCCTCTTGATCTCGGCGGTCGGCGTCGTCACCCACCAGCTGTGGCTGATGTGGCTCGGCTCGGGCGCGATCGGGGGCATCGGGCTCGGCCTGGGCTACATCTCGCCGGTCTCGACCCTGATCAAGTGGTTCCCGGATCGCCGCGGCATGGCGACCGGCATGGCGATCATGGGGTTCGGCGGCGGCGCGATGATCGGCGCGCCGCTGGCCGACAAGCTGATGAATGCGTTCCACGACGCGAACGGCGTCGGCGTCTGGCAGACGTTCGCCGTCCTGGCGCTGATCCACTTCGTGTTCATGATGAGCGGCGCGTTCGGCTACCGGGTGCCGCCCGCCGGCTGGACCCCCGCCGGCTGGACGCCCCCGGCGGGCCGGCCGATGATCACCGCCCACCACGTCCACCTGAGGGATGCGCACAAGACCCGCCAGTTCTGGCTGATCTGGATCGTGCTGTGCCTCAACGTCAGCGCCGGGATCGGCGTGATCGGCATGGCGTCGCCGATGCTGCAGGAGATCTTCGGCGGCAAGCTGATCGGCGCCGCCGGCGTCGGCTTCACCCAGCTCGACGACAGCCAGAAAAAGGCGATCGCCACCATCGCCGCCGGGTTCACCGGCCTCCTGTCGCTGTTCAACATCGCCGGCCGGTTCTTCTGGGCGTCGATCTCGGACAAGATCGGGCGCAAGCTGACCTACGCCACGTTCTTCGTGCTCGGCATCGCGCTGTACGCGCTGGCGCCGGCGGCCGCGCGCGCCGGCAGCGTCGCGCTGTTCGTCGCGATGGTCTGCGTGATCCTGTCGATGTACGGCGGCGGGTTCGCCACCGTCCCGGCGTACCTCGCCGACATCTTCGGCATCCAGTTCGTCAGCGCGATCCACGGCCGGATCCTCACCGCCTGGTCGGCGGCGGGGATCTTCGGCCCGCTGGTCGTCAACTACATCCGCGACGCCCAGATCGCCGCGGGGGTCGCGCGCGACCGGGTCTACGACCGGACGATGTACATCCTCGCCGGGTTCCTCGTCGTCGGCTTCATCGCCAACTTCCTGGTCCGGCCGCTGGCGGCGAGGTGGTTCATGTCCGAGAGCGAGGTCGCCGAGATCCAGAGCAAGAACCGGAGCGCCACCGCCGCGCCGTCGGGCGCGCAGGGCATCGGGCTCGGCGGGCTGACGCCGCAGGTCGCGCTGGCCTGGCTCGCCGTCGGGATCCCGCTGGCGTGGGGCGTGTGGGTCACGATCTCGAAGGCGCTCGTGCTGTTCGGCTGAGCTCGCGGGTGGCAGAACCATGGGACCCCATGGATGACGCATCGGGCCATGACAGCGGGTCACCGGATGACGCAGTGAGCCAGGCACGGCTGTTCCCTGGCAGGATGGCCGGTGTTCCCTCGCAGGATAGCGACTCCCGGGGCGCGGGTGCTAGCTTGCAAACCTGCCACCCACGGGTGGTCCCCATGGACCCGAGTGCCCAGATCATCGACGATGCGATCGCCGCCCACCGGACCCTGCCCGGCGCGCTGCTCCCCGTGCTGCACGCGATCCAGGACGCGCTGGGGTTCGTCCCGCCCGACGCTGTTCCGCGGATCGCCCACGCCCTCAACCTGTCGCAGGCCGAGGTCCACGGCGTCATCACCTTCTATCACGACTTCCGGACCTCGCCGCCGGGCCGCCACGTGCTCAAGCTGTGCCGCGCCGAGGCGTGCCAGGCGATGGGCAGCGAGGCGCTCGCCGCGCACCTGACCCGCCGGCTCGGCGTGGAGTTCAAGCAGACCTCGCGCGACGGCGCGCTCACGATCGAGCCGGTGTACTGCCTGGGCAACTGCGCGCTGTCGCCGGCGCTGATGATCGACGGCAAGCTGCGCGGCCGGATCACCGCCGAGGCGCTCGACGCGATCGTCGACACCTGCCGGCGCGGGCCCGGGGCGGGATCGCAGGGCGCCGGGGGTGGCACGTGACCGCGGTGATCTACGTCCCGCGCGACTCGGCCGCGGTCTCGGTCGGCGCCGACGACGTCGCCGAGGCGATCGCCGAGGCCGCCCGCCAGCGCCGGCTCGCGGTGCGGATCGTCCGCAACGGCTCGCGCGGCCTGTTCTGGCTCGAACCGCTGGTCGAGGTCGCCACGCCGGCCGGCCGGATCGCCTACGGCCCGGTCACCGCCCGCGACGTCCCCGGGCTGTTCGAGGCCGGCTTCGTCGAGGGCGCCGACCACCCGCTGCGGCTCGGCCCGACCGAGGAGATCCCCTACCTCAAGAACCAGGAGCGGCTGACGTTCGCGCGGGTCGGCATCACCGATCCGCTGAGCGTGTCCGACTACGAGCAGCACGGCGGCTGGCGCGGCCTGCGCGCCGCGATCGCGATGGCCGACCGCGACATCGTCGAGCAGGTCACCGCCTCGGGCCTGCGCGGCCGCGGCGGCGCGGCGTTCCCCGCCGGCATCAAGTGGCGCACCGTGCTCGGCGCCGCGGCGGACCAGAAGTACGTGGTGTGCAACGCCGACGAGGGCGACTCCGGGACGTTCTCGGATCGCATGATCATGGAGGGCGATCCGTTCGTGCTGATCGAGGGCATGGCGATCGCCGCGCTCGCGGTCGGCGCGACGCTCGGCTTCATCTACGTCCGCTCGGAGTACCCTGACGCCGAGCATGCGCTGCGCGCCGCGATCGGCGCCGCGCGCCAGGCCGGCTTCCTCGGGCCCAGCGTGCTGGGCAGCGGCAAGTCGTTCGAGCTCGACGTCCGGCGCGGCGCCGGCGCATACATCTGCGGCGAGGAGACCGCGATGCTCGACAGCCTGGAGGGCAAGCGCGGCATGGTGCGGCCCAAGCCGCCGCTGCCCGCGCTGTCCGGGCTGTTTGGCAAGCCGACCGTGATCAACAACGTGATCACGCTGGCGTCGGTCCCGATCATCCTGGACCGCGGCGCGCGGTTCTACGCCGACTACGGCATGGGCCGCTCGCGCGGCACGCTGCCGTTCCAGCTCGCCGGCAACATCAAGCACGGCGGCCTGGTCGAGAAGGCGTTCGGCATCACGCTGCGCGAGCTGATCCACGACTTCGGCGGGGGCACGGCCACCGGGCGGCCGGTCCGCACGGTGCAGGTCGGCGGGCCGCTCGGCCCCTACCTGCCGGTGTCCCGGCTCGACACCCCGCTCGACTACGAGGCGTTCGCAGCCGCCGGCGGCATGGTCGGCCACGGCGGCGTCGTGGTGTTCGACGACACCGTCGACATGGCGCAGATGGCCCGCTACGCGATGGAGTTCTGCGCGATCGAGTCGTGTGGCAAGTGCACGCCGTGCCGGATCGGCTCGGTGCGCGGCGTCGAGGTCATCGACAAGCTGCGTCGCGGCGAGCGCCGGGCGCAGAACCTGGTCCTCCTGCGCGACCTGTGCGACACGATGACCAACGCGTCGCTGTGCGCGATGGGCGGGCTGACCCCGGGCCCGGTGATCAGCGCGCTCGATCACTTTCCAGAAGATTTCGGCCTGGCGGGCTCCGGGCTGTCCCCCGCGGCGGGCAAGGCGCCGCGATGATGGCCTGCTACCCTGTTCCAGCCAGTCAACGAAACGGAGACCTGCGATGTACTCTGTGAAGGAACTCGACGGCGGTACGCCTCTCCGTGTGTCCGAGCAGCGCGTGACGCTCACGATCGACGGCGCTCCGGTGACCGTCCCGGCCGGGACGTCGGTGATGCGCGCCGCCGCCGACGCCGGCGTCCGGGTGCCCAAGCTGTGTGCCACCGACAGCCTCGAGGCGTTCGGCTCGTGCCGGCTGTGCCTGGTCGAGATCGAGGGCCGCCGCGGCTATCCGGCGTCGTGCACCACGCCGGTCGAGCCCGGCATGAAGGTGCGCACGCAGTCCGACAAGCTGGCCCAGCTGCGCCGGGGCTCGATGGAGCTCTACATCTCGGATCATCCGCTGGATTGCCTGACCTGCCCGGCCAACGGCAACTGCGAGCTCCAGGAGATGGCAGGTGCGGTCGGTCTGCGCGAGGTCCGCTACGGCGCGCAGGGCAAGAACCACCTGGCGCTGGCCAAGGACGAGTCCAATCCGTACTTCACGTTCGATCCGTCGAAGTGCATCGCGTGCTCGCGCTGCGTGCGCGCCTGCGAGGAGGTCCAGGGCACGTTCGCGCTGACCCTCGATGGCCGCGGGTTCGACACCAAGATCGCCGCCGGCGCCGGCAACTTCCTCGAGTCCGAGTGCGTGTCGTGCGGCGCGTGCGTCCAGGCGTGCCCGACGGCGACGCTGATGGAGAAGTCGATCGTCGACCGGGGCCAGCCCGATCACACCGTGGTCACCACCTGCGCGTACTGCGGCGTCGGCTGCTCGTTCCGCGCCGAGATGAAGGGCGCCGAGGTCGTGCGCATGGTGCCCAACAAGAACGGCCTGGCCAACCACGGCCACTCGTGCGTCAAGGGCCGGTTCGCGTGGGGCTACGCGACCCACCCCGACCGGATCAAGAAGCCGATGATCCGCAAATCGATCGACGATCCGTGGCGCGAGGTCAGCTGGGACGAGGCGATCCAGTACGCCGCGTCGGAGCTCCAGCGGATCCAGGCCCAGCACGGCCGCGGCTCGGTCGGCGCGATCACCTCGTCGCGGTGCTCCAACGAGGAGACCTACCTGGTCCAGAAGCTGGTGCGCGCGGCGTTCGGCAACAACAACGTCGACACCTGCGCGCGGGTCTGCCACTCGCCGACCGGCTACGGCCTCAAGGCCACGCTCGGCGAGTCGGCCGGCACCCAGGACTTCGACTCGGTCGACCACGCCGATGTCGTGGTCGTGATCGGCGCCAACCCGACCGACGCCCACCCGGTGTTCGCGTCGCGCATGAAGCGCCGGCTGCGCGAGGGCGCCAAGCTGATCGTGTTCGATCCGCGCGCGATCGACCTCGCCCGCACGCCGCACGTCGAGGCGTCCCACCTGCTCCAGCTCCGGCCCGGCACCAACGTCGCGCTGATCAACTCGTTCACCCACGTGATCGTCACCGAGGGCCTCCACAAGGAGGACTACGTGCGCGCCCGCTGCGAGCCCGCCGACTACGAGAAGTGGAAGGCGTTCATCTGCGAGCCGCGCAACTCGCCCGAGGCGATGGAGGAGTCCACCGGCGTGCCGGCGGCCCAGGTCCGCGCCGCGGCGCGGATCTACGCCGGCGCCCGCAACGGGGCGATCTACTACGGCCTGGGCGTCACCGAGCACAGCCAGGGCACGACCATGGTGATGGCGATCGCCAACCTCGCGATGGTCACCGGCAACCTCGGACGGCCGGGCGTCGGCGTCAACCCGCTGCGCGGCCAGAACAACGTCCAGGGCTCGTGCGACATGGGCTCGTTCCCGCACGAACTGCCGGGCTACCGCCACGTGTCGGATCCGGCCGTGCGCGCGCTGTTCGCGACCCACTGGGGGGTCGCGATCGACCCCGAGCCCGGGTTGCGGATCCCCAACATGTTCGACGCCGCCGTCGACGGCTCGTTCCGCGCGCTCTACGTCCAGGGCGAGGACATCGCGCAGTCCGATCCCAACACCGAGCACGTCACCCGCGCGCTACGCGCGATGGAGTGCATCATCGTCCAGGATCTGTTCATCAACGAGACCGCCAAGTTCGCCCACGTGTTCTTCCCCGGCTCGTCGTTCCTCGAGAAGGACGGCACGTTCACCAACGCCGAGCGCCGGATCTCGCGGGTGCGCAAGGTCATGCCGCCGCTCGCCGGGCTCGCCGACTGGGAGGTCACCGTCGCGCTGTCCGGCGCGCTGGGCTACCCCATGCACTACGACCACCCGTCGCAGATCATGGACGAGATCGCGCGGCTGACCCCCACGTTCACCGGCGTCACGTACGACAAGATCGACCGGCTCGGCAGCATCCAGTGGCCGTGCAACGACAAGGCCCCCGAGGGCACGCCGGTGATGCACGTCGACCAGTTCGTGCGCGGCAAGGGCCGGTTCGTGCTCACCGAATACGTGCCGACCGACGAAAAGAGCACCGCGAAGTTCCCGCTGCTGCTGACCACCGGCCGCATCCTCTCGCAGTACAATGTCGGCGCCC
>Ga0265332_10002103_pt1 | contig 10310 bp, 4 predicted proteins | sample 41926metaG_FD_202084 | JGI IMG/M metagenome (GOLD analysis project Ga0265332, IMG submission 202084) | Rhizosphere microbial communities from Carex aquatilis grown in University of Washington, Seatle, WA, United States - 4-19-26 metaG | ecosystem: Host-associated > Plants > Roots > Rhizosphere >...
GAGCTGGTAGAGGGCGATGCGGTGAAGCTGTCGCTCGGCGCCGTCGTCCCCGCCGACGTTCGACTGATCGACGGATCAGTCCTTGTCGACCAATCGATGCTCACCGGCGAATCCGTGCCAATCGAAGCCGGGCCTGGCTTTGAGACATATGCTGGCGCGCTGATCCGCCGGGGGGAAGCGGTGGCCGAAATCGTAGCGACCGGGGCGCGCACAAAATTCGGGCGCAGCGCCGAACTCATCCGCACTGCCAACGTGGAAAGCACCGAGCAGAAGGCGATTTTCCGCGTGGTACGCAACCTCGCTTTGTTCAATGGCGGCGTGACCATTCTGTTGATCGCCTACGCCGTGCATTTGGCGATGCCGTTTGCGCAGATTGCGCCGTTGGTACTGGTTGCCGTGCTGGCTTCGATTCCGGTGGCACTTCCGTCGATGTTCACGCTTGCGGCGACGGTCGGCGCGCGGGCCGTGGCGCGGCGCGGCGTCTTGCCGACGCGCCTGTCGGCACTCGACGAGGCAGCCGGGATGGATGTTCTCTGTGCCGACAAGACCGGAACGCTGACACGCAATGAGCTCGCGGTCACGGCTTGTCATGCGCTGCCGGGGTTCGGCGAACCACAAGTCATGGCAATGGCGGCGCTTGCGAGTTCCGATGGCGGGACCTACTCCCTGGACGCCGCCATCCGTACCGCTGCTCACCCCGGGGATGTGAGGCAATGGAAGCTCCTAACCTTCACGCCCTTCGATCCCACGCGCAAAATGTCGGAGGCTACGGCGATCGGCGCCGAAGGTCGCCCGATGCGGATCATAAAAGGCGCCCTCCCGGTCATTGCGACGATTGCCGAGCCGTCTCCTGCTGCGGTGGCAATCGTCGAGGAACTTCAGGCCAAAGGCTTCCGCGTCCTCGTTGTCGCGGTCGGGACGGCGGAGCCGCTGCGCATTGCCGGGGTGATTGCGCTCAGTGATCCGCCGCGCGAAGAGTCGGCGGCGCTCATTGCGCAATTGCATGGCCTCGGCGTGCGAACGGTGATGGTGACAGGCGATTCGCCGGTGACGGCCCGCGCCGTTGCGAACGCGGTCGGAATCACCGGACCGATCTGCGCGAGTGTGCCGCTGCCCCATACCGTTCGTGCTGAAGAATTCGGCGTCTTCGCCGGCGTGCTGCCCGAGGACAAGTACGCGCTCGTCCAGGCATTTCAACGTGGTGGCCACGTGGTCGGCATGTGCGGCGACGGCGCCAATGACGCGCCGGCGTTGCGGCAGGCGCAGATGGGTATCGCTGTCTTCACCGCGACGGACGTGGCGAAATCGGCGGCCGGCATCGTGCTGACTGAACCGGGCCTCGGCGGAATCGTCGCCGCGGTGCTGGAAGGTCGCGCGACCTTTCAGCGAATTCTTACCTTTACGTTCCGGTCCATCATCCACAAAGTTGCTCAGGTCCTCTTTTTGCTGGCTGGTCTGGTTATCTCCGGAACTGCCATACTTACACCGTTGCTGATGGTGATGATGATGGTGGCCGGAGATTTCTTCGCGCTGTCGTCGGCAACTGATAATGTGCGAGCGTCGCCGTCTCCGAATGTCTGGCGAGTGGGTAATCTCACCGTCGCTGGTGTCGCCCTGGGATTCTGCGATCTCGCCTTCTGTATCGCGAGCCTTGCGGTCGGGCGCTTTGTCCTCAGTCTTGATAGTGACACTCTGCGCACGCTGACGGTTGTTACGCTGGTGTATAGCGGCCAAGCGATTTTCTATGTCTCTCGCGAGCGTCGGCATTTGTGGAGTTCGTGGCCGGGCAAGTGGCTGATCGCGTCGTCCATCCTCGACATCACGCTGTTCAGCACGCTTGCGACCGAGGGCATCCTGATGGCGCCTCTGTCTGCAACCGTGGTTGGCTGCGTGTTCGGGGCGGCAATCATGCTGGCCTTTTGCCTCGACACGGTGAAAGTACTGCTGTTTCGCCATCTGGCTATCGCCTGACGGCCGTCACAAGGTTCCTTCTATGTTGACTCAGATCAACGAAAGCAGACGCGATCGGTGAACCATAACATCCGAAGCCTGGGCATGGTGCTACGGACGCAGTGTGCAAAATTGCACACTTGTACGGCTTCGTCGTGTTTTCGAAATTCATCTCCCGGACACGCTGCATTCATGACAGAAATGTTGAGTAGTTTCCAAAACGTAGCTCTTGCGAACTCTTCGCCGACGACGTGGGCAGCTTGGGCGATTCTCTCTAGAGCCGTGCAGATTCTTGAGCAGTGACCCTCCAAACACTCTCCGAAATCGATAGGGGCGAAGACACCATGCGAGACAAGCCGGTGCAGGTTGGTTCGGAGTTCCATTGGCCATTTATTGCGGCTTGGGTCTGCTGCGTGATCTTCTATTTTCTGCAATATGCCCTGCGCTCGGCGCCGGGAGTCATGATTCCCGAGCTGACGTCGTCATTTGGGTTATCGGCCCTCGGCGTGAGCTCGTTGATCGGGCTATACTATTACACGTATTCGACCTTCGCGATCTTGTCGGGGGCGTGCTTCGATCGCTACGGTGCAAAATACGTCGTCCCGGTCGGACTCGGGCTTCTCGCAATCGGCGCAGTCCTTTTCGGCGTGGGCGTCGCAGCGGCGGCCGACGTCGGCCGCCTATTCCAGGGGGCCGGGTCCGCTTTTGCCTTCACCGGCGCGGTTTATCTGGCTGCCCACGGACTTCCGGCTCGCTATCTTGCGACAGCCATTGGTCTTACCCAGTGCTTCGGCATGCTTGGTGGTTCGGCTGGACAGTTTGCCGTCGCTCCGCTAATCCACGGTGTGCTGCCGTGGCAACAATTCTGGGTTTTTGGTGGTGTCGCGGCAGCAGTTCTCGCGCGCATCGTTCTCATCGTCACCCCAGGCGGGCATGCGGTTCGCACCGCGGCGCAAGACTCGATCTGGTCAATGTTCGCACCCTATAAATCGGTGCTCAGCAATCCTCAGTCGTATCTCTGCGGTTTTGCGGCCGGGCTTTTGTTCCTGCCGACCACCGTCGGTGACATGATCTGGGGCGTGTCGTTCCTGCGGGCGGGTTGGCATATTGATTATGCCGAGGCGGTCAACCGTGCCGCCATGGTGCCGCTCGGCTGGGTGATCGGCGCTCCCGCGCTTGGATATATCGCGGACCATTTCGGTCGTCGCAAGCCAGTCCTGATTGGCGGTGCGGTGTTCATGCTCGTGCTGGCGCTTGTGATCCTCTATCTGCCGCACGACATTATTCATTCTTATCTAGCCGGGTTATTGCTCGGCATCGGCTCCGGCGCCGCAATGATCCCCTACACGATCATCAAGGAAGTCAATGCGGATGAGGTGAAGGGGAGCGCGACCGGCGCGATCAACTTCCTCGTCTTCACGCTGAGCGCCCTGATGGCCCCGGTCTATGGCTGGGTGTTGGTCGCGGTCTCGGATGGGGGGGCGCTGGATCTCCCGGTATTTCAGAAGGCAGGGATCATTGGCGTCGGCGGAATAATCCTAGCCATCATCCTCTCCTGCTTCATCCGGGAGACCGGGACCGCGGTGCTCGGTCACAAGACGGGCGGTGGATCCCGGCTGCTAGTTGCACCGGTAGTTGGAGAAGCCAAGTGAACTTCGCCCGCGATATGACTCCCACGGTCAATCTCACTCGCGAGAGAGGGGCTGGCGCAGTACGTCATCAGCGACCGGTTTATGTCGACCTGCTTCCTCCCTGCAACGCGGCCTGTCCCGCCGGCGAGAACATCCAGGCGTGGCTCGCCTTGGCGCAAGCGGGGAAATACCGCGCCGCATGGGAAATGCTGATCCGCGACAATCCGTTGCCGGCGGTGCACGGACGTGTCTGCTATCACCCCTGTGAAACCAGCTGCAATCGCAAGGAACTCGACAGTGCCGTCAGCATTCATGCCGTCGAGCGGTTCCTCGGCGACCTCGCGATGGAGCAGGGCTGGCCGATGCCGGTCGACAGGGTCGCCGGCGGCAAGCGCGTGCTGGTCGTCGGTGCCGGGCCAAGCGGACTTTCCGCCGCCTATCACCTGACCCGGCTCGGCCATCAGGTGGAGATTCACGATGCCGGTCCCGTGCCGGGCGGCATGCTGCATTTCGGCATTCCGGCCTATCGGCTGCCGCGCGAAGAGCTGATGAAGGAGATCGGACGGATCGAGCAGATGGGCGTCAAGTTCGTTCCCAACCACCGGGTCGACGACGTCCTGGCCGAGCAGAAGTCGGGCGGGTTCGACGCGGTCTTCATCGCGATCGGCGCCCACCTTTCCAAACATGTCGACATCCCGGCACGCGACGCCATCAAGGTACTGGACGCCGTCTCTCTGCTTCGCGACGTGGAGGCCGACGCGGCGCCGCGTCTGGGCCGACGCGTGGTGATCTATGGTGGAGGCAATACCGCCATGGACGTCGCCCGCACCGTGCGCCGCCTCGGCGCCAGCGAGGCGATGATCGTCTATCGCCGGGATCGTGCGCATATGCCGGCCCACGATTTCGAAGCCGGGGAAGCCTTGACCGAAGGCGTCAAGATAAAATGGCTGACCTCGATCAAGGCGATCGAAGGCGGCGACCTGACGGTCGAAGTGATGCGCATCGACGACAGCGGTCACGCGCAGCCGACCGGAGAGTTCGATACGTTGAAAGCCGACACGCTGGTGCTGGCGCTGGGCCAGGACGCCGATAGCGGTTTCCTCAAGAAGATTCCGGAAATTGTCTTTGACACTGACGGCTCGGTGGTGGTCGCACCGAACATGATGACGGGACGGTCAGGCATCTTCGCGGGCGGCGATATGGTGCCCACGCAACGCTCGGTCACGGTGGCGACTGGCCATGGAAAGAAGGCAGCGCATCACATCGATGCTTGGCTGAGAGGTGAGCTCTACGCCCATCCTGCAAAACACCCCGTCGTCGAATTCGCCGATCTCAACCTGCCGATCTATGCGGATGCGTTGCCCTCGACGCAACGTGAGTTACCTGTCGCGCAGCGGGAAGGCGGCTTCGACGAGGTCGTCAGCGGTTTGAGCGACAAGGAAGCGATGCACGAGGCCAAGCGCTGCCTGTCCTGCGGCAATTGCTTCGAATGCGACAATTGCTACGCTGCCTGTCCGGAAAACGCGATAATCAAGCTCGGCCCCAGCCAAGGCTACGAGATCAAACTGGATCTTTGCACCGGCTGCGGCGTCTGTGTTGAACAATGTCCCTGCCACGCCATGGAAATGGCTTCCGAGCCGACCGACGTCAGGACATGAACGCCGTGATCAAGCTGAACCCGAGCGATGCCCCCAAGCCGACGACCGCACCAATCGCCAATGCGGTCAGGACCACCATGGACGGCAATACCGCCGTCGCCCATGTCGCCTATCGGGTCAACGAAGTCTGCGCCATCTATCCGATCACCCCTTCCTCGACGATGGCTGAGCTGGCCGACCAGTGGTCGGCGGAGGGGATTCAAAATATCTGGGGCAACGTTCCCCTGGTCCAGGAGATGCAAAGCGAGGGGGGTGCTTCGGGCACCGTCCACGGCGCGCTGCAGTCGGGCGCGATGACGACAACGTTCACGTCGTCGCAGGGCCTGATGCTGATGTTGCCCAATATGATGAAAATAGCCGGCGAACTGACTTCGACCGTGTTTCATGTCGCCGCGCGCTCGCTCGCGACCTCGGCCCTGTCGATCTTCGGGGATCACTCCGACGTCATGACGGTCCGCACTACGGGCTTTGCGCTGATTTCATCGGCCAATGTGCAGGAAGCCCACGACACCGCGCTGATTGCCGAGGCAGCGACGCTGGAAGCAAGGGTGCCATTCCTGCATTTCTTCGACGGCTTCCGCACCTCGCATGAACTGAACACGCTGGACCTGATTCCGGATGCCAGCATTCGGGCGCTGATCCCAGACGAACTGGTCCGAGCCCATCGCGCCCGCGCGCTCGATCCCGAGAACCCCTTCATCCGGGGCACTGCGCAAAACCCCGACACCTTTTTCCAGGCGAGGGAGGCCGTCAGCCCCTATTACGTGAAGGTGCCCGGAATCGTCGACGGCGCCATGACCCGCTTTGCGGCGCTGACCGGGCGGCACTACAAGCTCTTCGAGTATGAGGGCGCGCCCGACGCCGAACGCGTTCTGGTCCTGATGGGGTCCGGCGCCGAGACTGCCCGCGAGACCGTCAAGGCGCTGATCGCCCGCGGCGAGAAAGTCGGCGTGCTGCAGGTGCGCTTGTATCGCCCGTTTTCGGCCGCGCATTTCCTCGCCGCGCTGCCGCCATCGGTCGGCGCCATCGCCGTCCTCGAACAGACCAAGGAACCCGGCGCTGCCGGCGAGCCGCTTTACCTGGACGTCATCGCCACCCTCGTCCAGGGCTTTGGATGCAGCCAGCGATCGTCGATGCCCCGCGTCATCGGCGGCCGTTACGGATTGTCGTCCAAGGATTTCACACCGGCCATGGTGAAGGCCGCATTGGATGAACTCGCCAAGCGTAACAGCCAGAACCAGTTCGCCGGACGTAACAGCTTCACCCTCGGCATTGAGGACGACGTATCGTTCAGCAGCCTCAAAGTCGAAAAAGATTTTACGATCGAGACGGCGAAAACGACTCGTGCCGTTTTCTACGGTCTCGGCGCCGACGGTACGGTCGGCGCCAACAAGAATAGCGTCAAGATCATCGCCGAAGACGCGAAACAATATGCGCAAGGATATTTCGTTTACGATTCCCATAAATCCGGCGCGCAGACGATTTCACATCTGCGCTTTGGGCCAGATCCGATCAAGGCGCCCTATCTGATCGCCTCGGCCGGCTTCGTTGCCTGTCATCAGTTCGGGTTTCTGGAACGGCAGGATCTGTTGCGCGCCGCCGCCGCCGGCGGTGTCTTCCTTCTCAACAGCCCCTATGGGAAGGATGAGACCTGGGACGAACTGCCGAAGTCCGTGCAGCAGCAGATCATCGACAAGAAACTGCGCTTCTTTGTCATCGACGCGTCCACGGTGGCGCGCGACGTCGGTCTCGGCGTACGCACGAATACCGTTCTTCAAACCTGCTTCTTCGCGATATCCGGTGTCCTGCCGCGCGAAGAGGCGATCCGGCATATCAAGGAATCGATCCGCAAGTCTTACAGCGGCAAGGGCGAGGCCGTGGTGGCGAAGAATTTTGCGGCCGTCGACGCCACATTGGAACGGTTGTTCGAAATCAAGGTGCCGGCAACCGCCACCAATCCGAAGGACCGGCCGCCCATCGTCGTCGCCGGCGCTCCCGATTTCGTCAAGCGCGTGACATCGTTGATGCTGGTCGGGCGCGGCGATGAAATTCCCGTCAGTCTGATTCCGGCCGACGGCACCTTTCCGTCTGGCACGGCCGCCTTTGAAAAGCGAAATATCGCGGAGGCTGTTCCGGTCTGGGAAGAGAACCTCTGCATCCAGTGCGGGCAATGCAGCTTCGTATGCCCGCATAGCGTCATTCGTGCCCGCTATTACAATGAGGATGCGCTGGTCGGCGCGCCCGCGTCGTTCAAATCAGCGCCCGTTAATGCGCGCGGCTACCCGGAAGCGCGCTTCACGCTGCAGTTCTATATCGAGGACTGCACCGGTTGCGGTCTTTGCGTGGAAGCCTGCCCCGCCATCAGTCCGCGCGAGCCAGACGTCAAGGCGATCAACCTTGCCGACAAGCAGCCGCTGGTCGAGGCCGAACGCACCAATATCGCGTTCTTCGAAGGTTTGCCGGTCAATGACCGGGCCCGCGTCGATTTTGACAAGGTGCGCGGCATTCAGTTTCTCGAGCCGTTGTTCGAATTTTCCGGCGCATGTGCCGGCTGCGGGGAAACGCCATATCTCAAGCTGCTTTCGCAGTTGTTTGGCGATCGTGCGCAGATCGCCAATGCGACCGGCTGCTCATCGATCTACGGCGGCAGCTTGCCGGTGACGCCCTGGGCTGTCGATCATGAGGGCCGCGGGCCGGCATGGTCGAACTCGCTGTTCGAGGACAACGCCGAGTTCGGTCTCGGCTTCCGGTTGGCGGCGGACAAGCATCTGGCGCTTGCCCGCGCCCTGCTCGAAAAGCTCAAGCCTGTCGTCGGCGAGGAACTCGCGGCAGCCGTGCTCAATGCGCCGCAGGTTCACGAATTCGAACTGCGGGCGCAGCGTATCCGGGTTGCCGAACTCAAGTCCCGGCTGCTCAAGATCGAAAGTGAGCCCGCGCGCAATCTGCTCTCCGTGGTGGACCATCTCGTACGCCGGAGCATCTGGATCGTCGGCGGCGACGGCTGGGCCTATGACATCGGCTTTGGCGGGCTCGATCACGTCATGGCGACCGGGCGTAACGTCAATATCCTGGTCCTCAACACAGAGGTCTATTCCAACACCGGTGGTCAGGCCTCGAAGGCTACCCCGCTTGGCGCGGTTGCAAAATTCGCGGCGGCCGGGAAGCGGGTCGCGCGCAAGGATCTCGCCATGCAGGCCATCGCCTATGGCAACGTCTATGTGGCCCAGGTCGCGATGGGAGCCAATTCGCAGCAAACGCTGGATGCGTTTCGGGAGGCCGAGGCCTATGACGGACCCTCGCTCATCCTCGCCTATAGCCAGTGCATCGCTCACGGCATCGACATGCGGTTCGGGATGAAGCAGCAGGACCTGGCGGTGGCCTGCGGCTACTGGCCGCTGCTGCGTTTCAATCCGACCATGCGAGCCGTCGGCAAGAGCCCGTTCCAGCTGGATTCGCCGCGCCCGACGATACCCTTCAAGGATTACGCCTATAACGAGGTCCGCTATTCCTCGCTGGCGAGATCGCTTCCCGATGAAGCGGCAATACTTCTCGCCAGCGCACAGGCAGCGGTGATCGACAAATACCGGCAATACGAAACGCTCGCAGGACAAGACGGTAGCCGCTTCCAGCCGGGCGGCGACGCGCTTGCAGGGCCGACATCCTAGTGCGGCGCTTTGGAAACCCACTTCCCGCCGCACTGCGACCGGTCCCAGGAGAACCCAATGAATTTGACGACACGCTATATGGGACTTCAACTCAAGAACCCGCTGGTGGCGTCCGCGTCGCCGTTGACGGGAGAACTCGATTCGCTGCGGCTCCTGGAGGATGCCGGCGCCGCCGCCTTGGTCCTGCCTTCGCTTTTTCAGGAAGAGATCGAAGCGGAGGCCGCTCGCTACGAGCATCTGACCACCGTGCACGACGACAGTTGGCCGGAGGGTCTGAGCAATTTTCCCAAACTAGCCGACGCGCAACACGGGCCTCACCATTATCTCGAACTCGTTCGCCGCGCCCGGCAGGCCGTTGAGGTACCGGTAATTGCAAGCTTGAACGGAATCAGCGACGAAGGCTGGACCTCCTACGCCAAACAACTCGAACAGGCCGGAGCGAACGGGCTCGAACTCAATATCTACTTCATTCCAGCCGATCTTGCGGCGACAGGCCGCGATGTCGAGCAGCGTTATCTCGACATCCTGCGATCGGTACGGGCCGCGGTCTCGATCCCGGTCGCGATCAAACTCAGTCCCTATTTCAGTTCGGTCGGCAACATGGCCATGGCCTTGCACGAGGCGGGTGCCGACGCCCTGGTGCTGTTCAACCGGTTCTATCAACCGGATCTCGATCTTACGCACTTGCAGGTCCTTACCGATCTCAAGCTCAGCGAGCCGAGCGAGATTCGGTTGCCTCTGCTCTGGCTTGCCGTACTCGCGGGCCGGACGAGGGCTTCCCTCGCTGCCAGCACTGGCGTGACCAGCGCTGACGAGGTGGTGAAATATCTCTTGGTCGGAGCCGACGTCGTGATGACGACCTCATCATTGCTGCGGCTAGGCCCCGGTCACATGGCCACCTTGCTCGCTGGGCTGGAGAACTGGCTCGACGCAAGAGAGTTCACGTCTCTGAAGCATATGCGGGGCATCATGAGCCAGCGCAGCTTGCGGGATCCCCAGGCATTCGAGCGTGCCAATTATATCAAGATCCTGCAGGGATACCGTCAGCCCGACCCGGCAACAACCCGAGGCGCGGGCCGTACAAAGATCGGATACTGATTTCAATTATGCATGAGTTCATGGTTTTGTTCTGAATTGCGGTTCTTGTGGCGTCTCTATTTTGCTAAAGGCAAACAGCCCGATAGCCTTCCTCGGCGCATTTGCCCATGCCAGCTCACCGCGTGATCTGCTCGCCTGACGGTATGGGCCCAGTTGATGCCATCTGGTGCCGGTCAATTTTTCGGACGGGTTCAACGAAGGGGCTCGATAAGCTGTGTCCGACCCTTGGTGCGCGTTCACCAAGCCTACGTTCCAGCTGATTGCTTTTGGCGGCGCGAAGCGGATATTCGCTGTAAAGCTTACGTCAG
>Ga0265332_10002104_pt1 | contig 10309 bp, 2 predicted proteins | sample 41926metaG_FD_202084 | JGI IMG/M metagenome (GOLD analysis project Ga0265332, IMG submission 202084) | Rhizosphere microbial communities from Carex aquatilis grown in University of Washington, Seatle, WA, United States - 4-19-26 metaG | ecosystem: Host-associated > Plants > Roots > Rhizosphere >...
CGCCTTGAGGACGCGGCAAAGGAAGAACGCGAGCCAGACGCTTTCGCCTTTTCCCCCGTGGCCGACCAGGTTCATGCCGTCGTTCCAGTCGCCGCTGCCCATCAAAGGCAGGCCGTGAACACCGAACTTCAGGCTATGCCTGACGGCGAGGACGCAATGCTCGTAAAGCGTGCCTGACTTACCGGAGGCCTTAGGCAGGTCGTAATAGGATTCTTCTTCCGGCTTTACCGGCGGCCCGTTGAGAAAGCTTACCGGCTCGTCCAGCACGCCCGTGTCCCCGATCTCCTCCACGTAAAGACAGGCGGCCAGCGGCAGCCACAAATAATCGTCCGAGCAGTGCGTGCGCGCTCCCCGGCCCGAAGGCGGATGCCACCAGTGCTGCACGTCACCTTCCGGGAACTGGCGGGAGGCGAACGCGAGCAGCTGCTCCCTGATCAGCCCCGGGTGGGAATGCGTCAGGGCCATGACGTCCTGCAACTGGTCGCGGAAGCCGTACGCCCCGCTGGACTGATAGTAGCCGCTCCGCCCCCACAGGCGGCTGCTGAGCACCTGGTACTGCAGCCACCCGTTCGCCAGGAAATTCACCGAGTCGTCCGGGGTTTCCACGTACACCGCCCCAAGGGAGCGCTTCCAGTATTCCCAGACGCTTTCGAGTTCCCCGCGTACCGCCGCGGTCCCGCTGAACCGCTGGAGGATCCCGCGCGCTTCGTCGGCGCTTTTGGCCGCGCCGAAAGTGAAGACTATTTCCTTTTCGTCGTTATCGTCCAGCTCGAATTTTACCTGCATCGCGGCGCAGGGGTCGAGACCGGCGCCCGTTTTGCGGGAAAGCGCTTCGCCGCGCATCGCGGCCGGGGCCGCCGGCGTTCCGTTGCGGCCGATGAACTCCCGCCTGTCACCGCTGACAAAACGCGCGGTTTCGCTGACATCCAGAAAAACTACCCTGCCGGGGAATTCCTTATTGTAGTGGTTATAGGCGAGCAAAGCGCCGCTTTTAGGGTCCACCTCGGTGAGGATGTGCATGTAGGAACTTTCCCGGAGCGTTCCCATTACCAGTTCGTTATACGAGGTGGCGGACAGGCTTCTTTTGCGCCCGGACGCGTTCCGTATTTTCAAGACCGCGAATTTCACCGGCTGGTCCAGGGCGACGAACACCGTCAGTTCCGTGGTCACGCCGTCCTCCGCGTGCTCGAACACGCTGTAACCGAAACCGTGGCGCGATACGTAACCGGTGCACCCTTTCGCCGGCAGCGGGGTCGGCGACCAGAAACGCCCGGTCTCTTCGTCGCGCACGTAAAGCGCTTCGCCGGACGCGTCGGTGAGCGGGTCGTTCTTCCACGGCGTCAGGCGGAACTCGTGCGCGTTCTCGCTCCAGGTGTAGGCGCTGCCGCTTTCGGAAACTATGGTCCCGAAATGCCGGTTGGCCAGCACGTTCACCCAGGGAGCGGGCGTGGTCCTTGCGCGGCCGGTCGAGATCACGTATTCCCGCCCGTCGCGGGTAAAGCCGCCGAGGCCGTTGAAATATACCAGGTCGGAGCGCTGCGCCGGGAAGTCCTCCTCCGCCGCCGGCCCGGGCCGTTTAGCCGCCGCGAACAACAGCCGGGGCGCCGCCAGCCGCGCGACGCGGTCCAGATGTTCGGCCAAAGTCCCGCCCCTGTCGGTGATCACGATCCTCGCGACGCTCTGCATAAGGATCCTGTCTTCTTCCGACATGTGGTCCGCCCGCCTTAAAAAGATCCTGCCCGGCTGGTCGGCCGGCAGCTTGGCGTTAGAGGCTACCAGGTCGTTTATCCTTTCGCTGAGCGAGTCGCGGTAAACGGAACTGTTCTCGTTCCAGATGACCAGGTCCGCCTGCAGGCCTTTCATGCGCCAGTACGCATGGGCCTGCACCATGCGCGCTATAAGCCCTAAATTCTCCTGGTCCTCTATCCGGACCAGCACTATGGGCAGGTCGCCGGAAATGCCGTACCCCCAGAGGTCGGCCTGGCCCCTCCGGTTCTGCCTCAGCACGCTGGCATGCGCCCTCCATTCGGGGTTGGCGTAAATAATAGCCCCGGCGAGGCGGCCGTACACCTGCGCGTCGGATTCCGAGGCGTTGATCTGGTGCAGCGCCACCTGGCCGTGTGTCCAGGCGAGGTCGAAAACCCTGTCGGCCAGGTTGCGGTCACGGTATTTTTCTATCAGCGCCAGGGCGGCCGCCCTGTCGCCGCACACCCCGGTGACGTAATCTACGACCGCCTCCTCACCCGGCTCGAGCCTGATCATGCAGCGTATGGCTACGACAGGGTCCAGCACCGGGCCTTCGCTGTCCGAAAGCGGTCCCTTGTCCCGCATGGCCGCCGGGCCGGCGAGGGTATTGCCCCGGCCGAGGAATTTAGCGCGGTCGGTCTCGTAGGAAGCGCCGACCACGGAGTTGCCATGCACTGCCATCAGATGTGCCATGAAAGGGAACTTATCCTTTTCCGACCGCGGCCGCCGGTTGCAGATTATCGCCTGGTGCGACCTGATTATTTCCGTCTGGACGAACAGGTTGCTGAAAGCCCTGTGGGCCAGGTCCGCCGCGGGCTGGTTCAGGACCACCTCCGCGTAACTGGTGAGCTCTATAACCCGGACGTCGCGGGAGAGATTGCGGACATGCACGCGGCGCAGGTCGATATTGTCTTCAGGCGAAACCGCTATCTCGGTATGCGCTTCGATATTGTAATCCTTGCGCCTGAACTCGGCCCTCGACCGGGAGAAGATGGCTTCGTATTTCCCGGGCTTTTTCATAGTGGGCTGGTACGCCGAAGACCAGAATTCCCCGGTAGCCGTATCCCGCAGGTAGATAAAAGTGCCCTCTCCCTCCAGCACCGCGTCTTCGTGCCACCTGGTCAAGGCTATGTCCTTCCAGCGGGTGTAGCCTCCCCCGGAATTGGTCACCATCAGGTTATAGCTGCCGTTGGATAACAGGTGGACTTCGGGCGCCGGGGTATGGGGCGTAGTGAAAACGCGCAGAATAGCTTCGTCCTCCTCCGGGTTCCTGAACTGGCCGGTGACCTCCGTGTCGTAAAGGAACGGCGCGGCTTTCGGGACTCTTTCCTGCAGCAGGAGCTCCGTCGCCTTTAACATCGGGTCGGCGAGGAAGCGCCGCTGCATGGGCCTGTTCAGCAGAACGTACGCCAGCGACAGCAGGCCCATACCCTGGTGATGGGCCATGTAAGACTTGACCACCGCGCTGGTCCCGTCGTGGGCGGCCCGGGACGGGGTATAATCGACAGCCTCATAAAACCCGTATTCCCCCTCGAAGCCGTCCGCGCTCAGGCGCTCCAGGTTCCCGCACGCCTTTTCGGGCTCGACCATGAGCGCCAGCATGGCGGCGTACGGAGCCACCACCAGGTCCTCCACCAGCCCCCGCTTGAAACCCAGATCCGGAACGCCGAAAGAGCGGTACTGGTACGCCAGGGCGGCGTCGAGCTTGTTATAACCGGATTCGGACATGCCCCACGGGATATTGTTGGCGGAGGCGTAGGCTATCTGGCAGGCGACCATGGACTTGTAGGTGCTTTCAAGCAGGGTGCCTTCATAAACCGGCATTACCAGCAGGGGCATGAGATACTCGAACATCGACCCGCCCCACGAGATCAGGACCGGGCCGCCGCCGTACCTGGAAAGCAGGCGGCCGAGCATGAACCAGTGTTTCTGCGGCAGCTTTCCCTGGGCGATGGCCACAAAACTGCTCAGTCTGGACTCCGACGCCAGCAGATCGTAATAGCCGGCGTCCAGCCTGTGTTCTGAGACGTTGTAGCCTATCGAAAGGAGATGCGAAGCTTTGTTGTAGAGGAATTCGAATTCCACGCCCGCGAATTCTCCGCAGCGCAGCGCCATGGATTCTATGGCTGCCATCCTTTCGCTCGCCCTGTCACCCGTCTCTTTTATGGCATTCCGTTTCCAGTTTCGCAGCGCCGTCGGCCGCGGCTTCGCCTCCTGTTACCGCGTCTAACAGCGGGAACAATTTCAGTTCCAGCCTGGCGGCCTCGGCGAGCGTGGGGATAGCGTCCAGCAGCAGCAGTTCCTGCCGCAGCCTGGCAAGGCGCTGCCTGTGCGGCTGGTCCCCCTTTTCCCACATGCCGGGGATCTCGGGAGGGAGCAGCAGCCACGGCGCTATATAAACCATATCTTCCAGGCAGTCATAGCACTGCTTCTCAAAAGCGCCCACCCACCGGCGGGCCCTGTCATAGTGCTGCCCTTCGAGGGTTGAAATGATCCTGGAACTTTCCGCCGACAGCCGGCGAAGGAGCGCGTGCATTTCCGAAAGCGAATCCGGCGCGGGCGTGAGTTTCCCCCTTAGCCGCTCTATCTGCTCCGCCAGCCTCCGCGCGGCGTCCGCCGCGCCGCTTATTTTGCTTTTTCCGGCTTCGGCGGCGTATTCCTGCAGAATGGCGAGGGTATCGCGCAGTCCGTCGAACACTTTCTGAGACACGACCTTAGTGCTCTTCATCTCCAGCAGGCCCGAGCGCAGGACCAGCAGGTGGCCGGCCAGGTTCCCGCTGTCAACCGAAGAAACATAAAGAGGCTTCAAAGGCTTAAGCGATTCCGTATCGTACCAGTTGTAAAAATGGCCCCGGTATTTTTCCATGGCGCCCATCGTTTTGAATGTTTTCTCGGTCCTTTTGAACAGGGTCCCCATGGAAACGTAGCCGAAATCATAAGCCGCCAGGTTCGACAGCAGCGACAAACCGATATTAGTGGGCGAGGTCCTGTGGGCCGCCGCGCCGAGGAACTCTTCCTGGAAATTATCCGGCGGCAGCCAGTTGTCCCGCTCGGTCACGAATGTCTCGAAAAAGCCCCAGATCCGGCGCGACAGGCTCCCGAGAAAAACGAGGCGCGCGCCTGACAGCCCGGTCTTGCGCGGGACCGGCGGCCGGCCGATCAGCCAGGCGACAGCCGGTGAAAGAACCCAAAGCCCGCAGAACGCCGCCGCCAGCGCGTCCGGGCGCCTGCCCTCCGCCAGCAGGAGCGCCGTCAGGGAAAGCGCGGCCAGGGGGCCGGCGGGCATGTTTTTGAAATGCTCCAGGATGGTACTGGCCGGCTGCAGTCCCGATTCGTCCGAGGTCTGCCATTCCAGGAGATGCCTGTGCGAAACTAACAGGCGCCAGCACGTGACCGTTACGGCGTGAAGGTCGTAGAAGGCCTCGTGTACCAGGAAAACGAGCGAGAGTCCCAGCTGGACCGCGCGTACGGCCAGCGAACGGAAAGCCGAATTCAGATGGGTCCTTGCCGTGATGTCGCTGCTCTTTCCGCCCATTTCCACGCTCGAGATGAGCAGCGCGGGAAAGATGTAGAAAGCTATCACCACCCCGGGCCAGAACCACGGGGGCCGGAAAAAGAGCCAGCCGGAGAACAGCAGCCACGCGGCCGCGGCGGGAACTACGCTCCGCCGCAGGTTGTCCAGCATCTTCCACTTTGACAGGAAGGAGAGCGGGTTTCTCACCCTGCGCCGCCCGGGCCCCGGCACGAACGGGAGCAGCCAGCCGGAGATCTGCCAGTCGCCGCGAATCCAGCGGTAACAGCGTTTCACGTCCAGGAGGTAGCCCTGGGGATACTTTTCATACAGCTGCACGTCGGTAACCAGGGCGGACCGGGCGTAGCAGCCTTCCAGCAGGTCGTGGCTCAGCACGAGGTTTTCCGGAAAACGGCCCTCAAGGGACTTTTTGACGGCGTCCACATCATAAAGGCCTTTCCCTATGAACGAGCCTTCATTGAAGAGGTCCTGGTAGATATCCGACACCGTTCTCGTATACGGGTCGATGCCGGGCTCGCCGCCGAAGATCCTGACGAACAGGGAGGGATTTTCCCCCGGGTAGCCAAGGTCGACCCTGGGCTGGAGGATACCGTACCCGGACACGACGCGCCGCTTTTCCTCGTCGTATACCGGCCGGTTCAAAGGATGGTCTATTATCCCCGCCAGTTCCCGCGCCGCGTCCCTCGGCATCCCGGTATCCGTGTCCAGCGTTATCACGTATTTCACGTCCTGCAGTTTCCCGGTATCGCCGACTATGGCGCTGAAGCGGCCGCTGCTCCCGCGCAGCAGGGCGTTCAGGTCCGAAAGTTTCCCCCTCTTGCGCTCGTAGCCCATCCACTTGTTTTCAGCCGCGTTCCACCTGCGCGGCCGGTGAAAAAGGTAAAAGATGCCGTCCCTTTGCGGCCGGTATTTCTCATTCAGCCGCTCTATGCCTTCCCTGGCCTGCGCCAGCAGCTCTTCGTCGCCGGACAGGGTCTCCCGGCCGGAGTCGGTGAAGTCCGTCAGCAGCGCGAAATCCACGTTGACGTCGACATTGCCGAGGTAGCAGATCTCCAGGTTCTCAATAAGGGCTTCTATGCCCCGGCCGCCGCTCAGCATGGTAGGGATCACCGTCAGCGTATGCGCATGCGCGGGTATTCCCGCCGAAAAATCCATCCTGGGAAGTTTACGCGGCACGACGCTCTTGGCAAAGACCCAGTTAACAAGGTTTATGGCGGCCTGGCTGGAAATAATAAGCAGCGGCAGCCCGGAAGCGGCCAAGCGGGGCCAGCCCCTGAGGCCCAGGTCCCAGGCCAGCCGCAGTACCGCCGCCGCGGCGGCCAGCGTAAGCAGGGAAACGGACCCAGTGTACAGCGCAAGCGGGAGAGCTGTCTTATTCGCCTGGAAATAGTCCCCCGGCCGCAGCCGGAGCCCCAGTGAACCGCTGAATTGCTCCAGTCCCTTGTCTACAAGGTAGTAACCGATGTGCGCGGCCGCGGCGCCGCCCCCGCTCGTTTTCCCCTCCAGGGCGGCCTGCACTACGCGCGCCGCCACGGTCTCTTCCTCCTGCCGGCTGCGCAGCGCGAGGGTTTCCACAACGTGGCGATAGCTGTCGCGCGTAGCGAAAGACATCCGGGCGTAATGTCCGGAGGGGTCCTTCCGCAATTCTTTTTCCACAATGCTGAGGCTCTCTACGAACTCGTGCCAATCGGTAACTTCCAGAAAACGCAGGCTTTCTATCGTGTTCGAGATGGAGAGCTGGTCGGCCGCCTGTTTTTGATTGGCCGACTGGATGAGCCGCTCGATGGTGAGACCCGTTTCGGCGAGTTTTTTTTCAAGCCAGACTATGGGGAGGTTGAAAGCGGGGCTCTGCCCATGCAGCTGCCTTACGAACTCCGCCACGAACGAATCGGACAGATGGAGATCGACCTTCGCCATCGACGCTATCTCGAGGATAACTCCGCTGGTGTCTTTCGCCAGTACATCGAGTATGCGGTTGGCGTGGTAGTCGGCGGTATCCCGGTCCAGCTGAGACAGGATAATGCGCGAAGCGATACGCCTCAGGTTCTCTATAAGGGCCAGGCGTATCATTATGGGAACGGCCCACAGTTCCCCCAGCTTCAGGTGTTTTACCGTTTGGTAGGCGGACAGGAACCCGGCAAGGCCTTTGATATCCAGCCGGCCGTCGCCATGGGAAACTATTTCCATGGCTATGTCGTAGACCCTAGGATAACCGGCCAGCTGGCCCCTGGCCAGGTTAGGCAGCTCCCGGCTGTAGCCTTTCGGCAGGAATTTCTGGGCGAGACGGATCTGTTCCTCTATAAGGTAATAATTATCCAGCAGCCAGTCCCCTGCGGGCGAGGTGCCTCTTTTAGCGCTTCCGGACCGGTCGAGAAGCTTATAAGCCCGCAGGATTATCGCCTCGTTCTCCTTGAGGCGCGACAGCAGCTTTTCACTGCTCTTTTTAAAATTTACGGTATGCCTGGCCGCCAGGGCGGCGGCATGCAGTTTGAACTGGTCGACGTTGAAGATCTCAGCCCTCAGGGGCTGTTCATGGGCTATTTTGGCGGCTGGCAGTACCCGGCCCAGGCGCCCCTTGATGAACTGCAAAAACATCTGGTCCTCCGGCAAAGACTTTTTATTGATTCCCGAATTTCTATTCTTAACGGATCGCTTTTTCAACCATTTCCAGATCGCCGCTCCAATTACCGGGGTCCTTGGAAACACAGCGAAGGTTTCCCGCTCCGGTAAAGCGGCCGAATGTCATTCGCGAGGTCCGCCCGCGCCGGGGTGCCGATAGCGGCTAGCTGCAGGATCAGAACCGCGGAACGGCTGCGGTCTTGCTGTTCCTGAAAGCCGCGCATAAAGGTGCGCGCTAATTTATAAAGGTGTTAGCCTACCCCCGGGAAGCGGCCCTGTGGCCCGCTAACGGCCCTCCCAACGCTAATATAGTTGTTCTACCGCTCGAAGTCAAGTTTAAGTCCCGCGTTACTGCGTCCGGGAGTTACGCAATAACGGTACGCGTCCGCCAGGTCAGAATTATAGACCGCCCCCTGCGCCCCGCGCCGACACTTTTGTCTTCATGTTTTTCATTTTACTCTTCTCAACTGCCCCGGACACGGTGATTGCTGTTCCAGCCCGAACAAACAACGCCCTCAGTTGAGGGATTTTAATATGTTGGCGCCAAGAACCGGCAGTTGAAGATCTATAGATCTTATGCCCCGCTTTGCGGCGTAATCGTCCGCTCGTTCAGGGAAGTTGCTTGCACGAGTGGAACCTGCCACGAGTGTCGAAAAAATCCGGCGCGCTTCTCCGAGTGTCACAAAAGCAGCACTTTTGCGACACTAGAGGGTAGGTCCAAGTTGCGCGGGCGCCTCCGCTACCGCTATAATAAATCCGAAGCAGGGGAGCGATCCACAATTATTCCGAGGATACTAACCATGACGAAAACCACTTTCTGCCTGTGCCTTATTCTGCTGGCGGGCTGTTCGCAGCGGCAGGGCGGGGCCGCGTTCACCACCGACAATAAAAAAGTGTCGGTCTACACCACGGCCGATAAGACCTCCTTCCGGCTGGCGCGGGGCGGCGCCTTCGAGTTCAAGCCTTTCGGCCAGCCGCTGGAGACCGAACCCTGCATTTTTGTCGACCCGGCCAAGACCTTCCAGACCCTGGTGGGCATAGGCGGCGCGCTTACCGACGCCGCAGCCGAGACCTTCGCCAAACTGCCGGAGAAAAAACAGAACGAGGTACTGACCGCCTATTTCGACCGGCGGGACGGCATAGGTTATTCGCTGGGGCGCACCCCCATCAACAGCTCCGATTTTTCCAGCGGGAGCTACACATACGTCGACGCTGGGGACAAGGATTTGAAATCCTTCAGCGTGGCCCACGACCTGAAATACCGCATCCCGTTCATAAAGCGGGCGATAGCCGCCGCGGGCGGCGACCTGTCCCTGTTCGTAAGCCCCTGGAGCCCGCCGGCCTGGATGAAGGACAACAACGACATGCTGCACGGCGGCAAGCTGAAAAAAGAATTCTACCAGGCCTGGGCCGATTACTATGTGAAGTTCATCAAGGCCTACGAGAAGGAAGGCGTGCCGGTCTGGGGCCTGACGGTGCAGAACGAGCCGATGGCCTCGCAGAAATGGGAATCCTGCATCTACACCGCCGAGGAAGAAAGGGATTTCATCAAGAATTACCTGGGCCCCACCCTGAACAGGGAAGGCCTGTCCTCCAAAAAACTCATAGGCTGGGACCACAACCGCGACCTGCTCTTCCAGCGGGCCGACACCCTGCTGGGCGACCCGGAGTCCGCGAAGTACCTCTGGGGGATAGGCTTCCACTGGTACGAGAAATGGCACGGCGACTCCATCTTCGAGAACGTGAAGCGGGTGCAGGAAGCCTACCCGCACGCGAACCTGCTGCTTACCGAGGCCTGCAATTACCCGTTCAGCTGGAAGACCATGAACGACTGGAACTGGGGCGAGCTGTACGGCAAGTCCATGATAAACGACTTCAACAACGGGGCCGCGGCCTGGACCGACTGGAACATCCTGCTGGACGAGACCGGCGGGCCCAACCACGTCGGCAACTTCTGCTTCGCCCCGCTGCACGGCGACACGCGCAACGGCACGCTGCACTACATGAATTCCTATTATTACATCGGTCACTTCTCCAAGTTCATCAGGCCCGGGGCCAGGCGGGTATCCAGCTCGTCCTCGCGCGCGCAGCTGCTGACCACGGCTTTCCTTAACACGGACGGCAGCCTGGCCGTGGTGGTGATGAACCAGAGCGGGCAGAAGATCCCGTACCGGCTGTGGATAGCCGGCAAGGCCGTGGAACTGGACGGCCTGCCGCACTCCATCTCGACTTTGGTGGTGAACTGAACGGCATTTTTGTATTATTAATCCATAGACACCCGGCGGGGCCGGAAACAACGGGGAGATAAAAATGGCATCAATTCCAGTTTCGACGACTGCAAAAACGGCGGCGGCCCCGGGCGCGGATTATTCTTTCGCGCTCTCGGCGCTAACTTCGCTCTTCTTCATGTGG
>Ga0265332_10002107_pt1 | contig 10297 bp, 11 predicted proteins | sample 41926metaG_FD_202084 | JGI IMG/M metagenome (GOLD analysis project Ga0265332, IMG submission 202084) | Rhizosphere microbial communities from Carex aquatilis grown in University of Washington, Seatle, WA, United States - 4-19-26 metaG | ecosystem: Host-associated > Plants > Roots > Rhizosphere...
TTCCGCGACGCCCTCGAGCACAAGCGCTGCCTGGTCCCGGCCAGCGGGTTCTTCGAGTGGGTGCGCAGCGCGCAGGGCGGCGACAAGCAGCCCGCCCGGCCGTTCTACTTCCACCCGCCCGGCCCGCGCCTGATCGCGTTCGCCGGGCTGTGGGCGCGCCACCGCGACGTGCGCGGCGACGAGCTCCACAGCTTCACGATCATCACCACCCGCGCCAACTCGCTGGTCCGGCCGATCCACGACCGCATGCCGATCGTGCTGGCCCCCGACGACCACGCGGCCTGGCTGTCCCCGGACCTCGACGCCGACGCCGCCCGCGCGCTGCTCGATCTCCCCACCGGCGACCCCGCCGGCGACGACTGGCGGATCGACGCGGTCTCGACCTGGGTCAACAAGGCCGACCACGACGACCCGCGCTGCATCGCCCCCGCGGACGCCGCGCGCCAGCAGCGCCTGTTCGACTAGCGCGGTGGGAGTCTGCTGCTACCCATGGTAAACTCCGCGCCATGGCAGTCACAGAGAAGGTCAGCGTCGCGCTCGGCCGCGATGAGCTGCAACTCGCCAGGACCGCCGCCGAGCAAGACGGTGTGAGTCTGTCTGCGTTCGTCACGGGCGCCGTTCGGGCTCGGCTCGAGGAGCGTCGACGGAAAGCGGCAGCTCGTCAGCTGCTGGCGATGTTCGCGCCGGAGGACGTCCCGACGGCCGAGGAACAACGCGAGTTGCTCGCGCTGTGGGCTCCATCCCGCGCGGCGTCCGGCCCGACACGAGCTCGGCGTCGGCGGAGATGACGTGGGTCTGACATTCGACACCGGGGCCATGATCGGTCTGGAGCGCCGTCGCCACGCGATCCGCAAAGTGTTCGCGACCGCGATCGAGAACGACGTCCCCATTGTCGTGCCCACGGTGGTGATCGCCGAGTGGTGGCGGCGCGGCGCGCACGAGAAGGAGCGGGCCATGATCCTGCGCGCGGTCCGCCTCGAGGCGCTCGCCGCGCACGTGGCGCGGCTCGCCGGGATCGCGGTCGGGCTCGTTCCAGGCGCGGGCACGATCGATGCGATCGTGATGGCGTCCGCGTCGTTGCGCGGTGACACCGTGTACACCTCTGACCCCGGCGACCTCCTCCGGCTCCGCGATCACGTGCCCGAGTTCGCCGCCGTGCAGGTCTTGCCTGCGTAGTCGCAGCGGATCGCACGTGGGCCGCAGGCTGATCGCTATCGATCGACCCGGCGGATCCGGCTGAAGAACTCGCGCGCGACCGCGGTCTCGGGCCGATCGACCACCTGCGCCGGCGGGCCCTGCTCGGCGATCGTGCCGCGGTCGATCACCCAGACCCGGGACGCGATGTCGTGGGCGAACTGCATCTCGTGGGTGACCACCAGCATGGTCATGCCGCCGCGCGCGAGGCCGCGGATGACCTCCATCACGTCGTCGCGCATCTCGGGATCGAGCGCGCTGGTCGGCTCGTCGAACAGCATCACGTCGGGCTCCTGGGCCAGCGCGCGCGCGATCGCGATCCGCTGCTGCTGGCCGCCCGACAGCTCGTGCGGATACGCGCCGGCGCGGTCAGCGAGGCCGACCCGGGCGAGCAGATCGTGCGCCGCGCGCTCGGCCGCCGCCCGCGCGATCCGCTTGACCACCCGCGGCGCCAGCGCGATGTTGTCGAGCGCGGTGAGGTGGGGGAACAGGTTGAACTGCTGGAACACCATGCCGACCCGCGCGCGCAGCCGGCGCAGCGCCGGATCGCCGCTCGGCATCCCGGGCCGCAGCGTCATGCCGGCGATCTCGACCTCGCCGGCGTCGAACCCCTCGAGGTAGTTGAGGCAGCGCAGGAGCGTCGACTTGCCGCCGCCCGACGGGCCGACGACGGCGATGGTCTCGCCGCGGTCGACCGTCGCGGTGACGCCCTGGAGCACCTCGCGCGCGCCGTGGCGCTTACAGAGCGTGCGGACGCTGATCACGCGCCAGCCTCCTCTCGAGCCGGCGCGCCAGCTCGGACAGCGGGAAGCTCAGCGCGAGGTACAGCCCCGCGCACAGAAGGCCCGGGATCAGCCAGCCACGCATGTCGACCGCGGCGATCGTCATCCGCTTGGTCAGCTCGATGACGGTGATCACGCTGACCAGCGACGAGTCCTTGAGCAGCGACACGAAGTCGTTGGTCATCGGCGGCAGCGCGAGCCGCAGCGCCTGGGGCAACAGCACGTGGCGCAGGGTCTGGGCCGGCCCGAACCCGAGCGCGCGCGCCGCCTCGCTCTGGCCGCGCGGGATCGCGAGCAGCGCGCCGCGGTAGACCTCGGCCTCGTAGGCGCCGTAGTTGAGGCCGAGGCCGAGCACCGCGGCCTCGACCGGCCCCAGGCTGATCACGTCGGCCAGGCCGTAGTACAGCACGAACAGCTGGAGCAGCACCGGCGTGCCGCGGAACAGCTCGATGTACAGCCGCGCCGCGCCGGCCACCGGCCGCCCGCCATAGGTCCGCGCGACGGCGAGCACGACGCCGACCGGCACCGCGAGCAGGAACGCGAGCACCGACAGCTCCAGCGTGACCCACGCCGCCTCGACGAACTGCACCACCAGATCCCGGTCGAACCCGCGCACGGTGCCGGCGTGGCCCTCGGGCGGCGCCGCCGCGCGCTGGCGGTCGTCCCACAGCTGGGCCTTGCGCAGGATCCGCTCGAGCTCGCCATCGGAGCGCATCGCCGCGAGCACGGCGTCGATCGCCTGCTTGAGCTCGGGATCGGCCTTGCGGATGCCGAGCACGTAGGTGCCGCGCGCCACGTCGTACGGCAGGCACTCCAGCGTCGGATGCTGCGGCGTGCAGCCGTAGCGATCGGCGATGATGTTGTCGAGCAGCACGGCGTCGGTGCGGCCGCGCTCGAGGTCGGTGTACGGCTCCTCGTTGCCCTCATAGACCTTGGCGACGTCGCCGTACAGCCGGCGCAGGATGTCGTAGGCATAGGTCTGGTTGAGCGTGCCGACCCGCTTGCCGCCGAGGTCGAACACCGAGCGGACGTCGGAGCCCTTGCGCACGGTCAGGCTCTCCGCGTAGACGAAGTACGGGTCCGACAGCAGGATCCGCTGGCGGCGGTCGTCGGTGGCCTCGAGGCCGTTGCAGATCACGTCGAAGTCGCCGCGCTCGAGCGACGGCACCAGGTTCGACCACCCGTACTGGACCATGTGGGCGCGGACGCCGAGCCGGCGGGCGATCGCGTCCATGATGTCGACCTCGAACCCGATGATGTGGCTCGGCCGCGCCGGGTCCTCGTAGACATAGGGCTCGCCGCCCTGGACGTCGCCGCCCCAGGTGATCTCGCCGCGCTGGCGGATCGCCGCCAGCGTGCCGCCGGGGTCGGGCCCGCCGCCGCGGCAGGCGATCAGCAGCGCGGCCAGCGCCACCGGCGCGAGGGAGCGAGTCACGCCGCGAGTATGCCCGAAGCCGGTCGCGGCGAAACCCGCCGCGTCAGCGCTGCGGCATCCGCTCCTCGGGCGGCGGCGTCACCCCGGGCGCGGCGACCACCGGCAGGCCGCGGCGGTGCCACTCGTTGATGCCCTCGTCGAGCACCGCGGAGTGCGCGTAGCCGCGCCGGCGCAGCTCGTCGACCACCACGCCGGACAGGTGGTGCGGGCACGCGCAGTACGCCACGACCCAGGTGCCGTCGCCGGTCAGCTCGTCGAGCCGCTTCATGTCGTGGTACGGGATCGACACCGCGCCGGCGATGTGGACCCGCCGCCAGTCCGACGCCGGCCGGGCATCGACGATCACGATCCGCTGCTTGGCGCGCAGCGCGGCCGCGACCTGGTCGACCGACACGAACCTCGGGTCCGGCTTGCAGGTCGCCTGAGCGCCCGGCGGCACCGGCGGGCACGGGTCGGCGCGCAGCGTGAAGTGCGGCGGCTTGCCCGACGGGTTCACCACCAGCGGCTCCTTGCCCGTGGGCTCGGCCAGCATCTCGGGCGGCGGTGCGACGCCGCCCTGCGCGCGGACGAACGCGATCACGCCATCGATCTCGGCGTCGCTCAGCGCGCCCGCGAACGGCTCCATCTTGGTGCCCGGCCGGCCGTGCACGATCGCGTGGCGCAGGAACGCGTCGCTGGCGTCGGACAGAAAGCCCATGTTGACCAGCGAGACCGCGTCGCCGCGGGTCCGGGCGTCGCCGTGACAGCTGAGGCAGCGCGTCGCGTACACCGGGGCGCCGACCGCCGGGTCACCGGCCGTGGTCGCCGCCAGCGCCTGCACCGGCGGGCCCTGGTCGCGCAGGAACCGGATCAGCCGGTCGACCGCGGCGTCGTCGAGCGGGCCGCTGCGCGCCTTGCCATAGCCGGCCATCGACGTCCCCGGCCGACCGGTGATGATCGACAGCCGCAGGAACTCGTCGCTGGCGCTCTCCAGGAACGTCGGGTTGATCAGCGACGGCGCGTGGTCGGCCGCGTAGCCCTTCGCATCGACCCCGTGGCACTGCTTGCACAGCGCGAGGTACAGCGGCTTGCCGTCGAGCCCCGCCAGCTGGGCAGCGCTCGGTGCGCCGGACCCCACGGCCGCGCCGGACCCGGCCGGCGCAACGCCGGGCGTGGCCGCCGGCGGCGGCGTGGCTGCCGGTGAAGGGGTCGCGGAGCCGGCGTTGCATCCGGCGAGCACGAGCGCAGTGAGGGCGGCGCGGTTCACGCCGCCACTATGCCATCTCGGAGCGCCGTCTCAGTGCCCGTGCTCGCGAACCTCGGTCTGCGGCGGCGCCGGCGGCGGCGGCGGGGCGACCGTACGGTGATCGCGGCTCGGCGCCGGCGCCGCGCGGCCGCCGGCCCGCCACGAGCCGTCGATCCAGACGTGCCGGTTGCCGCGGCGCTCCCAGTAGCCGGGGGCCCAGACGTAGCCGACCCGCTCGCGCTCGTAGTGGCCCCCGAGCCAGACCCAGCGGCCGCCCGACCAGTTCCAGCGACCCTCGACGAAGATGAAGCCGGGGCGCACCTCGATGACCTCGCGCTGCGGCGGCGGCGGTTCCTGCTCGACCTCGACGACGGCCACCGGCTGCGGCGGCTCCACGACGACGCCCGCTCGCGCGCGAACCATGCAACCAGCACCGCCGCCGAGCAGCAGGGTGGTGAGCAACAAGCTACCGAGTGTGTTCTTCATTGTGATCCTCCTTGCGTCCGATCTGGAGAGCAATCCCGAGACCAGACAGATTGCCAGACATTCCGCAGGCCTCCGGCGACGGGTGTAGCCGGGGCGCTGTCGTCTTCACACCACATCGGGGCAGTCTGCCCCTCGTGACTTGTGCGACATCGGTGCTTCATCGCTGCTCCGACCTGCGGGGGCCCTACGGTACCATCGCGCGCATGTGCCGTCTCAGCACGTCGTGGCCGTTGCTGCTCGCCGCCTGCGGCGCACACATCAGCAGCGATCCGGCCGCGCTCGGCGGCGATGCGGGGGGCGCGCTCGATGCAGCTCCCGGTGTCGATGCGCCCGCCGACGGCCCGCTCGCCGCATGGTCCACGCCGATGCCGGTCACCGTCGCGGCGACCACGGCGTCCGAGGACGACGTGACGCTCAGCTCGACCGCGCTGGAGCTGGTGTACGCGATCGCCGACCCGATGTCCGGGAAGAAGGATCTGTACTACACGTCGCGGCCCACGCTCACCGACCCGTGGGGCCCGATCAGCAAGCTGCCGTTCGACACCGACGCGAGCGAGGAGACTCCGAGATTCTCGGTCGATGACAAGACGCTGTACTTCGCGTCCGACCGCACCACCGCCGGCAACCTCGACATCTATGCGGTGCCCCACTCGGCCAGCGCGACCACGCCCTGGGGCAAGGCCGCGCCGGTCACCGAGTTCAGCACCGCGCTGAGCGAGAAGTGGCTCTCGCCGTGCAGCGACGGCCACTATGTGATCGTACAGAGCACGTCCGGCAGCGAGACCCACCTGTTCGAGGGCACGCTCGGCGGCGGCACGCCGGCGGCGATCGACGCGCTCAACGCCACCGGGGTGAGCGACACCGGCGCGTTCCTGACTCCCGACTGCCTGACCCTGTACTTCGCCTCGTTCCGCGTCACCCCCGAGGCGATCTTCGTCGCCCACCGCGCCCGCGTCGATGCGCCGTGGCAGCCGGCCGCGCCGGTCGACTACCTCAAGATCACCGCCAGCAACGGCGGCAGTGCCGCCGAGGAGGACCCGTGGGTGTCCCCCGACGGCCACACGTTCGCGCTCGCCAGTGACGCCTCCGGCACCAAGGACGTCTACCTCAGCACCCGGTGACGCGGCACGCCGCGTGCCCCAGCACCACCGCCCCGTCGACGGTGGCGGTCGGCGTCGCGGTCCAGCCGCGGGCGAGCCGGTCGTCGAGTAGCTCGTCGGCGGTCGGACGGTGATCCCACACGGAGACCGCGGTGACGCCGCCCAGTCACGTGGTGTCGAACACCAGGAACGCCGCGGCGGCGTTCACGATCACGTCGTGGGTGAACTCGTCCTGCACGACGACGTCGGCGAGCTCCCACGCCGGCCGCTGCGCGAACCCGAACCGCAGCACGTCCTCGAGCGTGTCGAGCCGGGCCGCCGGCGCCAGCGGCGTCGCGCGCTCCGGTGCCAGCCCCACGGTCGCGATCCGCAGCTCCCGCCTCACGGACGGATCATGCCAGAGCCGAGCCGGTGCGGCCACCCCCGGGCTGGGAGCCGCGGCACATCGGTTGCACCCTGGCAGCGCATGCGAGCCATCGTTCCCATCGGTCGTGTGCTGTTCGCCCTGATCTTCGTCGCCAGCATCGTCGGGCATTTCTCCTCTGCGGAGATCTCCGAGGCGGCGGCGCACGGCGTGCCGCTGGCCACCATCCTGGTCCCACTCGCCGGGATCATCGCGCTGGTCGGCGGCGTGAGCGTCATGCTGGGCTATCGCGCCCGGTTCGGCGCGCTGCTCCTGCTGGTGTTCCTGGTGCCCGTGACGCTGGTCATGCACAAGTTCTGGGGCCTGCCCGACCCGCAGATGGCGATGCTGCAGAAGATCCAGTTCATGAAGAACACGGCGCTCGCCGGGGCCTGCCTGCTCGTCATGTATCACGGCTCGGGGCCGTACAGCCTCGACGACTGAACGACGCGCTCGACACCCGGGCGCGAATACGATATCTGGCCGGGCGTGCCCTCCGCCGCCCTGCCCGGGATCGCCGTCGCGATCGCCGCCACGATCGCCGCGTGCGGTCCGACGCCGCCCGCCACCACCGCCTGCCGGGCCGCCCTGCTGCCCGGCGATCTGGTGATCACCGAGGTGTTCGCGGACTTCCAGGCCGCCGACGGCGCTGCCGGCACCGACACCGGCAAGGAATGGTTCGAGATCTACGACGCGAAGGGCCTGGCGATCGATCTGACCGGCCTGCGGATCACGGCGAGCCAGCCCGACGGCTCGCGGCCCAGCACGCACGTCATGCGCACCGCGGGCGTCGAGCCCGGCCAGTACTTCACGCTGGGAAGCGCGCCGGCCGACGCCGCGCCCGCCTACGTCGATTACGGCTACGGCACCGACCTCGGCACGCTGTCGAACACCGACGGTGGCAAGCTCACGCTGTCGTGCGGCGACGCCGAGATCGACAGCGCGGTGTACGCCGGGGTCCGGGCCGGCCACTCGCGCGAGCTGACCGCGGCGCAGCCGCCGGACTACACGCGCAACGACGACCAGGCCAACTGGTGCCAGGCCAGCGCCGCCGAGTTCGAGGCCGGGAACTTCGGCACGCCGGGCGCGCAGAACGACTGCGCTCCGGTGATCACCGGCCAGTGCAGCGACGCGGGCACGATGCGCGGCGCGGTGCCGCCCGGCCCGGGCGACCTGGTGATCACCGAGATCATGGCGAGCCCGGCCCGGGTCAGCGACGCGGTCGGCGAGTGGTTCGAGGCCCGGGTCATGACCGACGTCGACCTGGTCGGCGTCGGCGTCGGCCGGGTCGCCAGCAGCGCGCCGGACGTCATCCCCGGCCCGGACTGCCACCGCGTCCGCGCCGGCAGCGATGTCGTGTTCGCCCGCTCCGCCGACCCTGCGGTCAACGGCGGGATCCCGGCGGAGGTGATCGCCGGCACGTTCAAGTTCAACCTGATCACCGGGTCAGCCACCGCCCCGGGGGACGTCGCGATCGTCGCGGGCACCAGCGTGGTCGACGCGGTGACCTGGACCCACTCCACCAGCGGCGCCGCGCTCCAGCTCGATCCGGATCGCATCGACCCGAGCGCCAACGACGTCGAGAGCAACTTCTGCGACGCGACCCAGCCGTATGGCCTGGGCGATCTCGGAACGCCCGGAGCCGACAACGCGCAGTGCACCCTGCTGCCCGGACCCGGGATGTGCGATGACGGCGGCCGGATCCGTGCGATCGCTGTCCCGCGGCCCGGCGACCTGGTCATCAGCGAGGTCCTCGCCAACCCGGCCAACGTCTCGGGTCAGACCGACGCCACCCGCGAGTGGTTCGAGGTCGCCAACGCCGGCTCGGCCGCGTTCGATCTCAACGAGCTCGCGGTGGGCCGGATCGGCGCCGCCGGAACGCCCGTCGAGTCGGCGCGCTGCATCCCCGTGGCGCCGGGCGGGTTCGCGGTGTTCGCCCGCTCGGCCGATCCTGCCCTCAACGGCATGCTTCCGGTCGTCCACGCCACGTTCAAGTTCGGCCTGGTCGACACCGACGGCGACATCCAGATCGCGCAGGGCGCCACCGTGCTCGACGCCGTGCGCTGGACCTCGGTGACCCCGGGGGTCGCCAGCCAGCTCGACCCCGGCCACCTCAACACCGCGGACAACGACCTCGCCGCGAGCTTCTGCGCCGCCGCCACCGGCTACGGCGACATGACCAACCTGGGCACGCCCGGCGCGGCCAACCGGACCTGCCCGTGACCCGCCATCTCGGCCTGCTCGCGCTCCCCGCCGGCCTCGCGCTCCCCGCCGGCTGCGGCGGCGATCCCGCGTGCGGCCCGCGCGAGGCCGTGGTCGACCGCGTGATCGACGGTGACACCATCGTCGCAGGCGGGATCAAAGTGCGTTACCTGCTGGTCGACGCGCCGGAGATCACCGATGGCCACGCCGACTGCTACGGCGCCAACGCCGCGCAGTTCAACACCGACCTCGTGCTCGGCAAGACCGTCCAGCTCGACTACGACGTGGCCTGTCAGGACATGTTCGGCCGGACCCTGGCCTACGTCACCGTCGATGGCCAGGACGTGAGCCGGCTGCTGATCGAGCGCGGTTACGCCTGCGTCCTGCACATCCCGCCCGACGGCGACGCCCGGGCCGGCGAGCTCGCCGCGGTCCAGGACGCTGCCCGGAGCGCCCGGCGCGGCCTGTGGGGCGCCTGCGATCCGATCCCGTGCAACGGACGCGCGCCGCTCTTATAGTGGAGCCCATGGCGCTCACCACGATCATCGCCGGCTGCGATCTGTCGCAGCACAGCGACCAGGCGCTGGAGCGTGCGATCGGCATCGCGCTGCTCCACCGGGCGAAGATCGTGCTGGTCCACGCCCAGGCCAGCGAGGCCACCGTCGCCGGCGCCGCCAACGTCGCCAACGCCGAGCTCGCCCAGCTCGGCGAGGTGTCGGCCGCGATCCGCGCCGAGGAGACGGCGCGGCTGGGCGACAAGCTCGCCGAGGTCCAGGGACTGGGGCTGCGCGCCGCCGTGATCAGCCGGATCGGCCCACCCGACGAGGTGCTGGCCACCGCGGCCCACGACGAGCAGGCCGACCTGATCGTCGTCGGCACCCAGGGCCACTCCGGGGTCGCGCGGTTCCTGCTCGGCAGCGTCGCCAGCACGACGATCCGCCGCGCGCCCTGCGATGTCCTGGTCGCGCGCGGGCCGGCGGTGCAGGCGCCGTTCGCAAGACCGCTCGTCGCCACCGACTTCTCGCCGGCGGCCGCCAAGGCGGTGGGCCGCGCCGCCAACGTCGTGGCACCCGGCAGCCGGATCGATGTCGTGCATGCCTGGCAGCTGCCCGCCGGCTCGTGGGGCGCAACCCTGCTCGGCCAGGCCCGGTTCCCGTGGTCCACCGTGCGCGACGCCGTGCTCGCCTCGGCCCGCGCCCAGGCCGATCAGTTCGTCGCCGATCACGGCCCCGAGCTCCGCGTCGATCTGATCCAGGGCCCGCCGGCCCAGGTCATCACCGAGACCGCCGAGCGCGGCGGCCATGACCTGATCGTCGTCGGTGCGCACGGCAACCGCGGGTTTCGCCGCCTGCTGCTCGGCAGCGTCGCCGAGAGCACCGTGCGCCACGCCCACTGCTCCGTGCTGGTCGTCCACGGCCCGGCCCGGCCGCCGTCGCACAGCGGCTGACGCGAGGCGCTCCGCCGCGCGCG
>Ga0265332_10002115_pt1 | contig 10270 bp, 6 predicted proteins | sample 41926metaG_FD_202084 | JGI IMG/M metagenome (GOLD analysis project Ga0265332, IMG submission 202084) | Rhizosphere microbial communities from Carex aquatilis grown in University of Washington, Seatle, WA, United States - 4-19-26 metaG | ecosystem: Host-associated > Plants > Roots > Rhizosphere >...
GGTCGCGGAGGATCTCGATCGCGCCGCCGTGGAGCACGACGTCGCCGAGGGCGCGGCCGTCCTTGAGCGTCGCGCGGGCGAGGGCGATGAACTTGCCCGTCGCGGCGATGACGTCGGAGAGCCGCTGCTGCGGCGCGGCGGAGATGTAGCCGCGCACCGTGTGCCCGCCGATCAGCACGACCTCCACGGGGCGCTCCTCGGTGCCGATGCCCGAGGGGCCGCCGATCTGCACCGCGCCGTCGGGCGCCGACGCCATCACGACGTGCTCGGCCTGCGCGATGATGTGGCCGGGGGGTTCGTCGAGACGCGGGCGGCGCGCGCGCGTGAGGTTGAACCAGCCGCCGCGGCGCGTGTTGAAGTACTGGAGGAGCGTCTGCTCTTCACCGATGTGGATGTACCCCTCGATGACCGTCGAGTCGCGCAGCACGAGGTTCAGCCGCCGAGGCTGTGGCTGCTTCCCGCGGGTCATCATGGGACCGGTCATTCGGTGCGGTACCTCGTTCTGCAGTGAATTTCGACGTGCATGGAGCGCCGCATGGTGCGACGGCGCACCGGCGATGGCCGTGACGGCCGTCACCACATTTCGCGCGAGGCAACCCTCGCTTGCGGACCCCCGTCAAATATGAGGACGACGCAGGGGCCTGTCAGGTTATTATGTGAGGTCCGACCGGGGCCCCCGGCTCCGGCGATACCCTTCGAGGATTCGATGCGCCTTCTCCGACTCGCGCCGGCCGCCGCCCTCTTCGTGTTCGCCGCCGCGGTGCCCGCGCAGTCGCGCGATCCGCGGCCGCTGCGCTCGGCGCCCATCGCGGGCGTGCAGTACGGCGTCACCTTCAAGGCCGCGAACGGCGTCGACCGCGCGCTCGACGTGTCGATGCGCTTCACGGTGAGCAGCCGCGAACCGGTGCTCCTGTCACTCCCCGTCTGGACGCCCGGCGCCTACGAGGTGAGCAACTATGCCCGCTTCGTCTCGAAGTTCCGGGCCACCGAAGGCCCGAAGGCGCTCACCTGGGACAAGGCCGACCCCGACACCTGGCGCCTCGTGCCCGAGGGCGCCGGCGAAGTGACGGTGACCTTCCGCTTCAAGGCCGATTCGCTGGACAACGCGGCGAGCTGGGCTCGTGATCAGTTCGCGCTGTTCAACGGGACGAACGTGTTCATGTACGCCGAGGGGCGCCCGCTCGAGTTCCCGGCGACGGTGACCGTGCAGACCGAACCCACGTGGCGCGTCGTGACCGGGATGACGGCGGCCGGTGCGCAGACGTGGAAGGCGCAGACGTATCACGAGCTGGTCGACCATCCGTTCTTCGTGGGACGGTTCGACCTCGACAGCGCGATGGTCGCCGGCGTCTGGTTCCGGTTCGCGTCGTATCCCGAGGGCGTCGAGACGCCGGCCCGCCGCGCCAAGCTGCTCGACCAGATGGCGCGCGCGATCCCGAAGGAGAGCGCCGTGTTCGGCGACGTGCCGTGGACGCGCTACGAGATCATGCAGATCGCCGACTCCGGCTTCGGCGGCATGAGCGCGCTCGAGCACGAGAACTCGAACGTCGGCATCGTCGGCGCGCAGCTCGTGGACGAGGACTTCGTGCCGTCGGTGTACGCGCACGAGATCTTCCACGCCTTCAACGTGAAGCGGCTCCGCCCGGCCGACATGTATCCGTACCGCTACGACGCGATGCAGCCGACGCCGTGGCTCTGGGTGAGCGAGGGGATCACGGATTACTACGCCGACCTCGCGCTCGTACGCGGCGGCGTGACGAGCGCGCAGGATTTCCTGGCGACGACCCAGCACAAGATGGACCACGTCGCGCAGCTCGACCCCGTGTCGCTCGAGGATGCGTCGCTCCAGACGTGGCTCCACGTGACGGACGGCACGAGCGACATCTATTACGACAAGGGATCGCTCGCCGGCCTCGCGCTCGACATCCTCATCCGCGACGCGAGCGACAACGCGGCGGGGCTCGACGACGTGATGCGCGACCTGTACCAGTCGGCGTACCGCAACAACCGCGGTTTCACGCCCGACGAGTGGTGGGCGGCCGTCTCGCGCCGCGCGAAGGGGATGAAGTTCGCCGACTTCGCGGCGAAATACATCGACGGCCGCGAAGCGTACCCGTGGGACACGTGGCTCGCGAAGGCGGGCTGGCGCATGAAGAGCGACACGACGCGCGAACCGCGCTTCGGCGTGAGCCTGCAGGGCGATTCCGCGGGCCTGCGCATCATGGCGGTCGACCCGGGCGGCGCCGGCGCCGCGGCGGGCATCCAGGCGGGCGACCTGCTCACGAGCGTCGACGGCGTGCCGACGTCCGACCCGGCGTGGCAGGCGTGGCGCATCAAGTACGCGAAGCAGGAAGGGGCGTCACTCGCGATCGGCATCGTGCGCAACCGGAAGCCGATGCAGCTCACGGCGAAGGTGAAGCTGGCGACGCTCATCGAGCAGAGGCTCGAGGCGGATCCTGCAGCTACAACGAAGGCTCGGCGCGTGCGAGAGGGGATCGTGCGGGGGGAAGTGCAGCGCGCGGGAAAACAGTAAAGAGGACTGCCGTTAACAGTTAACGGTTCACCGTTAACCGTTGACCGTAAACTGCTAACGGCTGGTGCTCCTACGGTTTCACCTTCTTGTATGCCTCCACCTGCGCCGCGTCTCGCGGCGAGGGCCCGACGCGCTTCGCCATCTCGCGTTCGATCTCGTCCATGTCCCGCGGGGCGTCGGCGGTGATGCGGTCGAAGCCGTTCGCCGTCACGATGTAGTCGTCCTCGATGCGCACGCCGATGTTCGCGTACTTCTTCACCGCCGGCGCGATCTTCGCCTTGAGCGCGGCGTTCGCCGGCGTGTCGGCGATGATCTCCACCGTGTTCGCGCGCACGTAGATGCCGGGCTCGATCGTGAAGACGCTCCCCTCGATCAGCGCGTTCGCGGCGTACGCGTCCACGTCGTGCACGTCGAGACCGATCGGATGGCCGAGCCCGTGCATGTAGTAGAGCGTGAACTGCGGGCAGCGATACGTGCGTTCCGCCGTGCCGCAGTCGTACGTCGCGTCGGGACTCTCGATGAGGCCGAGCTTCGCGAGGCCGTTCTTGAGCACCGTCACCGCGGAGTCGTTGAGCTGCGCGAATCGCACGCCGGGGCGCACCTGCCGCTCGGCGGCGGCCTGCGCCTGCTGCACGATCGTGTAGACGGCGCGCTGCTCCGGGCTGAACTTGCCGTTCACCGGCACCGTGCGCGTGAGGTCGGCGGAATAGCCGCGGTAATACGCGGCCATGTCCATGTTCAGGACCTCGCCGTCCTTCATGAAGCGGTCGTCCTTGTCGTAGTGGAGCGTCGTCGAATTCGGGCCCGACCCGACGATCGACCCGTACGACGGCCCGTCCGCGCCGTTGCGGCGGAAGGTGTACTCGGCGAGCGCCTGGATCTCGAACTCCGCCATCCCCGGCGCGATGGCGTGCAGCACTTCCTTGTGCGCCGCGGCGCTCACCTTCGCCGCCGAACGGAGGAGCGCGAGTTCGGCAGGTGACTTGCGGCCGCGCAGCCGGCTCACGTTCGCGTCGGCGTCGACGACCTTCACGTCCTTGTGCCTGGCCTTGATGGCGTCGAGGAACTGGTCGTCCACCGACTTCGGCTTCGCGGTGCCCGGCACGTCGGCGCCACCGGCGTTGAAATCGCCCACCGCATAGAGCGCGCCCCCCTCGGCGAGGAGCGAGTCGAGCACGCCGCGCAGCGCCGAGGCGTCGCGCCCCTGGAGGCCGGTGAGCGGCTTCACGCCGTCGACGCCGAGCCGTTCGCCCGTCCAGACTTCCTGCCCCGGGTTCTTGGGCTGCACGAAGAGCATGCCCGTCTCCACGCCGTTGCGCCGCACGATGACGAGCGCCGCCTCGGGCTCGAGGAAGCCCGTGAGGTACCGGAAGTTCTCGGCCTGCCAGAAGTTCTGGAAATTCTCCTTGGGCTCCGGCGCGCCGATCACGAGGAGGACGCCGTCGCCCGGGAGCGACTTGGCGAGCGCGGCGCGGCGCGCGGCGTACTCGGCCTGCGTGATCTGGGCACTGAGGGGCGCGGCAACGGCGACGGCGGCGGCGAAGGCGAGCAGGCGCGACAGCTTCACGGACATCCTCGTAGGACGGGGCTCCCCCAATTGTAACCCTTCAACGCCGGCTCGCCGCGGGCCGTACCAATCCGTATAGTTGGTTTCCACCCAATCCCCTGCCACCATGCGACTTTCCACGCTTCGCCGGCTCGCCGGTTTCGCGATGGCCGTGACGGTGCTCCTCGTGCCGGCACTCGCTGCCGCCCAGGGACACGTCACCACGCCGAAGGAGTTCTTCGGCCACAACATCGGCGACGACTACTACCTGCCGAACTACACGCAGTTCCTCGCGTACTGGCAGAAGATCGCCAAGGAATCGCCGAGGGCGCACCTCGACACCATCGGGATGAGCGCCGAAGGGCGCCCGCAGCTCTCGATGATCGTCTCGGCGCCCGAGAACATCGCGAAGCTCGCGCACTACAAGGACATCGCGAAGAAGCTCGCCTACGCCGAGATCACCGAGGCCGAGGCGAAGGCGCTGGCGAAGGAAGGGAAGGCCGTGGTGTGGATCGACGGCGGCCTGCACGCGACCGAAGTGCTCGGCGCGAACCAGCTGATCGAGACGAACTGGCAGTTCCTCTCGATGAACGACGAGGAGACGACGCGCATCCTCAAGGACGTGATCATCGTCTTCGTGCACGCCAATCCCGACGGCATGGAGCTCGTCGCGAACTGGTACATGCAGGAGAAGGACACGCTCAAGCGCAACATGAACATCCCGCGCCTGTACCAGAAGTACATCGGGCACGACGACAACCGCGACTTCTACATCGCGAACCAGAACGAAAGCACGAACATGAACAAGTGGATGTACCTGACCTGGTTCCCGCAGATCATGTACAACCACCACCAGACGGGCCCGGCCGGCGCGGTGATGTTCTCGCCGCCGTTCCGCGATCCCGCGAACTACAACTTCCACCAGTCGATCATCAACGGCATCGACGTGGTGGGCGCGGCGATCCACGCGCGCATGGACCAGGAACACAAGCCGGGCGTCGTCTCGCGCTCGCTCTCGAGCTACTCGACGTGGTGGAACGGCGGCCTCCGCACGATGGCCTACTTCCACAACATGGTCGGCATCCTCACGGAGACGATCGGCAGCCCGACGCCGATGAAGATCCCGTTCCTCGCCGAACGGCAGCTCCGCTTCGCCGACAACCCGTACGTGCTCCCGCCGCTCCAGACGTGGCACTTCCGCCAGTCCATCGACTACTCGGTGACGGCGAACCGCGCGATCCTCGACTACGCGTCGCGCTACCGTGAGAAGGTGCTGTGGGACATCTACTATCGCGGCCACGACGAGATCGCGATGGGCAATCAGGATGACTGGATCGTGACGCCGAAGGTGCTCGCGAACGCCGAAGCGAAGATGGGGACGGGCGGCCGCGGGGGCCGCGGCGCCGCGCCGCTCGACGCGATGGCGGCGGCCGATTTCGGCCGCGGGGGCGGCGGCACCGCGGAGCAGTACAACGAACTCTTCCGCGCCAAGGAGAACCGCGCGCCGCGCGGCTACATCATCCCGAGCAACCAGGCCGATTTCCTCACGGCGCAGAAGTTCCTCGTCGCGCTGCAGAAGGCCGGCATCCTCGTGCACCGCGCGACGGCCGACTTCACCGTCGCCGGCAAGAGCTACCCGAAGGGTTCGTACGTGGTGAAGAGCGCGCAGGCGTTCCGCCCGCACGTGCTCGACATGTTCGAATCGCAGGACCACCCGAACGACTTCGCCTATCCCGGCGCGCCGCCGACGCGGCCGTACGACAACGCGGGCTGGACGCTCGCGATGCAGATGGGCGTGAAGTACGACCGCATCCTCGACGGATTCGACGGGCCGTTCAAGCTCCTCGATCCGCTCAAGGACCGCATCGTGCCCGACCCGACCACCGTCGCCGCGGCCGGCGCGGGCTGGCTGATGTCGGGCAAGCAGAACGACGCGTTCCACGTCGTCGCGCGCCTCTGGGAAGCGGGGGCCGACGTCTATCGCCTGAACCGCGCGGCCACCGTGAACGGCAAGTCGTACTCGGCCGGCACGTGGTACATCCCGGCGAACGCGAAGAGCACGTCCGTCGTGCAGAAGTCGGCGAAGGACATCGGCGTGGAGTTCACGTCGTCGAGCGATCTTTCGGCGAGCAGCGACAAGACGCCGGCCGCGCGCATCGCGCTGTGGGACCGGTACGGCGGTTCGATGCCGAGCGGCCACATCCGCTGGCTCCTCGAGCAGTATGAGCTGCCGTACAAGGTCGTCTACTCGCAGGAACTCGACGGCGGCAACCTCCGCGCGAAGTACGACGTCATCATCTTCCCCGAGAACGCGATTCCGGGCACGGGCGGCGGTCGCGGCGGACGGGGCGGCGGCGGTGGTGGAGGCGGCGGTGGCGGTCGCGGCGGCGCCGAGGTGCCCGCCGAGTTCGCCTCGTGGGTGGGGAACGTGAGCGCCGACAAGACGATCCCGAAGATCAAGGAATTCGTCCAGCAGGGCGGACGCGTGGTGGCGATCGGACCGTCGTCGATCAACATCGGCCAGCAGTTCGGCTTCCCGATCACGAACCATCTCGTGGAACGGACGCCGACGGGCACCGCCGGCACACCGCTCCCGAACGACAAGTTCTACGTGCCCGGCTCGCTCCTCGAAGTCGCGTACGACACGACGATGGACGCGGCCCGCGGGCAGGACGCGCACGGCATCGTCTTCTTCGACAACAGCCCGACGATGCGCCTCGGCCCCGACGCCGCGGCCAAGGGCGTGAAGGCGGTGGCCTGGTTCGACTCGCCGACGCCGCTCAAGAGCGGCTGGGCGTGGGGGCAGAACTATCTCGACCAGGGCGTGGCGATGGCCGAAGGGACGTACGGCCAGGGCTACGTCTATATGTTCGGGCCGGAGATCACCTTCCGCGCGCAACCGCACGCGACGTTCAAGATGTTGTTCAACGCGATCACGGGCCCGCCGCCGTCACCGCGCGTGGTGCCGTAACCGCCACCATACGTGAGAGCAAACAAGGGGCGCGCCGGCAACGGCGCGCCCCTTGGTTATTGTGAGGTAGCGCACCGAATCGCGGAATGCCGTCCGGTATGCTCGCTGTCCCCATCGCCTGGGCGTCCCCATGGTTCCGTCGCGCAAGACCGTCCGCCGCTTCACCACCGTCCGCGACTCGGGCGGACGCCCCGTCGCGCCGATGGGGCGGCTGCTGCTCTGGTGCCCGGCGCCGCAGACGCAGGCGAAGATCGTCGCGCAGCTCCACTCCGACGGCATCGACTACGCGGTCGAGGAAGGGCAGTGCATCATCGTGGAACTCGGCTGGCAGGAGATGCGGGACCTCGTCATCCCGATCCGCCGCATCCTCACGCACGGCGAGAGCGAAGACCTCAAGGTGCTCTACAAGCCGAGCGGTGGTGAGCTGACCACGGCCGACTTCCCGAAAGTGCAGTCCTACACGCAGTTCTCGCTCGTGAGCCAGGCCACCTGGCTCGGCGAACTGCTCGCCGAGCAGCGCTTCACGAGCGTGCTCCAGCCGATCGTGTACGCGAACGATCCGTCGCGCATCTTCGCCCGCGAGGCGCTGTTGCGCGGCGTGGGGCGCGACGAGGCGATCGTCTATCCGAACTACCTCTTCGACGTGGCGCGCGGCTGCGGCATGCTCGTGCAGCTCGACCTCGCGGCCCGGAAGGCGGCGATCGACCGCATGGTCACCGACCAGATGGTCGAGACGCTGTTCGTGAACCTGACGCCGAGCGCGATCGACGACCCGCTGGCGAGCCTCGAGCGCACGGTCGAGATGATCGACGCGGCCGGCATCGCGCACGACCGCATCGTGTTCGAGGTGGTGGAGAGCGAACAGCACACCGACGTGCACCACATCCGCGGGCTGCTGCGCTTTTACCGCGACGCCGGGTTCCGGGTGGCGCTCGACGACGTGGGCGCGGGCTACTCGTCGCTGAACCTCCTGCACCAGCTCCGTCCGGATTTCGTGAAGCTCGACATGGAGCTCATCCGCGGCGTGCATGAAGATCCGTACAAGGCGCTGATCGCCGAGAAGACGATCGAGATCGCGTCGACGCTCGGCATCGAGACGATCGCCGAGGGGATCGAGGTGCCGGAGGAGCTGGAGTGGGTGCGCGAGCATGGCGCGACGTACGCGCAGGGCTTCGGCATCGCCCGGCCGGGGGTGCCGACGCTCACGGGGCGAACGCCCCCCGGGGTGGACGTGCTCTGGCCGTAACCGGAGAGCCATCCCGCGGGATGGCTCTTTTTTTGGTTTCCGGTGTATCGTGCAGCACAGGAGGAACGCTCATGAAGAACCTTACGATGTCCGTGTCGCACACCCTTGGAGCCCTCGCACTGGCCACCCTTTCCGCGGCGCCGCTCGCCGCGCAGGGGACGAAGGTGCAGTTGGCGTTCGGTTACGAGTGCGACAACAAATTCGCGCTGCGCAACGAGGGGGCGCAGGGCGTCACCGTCGAGTACGCCGTCTCCGGCACGTCGGAGCGCGGCAAGGTCTCGCTGAAGGGCAACGAGACGGTGGAACTGGAGTCGGCGTCGAACAACGACGTGCAGTTGTACGTCGACGGCAAGATGGTCGCGACGGAAAAGAAGGGGAACAAGTCGTGCGCGGCGGCCCAGAGCAACACGGTCACCGTGCGGCACCTCGATCCGTCCGAGGTGGTGTACGCGCAGACGGTGCAGCCGGTGGTCGTCGGTCCGGACGTCGTGTACGTGCGGCCGTACGACTACTACTACCCGTATCCCTACTATTCGTCGTTCAGCGTCGGGATCGGCTTTCCGTTCTACGGTGGCTACGGCCGCACCGTGATCATGCGTGGCGGCGGGCGGGGACACCGCAGGTAGCGTCCGGGCCCGGCGGGGATCTACGGCAGAACCACGGATCGAGCCGGATCTTCACGGATACCACAAACAGAATGGGAACGACGGCGCGCCTCGCGCACTGTCGTTCCCATTTTCCGTCGCTCGATCCGCGGAGATTCGCCGTGCCGATCCGCGAGCTTCGTGTGCTCAGGGATAGGACCCTGCCGGGCCGCGATGCCGGCCTATTTCCAGAACCCTTCGACGTAGAACCATCCGCGCGGCTCGCGCTCCCAGTGCCCGGGCACCCAGGCGCTGCGGTAACGGGGCGGGCGCTCCCAGTGGCCCGGGATCCACTCGAAATCGGAGCGGCCCCAGCGCCAGTAGCCGCTCACCCAGAGGTGCGACGGCGTGGGGGCGGCGGTGATGACTTCGATGCGGGCGACCGGCGGCTCGCGCACGATGAAGACGCGCGGCGGTTCCTCGACGACGACCACCGGGTGGCGGCGCGGCGGCGGATACGGGTAGCAGCCGGCCGTCGCGGACGCCGCGGCGACCAGAACGAGACGGGACAATCGAGGTAGCATGGTAAGGTTCTCCTTCGAGGACTGAGTGTTGCCTGTCTCAAGATCGTACCCGCGGAAAAACGAAAAGATGCGGGGTACCATCCGGCGTCGTACTTTCTCCGGGTTCCCCCCAACGAGGATCGCGTGACGATGGTGTCGATGATGCTGCGTCGCACGCTCTGCCTGCTCGGCGCCGCGTGCGTTGCGTTCGCCGCGGCGCGGCCGGCGCAGGCGCAGCGCGCGTTCGTGACGGTGCACGGCATCGCGTGGGACAGCCTGCACAGCGCGCCGCTCGAGGGGGCGTTCATCACCATCAACGGCACCGACCGCGCCGCGACGAGCGACGCGCGCGGCTACTTCCGCTTCGACAGTCTCGCCCCCGGCACGTACGTCTTCGCGATGGACCATCCCGCGCTCGACTCGATCGGCTTCGCCGGCACGTCGCGCCGGGTCGTCGTCACCGACGGGCGCGACACGGTGCGCACGACGGTACCCTCGTTCACGGCGTTCTGGCACCTCGCCTGCGGCAACCACAAGGTCCCGGCCGACAGCGGCATCGCCTACGGCATGGTGCGCATCGCCGCCGGCGGTCAGCCGGCGCGCGGCGCGCAGCTCACCGCGAGCTGGAACGACGTCGGCTTCGAGAAGGGCAAGGGGGTCACCCAAAAACGGTGGCAGTTCTCGGCGGGCGCCGACACGAGCGGCACCTACGCGCTCTGCGGCGTGCCGGCGAACACGGCGCTGCACATCGTGGCGACGCACGGCACCGGCGCCGCGGCGCTCACGGGCTCCGCCGACATCGCGCCGAGCGCGTCGCGCGTGACGCG
>Ga0265332_10002116_pt1 | contig 10269 bp, 9 predicted proteins | sample 41926metaG_FD_202084 | JGI IMG/M metagenome (GOLD analysis project Ga0265332, IMG submission 202084) | Rhizosphere microbial communities from Carex aquatilis grown in University of Washington, Seatle, WA, United States - 4-19-26 metaG | ecosystem: Host-associated > Plants > Roots > Rhizosphere >...
TTCGTTAAGGCGCTCATACTTGTATGTCATCGCAGCTATATATAATGTTGCTCCGCCAAACCCGGTAAGGCCCGTTGAAAAAAACTGCGTCGAATAATTTAATACAGAATCGAAAATGAGTTTTGCAAAGAACATTAAGACAAAGAAAGTATAAATATCGTTCTTTTTAGTTCGCTTCAAAATTTTGAAAGTAATGATCCCGAAGTATATCTGGAAAAACATCGCCATTGAAAAGCCGATTATTCCATAAGCGGCAAGAATTGCCGCCCATCCTACGTCCGAAAAGCCCCATGCATAGGCCCTTTCTTCTTCGGTAACAGGCGTAACAACCCACATCGGATGCATCCCTACGCCAAACAGCATATTGTTATTTAACCATAACCCTACAAGAACATTAACGCTGTTGACACGCGTTCCATAAGTACCCTCGTTGTTATTTACGTCGCTTTGTCCCTGTTCAATTCTTGCGCCTATGGCTTCAGTTAAATAATCTGAACGCGGAATATAAGTTACAAAGACATATATCAATGACGCTCCAAGCACTGCAAACAGGGCCACCTGCCTGAACACCATACGGAACTCTTTTTTCCTCATGGAGCTCCATACAAACATTAAGAAAAGCGTTAAAGTATAATAAACCCAGGCCTGGCGCCCGAAGGCAAGTATCTGGGGCATTACAAACAGTACAACCAGGATCAATTGATACGGCTTGAACTTATCGGTCAGCCAGATATAAATGAAGCCAAGAAAGAAATAATCTCCAAAGAAAGTTCCTCCATAGACCCTGTATACTTCCAGCCCTCCCGGCAGCGATTGTTTTACAATGCCGATTTCCGGAAGAAAAGCAACGCCCGATATGGCGCTAAGTATATAAAGTACATTTGAAACAATTGCCACCGGTAAAATTAGTTTTATAAGGTATGGCAAACCTTTTCGCTGAAGCAGCAGCAGGAAAGGGAACACAAGGAACGAAGTCCAAATGCTTTTAAGCCGGAAGAAATATTCAAGCACATTATATTCATATGAAATACAACTTACAAAAAACTGCGCCAAAAGGTATACAAGCATCATCTTGACAATTGTCAGCGCCCTGCTACTGTAAAGATCTCTGAACTCACTTGCGTTCCATAAAGAATATATTGTAAGTCCATAAAGCAGGAAATCAGAAATTCTCATATTCCTGTATACAAAGTATAATTCTTTCGGGATCAGGCCAAGCGTTCCGTTTTCAATGAAATAGAAAAGAAAAATACCCCAGGCAAGCAGTTTTGCATTTGGCGGCAATACGCGCGGAACATCAGTCTCCAAAACAGGCGTATATGTTTTTTCAGTATTCCCGTTTGTTCTCTGTTTTATTGTATTTGTCGCAATTCTCAGCATTTTTACTGGATCTTGTTTGCCCTTTCCTCAAGCCTCTCATTTATAATTGCATCTTTCTCGTCTTTTTTCTGTTTTTCGTAGTTGTAAACAATTACAGCAACTAAAAAATTCATAAGGGGAACGAGGCCCCATAAGCCAATCGAAATAAAATTGTAGGTAAAATCAATAAATGTATCGAAGATCATTTGCGCAAAAGTAAAAGCTACCAAAAAAGTCTGGATATTTGGCTGATTCATCTTCTTGAGAATTTTCCAGCTTATAATTATATAGTAGATCTGAAAGAACAGGGCCAGGGCTAAGCCAATCAAACCATAAGCTGCCAAAACAGCCGGCCACCTGACGTCGCAGAAAGAACTGTAATAAACCTCCTCCTCGAAACTTTCGGGACGCACCACCCACATTGGGTGCATGCCGATACCCACCAGCAGGTTGCTGTTGCTCCATAGTTTGACGAGCGAGTTATTCTGGAATATTACGCGGGTTCCATAGGTTCCTTCGCTGTATTGAACGTCATCTTTTCCCTGGAACACTCTTGCAGAAAGCGCCTCAATATAATAATCAGATTCAGGCACAAATTCTATAAAGCAAAAAATGAAAGTCAATAAAACCAGTATCATCAATATGCCCTGCCGGGCTACCAGCCGGAAAGCTTTTTTCTTCAGAGAGTTGATAAAAACAAAAACCAAAACAACAAAGATATAAAATGCCCACGCGTTTCTGCCGAATGCGAGAAGTTGCGGCAAAGCAAATAAAAGAACGAAGAGAAGCTGCCATAGCCTGAATTTTTTTGTGATCCACAAGTAAATAATTCCCAGCATAAAGAACTCGCCATAGAAGGTGCCTCCAAAAACCCTGTAAACCGACATTCCGCCCGGTAAGCTTTGTAAGCTAATTGATACATCCGGCATAAAAGCAATACCCGTCAGAGCCGTTAGTATATACAAGACATTTGATATGACGGCAACGGGGAAAATGAGCCGGAACAAATACCCCCACCCGTCTCTTTTATACAAAAGGAGGTAAGGAAAAACAAGAAATGAAGCCCAGATTCCCTTCAGCCGGAAAGCATACTCCAGCGGATTAAATTGATACTGAAAAGCGCTTATAACAAATTCAAAAAGTAAGTAACCCAGAAAAAGCTTAGCTATGAAAAACGACTTGCTTTTAAACAACTCCCGGTACTCTCTTGCGCAAAACAGGGAATATATTACAAGACCTACAAGAATAAAATCTGAAATACGCAGGGATCTGTATACTATGTACCAGCGTTCCGGAACGAGACCAAGCGTTCCGCTTTGGATGAAGAAATACAGAAACAAAGCATAAGCAACGCCGCGCGCCTTTAAAGAAAATCTAAGTTTATTCCTGATGTAACGGTCGCTTCTTATTAGATCAGATTTAAGCGGAGAAGCCCCGACGCCCGGTTTTCTGAATCCAACAAAAGTATTTGTGATTATCCTTTCCAAACGTTACAGGCTTTCGTGGTATTTTCTGATCTTATTCGAATATTCCTTAACCAGCTCTTCTGCAGCCTTGCGGGTTTTCGCTTCGGCGTTTACGTGAAAGATCTCGCGTTCGCTATCAGGTATGCAGAGCGCCCACTTATATTGGTCGTAAAAGATCTTGATCCCGTCAATAAGCTGTCTTTTCATTCCTTCCGATTCCTCAACCAGCCTACGCATTATTTTGCCCTTTTGGTCTTTTGTGCAGAATACATTATTCTTAGCCATGAACAAACGGGGCGTTTCTTTTTCAATGCGGCTAACAGATTTGCCGGCCTTGGCAAGCAGCTCCAGCATTTTTACTATTGTAAACATTCCGTCGGTCGCAAACAGAAAATTCGGGAAAACAACGCCGCCCTTGGTTCCTCCTGCAAGCTCAACATCGGGGTCGTCGGTAGCTTCCATAATGGCGAAATGTGAATCTTTAACTCTTACTATTTCCGAAAAATATTTCTTTGCAACAATGTCAATTTCGCTTGATGCCTGTATCGGCACTGCTATTTTCTTAGTTTTAGGAAATAAGCTGAGGTATAAATAGACGACGACGCTCAGGAACCTGTCGTAGCTCATAATCCTGCCAAGGTCATCTACCAGATATATTTTCTCGCCGCCGGCGTCAATCAGGAAACCAAGATCGTATTTCAGCGAAGTGACAATATATGAAAGCTGTTGCAGCGCATCGCGGAATTCTTCCGGCGAACGCGTTTGCTTAGCCGAATCAAGATGCGTATCAAGCGAAACAACGTCAATATCCATATCGTTCATTATCATTGGCAGGATATCGGCTGTGATCCCGTGCGAGAAATTTATAGCTATTTTAAACTTTCTTTTGTTAATTGCGCTTTCATCTGTGTTATCTAGAAAATGCGTTTTGTATTCTTCGTATGTCTTACCCGGGTATGTAACGGTTCCTATCTTATCGAACGGGGTCGGACGGGTATCGCCGGATATATATAATCTTTCAATTGTCTTTGTTTTTGTGGAAGAAATATCTTTGCCGTTGGAATCAAAGAATATTATATCACATCTCGAAGCGTCAAACGGCGACTTTCTGACAAATATTCCGCCTGAACCTTTTCCGGAGTTTAACTCAAGCCTGAGGACAGGAATAGGCATAGTGTGCACATCAAGAACGTCGACGCCGCTTGCAAGCAATCCGCTGGTAATAGCCCTTTTTATCATGAGCGAAACATTATCAAGGTCCCTTGAGATCAGGACTTTTGAACCAATACCTGTCGAAACGCCGAACATCATCCCGAGCCTTGCGCCGAATTCAGGAGTAATTTCAACGTTTGCCAGCCCGGTAATTCTGGCATCGGTAAAGAAAGTATCCTTCCACCTGTCTTCCCATATAAGATTCTTTGTCAGAATAGAGTTTGCGTCAATAGTTTTATGGGGCCATATCTTAACATCGGGCTTTATGTGAACATGATGCCCTACCTGGACATGATCTCCAATAAAAACATTCTGGGAAATTGTTACATACGGCTTGATCCTTACATTGTTGCAGATTACGTCATAATATATTTTTGAACCTTCATCAACTACGGTATGGTTCCATATGATCGAATCTTTAATAGTTACATTCGGGCCAACGCGGCAGCCTTTTCCGATCACTGAATTAGTTACATGCGCGCTCTTGTAAATGCGCGAAGATTTATCTATTACATTGCCGTTTTTTATAAGACCCTTAACGGATGCAATGTCAATTTTTCCTTTTAAAGCATCCAGGTTTGTAACTATATAATCATCCAGGCTGCCGACATCTTTCCAGTAGCCGCTTTCGATGGCCCCGAATAAAGACTGCCGTCCGCGCAGCATATACGGAAAAAGATCTTTTGAAAAATCACAGTCAGTTTTGGCTCCCCTTGCAGCCGGAACCTGGGCAAGCGTTTCTCTTTCGAGAACATAAATTCCGGTGTTAATTGTATCGCTGAAAACTTCACTCCATGTTGGCTTTTCAAAAAACTTCGTGATCCTGCCGGATCTATCTGAGAGCACAATTCCAAACTGAAGAGGATTCCTTGACCTTGTAAGCACAAGCGTTGCGGCAGCTTTTTTTCTGTCATGAAAGGAGACCGCATGGGTCAGGTCAAAATCGGTAACTACGTCGCCGCTTAATATTATAAATCTTCCCTCAATAAGATCGAGCGCGCAATATACCGCTCCGGCGGTGCCGTAATCTGCATCCGGTTTTACATACCTTATTTTTACGCCGAGCTTTCGGCCGTCTTTAAGATAATCTTTTATTATTTCTGCCTGGTGATATAGAATTATTATAAGGTCGTTAATTTTATGTTTCTTAAGGAGCTCTATGTTGTGCTCAATGATCGGTTTGTTGAGCAAAGGCGCCATTGGTTTCGGAATGTTAGCCGTAAGCGGCCTGAGCCGCGTCCCGAAACCGCCCGCCATTATTACTGCCTGCATCTTTACGGTGTTTTATTTATTTTATAAAATTTATTTCTTCTCGTCTTTATTCTCGTCTTTCTCTTTTTTGAAGTCAAAATTTACATTCGGAACTTTGTCGGTTCCGGGCGCTGATTTGAAATATTGCTTCTCTTTGAACCCGAACAATTTCGCCGTGATCATAGTTGGAAAGCTTCTTATTTTTGTATTGTAATCCTGAACGGATTCGTTGAATTTTTTCCGTTCGACGGCTATCCTGTTTTCGGTCCCTTCAAGCTGTGATTGCAGAGAAAGGAAATTTTCGTTCGCCTTAAGCTGTGGATAGTTTTCCGCAACTACCAGCAAACGCGATAGCGCCCCGGAAAGCTTATCCTGCGCGTCCTGGAATTTTTTGAATTTATCCTCATCTGACAGATCATCTGCTGAGAGTTTTATTTGCCCTACCTGGGAGCGCATCTCGGTCACTTCGGTTAGCACGCTCTTTTCAAAATCGGCATAGCCCTTCACAGTATTCACCAGATTAGGGATAAGATCGGCCCTTCTTTGATATTGGTTTTCAACCTGGGCCCATGCCTGATTGACGTTTTCGTCCATCTGAACGAGCGTGTTATAGCTGCAACCTGAAAAGGAAGAAATAAAAACTAAAGTTAAAGTAATCTTTAACAAAAACGCTGTTTTTCTCATATTTTATAATATATTAAGTACCCAACTTACGAAAGATAATGAATAAATACTAATTGAAAAAGTGAGGAAAAATAATGCGCAGGAAGCAGATTTTCTCTGCCATAGAGGGGGTATATTATACGTTTTTTGAAAGAATTATTTAAATAACGCTATTTACCCTTGAGACCGTAAATTAGCGTTGAACAGTAAAGGAGCAGAAAAATCAGAACTTTAATTAATTCATATTTGAAAAGTCTTAATACTCTCATTTGTTATTCCCAATACATAATAAACATTATCTAACGAAAAAGGTTTTATAATTGCCATAGATTTGTTAAGATGTGTCCAATTTATTGATAAAAATGCCCGCAATCCATATTTATTTAGACATAGAGCTTTAGGGACTGTGACAAGCCAGCGAACTTTCCGGATGAGGACCTTAAATAATTGTACAATAAAAAACCGCAGAAATATGTATAAACTCCTGCGGTTAGTTTTTGCGTCCTCCGGATGGTTATGTTATTTTGTCGGATTGCGGGGTCCCGGAGGGGGCCCCTTGGGCCCGGGGGGCGGGCCTGACATCATTTTCAAAACATCGCCGATTATTTCATCAAACTTCTTTTTCTGGTTATCATCGCAAAGAGCCCTTACTTTCTGAAAGTGATTGAAAGTAGCCAGTTCGATCTGCTTCTGTCCTTTGGCAATATTATCCGTAAGCTGGTTCAGCTTCACCGAATCTACCTTCGGCGCCTGGATCATATTGAACAATTCGTCTTTGTTCTTTTTGTTATCCTCCATGATCTGTTTCATAACTGACTGGTGCTCATCTCTCAGTTTAATAAAGTCCGCAAGCTGTGTTTGGTTCAAATTCAGTTCATGGATCAGGAACTCTCCGGGCCGTTCATCCTGACCCGGCGGGGGCGGGTTTCCGTCATGCATGAATTCAGGGCGCGGCGGATGCGGTTTATTTATCCACATAAACGCAAGCGTGCCAAAATTCAAAACCAATAATGCAAGTATCAGGATGCCCATTATTTTAGGCTTATCAAAGTAGTTCATAAAGTTAGTAGTTATATGTTGTATTTGAATTAAAATATTTTTCAGCAAAAGAAGTAATATTCTGTTTGCCGCCGGTTTGTTGTTTTACAGCATTGGTATAACTTGTCCACACGGTAATATTTATAATAACGGCAGCAATTACAGCCAGGGCCGTCGCAAAAATCACGCGCGCGTTTGATGATTTTTTCCGGCCTGAATCCCGTAACCCGGCTTTTATTTTTTCAAATAAAAATGGGTTTGCCTTTGCCCGTGCAGCGCCATCAAGGCTGTTTAACGTTTTTTCTATTTTTTCTGATTTATCCATTTTCAAAGATTTAGATGTTTTTTATCGCGAAAACTTGCGGCGGGTTAAGTATTTGAATAATAATCGTTTAAATGCGCTTTCAAATTATTACGCGCACGGTGAAGCAGCGATTCTATAGAAGAGACGGAAACATTCATTACTTCGCTGATTTCTTTATAGCTTAAGCCTTCAACTTTATTTAACGTAAAAGCTATTTTCTGATTTTCCGGCAATTTCCGAACAGCCTTAAATAATATCGCTGAAAGCTCTTTATTTTCGGCTTCTACACCCGGGTGATTAAAATCGGAAAGTTCCTTAAGATTTTTTTCTCCATCGCCGAACAGGCTTGTTATGAATGCGAATCGTTTCTTTCTTTTCTTTTTCCTGATGAGGTCAAGAGATTTGGTAATGGTGATTCGATATATCCATGTGGATAGCGATGAGTCGCCGCGGAATTTACCGATAGAGTTAAAAACTTCAATGAAAACTTCCTGTGAAATGTCCTCGGCGTCTTCTGCATTTTGAAGGATGCCCAGCGATGAGTTATAAACGCGGTCTTTGAATGAATCAACTAAATCCCTGAAAGCGATTTCACTTCCGGCGGTAAGCTCCGTTATTAGTTTTTTTTCATCCAATTGCGCCCCTGGTAAGTTAGACGGTAAACAACTCTAAAACTTGCTGTTATTAATTGAAATAGATATTGAAAAAAATTTCTCAGTATTGCATCTTTGTTCCTAAAAGAGTTAACTTTGCATAGTAATTTAAAGCTATTGGATTAATAACGGCGATGGAGTTCGCCTCAGAAAGCGCTTTTGAACAAAGCTGATGACTCCTGCAAAGACAGAAATTTTTGCAGGGGTTTTTTGTTTACACCGATATTTTTAAAAAATATTTATAAACGTCAGACATTATAATATGCAGCACATATTTCTTATTGGCGCCGGAGGATTCCTTGGAGCGATAGCAAGGTACCTTGTTTCGAGATACCTGGGGAGCTTTATGGCGTCATTTCCATTGGGCACATTGGTTGTGAATGTTTCGGGGAGCTTCCTGCTCGGTTTCATAATGTACAGCATCGCTTACGGCAAATCAATTCCGTCTGACTTAAGGGACCTGATAACAATAGGTTTCATAGGGGCCTTTACTACAATGTCGACGTTCAGTTATGAAACAGTGAGGCTGGCTGAGCTTAACGAGATCTTCTTCGCAGCACTAAATTTATTCCTGAATTTACTTTTATGTATAGGAGCTATATATTTATCAAAAGAACTGGCCATTTTAATTAACAAATGAGTTTGCGTGATATTAAATAACAAATTGTAACAGGATGCAGAAAGAATCTATGGCCGTACTCCTGCGGATATTCATCGGGGAGTCGGATAAATTCCAGGGAACTAATCTTTATCATTATCTGGTAAAATACTTGCGGACTAACCATTATGCCGGAGTCACTGTGCTCAGAGGAATAACCGGGTTCGGTAAAGCAAGTAAAATACACACATCCGATCTGCTTGAGCTTTCATCCGATCTTCCTATAGTTATTGAAATAGTTGATACTGAAGAAAAGATAGAAGCGCTGAAAAAGAATTTTGATGATACAGGAATGATAGGCAGCGCCCTGATAACAGAAGAAAAAGTGAAAATAATTCAATATGGAAAAAACAACGCTTGAATTAATTGATCATTAAGAAGTTTATTACTAATGTATGCGGAGTTTAAATGAGAAATAGCATTCTGCTTTTAGCGCTTTTGTTTTGCACTCTCGGGGTTTTTTCTCAGGACATGGATGCGGGAATCAGCATAATGGGAAGGCGCGATCCAAGGCTTTTGGAAGAACAAAAAGAAAGCAAGCTCACAATGACAAATAATCTCGGGTTTAGCGGGAAGGATCCGCTGGATGGCGGGGAATTTACGATAAATACAATTATGGCAGACGGCGATATTCATTTTTATAAGACAAGCCGCATATTTTTCAGGCTGGCTTATGGCATATCGGCGGGTCCGGCTAAAACCGTAAACGGACCGGGCGATATAATGGTTATGTATTCGTCAGACTTTTCTCTTCCGCTGGTTAAAACATGGAATATATCCGTAGGCATCAAGATCTCTTCGGGCTCAGCCAACATCGGCCCTTACCCGATGGCGTATGAACCAGCGCTGGGAAGCAACGATCTGCTATTGGGCTTCGGAAAGAATTTCGGGATAGCAAATCTTTATTTCGGATATCAAAAGTCTTTTGGAAGAAGCGTTAATAAGCTGACTGAATTAAAAAGAGGCGATGACGTAATGCTGAGAGCGGGGATAACAGAGAAATTTGAGACCGGTTATTTGCAGGCGGAAATATTAGGCATCAAGAGAATTCAGGAATCTAACGTTGTTATTTATAATTCTGTCCCCAGGCAATATTTTGACGTTGACCAAAGCAATGAACTTCAGCTTAATGTTTTAGGGAAGGTGAGCGTGCAAACTTCCAGGTACATTAGCCTGGAGGCGCTGGCTGCGCTTCCGCTGCTTACAAGAGATTCCAACATTGACGGACTTAAAAGAGCTTTTTCTATTTCACTATCCGCGGTTTTCTATTTCAAGCTGGATTAGAATCTTTGAAAATAACTTTCCTTATACTCACTTCATTTGTTTTCATTTCATTCCTCTGTAATAATAATACGATCACTGAAAAAAAGAACGTTGAACCCCCCGGACCTGATACTGTAAAACAAATTAGGCTAAGCGAAAAGCAGCAGAGAATTTTAGACGGCGCAAAAAAATGTTTGCATGATAAATTCAGCTATGATATGCAGATGGCGTATTATGTATTAAAATATAAAGACGGAAAGTACACAGGCTCACAGGTTTATCCCGGCGGAGATATGGATCCCGCGCTTGGGGTTTGCGTTGAAGTTACAATAAGAGCGTTAAGATATGCGGGGATAGTTGATCTGCAGGAAGCGATCCACGAAGATATAAAATTACATTGGT
>Ga0265332_10002118_pt1 | contig 10259 bp, 7 predicted proteins | sample 41926metaG_FD_202084 | JGI IMG/M metagenome (GOLD analysis project Ga0265332, IMG submission 202084) | Rhizosphere microbial communities from Carex aquatilis grown in University of Washington, Seatle, WA, United States - 4-19-26 metaG | ecosystem: Host-associated > Plants > Roots > Rhizosphere >...
TCGCGTACTCGGTGCGGGCCGCTGCGAGCGCGTCGTCTGCGCTCACCTCGGCCGGCGGGATGTCCCACCAGACCTCGCCGCGAGAGAGGTGCCGGTCGGGGTCGCTCACGGCGACGATCACGGACGGCCCGGGATCTTCCCGGCTCTCCCGAAGCGCCGCCCGCAGCTCGTCGGGCGTCGTCGCCGTCCGGGCCCTCGCGCCGAGACCCTCGGCGACCTTCGCGAGGTCGAGGTCGAGCGGCTTCGCCGCCTGCTCCCGTGTCACACGGTTGCGTGTCGCGAAGACGTTGGCGAACGGCGCGACCGACACCAGGCGCTCGATGCGGCGGATCGACTCCATCGTGCCGTTGGCCGACACGATCACGGTGATCTTGATGCCGTTCTGGACGGCGGTGACGAGCTCGCCGGGATTGAGCATGAACGTCCCGTCGCCGACGAACGCGTACGCCTCTGCGTCCGGCCTGGCGAGGCGAACGCCGATCGCGGCCGGAATCTCGTAGCTCATGCACGAGAAGCCGAACTCGAGCTGGCAGTGCTTGCCCCCGCCGCAGTCCCAGAACTTGAGGATCTCCATGATCCCCGTGCCGGCCGCGGCGGTGATCGTCGCCTCGGGTTGAACCTCCTCGTTCACGACCGCGATCACGTCTGCCTGGCTCATCTGCCGGCGCCCGTCCCAGGTGACGAACTCGCGTGTCGAGCGTCGCCACTCGTCGACGAGCTCCTTGACCTCCCGGCGGTATTCCGTTGCCGTCGAATACGGGCCGAGAGCCTCCCGCAACGCGGCCAGCGTGACCTTCGCATCGCCGACGACGGCGGCCGCGTGCTCCTTGTACGCGTCGAGCCGCGTCACGTTGACCCCGACGAACTGCGCGTCCGGGCGGAAGATCGTGCGCGAGCCGGTCATGAAGTCCTGGAGACGCGTCCCGACCGCGATCACGACGTCGGCCGCGCGGACGGCCGTATTGGCGGGAGTCGTCCCTTCGACGCCGAGCCCGCCGAGGTCGAGCCACGACCCCTCGGCGAAGACGCCCTTCCCGGAGCACGTCTCGGTGACCGGAATCCCGAGTGCGTTCGCGAACGCCCGCAGCTCCTCGTCCGCGTCGGAGTAGAGCACTCCGCCGCCGGCGATGATCACGGGCCGCTTCGCCTGCCGGATGACCTCGGCCGCCTGCGCAACGCGGACCGGCTCGGGAACGGGGCGGTCGATGAGCCAGTCGCGCTCGTCGAAGAACGCCTCGGGGAAGTCGTACGCCTCGGTCTGCGTGTCCTGGGGCAGAGCGATCACCGCAGGGCCCGCCTCGTCGGGGCTCGTGAGCACGCGCATCGCGGCGGGCAGCGCCGTCAGGAGCTGCTCCGGACGGACGATCCGGTCGAAGAACCGGCTGACCGGCCGGTAGCAGTCGTTCACGCTGACGTCCGGGCCCAGCGGGTACTCGAGCCCCTGGAGGATCGGCCCCTGGAGCCGGGACGCGAACGTGTCGGCAGGCAAGAGGAGGACCGGGAGCCTGTTGATGTGCGCGCCCGCCGCGCCGACGAGCATGTTCAACGCTCCGGGGCCGATCGAGGAGGTGCAGGCCAGGGTCGCGGTCCGCCTGGACGCTTTCGCGAAGGCTGCGGCCGCATGGACCATGGACTGCTCGTGCCGGCCTTCGAGGAAGAACAGCTCTCCCGGCGGGAGAGCGCTCATGGCCTGGCCGATTCCGCCGGTGTTGCCGTGTCCGAAGATGCCGTAGAGGCCGGGGATGAGCCGGCGGCGCTCGCCGTCGCGAACGCTGTGCTGCGCGGTGAGGAAGCGGAGCAGCGCCTGACTCGTGGTCAGCCGCACGGTGCCGCCGGCCCGAGTGTGTCGCTCATCCGCAGTCAAGTCGAGTACGGCCATGTCGATGCACCTCCTGGCGCGCTCCCGAGGAAGGCGCGCCGAATGGGCTACTGGTCCTGGTCATGGATCTGCGGCGCGTGGAGCGCGTCGGTGAGATCACGCCTGCGGGACGATTGCCGGGGTCGCGAGTTGAGAAGCCGGATGGGACGAACGTCTGGTCCGGGCGGGGTGATGCCCATCGGCGGCGTCCCCGAGGATGACTGCCGAGAACTACCGATGAGTGCCGGCGCCCTCGCGTGCTCGCGTGTCCGCGCGAGGCACCGGCGCAAGGGCTGCGGCGAGCGGGAGCATGGACAGCGCGGCGACCCAGAGGCAGGCGACGACGACGAGCCCGACGCGGCCGTGGCCGGGAAGCGAGAAGCTGAGCCCGACGAGCGGCACGCCGGCGACGACGGCGACGTTGGCGGCGAAGTTGACGAAGCCCACCGCGACGGCCGGGCGGTCCGGCCGCAGGCGCTGGGCGCCGCTGAAGACCGGGCCGAACGGTATTCCGGCGCCGATTCCGACCGCCGCCGACGCGACGGCGCCGACGGCGAGCGACGGCGCGAGCGCGAGAACCGCCGTCCCGGCGGCGCCGACCACGAGCCCGGCGCCGACCACCGGGCGCGCGAGCTGCGGGCGGCGCTGGGCAATCCAGCCGCCGAACGGCCGCGAGACGATCCCGCTGAACAGCGTGAGCGCCCCGACCGCGCCCGCTTCCCCGGTCGAGTAGTGGGCCGACCGTTCGAGGAACGTCACGACCCAGTTCCCGACAACGACGCTCGAGCCGTACGAGGCGGCGTAGAGGAGGACGAGGCGATAGAGGCGCCGGTCGCGGACGACCGAGACGGAGGCCGTGCCCGCGCCGGGCCGCGGCGGCGCGGCACCGGCTCGACCACCCAGGGACAAGATGACGACGAGCGCCAGGGCGGCGATCACGGCGGCGCTGAGCCAGCTGACGCGCCAGCTCGCGTCGTGCCCGACCTGCGGGAGCAGCGCGAGCGCGAGTCCCGCGCCGGACATCGCCGTGCCTCCGTAGAGCCCCTGCGCGAGCGCGGGCGCGCGACTGGCGCGGAGAAGATCGCTGCCGCCGACGAAGCAGAGCGCGGTTCCCACGCCGACGACGAGCCGGGCGGCGACGGCGAGCGCCGGTTGCGGTGCGAGCGCTCCGACCCCGTCCGCCGCCACGAGGATCGAGAGGCCCGCGATCGCAGCGGTGCGCGCTCCATAGCGGTCGACGAGCCGGCCGCTCGGGATCTGCATCGCCGCATGCGTTGCCACCGCCGCGGCGGCCAGCGCGCCGACGAACGCGAGGGAGACGTGGTACGCGTCGGCCATCGGGCTTGCGACGGCGCCCACGTTGCTGACCAGCCAGCCTGCGGCGAACGAAAGCGCGAACGGCGCGAGCATCTCTCGCCTTCCGCGGGTACCGATCGTGGCTCCTAGTCGCGGGCGACGTCGGCCTGCACGTGAACCCGTTCGCCGAAGGTGGACTCGTCCAGGAGCTTGACGCGGTCGATCGTGAGGCTGAAGAACCGCGATCCGGTCTTCGGGAGGTCGGCTGCTCCCTTGATCCAGCCGCGTACCCCCCGGTACCTGGCGAGGTACTGCCCGAGCACTCCGGGAACCGCCATGGCCGGGGTGAGCGCGCCGGTGGCGAAGATCTGCAGCCCACGCTTCTTGTCCGTCCAGCTCTGGTCCGTCGAGAAGACGGTGATCGCGACGGAGGGGTTCTCCAGCAGGTGCCGCCCGTGTGTGGTGTCCGGGCCCGTCATCAAGTGGAGAACGAGATCGTCTTCGTCGAGCACGAAGAAGACCGTCGCAGCACTGGGCGTACCGTCGCTCCCGCAGGTGGCGATCGTGCACAGATGCACGCCGGCCATGATCTGGTGCAGGCTTGCGCGCACAGCGTCTGCGCTCAGCGGCGGGGTGATGTTGACGAGGCGGGCCATCGGTTACAGGTCGGCGTTTCGCTCTCGCATCAGCCGCCGGCCTTGACGACGCTCTCGCTCGACTCCGCGCAGAGCTGGAGGAACTCGTCCTCGCGGAGCAGCCGCTTCTCTGCGAGCGAGCGCTCCTTCACGAGCCTGAGCAGCTCGTCGCGCTCGCGCTCGCTCGTCTCGATCCCGAGCCGCTCCAGCCAGATCTCGATCGAGGGCAGGCCGCTGCCCTTTCCGAGCACGACCTCGGGCGGCTTGTTGCCGACGAGCGACCAGAGGTACGGGAAGAGCTCTGTCGGCCTCGTCGCGCCGCAGCGCTTCATGAACCCGGCGACGATGCCGCTCTCGATCGTGAACAGCCGGCTGCCGACGACGGCGCGGTTGGCCGGAACCGTGTGGCCGGCGTAGTCGCACACGGTTCGTGAGAGCTCGACGAACTGCTCGGTCTCGATCCCGAGGTCGCGGCCGTACATGAGCTTCAGCGCAAGCACGAGCTCCTCGAGGGCGCAGTTCCCGGCCCGCTCGCCGATTCCGGTCACCGTCGTGTGTGCGACGTCGGCCCCGGCCGCGAGCCCCATGATCGTGTTCGCGACGGCCATGCCGAAGTCGTCGTGGAAGTGGAGCTCGAGCGGGGTGGCGCCCAGCCGCTCGCGGAGCTTGCCGATCCAGAAGGGAACCGCGTGCGGCGAGATTCCGCCGTAGGTGTCGACCACGGCGAGGGCGTCCATGTGCCCCTCAGCCGCCACCTGCTCGATCAGGTCGAGGTACCAGCCCATCTCCGTCCGGGACGAGTCGATCGGGAAGAACACGGTGTAGAGGCCGGCTTCCTTGGCGGCGAGCGTCGCCTCGATCGACGACTTGATCGCGCGCTCCATCGGCCAGCCGTAGGCGTGCTTCACGAGGTGGTCGGAAGCGGGGATCTCGACCACGATCCCCTCGACGCCGCAGGACGCTGCGAGCTCGACGTCGGAGATCATGCAGCGCGCGAAGGCGAAGATCTTGGACGGCAGATCGAGCTGGACGATGTCTCTGATCGCGGCCTCGTCGGAAGGAGAGACGGCCGGCATCCCGGCCTCGATCCGCTGCACTCCGGCGCGGGCGAGCCGCTTCGCGATCTCGACCTTCTCCGCGCGGGTGAACTCGATCCCGGCCTGCTGCTCTCCGTCCCGCAGCGTGATGTCGTGGATCTCGATCCGGTCTGCGAAGTGCAGACCCTCGGTGACCTCGTCGAACTCGTTCCAGGCCGGAAGGAACCACTTGTCGTGACTGGTCATGCCGAATCCTCCTTGGCTGCTGCGGTCGTCAAGAGCTTGCGGTCGCCCCCGAGCGCGCGAACGGTCTCGCGCGCCACGACGAGCTCCTCGTTCGTATGGACGACGACGACCGCGGCGGAGCTTCCCGCTACGGAAACGACGGCGTCGCCGTTCCCGGAGCTGCGGTTTCGCGCGGGATCGAGCTCGACGCCGAGGAACTCGAGCCCGGCGCAGACGCGCTCCCGGATCCGCCAGGAGTTCTCTCCGATCCCGCCGGCAAACGCAAGCACGTCCAGTCCGCCCAGCACTGCTGCGAACGCGCCGATCTGCTTCCGGATGCCGTGCACGTAGACGTCGATCGCGAGCGCAGCCCGGCGGTGACCGGCGGCGGCCGCCTCCTCGAGCTCGCGCAGCTCGCCGGTCAAACCGGAGATGCCGAGCAGGCCGCTCTGCTTGCAGAGGAGCCGCGCGACCTCGTCGGCCGTCGCGCCCGTGCGCTCCATCACGTGGAAGACGACGAAGGGGTCGAGGTCGCCGGAGCGCGTCCCCTGCTCGACGCCCGACTGCGGCGAGAAGCCGAAGCTCGTGTCGACGGACTCGCCGTCGCGCACGGCGCAGATGGAGGAGCTGCCTCCGAGGTGGCACGACACGAGCCTGAGGCCCTGCGCAGGCGTGCCCAGGAGCTCGGGAACGCGTTGCGACACGAAGCGGTGGGACGAGCCGTGGAATCCGTAGCGGCGGACCCCGTAGGTCTCGCTCCACTCGTACGGGGCGCCGTAGCGGTACGCGTGCTCCGGGATCGTTCGGTGGAAACCGGTCTCGAACACGGCGACCATCGGGGTTCCGGGCAGGGCGTCGCGGAGGATCTCGATCGCCTGGACGTAGATCGGGTTGTGGGCGGGCGCGACAGCGGCGAAGTCCCGGATTGCCTCCAGCACCTCGTCGGTGACGAGATGGCAATCGGTGAAGCGGGGCCCTCCGTGCACCGTCTTGAGGCCCACGGCGTCGATCGCGTCCGCCGACCCGTGCTCGATCTCGCCGAGGCGGGAGAGCAGCCACTCCACCGCGGCCCGGTGGTCGACCACGGGCGCGAACTCCTCGGTCGCGTCCTCGCCCTCGCGGCCGAAGGTCAATCGCGCCCGTTCGCCGCCGATCGACTCGATGCGGCCCCGGGCGATGACGGTCTCGTCCGCCATGTCGAGGAGCTGCACCTTCAGCGAGGTCGAGCCGAGGTTGGGAACGAGCACTCTCACGACGAGCTCCCGGCCGCCCGGTGGCGCGCCAGCGTGAGCGCGAGGGCGATCGAGTTGACCTTCGTCTCGGGCGGCTCGGCGCGCGAGAGCACGATCAGCGGCACGCGGGCTCCGACGATCATCCCGCCGCACTTTCCGTGTGCGAAGTACGTGATCGCCCGGAAGAGGATGTTCGCCGCCTCGATGCTCGGTGCGATGAAGACGTCGGTGGCCTCCACGACCGGGCTGTCGATCGACTTGCGGTCGGCCGCGAAGCGGCTGAGCGGGGCGTCGAGTGCGAGCGGGCCCTCGAGGTACGCGCCCGGGATCTGTCCGCGCCGGTTCATCTGCACGAGCGCCGCAGCGTCGACCGTCGCGGGCATTGCCGGGTTGACGAACTCGAGCGCGGTGAGCAGCACGACGTTCGGGCACTCGATCCCGAGAGCGTGGGCGACCTCGATCGCGTTGCGGCACATGTCGGCCTTGTCCGCGAGGTTCGGCGCGATGTTCACAGCAGCATCCGTCATGAGCATGAGTCGCGGGATGCCGGGGACCTCGAAGGCGATCACCTGGCTCAGCAGGCGACCCGCCCGCAGGCCCGTCTCTCGGTCGAGCACGCGGCGGATCAGATTCGCCGTCGTGACCTTTCCCTTCATCAGCAAGTCCGCGCCGCCGTCCCGCACGAGCTGGATCGCGATGCGGATGGCCTCGTCTTCGTCCCGCGCGGGAACGACGCCGTCGGACCTCAGCTCGTAGCCGACCGCCTGCGCAGCCGCCTCGATCCGCGTGGGGTCGCCGATGAGGATCGCGCTCGCGAGCCCGATCCGCTCGGCCTCGACGAGGCTCTCGAGCACGTCCCGGTCCCACCCCTGCACGACCGCGATCCGCGCAGGCCCGAAACCGGTCGCACGCTGCACGAGCTCGGTGAGACTCGTGATCGTCATTCCGGGAGCTCCAGTCGGTACACGCGCCGGGCCGTCTCCGCGAAGACGTCGCGGCGCACGGATTCGGGCTGGGAGGCGAGTGCCCGCTGCCACGCGGCGAGCAACGTCCCGTAGTCGGTCCACAGCTTCTCGATCGGGAAGTTGCTCCCGAACATGCACCGTCGCGAGCCGAAACGCTCGAGGCTCGAGCGCGCGACGAGCTCGATCAACTCGGTGTCGACACGGTGCACGAACGTGCCCTGGGCGCTCAGCTTGACCGTGAGGTTCGGCTGCTCCGCGAGCAGGTCGAGCCCGCGCAGCCACGGCGTCACGTGCTCGTCGGCCGTGCTCTCGAGCATCCCGGCGTGAAGGAGGACGAACGTCACCTCCGGCAGCGCGGCGACGAACCGTGCGGCGTCCGCCGTCTGGCCCGTGAAGACCTGGAGCTCGAACACCCAGCCGAGCCCGGCGAGCTTCGCGACGTTCTCGCGGAGTACCCGGTCGTTCATCCGGTCCGGCGCGGCGGCGAAGCGGTACTGCTCGTTCTCGTGCCAGTGCAGCTGGAGGCGGACGCCCCGCATCAGCGGCGAGGCCGCCGCCTGGGCCTCGAGCGTGCGTCCGGCATCTGGATCGAACAGGTCGGCGCAGCCGACGATTGCGCTCGGCCAGCCCGTCCGCTCGTGGACCTCCTGCACCCAGCGCACCTCGTCGAGGGAGCGCGCCAGCGGCCAGTTCGCCTGCACGTAGACCGAAGCGGCGACGCCGGTCCCGGCGATGTCGGCGAGATACTCCTCCATCGGGTAGTCGCGGCAGATCGGCTCGTACGGACCGAAGATGCGCGGCACCATCGGGCCGTTCAGCCACGGCAGGTCGGCGCGGCGCCAGACGTGGTGATGGGCGTCGACGATCACGCCGCTTCCGTCCACGCCCGGGCGGCGCCGCGCCGCGGACGCGCGGTCGTCACCGGCAGGAGGCGCACCGCCTGGAGCGCCGAGTCGAGGTCACCGACACCGGAGAGCTGGTCGAGACTCGGGAGCACGCCCTGCATGCCGTGCGTCACCGGGCGGTAGCCCGGGTTGCACGCGAGCGGCGACCACCAGACGAGGCGATGGCCGAGCAGCCCCAGGCGACGAGCGCCGCGGATCATCGCGTCGCAGTCGCCGCGCTCGAGGCCGTCCGAGAGCACGACGACAAGCGCGCCGCGGACGAGCGAGCGGCGGCGCGCGTTGCCGAGGAGCTCGTCGAGTGCGGTGCCGATACGCGTTCCTGCGTCGGCGTCGAGCACGATGTCGGCAATCGAGTCGAGAGCGCGGTCGACGTCGGGCTCGAGCAGCTGCCCGGTGACGCGGGTGAGCCGCGTCCCGAATGTGAAGACCTCCACGCGCGGCGCCGCGGCGACCACCGCGTGCGCGAAGCGGAGCAGGTCGGTGCTGTGCTGCTTCATCGAGCCGGAGACGTCGACGATGAGGAGCACGGGCCGCGGACGGCGCGGCCGGTCTCGCCAGGAGAGACGAACGACCTCGCCCGCGGTCCGGTTCGCCTCGCGGCAGACCCGCGGCAGGTCGAGCCGGCGTCTCCGTCGGGAGCGGCGCAGGCGCCGCGCCTCGGACGTGGGTAGCGCGTGGGGCAGGGCCGCGCGGATCTCTCTCAGCACGTCGTGCGCCCCGGCGTCGGCGGCCGGGAACGTCTTCCGTGAGACGAACTCGGCCGCGCTCGCTTCGAGCCCCGCTCCTTCGCCGAGGCTCTCCGGCGGCAGCTCGCCCTCGCGCTTCGCGCCCGGCACGACCGCTTCACCACTTTCGTCCGGGGTGGGGAGGGAGACCTCGATGCGCGCCACGGGCTCGTTCCGGAACCAGGCGGCGAAGACGGCGTCGAAGGGCTCGACGTCTTCGACGCGGGTGAGCAGCGTCACCCGTGCGGCCCAGTAGAGACCGTCGATGCTCGCCGGCGGGAACAGAGCCAGTGCCTGCAGGAAGTCGGCACGCTTGGGGACCGGCACGCGGACACCGCTGTCGCCGAGGCTGCGCACGAAGCCGTCCAGGTGATCGGCGGCGCGGGCCGGGGGCGCTGCGTCAGTCGCGGGCACCGAACACCTCCTGCGCGTGGCTCTCGACGCGCGCGAGGTCTTCCTCGTCCTTGACGAGCAGCCCGAGCGCGCGCCTCAGTGCGACCGGCCACGGGTCGCCGCCGGCGGCGAGCACCGCGGCCCCCTGTGCCCAGTCGATGGACTCGGCGATCCCGGGCTGTTTCAGCAGCGGCAACGAGCGGATCGCGTTGACGGCGTCGACGAGCGCACTCGCCGCGGCCTCCTCGACGCCCGGCGCACGGGCACGGATGATCGCCCGCTCGCGGTCCGGCTCGGGCAAGGGGATCCAGTGGTAGAGGCAGCGCCGCTTGAGCGCGTCGTGGACCTCACGTGTGCGGTTCGAGGTGATGACGACAACGGGAGGTTGTGCGGCACGCAGCGTCCCGAGCTCCGGGATCGTGATCTGAAAGTCGCCGAGGAACTCGAGCAGGAACGCTTCGAACTCGCTGTCGGACCGGTCGATCTCGTCGACGAGCAGCAGGACCGCCGCCGACGAGCGAACCGCGCGCAGCAGCGGCCGCTCGAGCAGGAACAGCTCGTCGTAGACGTCGCCGATGTCGGCGCCGCCGGCCTCGGCGGCGCGCATGGCGAGCAGCTGCTTCGGATAGTTCCACTCGTACAGAGCCTGCGCGGCGTCAAGGCCCTCGTAGCACTGGAGGCGAACCAGCTCTCGCCCGAGCACGCGTGCGAGCACGTTGCCGACCTCGGTCTTGCCGACCCCGGGCTCCCCTTCGAGGAACAGCGGCCGGCCGAGTGCGAGCGCGAGCTGGATCGCGGTCAGGAGTCCCGCGTCGGCGTAGTAGCGCTCTTCCCTGAGCCGGCGCCCGAGATCGTCCGCGGCGTCGGAGACGCCGCCGGTGCCCGCTCCGGGGCTCACGTCAGAGCTGCTGCTGGTATTCCGTCGTGACGAGATGGACGCGTTCGGACGCGTGCGCTGCTGCATCGGCGCCGGCTGCCTTCCCCGCGT
>Ga0265332_10002119_pt1 | contig 10250 bp, 11 predicted proteins | sample 41926metaG_FD_202084 | JGI IMG/M metagenome (GOLD analysis project Ga0265332, IMG submission 202084) | Rhizosphere microbial communities from Carex aquatilis grown in University of Washington, Seatle, WA, United States - 4-19-26 metaG | ecosystem: Host-associated > Plants > Roots > Rhizosphere...
AAAGGCCAGCACGCCGCCCTGCTTGATGTTCGGCTCGATGTCGTTCTTGTAGACGTCGGGGATGTTCTCGTCCGGCAGCAGGATCATGACCACGTCGGCAGCGCGAACGGCCTCAGCCACTTCGGCGACCTTCAGGCCAGCGCCTTCGGCCTTGGCCCAGGAAGCGCCGCTCTTGCGCAGACCGACCGTCACATTGACGCCGGAGTCACGCAGGTTCTGGGCGTGGGCATGCCCCTGGGAACCGTAACCAACGATCGTGACCTGCTTGCCCTTGATCAGGGAGAGATCCGCATCCTTATCGTAATAAACCTTCATTTCATGCCTTTCTGATACAAGAGGAGCAAATTGCAGGGAAGCGCCGGCCGTGCAGCCCGCGCCACCCCCGCATCACACTTTCAATACCCGATCACCACGGCCGACGCCGCAGATGCCGGAGCGCACGGTTTCGAGAATGAGGCCGGCGTCAATGGCGCCGACAAAGGAATCGAGCTTGGCCTGGGTGCCAGTCAGCTCGATGATGTAACTGGTATCGGTCACGTCGATGATGCGCCCGCGGAAGATGTCCGCCATGCGCTTCATTTCCTCGCGATCCTTGCCGGTCGCACGCACTTTGACGAGCATCAGTTCGCGCTCGATGTGGGCCGACTCGGAGAGATCGACCACTTTCACCACTTCAACCAGCTTGTTGAGCTGCTTGGTGATCTGTTCGACGATGTCGTCCGAACCGGACGTCACGATCGTCATGCGCGACAGGGAGGCGTCTTCGGTCGGCGCCACCGTCAAGGATTCGATATTGTAGCCACGGGCGGAAAACAGCCCGGAGACGCGCGACAGCGCGCCGGATTCATTCTCGATGAGAAGGGAGATGACGTGTCTCATATGTGTTTTCTGCTTGCTGACCATCAACCCGCGCAGCCAATGGGCGTCGAGCGTCGGTAACGATTCGGGAGCGGGCCGCGGCAGATCATCCACGGCACACCCCCGGCGAATCAGAGATCCTCGGCGGACAGGATCATGTCGGTCAGGCCATTGCCCCCCTGAACCATGGGATACACGTTCTCGGTCGGATCGACCTGGAAGTCCAGGAAGACCAGATCGTTCTTGCGCTTGAACGCCTCTCGCAGCGCATCCTCCACGTCACCCGGCTTCTGCACGCGCAGCGCCACGTGGCCATAGGCCTCGGCGAGCTTGGCAAAGTCGGGCAAGGCATCCATGTAAGACTCGGAGTAGCGGTTGCCGTGGAACAGCTCCTGCCACTGGCGCACCATGCCGAGATAGCCGTTGTTGAGCAGAATGACCTTGATCGGCAGGCGGAACTGTTTGCAGGTGGACAGTTCCTGGATGTTCATCTGCACCGAACCCTCGCCGGTGATACAGGCCACCGGCGAGCCGGGATGTGCCAGCTGAACGCCCATTGCAGCAGGCAAGCCGAAGCCCATCGTGCCCAGACCACCGGAATTCACCCAGCGACGCGGCTTGTCGAACTTGTAGTACTGGGCCGCCCACATCTGGTGCTGCCCCACGTCGGAAGTCACAAAGGCGTCGCCGCCAGTCACTTCCCAGAGCTTCTGCACCACGTACTGCGGCTTGATGACGTCGGTACCCTGATTGAACTTCAGGCAGTCGCGGCGGCGCCACTCCTCGACCTGTTTCCACCAGTCGCCGAGGGCCTCCTGATCGGGGCGCGCGGAGGTACTGTCGAGCAGCGCCAGCAACTCACCGAGAACTTCACCCACGTCGCCGACGATGGGCACATCCACCTTCACGCGCTTGGAAATGGACGAAGGATCGATGTCGATATGGATGATCTTGCGCGGCTCCGACGCGAAATGTGCCGGGCTACCGATCACACGGTCATCGAAGCGGGCGCCAACGGCGAGCAGCACATCACAGTAGTGCATCCCCATGTTGGCTTCGTAGTTGCCGTGCATGCCCAGCATGCCGACGAACTGACGGTCGGTGGCCGGATAGGCACCGAGCCCCATGAGAGTATTGGTACAGGGGAAGCCCAGCTTGCGCACCAGCGAAGTGAGCTTGTCGGCGGCATCGCCGAGCACCACGCCGCCACCGGCGTAGACCATCGGACGCTTGGCCTCGAGCAGGAGTTGCAACGCCTTCTTGATCTGGCCGTGATGCCCCTTGACGACCGGGCTGTAGGAGCGCATTGCCACCGTCTGCGGGTATTCGAACTCGCACTTCTGCGCAGTGATGTCCTTCGGAATATCAACCAGCACCGGACCGGGACGCCCGCTCTTGGCGAGAAAGAAAGCCTTCTTGATAGTCGGCGCGATATCACGCACATCGCGCACGAGGAAATTGTGCTTCACACAGGGACGGGTGATGCCAACCGTGTCCACTTCCTGAAAGGCGTCCTGGCCGATAGCCGAAGACGGCACCTGACCGGAAATGATGACCATCGGAATCGAGTCACAATAGGCAGTGGCAATGCCGGTCACCGCATTGGTCGCGCCAGGGCCCGAAGTCACCAGCGCCACACCGACCTTCTCGGTGGAGCGCGCATAGCCATCAGCCGCATGGATGGCGGCCTGCTCGTGACGCACGAGCACATGGCGAACCTTGTCCTGTTTGAACAGCTCGTCGTAGATGTAAAGTACCGCGCCGCCGGGATAGCCGAAGAGATAATCGACCTTTTCTTCCTGGAGACTCCTGATTACAATTTCCGCACCGGTAATTACCATCGCTGCACCCGAAGCTGTTTCGGCAATGTGAAACGTTGAACCTTACCGCCGCCCAGGCGATTGGTCAAGGCGCCACTGGCGGCATTGCAATCCGGATGCCGGGCGCATCGTTTTAATTGGCCCGCCCCCGCCCTCGAAAAAAGAGGGGTGCCACGCTCCAGTTGAGGATCCCTCCCCTGCCTTCCCGTCTTGAACTATCGGACTTCCTCGCCAGCGTCGAAAAAAGGGCCTTCAAGCAGGCCCTGTTCGCGGTCCGCAACGAGGAGTCGGCCCTCGACATCGTGCAGGACGCAATGCTCAAGCTAGCCGAGAAATACGGCGACAAGCCGCTGGAAGAACTGCCGATGCTCTTCCAGCGCATCCTGCAGAACGTGATCCGCGACCATTTTCGCCGCCAGAAGGTGCGCAGCATGTGGACGACGCTGCTATCCGCCTTTTCGCCAAACTCGGACGAGGAAGACTACGACCCTCTGGAAACGCTCGAATCGGCTGACAGCGAACACAAGAGCGAATCCCCCCAAGCCCAGCTAGAACAACACCAGACCTTGTCGGCCATAGAAAAGGAAATCGAAAAGCTACCAGCCCGTCAACGCGAAGCCTTCCTCATGCGTTACTGGGAAGAGATGGATATCGCCGAAACGGCTGCGGCAATGGGGTGCTCCGAGGGAAGCGTGAAGACACACTGCTCCCGGGCGACGCACACATTGGCCGCGGCCCTTGCAGCAAAGGGCATCACACTATGAACGAGCAGGAATTTCAGCGCCGGGTCCGGCAACACTTGAACGCATCGGCGTGGAACATTCCGTCGAGTGCGTCTTCACGACTGCACGAGGCGCGCCAGAAGGCCTTGAGCCGCCAGAAAATTGCCGTGCGCGGACTGAGTCTGGCTGGATTTGGCCAAATGCTCACCGAGCATGTACTGCCGCGGGGCAAGACCACCATCGCGATGGTTCTGGTCATCGCGGCTGCGCTCGGCAGCGTCCTGCTCGGACAGTTCCAACATACCGCCGATCTGGAAGAAGTCGATAGCGCCCTGCTCGCCGATGACCTCCCGATCGACGCCTACCTCGACCGCGGATTCGACGCATGGGTTCAAAACGACTCTACCGAGTGAGCCTTGCGCTCATGCTGGGCTGGTCGGTTTCCGCCCGGCCCGCACCACCGATCAACGCCCCGGCATGGAGTGATCTGACGCCGGCGCAACAACGCACCCTTGCCCCGCTGGCCAAGGAATGGCGCGACCTGCCCGACGAGCGACGCCGGAAGTGGGTTGGCATCGCCGACCGTTTTCCGGGCTATACGCCGGAGGAGCAGGAACGCCTGCAGCATCGCATGCAGACGTGGATTTCTCTGACCCCGGAGCAACGGATGATTGCCCGGGATCAATACCGCAATCTCCAGCGCATCGCCCCCGAAAAGCGGGAAACCCTCAGGGAAAAGTGGAACGCTTACCAGGAACTGCCGAGCGACGAGAAGAAGCGCTTCACCGAAGCCGCCGCCAAGCAGCCCGCCAAACCGACCATTCCCAAGATTGGCGCACCGCCCATCAAGCCACTGACAGCCCCACCACCGCCGAGGCCTAGCTACCCGAAGATCAAGCTTGCACCGCCCGCTGCCGAACAACCCGCAGCGGCGTCGGCACAGGCCGGTAGCGCCACCGGGCTGCAATCCTCCGCTCCAGCTGCGGTTGCTGCCACCACGGAAGCGGCCCCGCCCCAGACCTCCCCCACCAAGCCTTAGGCGAGCCATGCCCCAACACATCCCTGCCGCCGGCAGCCCCGCGCCGGCCCGGCAGGCCGTCGAACTCGCCGGTCTGCGCCGCCGTCTGACAAGCATGCTTTACGAGATCCTGCTGCTGCTCGGCGTACTGGCCCTCACCTTCATGATCCCACTGCTGATTGTGGGCGCTGCCTTGAACTACACACCGCCCGGCAGTGTGCTTTGGGTTTATGTCTTCCTTGTCCTGGGCGTCTATTTCCTGTGGTACTGGCGAACTGGCGGACAGACGCTGGCGATGCAGACCTGGAAACTGCGCATCGTAAACACCGAGGGCGAGCAGATTTCCCTACGCCAGGGGTGCATCCGCTACGCGCTGGCCTGGCCTTCCGTGCTGCTGTTTGGAATCGGAATTGTGTGGGCTCTGCTCGACAAGGAACGTCAGTTCCTGCATGACCGGCTGGCCGGCACCCGCATCGTGCTGCTACTCAACAGCCCAAAGAACTGAAGCATCGACCTCAGCGGCGTTCAACCCACCACATCATGAAGGCCGCCGCAAGGAAGAAGGCGATGCTGGGCGTCAGTGCGGCCACGGCCGGCACCCAGCCGTTGATCACACCGAGGTTGGAGAACAGACCGTTGAGCAGGTGGAAGCCCACGCCTAGCATGATCCCGGAGAACACCTTCAAGCTAACTCCGCCCGCCCGCGTCTGCATGTAGCCAAAGGGCAGCGCCAATCCCATCATGACAAATGCGGCAAACGGGTACGCCAGCTTCTTCCACAAGGCGATCTCGTAACGAGTGGTTTTCTGGTTATTTTCCCGCAGATGATGGATGTAGGAGTACAGCGTGGACACGGACATACGCTCCGGGACCACCATCAGCACCGACAAGACCTCTGGCGTCAGCTCGGAATTCCAGACCATTTCCGGCAGTTCAACCGTTGATGTCCCGCTATTGGAGAAGCGCGTTTGGGCCACCTTGCGCAAACGCCAACCATTATTACCGTCGTATGCGCCCGACTCCGCTTCGCTGATCGACACCAGAACTGCGCGCTCATCGAACTCATAAATGCGGATGCCCTGCAGACTGGTATCCGGCAGCACGCTACTGACGTTGACGAAACGCCGGCCATCGCGGACCCAGAGCCCCGTACGCAATTCCTGGGACACCATCGAGCGCGTTGCCGCCAGCCTCCATTGCTGCGCCGCCCGCTCCGCCGGCGGCGCCAAGTATTCTCCAAAGACGAAGGTCAAGGCTACGAAAACACTCCCGATCGCCAGCAGACCCGACAACAGGCGCCGGGTCGACAAGCCCGACGCACGCAGCACCGTGATTTCGGAATGACGCGCCAGGGTGGTCAGCGCATACAGCGTCCCGATCAGCACCGCGATGGGCATCAGTTCATACACCCGCCCCGGCATGATCATCGCGACGTAGATCGCCGCGTGATGGAGCATGTAGCCCCCCTTGCCGATATCGTCCAGTTCGTTCACCAGATCGAAAAAAGCGAACAAGCCGAGAAAGGCCAGCAACACCAGCGCAACCGCCGCGTAGATCTCGCGGCTGAGATAACGGATATAAACGGGGATCATCAGCGTTTCCGCCAGCGCGCAAAAACGCTGAGACGTCGATAAAACAAAGCCCCCAACGCGACCAGCATGATCAGGTGCGGCGCCCACAAGCCCACGTCGAAACGCAGCCGCCCCTGGCCGACCCAGGCCTGACAGACGCTGAGGGTGTTGCTATAGATCAGGTAGACCAGGATCGCCAGCACCAAGTTGTTGGTACGCCCGGCACGCGGGTTCACAAACGACAAGGGGATGGCTAACAGGGCCAGCATCGTCGCCAGCAACGGAGTGCTAATCCGCGCAAGCAGTTCACCCTGATTTCGGGCGTCGGGATTCTTCAACAAGGCGGGCAATGCAAGCGTCTTCGGCTGTCGCTCGGCCGTATTGGCTTCCTTGGACTCCATCCGGATGGAGTACGTCTCAAACTCCATCACCCGATAGCTCGGCGTTCCCGGAGTCCCCTCGTAGCGCCGCCCATGCTCAAGCACGACGAAGCGATTGCCGGAGGCATCGTTCTCCACATGCCCCTGGGCGGCCACCATAACGCCAAGCCGCCCGTGCTGCATACTGCTGGCAAAGACGTTGCGGACCCGCCCCTCCTCACCGGACAGCGCCTCGACGAAGAAGACCCGTTCGCCGCCAGAGGATTCACGGAACAAGCCTGGCGCCACTCGGGAAACGTCGTCCCGGTTGTTCAGCTGTTCCTTGTACTCCACGCTTTTCTTTTGCGCCCAGGGGGCAACGAACAGGGACAAACACGCAATCAGCAGCACGACTGGCAAGGTGAAACGCAGCACTGGCCGCACCCAGGCAGTGAGCGGCAAACCGCTGGAGAACCAGACGACCATCTCGGAATCCCGATAACAGCGGGACAGGGACATCAGGATGGCAATGAACACGGTCAGAGACAGCACCACCGGCATCTGCGCAATGGCGCCAAAGCCGATCAGAGCCAGCACTGCATCGGCCGGCACGCGGCCGCCGGCGGCCTGACCCAGCAGACGGATCAGGACCGTGGAAATCAGGATTGCGAACAGCGCCACGAAGACCGCCACGGCGTTCTGCGTGAATTCGCGCTGGGCAGCTCGAAGAAAAATCATGCGGGAAAAGTATTAGCGGCGACTGCGGGCCGTTTTGACGTGGGTCGGGGTGGCGGCCATAATGTGGCGCAATGTCCGATTGACGCGTATTTCCAAGGAGAAGCGGGTGGAATTTACCATAAAGGCCGGATCGCCGGAAAAACTCAAGAACGGCTGCGTGGTAGTGGGCGTATACGCGGTGGGAGAACTCAGCGCAGGCGCGCAAGCCCTCGACAAGGCCAGTGACGGTGCCCTAGCCGCCATCGTTGCGCGCGGCGATCTTGACGACAAGGCTGGCGCAACCCTCCTTCTCCACAGCCTGCCCGGCATTGTCGCCCCGCGCGTCCTGCTGGTCAGCCTCGGTAAGGCGGCCGAACTTTCCGACAAGGCTTACCGGGACGCCGTCGCCGCAGCCGCCAAACAGTTGGGCGGCCTCGCCACCGACGATGCGGCCTTCCTCCTCGCCGACATCGATGCACCGCACGACCTGCCGTGGCGACTCAGCCAGGCGGCGCAGATCCTGCTGGACAGCACCTATCGCAGCGACACACTGAAGTCCAAGAAGGACGAATCGAAGAAGGGCGTCAAGAAACTCGCCTTCATCGTCCATGGCAAGGCCGGCGACGAGCTCCAGGCCGCCCTGCTGCGCGGCGAAGCCGTGGCCGAAGGCATGGCCCTCGCCAAGAACCTCGGCAACCTGCCGGGCAACGTGTGCACGCCGGGCTACCTGGCGACCGCCGCCCGCAAGCTCGCCAAGGACCACAAGATCAAGGTCGAGGTGCTCGAGCGCGCCGACATGGAAAAGCTCGGCATGGGCTCCCTGCTGTCGGTGGCCCGCGGCTCCCACGAACCCCCCAAGTTCATCACCCTCAACTACAAGGGCGGCAAGGCCAAGGACAAGCCGGTCGTGCTGGTCGGCAAGGGCATCACCTTCGACACCGGCGGCATCTCCCTCAAGCCCGGCGAGGGTATGGACGAGATGAAGTACGACATGTGCGGCGCCGCCAGCGTGCTCGGCACCTTCAAGGCCATCGCCCGCATGGAACTGCCGGTCAATGTGGTCGGCCTGATCCCCACCACCGAGAACATGCCCGGCGGCTCAGCCATCAAGCCCGGTGACATCGTCACCTCCATGTCCGGCCAGACCATCGAGATCCTCAACACCGACGCCGAAGGCCGCCTGATCCTGTGCGATGCCCTCACCTACGCCGAGCGCTACGAGCCGGCCGCGGTGGTGGACATCGCCACACTGACCGGCGCCTGCATCATCGCGCTGGGTAACGCGACCTCGGGCCTGCTCGCCAACGACGACGAACTCGCCGCCGAACTGCTGGCCTCCGGCCAGGCTGCCGGCGACAAGGCCTGGCAGCTCCCCCTGTGGGACGAGTACCAGGACATGCTGAAGAGCAACTTCGCCGACATCCCCAACATCGGCAGCAAGGGGGCTGGAACCATTACCGCGGCCTGCTTCCTGTCGCGCTTCACCAAGGCCTACAAGTGGGCGCACCTGGACATCGCCGGCACCGCATGGAAGTCCGGAGCGGACAAGGGCGCCACCGGCCGCCCCGTACCGCTGCTGACCGAGTTCCTGATCGGCCGTGCCGGTGGCCGCTGAACCGGCCCACGAGCCCGGCGTGACGAACGAGATCCGCTTCTACCACAACGCCCCCGACCGGCTGCGGGTAGCCTGCGTGCTGACGACCAAGGCCCACGCCCGCGGGCACAGGATCTCGGTCTTCGCTCCAGACAACGGCGTCGCCCGCCACTTCGACCAGATGCTGTGGGGCTTCCAGCCCCTCGCCTTCGTTCCCCACGTGGCGGCGGGCTCGCCGCTCGCTGCGGAAACGCCGGTCGTCATCGGCAACTCGCTGGACGTGCTGCCGCACGATGAAGTGCTGGTCAATCTCGGGGACGAACTGCCTGCCACCTTCGACCGCTTCCAGCTGGTGCTCGAGATCGTCGGCCCCAGCGAGGCGGAACGCCAGGCCGCCCGCCGCCGTTACCGCAGCTACAAGGAGCGGGGATACACCCTCAGTGCCCACGATCTCGCCCAACGGAGCGGCGAATGACACAAACCAAGCCGGAATTTGAAATCTCTCTCGATGACGAGGAGCTCGTTGCGTCGCTCGACGAGCCGGACGAAGGCGACGATCTACCCGTCCTTACCGACGTTGTCGATGAACGCATCGAGCCTTACATAGGCGAGAGTTCGAGCCCGATCATCCTGGAGCCGATCAACGAGGCGCCCGCCCCCGAAGATGAGCCTGCATCGCGACTGGCCGTCGGGCAAGCCACCGATCATCTCGCAGAACGCCTCGTCGCCCTCGACACGGCCATCAGCCGCCATATCGAGGAATGGGTCAACAACGAGCTGCCTCAACTGGTCTCCCGCGAACTGGACGATCTCGCCGAACGACTGCGCGAAGCCGCCGCCGCCCATCTTCGCGCCACGCTCCTCCCTCTCCTGTCGGCCGAGATCGCCGACACGCTGGACGACGACACCCAACTCGGCTGATCCGTCTCCCATCGGTGGTCGCCGGCAGTCGAGCCCGGCGCATCCGCTATAATCCGCGTTTTGCCTTAAAGACAGACCCCATGGAACTGGCCAAGAGTTTCGAGCCGGCGGAAATTGAACGCCGCTGGTATGAACACTGGGAAGCCAGCGGCTACTTCGCCGCCGGCCTCGATCGCAGCAAGCCTGCCGAACAATCCTTCTGCATCCTGCTGCCGCCGCCCAACGTCACCGGCACCCTGCACATGGGTCACGGCTTCAACCAGACCATCATGGACGCGCTGACGCGCTACCACCGCATGCGGGGCTGGAACACCCTGTGGCAGCCGGGCACCGACCACGCCGGCATCGCCACCCAGATCGTCGTCGAACGCCAGCTCGACGCCCAGGGCGTGTCCCGCCACGACCTCGGCCGCGAGAAGTTTCTCGAGAAGGTTTGGGAGTGGAAGGAATACTCCGGCGGCACCATCACCAAGCAGATGCGCCGCCTGGGCACCAGCCCGGACTGGAGCCGTGAGCGCTTCACGATGGATGCCGGCCTCAACAAGGTCGTCACCGAGACCTTCGTGCGCCTTTACAACGAAGGTCTGATTTACCGTGGCAAGCGCTTGGTGAACTGGGATCCCAAGCTGCACACCGCCGTCTCCGACCTGGAAGTGGTCCAGGAAGAGGA
>Ga0265332_10002124_pt1 | contig 10242 bp, 6 predicted proteins | sample 41926metaG_FD_202084 | JGI IMG/M metagenome (GOLD analysis project Ga0265332, IMG submission 202084) | Rhizosphere microbial communities from Carex aquatilis grown in University of Washington, Seatle, WA, United States - 4-19-26 metaG | ecosystem: Host-associated > Plants > Roots > Rhizosphere >...
CACGTACGACCTCGGCGCGCGGCGCGTGAGGCATCGCGCGGCGGCCGAATCGCCCGTGGCGGCGAAGTTCGTCGCGCAGCTCTTCGCGAAGTACGAGGCGCCCGCCGCGGGGGGCGCGACGGTGCTCGTCGCGCGCGACGGCAAGGTGTTCGTCGACCGCTCGTTCGGCATCGGCCCGCAGCCGAAGTACATGCCGACGACGACCGTGCCGCAGTTCCCGCTCGGCGGCATCACTGCGGCCTTCACGGCCATCTGCGATCAGGTTCCCGAGCCGCCGCCGGCGCGCGGCGGACGCGGCGCGGCGCCGCCCGACAGCGGAACTCCGGCGCCGCCCGCGGGGCGCGGCCGCGGCGCGCGCGCGCCGCAGTCACCGTTCCAGCGCTGCGTGACGGGGCGCCTCTCGACGCCGGTCGGCCTGCACAAGACGTCGGCAAACGAAGCCGGTGACGTGCAGTCCGACGTCGACGAGCTCTATCGGCTCGCGCTCGGCCTCGAGCAGCCGCTCACGTACACGCGCGGCGCGCCGAACGACGCGAGCGCGCCGCGCGAGGGGATCGACCGCACGAAAGGCTGGGCGTCGGACGTGTACCGCGGCACGACGCGGCTCGCCGCGTACGGCACGGCGGACGGCAAGCGCCATGCGTTCGTCCGGTTCCCCGACGCGCATGCGACGATCATCATCCTGACCAACGACGACGCGGCGGACGCCCGCGCCATGGCCGAACGGATCGCGGAGCAGCTGCTCGCGAAGCCGTAGTACGCGACCCGCGCGGCGGGCTCGCACCGACGTACGACCGACGAGGTTCACGTGACCCGACATCTCCTCCGCGCGCTCGTGCTGAGCGCGACACTCGGCGCACCCTTGGCCGCGCAACGCGGCGGCGCGGCGCCTCGCGCGCCGCTCGCCTGGCACCTCACGCCGGCGACGCTCGCGACGAGTTGCCGCGACGCGATCGCCCGGACGAAGCACACCGTCGCCGCGCTCGCCGCGAAACCGAACGCGCCCGGCGCGCTGGTGCGCATCGAGCACGCGATGGCCGGCCTGCAGAACGCGCTCGGCGGGCACGTCTTTCTGTACAACGTGTCGACCGATGCCGCGATGCGCGACTCGTCGACGGCGTGCAGCCAGTGGCTCACGAATTTCGGCGTCGAGATCGGCGCCGACCCGGGTGTGTACGCGGCCGCGGTGCGCGCGCTCAGGAACAGCGCGGCGCCGGCCGCCGACCGGCAGCTCGCGACGGTGTACGCCGAGCAGGGGCGGCACAACGGCGCCGCGCTCGACAGCGCGCTGCGCGCGAAGACCACCGCCATGCTCCAGCGCCTCGCCGACGTGCAGCGCGACTTCAACGTCGCGCTCGGCGCCGACTCGACGCACATCACGCTCTCCAAGCTCGAGACCGAGGGGCTCTCGCCGCAGTTCCTCGCGGGACTCAAGCCGGAGGGCGAGCGGTTCGCCGCGCGCGTGGACGAGAGCACGATCGGCGACTTCCTGCGCACGGAGCGCTATTCCGACGCGCGGCGGCGATTCTCGGTGGCGTACTTCAACCGCGGCGGCCAGGCGAACATCGCGCGGCTCAAGCAGGCCGTCGCGCTGCGCGACTCGCTCGCGCACCTCTTCGGCTTTCCGACGTGGGCCGCGTACCAGCTCGACGTGAAGATGGCGAAGACGCCGGAGCGCGTGCTCGCCTTCCTCGACAAGGTCGACGGCGGCCTGTTGCCCAAGGCGCGCGACGAACTCGCCCGCCTCACGCCGCTCGCCGAAGCCGACATGCTCCGGGCGCCGCTCAACGCCTGGGACATCAGCTTCTACAACGAGCAGTTGCGCCGCACGCGGTATGCGGTCGACGCCGAGCAGGTGCGGCAGTACTTCCCCGTCGACCACGTCGTGCGCCAGGTGATGAACATCTATCAGGAGCTGCTCGGCGTCCGGTTCGTGGAGGTGACGCCGGCCGACGCCTGGGCGCCGGACGTGCGGCAGTTCACGGTCAAGAACGCCGCGGGGGGCGCCACGCTCGGCGTGCTCTATCTCGACCTGTTCCCGCGCGAGAACAAGTACGGGCATTTCGCCGACTTCTCGCTCACGAACACGCGCCGCCTTGCCGGCGGGACGCGCGACGTGCCGTACAACGCGATCGTCGGCAACTGGCCCAAGGGGGCGCCCGGCAAGCCGGCGACGCTCACGCACGGCGACGTCGTGACGTTCTTCCACGAGTTCGGGCACGCGATGTCGGCGATGTGCGACGCGTCGCCGTACGTGACGACCGGTTCCGGCTATCTGCGGCAGGATTTCGTCGAGGCGCTCTCGCAGATGCTCGAGAACTGGATGTGGCAGCCCGCGATCCTCGCGCGCGTCACGAAGCACGTCGCGACGGGCGAGCCGATGCCCGACTCGCTCGCGCAGCGGATCATCGCGCTCAAGCATTTCACCGACGGCGTGAACTGGACGGGCCAGGCGTTCTACGCGAGCTACGACATGACGCTGCACGCCTCGGGCCCGGACGTCGATCCCTCCGCGCTCTGGCCGGCGCTGCAGAAGAAGCTCACGGTGAACCCGCCGATCCCCGGCACGATCCCCGCCGCAGGCTTCGGGCACCTCATGAGCGGCTACGACGCGGGCTACTACGGCTACCTCTGGTCGCTGGTGTACGCGCAGGACCTCTTCACGCGATTCGAGAAGGAGGGCGTGATGAACCCGAAGACGGGACGCGCCTATCGCGACATCATCCTCGCGCCGGGCGCGGTCGAGGAACCCGACGTGCTGCTGCGGCGTTTTCTGGGGCGCTCGCTGAGCTACGACGCCTTCTTCCGGAACGTCGGCATCGCCGCGCCGTGACGCGTCGCTGACCGAGGCCTCGATGCCCTTCGACCTGCAGCCCCGTCTCGACGGCGCGCTCCTCACGCTCCGGCCGCTCCGTGAGGAGGATTTCGACGCGCTCTTCGCCGTCGCCGCCGATCCGCTCATCTGGGAGCAGCACCCCAACAGCGACCGCTACAAGGAAGAGGTCTTCCGCGAGTTCTTCCGCGGGGCGATGGAGTCCGGGGGCGCGCTCCTCGCCCGCGACGCGACGACGGGCGAGGTGGTCGGCTCGTCGCGGTACCACGGCTACGACGAGGCCGCGAGCGAGATCGAGATCGGCTGGTCGTTCCTCGCCCGGCGCTGCTGGGGCGGCGCCTGGAACCGTGAGATGAAGACGTTGATGCTGCGGCACGCCTTGCAGTTCGTGCGCTGCGTCGTCTTTCTCGTGGGGCCGAACAACATCCGTTCGCAGAAGGCGATGGAGAAGATCGGCGGCGTGCGCGACGGCATGCACGTCGCGTTCGGTCGCGAGAACGTGCGCTACCGGGTGACGGCCGTCCCCACGTAGCGCGCGGCTACGGCACCGTCACCGAGGCGGGTTGCCCCTTGTCGACGACGGTGCAGGCGATGGCCCGCGCCTTCGCCGTCGCGCTCGCGTTCTTCGCCTCGTGCACGATCGCCGGCGGCTGGACGTAGCTCGCGCCCGCTTTCACCGTCGCCGCCGGCTTGCCGCCGATCTCGGCGACGAGTCCTCCCTCGAGGATGTAGGCCAGTTCGCCGCCCGGATGCATGTGCCGCGCCGACGACGCGCCCGGCGCGAACTCCGAGAGCGAGAGGATGACCTCCTTGCCCGGCGCCCCCGGGACGTCGGCCCGCTGGAGCACGGTGCGCGTGATGCCGTTCGCCGGCTGCTGCGCGCGCAGAAGGCGGTCGCCGGTCGCGCCGGCGGCGACACCGGCGACGAGGGCAGTCACGACGGCGAGGGACGGAAGATGCATCCGGGGCTCCGTGTCGGGATGGGGATCGCGCAGGGAACTTTGCATTCGCGCCGCCGTCGCGCAAACCGGAAGGCGCTGGCGCCGCGCGACCATGTCGCCTATCGTCCCGCGATGATGCGACCGTCCCTCTCCTCCGCACACTCCGCGCCGATGACCTCCGCCACGCGCCGCCGCCTCCTGCCGTTCACCGCGATCGTGGCGTTGACGATCGCCGGCACGGCGCGCGCGGCGCGCGCGCAGACCGCCGCGTGCAGCGCGCCCCCCGACGAGGCGACGGCGTTCGTGACCGTGCCGGGGCATCCGTTCCAGGCGCTCCCCTCGGCGGACGGCTGCTGGGTGTTCGTCTCGATGGCGCCGGCGTCGCCGAACGCGCAGGGCGGCATCGCCGTGCTGCGCAACATGGGCGGCCATTTCCGCCTGCAGCGCGTGCTGGCGCTCCCCACCGGCGGCACGGGGATGACGCTGACGAACGACGGCGCGCTCCTCGTGGTCGCGGCGGGACGGGTGGTCGATTTCCTCGACGTCGGCCTGCTCACCACGGGCGGCGACGCGGTCGTCGGCACGCTCGAGGAGAACAACGTGATCGGCCGCATCTACGCGACGGTGACGCCCGACGACAGGACGCTCTTCATCGCCAACGAGAACTCCGCGTCGATCACCGTGTACGACCTCGCGAAGGCGCGTGCGACGAAGTTCGACGGCAAGAGCGTGATCGGCGAGATCCCCACCGGCCGCGCGCCCATCGCGCTCACGCTCTCGCCCGACGGGAAGTACCTCTTCACGACGAGCCAGGCGGCGCCGCCGGGCGCGAAGTGGCCCGTCGACTGCCGACCGCAGGGTTCGACCGACGCGAACGCCGCGCCGGATCACGTGCATGGGGCGATCCTCGTCGTCGACGTGGCGCGCGCGCAGCGGGAACCCTCGCGCTCCGTGCTGAACACCGTGCGCGCCGGGTGCAATCCCGTGCGGCTGGTCCTCTCGCCGCAGGGCGATGTCGCCTACGTCTCGGCGCGCACCGACAACGCGTTGCTCGCGTTCGACACGCGCAAGCTCGTCGGCGACACCGCAGGCGCGCTCCTCGCGAGCGTCCCCGTGGGCACGGCACCGGTGGGGATCGCGGTGATCGAGGGGGGCGCGAAGGTGCTCGTGACGAACTCGAACCGCTTCGGCGGCGCGGGGGCCGACGACAAGCAGTCGGTGACGATCGTCGACGCGCGCCGCATGCGCGACGGGGCCGCGGCGGTGATCGGGTCGATCCCCGCGGGCGCCTTCCCGCGCGAGATGCGGCTCCTGCCGGGCGGGCGGGTGCTCCTCCTCACGAACTTCAATTCCAACAACGTCGAGATCGTCGACCTGACGAGGCTCGCGACGGGGAAATAGGGGGCGCGGCGCACGCAGCCGCGGCCGTCCACCCGAGGGACGTCATCCCTTTGGGCGACGCGCCGCGCGCCGCATCCGGCGATGATGCAGCACCTGCGGCACATGCCCGCGGTGCGCCCCGTTTCCGGAGTGGTCCGTGCACGCCATCGTCAACAAGCTGGTCGCGCTCATCGCGGCGCACGGCTGGAAGCCCGACTTCGAACGCGCCATCGCCGCGGCGAACGCCCGCGACGTCGCGAGCGTCCGTGACATCCAGACGCTCGACGACTACCTGCGCTACGCCGACCGGCTCGTCCGCTGGACGCCGCGCGAGCACGGCGACTCGCGCCACATCTACGACCAGCTCGTCAAGTTCTATTTCTTCCTCGACCAGGCGCCGGTGAAGGCGCTGCAGAGCCCCGTCGTGCCGGGAAGCGCGCCGCAGGTGCTCACGCCGCTGTCCGAATGGATCGTGGAGTTCGCGAGGGAGTGGGGATCGTACCTCGACACGCTCGAATCGGCGAGCGAGGTCGCGAGCTTCCAGAACGATCCCCAGTTCAATTGGGACGAGTACATGCCGGCGCCGAGCGGCTACAAGACGTTCAACCAGTTCTTCGCGCGGCACGCGAAGCCCGGCATGCGGCCGGTGGCCGCGATCAGCGACGACATGATCGTCGTCGCGCCGGCGGATTCGACGTTCGTGGGCTGCTGGGAGATCAGCGAGCGCTCGACGATATACGTCGAGGACAACCCGCTCTCGATCAAGGGCATGCAGTGGTCGATCCACCAGCTCCTCGAGGGGAGCGCGTACGCGGACCGCTTCCGCGGCGGGATCTTCACGCACTCGTTCCTCAACACCTTCGACTACCACCGCTGGCACGCGCCCGTGCGCGGCAAGGTGCTCGAGGCGCGCGTGCTGCAGGGGCAGGCGTACCTCGACGTCGACGTGCAGGCGATCTCGATCGATGGCGCGCGGCAGAACGTCCTGCGCACGCTCGACGGCACGGGCTACCAGTTCGTGCAGACGCGCGGGCTCATCGTGCTCGAGTCGCCGATGGGGCTCGTGGCCTGCCTGCCGATGGGGATGGCGCAGGTGTCGTCGGTGGTGATCACCGCCGAGGTCGGCGTGACGCTGCGCAAGGGCGAGGAACTCGGCTACTTCCAGTTCGGCGGCTCGGACTTCGTGATGGTGTTCGAGCGCGCGAGCGACGTACGCCTCATCACGCAGCGCGGCGTGCATTATCAGCAGGGGACGTGGATCGGCAACGCGTTCCCGGTGATCTGAACGACGACGCCGCGGAGCGACCGGTGGTCGCCCCGCGGCGTGCAGGCCTTCGCGCGTGAAGGCTAGTTCTTGGTCATCGAGAATCCGGTGACGATCACTTCGGTGTTGTGCGCCATGCGCAGGCCGTAGAGGCCGTCGAACGACTTGAGCTTGCCGGCGCCGACCGCCTCGGCCTTGTCGTAGCCCGCGACCTCCGTGCCGTTGATCGTGCACGAGACGCGGTCGCCCTTCACCGAGATCGCGATCTCCTGCGTCACCGGCTCGCCCTTCCCCGCCGCTTTGTGCACGGCATCGTTCGGGGCGCCGCGGCCGTTGAGCTGGAACGCCGCCGGGCCGAAGCCGCGCACGATGAACTTGCCGTCGCCGTAGGCGGCGCAGTACAGCATGCTGCCGTCCGCCGTGCCGAGGTCGTTGCCGGCGATCATGATGCCGTACGGATGCGGATGGCTGTTCAGGTTCATGTACTTCGGTTCGTTGAACGTCGCCTTCACCGTGTAGTTCCCCGAGGCCTTGTTGGCCGGGTTCCAGTACGTGACGGCCGGGCCGGTGGTGACGTGGAAGCCCTTCCCTTCGGGAGCGAACTTCGCGCTGTTGAGCGTGAGGCCGTTCTTCTCTTCGTTCGCGTCGACCTTGCCGGTCCATCCGGGAACGCTCACGCCGCCGCCTTCGACGCCGCGGGAGACTTCCTGTGCCCGGGCGGCGAGCGGGAGCGCGACGAGCGCCACGGCGGCACAGGCGTACGCGAAACGGGGGGAGCGGATCATCGAGAGGTCCTCGTTGGGGTATGGGAACAACAATACCACGTTCGGGGCGGAGCCGTCGAGTCTCGCGCGCGTGGCCGGCGAGGGCGACACCGTCCTACACCCGACGGCGTCGCGCGGTTCACGCCGGGGCCGGATCGCATTCATGCTGCGTTCATGTTCGCGCCGTGCCGGAGCGCCCGCGCGGCCACGGGGCGTGCACGGGCGTCAACGCGGCCCGCGCAACGGGCGTAGCTTGGGGAATGCCGCACTCCCCACCCCCACCAGGACGCTAGTATGAGTCGCGATCTTCGTCGCCTCCTCGCCGCCGGGTTCGTGCTCGCGGCCGGCGCGCTCCCCCTCGTCGCATCCGCGCAGGGCCGTCGTGCCGGCGCGCGACGCGACACCTCGATGGTCAACCGCTCCGACAACCCGGTGCTCGAGAACTTCAAGTTCCGCTCGATCGGGCCCGCCGTGATGGGGGGACGCATCGACGACATCGCCGTCTCGGAGAGCAACCCGAACGTCATCTACCTCGGATACGCGGTCGGCGGCGTGTTCAAGTCCGAGAACAACGGCACGACGTTCAAGCCGGTGTTCGAGGAGGAGACGGTCGCCTCGATCGGCGACATCGCCATCCATCCGAAGGACCCGAACACGGTCTACATCGGCACGGGCGAGCCGAACAACCGCCAGACGTCGTCGTTCGGCGACGGCATCTACAAGACCACCGACGGCGGCAAGACGTGGACGAACATGGGCCTCAAGGAGACCCAGACGATCGCGCGCATCGTGATCGATCCGCGCAATCCGGAGGTCGTGTACGTCGCGTCGCCGGGCCACCTGTTCGGCCCGAACGCCGAGCGCGGCATCTACAAGTCGACCGACGGCGGCAAGACCTGGAACAAGATCAAGTACATCGACGAGAACACGGGCTTCACCGACATCCAGATGAGCCCGGGCAACTCGAACGTGCTCGTCGCCGCGAGCTACCAGCGCCGCCGCAGCGGCTGCTGCTTCAACGGCGGCGGCCCGGGGAGCGCGCTCTGGCGCACCGACGACGGTGGCCGTTCGTGGACGAAGATCACCGGCAACGGCCTCCCGGGCGGCACGTACGGGCGCATCGCCGTCGACATCGCGCGCAACAATGCGAGCGTCTGGTACGCGCAGATCGAAGCGGGCGGAACGGGTGACGCTTCGGTGGAAGCACCCGCCGGTGGCCGTGGCGCGTACGACTGGTGCAACAACGGCGCGCCCCCGGGCGCGGGCGGACGCGGCGGCGCCGCGCCCGACACGACGAAGCCCCCGGCCCTCGACGCGAGCAAGGGCGGCATCTTCCGTTCCGACAACGGCGGCCGCAGCTGGAAGCTCGTCACCAACTGCAACGCGCGGCCGATGTACTTCAGCCAGCTGCGCATCGATCCGCAGAACGACAACGTGATCTACGTCGCGGGGCTCCCCGTCGCGAAGTCGCTCGACGGCGGCAAGACCTTCGCCACGCTCGACGCCGCCGGCGGCAACGGCACGCCGGGGCACGTCGACCAGCACGCGATCTGGGTCGACCCGAAGAACTCGAACCACCTCATGATCGGCAACGACGGCGGCCTCGACATCAGCTACGACCAGGGCCGCAACTGGCAGTTCGTGAACACGATGGCGACGGGCCTCGCCTACGCCGTCACCGCCGACATGCGCCACCCGTACAACGTCCAGTTCGGCCTGCAGGACAACAACGGCTGGGGCGGCCCGAGCAGCAAGCGCGGCGCCGTGGGCATCATGAACTCCGATTGGTATCCGCTCGCCGGCGGTGACGGCTTCTGGACCGCCGCCGACCCGAACGACTACCACATCGTCTATTCGGAATCGCAGGACGGCAACACGTCGCGCTATGACTTGGCGACGGGCCAGCAGAAGAGCATCCGTCCCGTGCCGATGAACGCGGGTGGCGCCGGCGGTGGTCGCGGCGCGGGCCGCGGTGGCGCCGCGGGTGGCGCCGCGGGCGGCGCCGCGCCGGTCGCGCAGCCGGCGTGCGTCGACGGCCGCGTGGGTGGTGGCGGCGGCGGCGGTGGCGGCGGTGGCGGTCGCGGCGGCGCGGGCAACGTCGTGAACTCGCAGCCGGGCGACAGCTATCGCTTCAACTGGAACACGCCGTTCCTCCTCTCGCCGCACGACGGCAACATCGTCTGGCTGGGCGGCAACCGCCTGTTCAAGTCGGTCGACCGCGGCGACCACTGGGTCGCGAGCGCCGATCTCACCAAGAGCATCGATCGCTGCAGCATCAACCTCATGGGCGCGCCGGGCACGCAGCAGCAGCTCTCGAAGAACGACGGCGTGGTGAGCTACAGCACGATCATCGCGGTGAGCGAATCGCCGGTGATGCCGGGCGTGGTGTGGGCCGGCACCGACGACGGGCTCCTCCAGGTGAGCCGCGACGGCGGCGTGACCTTCACCGAAGTCGGCAAGAACATCGCCGAGCTTCCGAAGAACCATGACTACTGGTTCTCGCGCGTCGAGGCGTCGCACTTCGACGTCGGCACGGCGTACGCTTCGGTGGATGGCCATCGCAGCGACGACCTCAAGCCCTACGTCTTCGTCACCAAGGACTACGGCAAGACGTGGAAGATGATCGTCACCGGCCTGCCGACGTACGGCAACGTGCAGGTCGTGCGCGAGGACCCGAAGAACAAGGACCTCCTCTACCTCGGCACCGAGTTCGGGCTGTACGCCTCGCTCGACGCCGGCGCGCACTGGGAGAAGTTCAGCAACAATTACCCGACGGTGCGCACCGACGACATCCTCGTGCACCCGCGCGACAACGATCTCATCATCGCGTCGCACGGCCGCAGCATCTGGATCGCCGACGACATCACGCCGCTCCAGCAGCTCACGCCGGCGGTGAAGGACGCAGACGTGCACCTCTTCGACCTCCGCCCGGCCATCAATTACATGAGCGACCGCCAGCTCCAGCAGCACTCGGGCGGGCAGCAGCTCTTCATCGGCGAGAACGCGCCGCGCGGCACGGCCATCAGCTATTGGCTCAAGAACGCGGCCACGACGGACGTG
>Ga0265332_10002128_pt1 | contig 10231 bp, 2 predicted proteins | sample 41926metaG_FD_202084 | JGI IMG/M metagenome (GOLD analysis project Ga0265332, IMG submission 202084) | Rhizosphere microbial communities from Carex aquatilis grown in University of Washington, Seatle, WA, United States - 4-19-26 metaG | ecosystem: Host-associated > Plants > Roots > Rhizosphere >...
AGCGTCTCGTTCATCTCCTGGACGTAGAGATCGGGATGGCGGAAGGAGCGCTCTCGAACGCTCGTGGTTCTCGGCACGACCTGCGCCGCGGCGAGGGCGGGCAGAACCAGGGACACGAGCAGGGATAGGCACGCACTTCTAGAGGGCTTCATGACGCTCCTTAAATTTTGCGATCGGAACAGAGAACCTCCCCAACGAATCGCGAGGACTCGAAACGGGAACCGTTCTCCGTTGTTAAAGCGAAACTGCGGGAAAAGTATCGCCAACGTGCGAAGTTGGCAAGAGGGATTTTTACGGGGCCTCAAGAAGGCGGCGGGCGTCCTCGGCCGAGGGCGTCCCGGGACCGAGCGCGACGGCGCGGCGCAGGTAGGCCCGGCCGTCGGCGGCGCGGCCCGTGTCGAGCAGGAGTTTTCCGAGATGGACGAGAGCCCGCGGATCCCCATATCCGAGGGAGGCGGCCTTCTCGAAGCGGTCGAGTGCGGCGCCCATGTTTCCCTTCTTTTCCTCGACTTCCCCGGCCACCCACCAGGCGGCTCCCACGTCCGGCATCCGCCGAACGGCCTCCTCGGCGTGGCGCCCGGCCTCGGCCGTCTTGCCGGCCGCGAGCTCGAGCTCGGCCAGGCGCGCCAGGATCGCGGCGCTGCGGGCGCCGGAGGCTTCGCCGCGCTCGAGGATCGCCGCCTCGTCGGCGGGCGAGCCGGTGCGCGACGCGATCTCGGCCAGGCCGAGCCAGGCCTGCGCGTACCGCGGGTTGAGCGCCAGCGTGGCCTCCCACTCGGCCTTCGCCTCGTCGTACCGCCGCGCCCGAACGTGCAATCGCGCGGCGTGCGCGTGGAGGAAATCGAGCTGCGGGTTCAGGGCGATCGCATCCTGGAGCGTGGCGAGCGCCGCCTTCTCGTCGCCGGCGGCGGTTTGCGCCTCGGCCAGGCGCACGAGGAACGGCACGTTGCCGGGGCTTCGCCGGACCAGGTCGGTCAACTGGCGGACGGCCTCGCCGGTCATCCCGTCGCGCGTGAGAGCCTTGGCGCGGTCGAACTCCTCGAGCAGGGCGATCCCGTCCTTGGGATCCATGCCGCCGCCCTTGCGGGACGTCGAGCCGGAGAGGTACCCGAGCCGGCGCAGCGACTCCGCCAGCTCGGCCGCCGCGGCGGGCGGGGCGCTGCGGACCTGGCGCTCGTTCTCGAGGACGACCTGCTGCAGGCGCCGGGCCTCGTCGCGCCGCGCGTCGAAGAGGTTGTGCGTCTCGCCCGGGTCGGCGGCGAGGTCGTAGAGCTCCGCCCGCGGCGCGACGATGAGCCGGAACTTGCCGTCCGTGGCGGCCTTGAGCGGGCTCCACCCGTATGCGGTCTCCGGAAGCAGCGTCTCGCTGTAGACGGCCGCGGCGGCCGGATCCGGCTTTCCGAGCCCCGGGAGCGGGCGGCCGAAGGGCGCGGCGTCGGCCTCGAAGCCGGCGAGGGCCAGGAGCGTCGCGGCCAGGGCGCGGGTGCCGACGGTCTCGGCGACCGTGCGGCCGCCGGGAAGGCCCGGCGCCGAGACGATCAGCGGCACGTCGAGCGCCGCCCGGTACAGGAAAATCCCGTGCTCCTTCTCGCCATGCTCGCCGAGCATCTCTCCGTGATCGCCGACGGCGGCCACGATCCGCCCCCCCGCGGGCGCCGGAAGGCCCGCGAGCAGCCGGCCGACCTCGCGATCCACGTAGGCCACCTCGGCCGCGTAACGCCGGGCCGCGCTCGACCCCCTCCAGTTCCCGGGAGGCTGGTACGGCGCGTGGGGGTCGTAGTAGTGCACCCACAGGAACCAGGGCTTGCCGCGGGGCAGGCCGCGGGCCCAGGCGAGCGCGGCGTCGGTCACGGCCGTGGCGTTGCGCTCGGGATAGCCCTGCTCCCCCGTTGCCTCGGCCACCATCGCGTCGTCGTAGACGGAGAAACCGCGGCCGAGGCCGAAGCGGCGGTCCAGCACCAGGGAAGAGACGAACGCGCCGGTGACGTAGCCCTTGCCCGCGAGCACCGCCGCGAGCGTCGGAACGTCGGGCGGCAGGGCCGAGGCGCCGTTGTCCCGGACGCCGTGCGCCGGAGGATTCAGGCCCGTCATGAGCGTGCAGTGCGCCGGCAGCGTCAGGGGCGCGGGCGAAAGGGCGCGCGTATACCGGACTCCCGCGCGGGCGAGCGCATCGAGATTGGGCGTCAGGGGCTGGCCGTCCACGAGCCGGCCGACGTGGTCGGCCCGCGTGGTGTCCAGGGTGATCAGGACGAGGGAGGGGGACTCCGAGGCGCGGACGGCGGCCAATGGCGCCAGCGCCAGGAGGACGGCCAGGACGAGAACGAGGGAGCGCGAGCGGGGCATCGCCGGGAAACTAGCAGAAAAAGAAACGGGCGCGGCCTCCTGGCCGCGCCCGTGAACCTCGAAGCAGTGCGTCTTACAGGTGCGGGATGTTGAATCCCTTCACGATGAAGACCGCCATCTGGCCGTTGGTGATGTTGGCGTTCGGGCAGAAGTTCCCGCCGCCGCAACCCGCGGTCACGCCCTCGTTGGCCAGCGCGTAGATGTAGTCCGCCGCGAACGAGCCGCACGGCACGTCCGTGAACGAACCCGGGTCGACGCAGGCAGGCGGAGCCGCGTTGCCGTGCTGACCCTTCCAGATGAAGACCGACATCTGAGCGCGGGTGTTCGGCGCATCCGGGCAGTAGTTCCCGTTGCCGCAGCCCGCCGTGATGCCGTCGTCCGTGATGCCCTGGATGTAGAACGCGTTGTACTGGTTGAAGGTCACGTCGCCGTAGATGTTCAGGTACACCGGGGGCGGCGTCGTCGGACCGTGCACCGCGCGGAAGATGTAACCCGCCATGTCGGCGCGCGTCACGACGTTGTTCGGGCAGAAGTCGAGGACTCCCGCCGGGCAGTTCGGCGGACCGCCAAACATGATGCCCGCTCCCGCCGCGCCGTAGATGTAGGCCTGGAACTGGTTGTCGTCGGGAACGTCGAGGAACCGAACCGTCAGGGTGACGGCCACCGGGGCAACCGCGACCGGCGTATCCGTCTTGATCTGGAGCTGGGCCTGGCGCAGACCCGGCATCAGGGTGCCGGCATCGAACATCAGGGCCACCGGCTGCGAGCTCGAGGCACCGCGCGTGAGCGCCGCGGCGCTGAGCGTGCCGGACGTCGGGTTCTCGGTCAGCCAGGGGATGTCCACCGAGCAGCCGACCGTCTCACCGGAGTCGATGTTATAGACGATCTGCGTGGCCTGGTTGACGGCCCACAGGTTGCCGAGGCAGTCGAACTCGAGGCCGGCCTGCTCGAAGGCCCCGAAGGCCGGCGAGCCGCCGTTGTTGACCGAGTACGACCCGAGGACCGCGTAGTTGTTGAGAGCGTCGAGGACGGTGATGTCCGCGCCGTCCGTGTTGGACATGACGAGGAGGTGACCGCTGCTCGGCGCGTAGGCCAGGCCCGAGATCGGGAGGCCGACGTTGGCCGAGTCGATGACGTTACCGGAGTGATCGATGTGGTAGACGATCCCCTCGTTCCAACCACCGATGAAGAACGCGTCGTTGACCACGTCGTAGGCCAGGCCGCGCTGGGAGGTCCCGGTCCACGGCGAGCCGCAGATCTTGTTGCCCGTGGGAACGGCGGCGACCGGATCCAACTCGTAGATGCAGTTGTCTCCGCCGACGTTGACCTGCCACATCATGCCCGTGAGGGTGTCGAAGGCGCCGTCGGCCGTGAAGCCGCCGCTGCCCACCCAGCTGGTGTTGTCGATGTTCTTGCCCGTCTGCGCACCGGTGGTCGAGTCGTACTGCCAGTCGTGCTCGTCGCCGCCCAGGCCCGCGATGTTGGAGAGCCAGAACGTCGAACCGGAGGAGAGGACGCCCCAGCCGCCGGCCAGACCGGTCGGATAGGACGCCACCACGTCGCCCGCCGCCATCGGCCGGGCGTTGCGCGGGACGCCAGGCAGCGGTCCGAGACCCTTGGAGTTACGGGCCAGGTCGGGCCGGCCGCCGGAACCCTTCTTGAGCCGGGCCAGAGCCTGCGAGCGCAGGGACTGGTTCGCGAACCCCGCCGTGTTGTTGGTGATCAGCGGCGCGTTGATCTCGATGATCTGGAAGTTCGCCGCCGCGCCACCGGAGTTGGTGAGCGTCAGGGTCTGGTTGTCCGTGCCGCCCGGGTTCACCATCGAGTTGACGGCGGACGGGGAAGCCGTGACGTTGCCGGAGGCCAGAACGAAGTCCTGGCGAACCGTGGAGTTCGGAATCACGATCTTCGTGTGTTCGTCGGTCCCGTACAGGTTGAGCGTAGCCTGCAGATCGGTGCTCCCGCTCTCGCTGAACATGATGTAGAGCCCGTCGGGCTGGGCCGGATCGTCGGGCGTGCCGAACGTCTTGACCGACGTTCCCGCCGTCAGATTCGTGACCGTCGCGCCGTTCAGGCCGTTGCCCGTGTTGGACGAGAAGACGTTGCCGACGACGAGCCCGCCCGGCTGGGGCGCGCAACCCGCTGCCGGATCACCCATCAGGACGTTGTCCACGGACCACCACCACGCCCAGAAGCCCTGGAAGTGGAAGCGGGCGCGAACGTCCGCCTGTCCGCCAGCCAGCTTGGTGAGATCGATCACGTTGGTCGTGGGTCCGCGGTCATCCGCGCCGGCCCGCTCCCACACGTTGGTCCAATCCGCTCCGCCGTCGGTCGAAACATCGACGTCGGCGACCGAATCGAGATCCTTGTAATCGCTGTTGAACGAGAGGATCGGGCTCGTGACGCTCGAGAAGTCCACCGACGGCGTGACGAGAGCGACGTCGTCCTGGACCAGGCCGTCGCAATCGCTGTCGAGGATGGCGAAGCCGCCGCTGCCGCCCGTCTGGTTGCCGCCGCTGTTGGCGCAGCCGTCACCAGCCGAGGTCGGCGGGAAGCGCCAAGTGCCGCCGCCGGAGAAGTTGTCCTGGGACCAGCCCGCCGGGATTGCGCCCGACGAGAAGGGCTCGAACAGGGTGCCCGCGGGATACGCGTAGCCCGGCGCGTTGCAGGACTGGAGGTCCGCAAGCAACGACCAGTTCACGACGACCCCGTTGGGAGTCTGGCCGGCCACGATGAGGGGAACGACTCCGCCTCCGGTCGTGTAGCCCTGGCTGATGGCGTTGACCGTGAAGGTGTACGGGATTCCGGAGACCAGCGTCTGGCTGTAGTAGCCGGTCACCGGGTCCGTGTAGAGGGTGAAGGTCGGCGCGCCGGCGGCCTTGATGACCACCTTGGCGTAGAGCGGCCAATCGCCACCCGAGCCGTCCTTGACGATGCCGTTGATGTTCACGCTCGGCGCGGCCGACAGCGTGAAGTTCTGAACGGTCTCGGTGTCCTGGGCGACCGAGACGCCGTTCGCCGTGCCCGGCAGGTAGCCGTACTTGGTGGCGACCATGTCGTAGGTGCCGACCGGAAGCGTGAACGAGTACGCGCCCGAGGCGTCGGTGTTCGTGCTCGCCGAGCCCGCCGTGACCTTGACGCCCGCCAGCGGGTTGGTGCCGTCGGTCACCGTGCCGGTCAACGTGCCCGAGGGCCCGTTGGTGCAGCTCGGGAACTTGAAGGAGCCGATGCGGGTCGCCCAATCGCCCGCTCCGTACATGGTGGTGTACCAGAACGTGCACTGGTCGACCGGGTCGACGACGACCGTCGAGTAATCACCCCAACGGAAGCCGCTGAACGGCTGATCGCTGTCGATGTAGGTGTCCTCGCCCGCCGTCATGGTGCCCAGCGGATCGCCGACGAGCCGGCCCGTGTAGTGGACCGACGGGTCCGGAACGATGCCCGTGCCATCGCTCGAAGCCGTGAAACCCATTGAGATGTCGCCCGAGACGTCCTGGGCGATCGAGCCCATCCAACGCCACGTGTTGTCATCCGGTCCGTAGGTGCCGGACTGGTAGACGGTCGGAGTGCCCGCCGCCACGCCGCGCACTTCGTACCAGCGCTCGCCCGAGATCGGCGTCGCCGGAGTGTTTGCGTTGACGTCGTGCATCATCAGCAGCGAGTCGTGGTCGGCGAAGACGCGGTAGTCGGCGCGGTACATCGGACGGTCGTTCAGAACCTCGAGGGTGCCTCCGCCAACCTGCGGCGCGCCGCCGTTGACGCTGGCCCAGTCGAAGTCGTCGACCGGAATGTCGGGGAGCTGCTGGAGGAACGAGTTCGCCGGGTTCGTGAAATCGGTGTAGGTCTGGAAGATGTGGAGCACCGGGCCCGGCGAACCGTCGAGGTCGGGATGGCCGAAGCTGATGTAGCTCTGGAGCGAGCCATTGGGGGGAAGGGTCGTGCCACGCAGGTCGGCCGGAAGCATGATGCCGAGGTTGGCGTTGATCTCGCCCACGTCATAGATCTGCATCACGCCCGGGTTGCCGCTCAACTGGGCCTGGCGGTCGAACGCCATGATCTTCGTGCTGCCGAAGAACGAGGCGTTGACGAAGTTGTTGACGGAGACGTAGTAGCCGTCGTTGATCACCGAGGCGCCGGCCGGAGCGCCGGGGACCGGCCACATGCCGACCTTCGGATAGTCATTCAGATCGGTCGCGCTGTAGAGGAAGTCGTACTGGTAGTACGTTCCGAGCGCATCGCTCGAGGTCGAGACCGCGACGCACTGGTGGTAACCGTCGGCGCCGCCGGGATAGGCGAGCTGGCTGACCCACCACTGTCCGGCGAACTGGTCCCAGCGGACGAGGATGTCGCCGCCGTTGTTGGTCGCGCAGACGCCGCCGAGGTCGGCCCAGAAGGACGTGCCCTCGAAGGGACCGCCGAGGTTGTTGCCGCTCTTGTCGTAGACGGCCCACGAGAGGTTGACCCACTGCAGAATCTGGTCGGGGCTCACGTCCATCGTGGTGTCGGCGGGCTGCACGAAGTCCGCGTCGCCGACGCCGTCGAAGCTGGTGAGCGGCGCGGGGATCGCGCCCTTGCCCATGGCGGTCTGCACGCGCGGGTCATGACCCTTCGGCGCATTCGGCGTGCCGCGGTTCGGCAGCCTGGGGTTGGGAATCGCCCGCTGAACCTTGCCGCTGGTGTCGACCGGTTTTACGGTCTTCATCGTGCGCATCGGCGGCGATACGCCGACTCGCACAGCTTGCACGGTCGTCGGCTTGACGACCTTTGCTCCGGGGGCCGGCTGCTGCGCGCCGAGAAGCGCGCCCGACGACACCAGGAGCAGCACCACAGCGACCGATACGACCGAGGCGAAAAGACGGTTCGCCGAGCTCCGGTACATGCAGTCCTCCGTTTGAGTAAACGAAACAATCCGGGAATTTCGAAGGGAACTATTTACCCGGCGAGTTTGGGTGTCAACAAAAGTTTTTCCATTTCTCCCGAATGCACAAGAACTTGTGCATACCGGACTGACCCGCCGGACAGGAGGCTGGCCCGCCGTCCCTCCCCCAAAACGGCGGTTGGCACAAAAACAAAAGCGCCGGTCTTTCACCGGCGCCTGCCGAACCTCTGGTTTTCTGCAGAGATTCAGTTTTCCGTGTCTTCCGCCTCAGGGCAGCGGCAGGCTGAACGTCTTGGTCAGGAAGACGGCCATCTGCGCCCGCGTGACCGGCGTGTCCGGACAGTAGTCGTTGTTGCCGCAGCCGGCCGTGACGTTTTCAGCCGCAAGCTGCTGGATCCAATCGGCAAAGAGGCTCGGGCAGACGACGTCGTCGAACGTCTGGGTGCAGGCCGGAGGCACGTAGGACGAGCCGTGCTCGGTCTTGAGAAGGAAGGCCGACATCTGGGCGCGCGTCACCGTGGCGGACGGGCAGTAGTCCCCGTTGCCGCAGCCTCCGGTGATCCCCCGCCCCGCGAGGTCCTCGATCCAGGGATCGAAGGCTCCGCCCGTGCAGGGCACGTCGCCGAAGACCGTGCCGGAGCAGGGAGGCGGCGTGTAGGAAGAGCCCTGGCTCGCCTTCAGCAGGAAAACCGCCATCTGGGCGCGCGTAGCCGGGTCGTTGGGGCAGTACAAACGGGGTGCGCAACCGGCGGTCACCCCGGCGTTGAAGACCGCCTGGATGTACTGGTAGGCGAAGGCGTCCGTCGGCACGTCGAGGAACGTGGGATTGATCGAGATCGTCAGCGCCGATGAGGTGCCGCCGCCCGGAGTCGGCGTGAACACCGTGATCGCCGCCGTCCCCGCGGCCACGATGTCGGTGGCCGGGATGGAGGCGACGAGCTTGGACGCCGAAACGAAAGCGGTCGGCCGATCGTTGCCGTTCCACCGGACGACCGAGCCGTAGACGAAGCCGGAGCCGTTGACGGTCAGGCTGAAATCCGGATCGCCGGCGATGACCGTCGACGGGGAAAGGCTGGACGCGACGGGCGCCGGGTAGGGCGTGGGATCGATCCGATAGACCTTCCCGCCGAGGTCACAGACATAGAGCTCGCCGGCCTCGTCCTGGCCGAAGGCGGAGACGGAGAGGCCCGCGGACTTGAGCAGCCCCGCCGTCCAGCTCCCGTCGCCTCCCTGGGTGCCCGCGTACACGTCGCCGAGACAGTTGTCCGAGAAGAGGTAGGTTCCGAGCAGGCCCGGGATCACGGTGCCGCGGTACCGGTAGCCGCCGATGATGGCGCACCAGCCGGCCGTGTGCGGCTCCTCGAGGACGGGGAGCGTCAGCGATCCGTCGTTGCAGTTGGTCGGGGGGTTGTAGCAGTGGAACCCCTCCATCTTGTGCCACCCGTAGTTCTCGCCGCCCGTGCTCGCCGCCGGCTGGAAGTCCACCTCTTCGTAGAGGTCCTGGCCCACGTCGCCGATGAGCAGGTCCGCCGTGACGCGGTCGAAGGAGTAGCGCCACGGGTTGCGCATGCCGTACGCCCAGATCTCGTTGCAGCTGGTGTCGCTGCCGGCGAACGGGTTCGAGGGCGGGATTGCGTAGGGCATCGGATCCACCTGGCCGCACGGCACCGCGCCCGTCCCGTTGACGTCGAAGCGCAGGATCTTTCCGAGCAGGACGCCGAGGTTCTGGGCGTTGTTCGGCTGGTCGCCTCCCCCACCGCCGTCGCCGGTGCCGGCGTAGAGGTAGCCGTCGTTCGGGCCGAAGAAGAGCTGGCCGCCGTTGTGGTTGGAGTTGGTGGGGTGCGGCACGACGATGAGGATCTGCGCGGAGGTCGGATCGGCGACGTCGGCGTTGCCCGACGAGACCGTGTACCGCGCGATCGTGATGTCGCCGGGGCTGGCAATGTTGTTGATGTAGTAGACGTAGAAGTAGCCGTTCGTGGCGTAGTCGGGGTGGAACGCCATCGAGAGGAGACCCTGCTCGCCGCAGCACTGCACGAGCGACGAGATGTCCAGAAACGGCGTCGCGAGCAGGGCGCCGTTCTTGTAGATCTTGATCGTGCCGGCCTGCTGGACGACGAAGAGCCGGCCCGAGCCGTCGTTCGCGTTGGCGACGAACATGGGCGAAGACACGCTGCCGGGCAGGCCCGTCAGCGTGATGGCCGGCAGCCCGCCGAGCGGCGCGACGGAGGACGTCCACTCGGGGCCGGCGGGCGATCCGCCGAACGCCCGCACGCCGTTGGACGGGCCGCCCGCCGCTCCGGAGCTGTCGCCCACGGCGTCGCCGGATCCTTCGTCGAAATGGTACAGGGCCGCGGTGTTGCCGTCGGCCGCGAAGGGCGCGTGGGGCCGCGTGAACTCGCCCGAGTAGCGCAGCGTCGAAGAGAGCCGCAGCTCGTCGAGCATGCCGTTGTACGCCGCGCCGACGTCGAACTTCTCGGCGCCCACCACGAGGTACGGATCGTCGGGCGAGGTCGCCGCGGCGTCGTCCGGGTACGACACGTCGCCGCCAGGCCCGGCGCCCTGCGCGTCGAGGAGCCCGTCCACGTACAGCCACAGGGCGCCGTCCGAGCGCCGGCGCTCGACGGCGACGTGGTGCCACCGGGAATCGAGGACGTTGGTCGCGCCGCAGATCGTGAGGTCGCCCGTGGCGTCCCCGCTGACGCCGAACGCGATCCGGCCGCCCGCCACGGCGACGCCGTAGGTGCGGTCCGCGCCCGTGCGGTCGCGGTCGAGCAGGACGTTGCCGTTCTTCCAGTTGGTGTTGGCGCCGCAGGTGATCGCGCCGGTCGTGTTGTCCGCGGCGGCCGCCTTCATCCAGAACTCGATCGTGAAGTCCGCGGCGCCGATGTCGGCCGGCGGGCCCGCGTTGGAGTTGGCGGGATCGTCCACCGCGATCTTGACGCGGTCGACGTCGCCGGAGCCGTTTCCGTGAAAGCGCAGCGACGAGGCCGCAAACGCGGAAGGCGC
>Ga0265332_10002130_pt1 | contig 10228 bp, 4 predicted proteins | sample 41926metaG_FD_202084 | JGI IMG/M metagenome (GOLD analysis project Ga0265332, IMG submission 202084) | Rhizosphere microbial communities from Carex aquatilis grown in University of Washington, Seatle, WA, United States - 4-19-26 metaG | ecosystem: Host-associated > Plants > Roots > Rhizosphere >...
ACCACCTGCTGCCAGTCGTCCCGGGCGCGCATTTTGCCCTCGTAGAGATATTCCGACCGCATGAACAGGCCCGGCGCGGCGGTCTCCTGCAGCGCCAGCTGCCCGGCGCCTGTCAGCGCCGAACACACCAGCAGCGGCTTTATCATATCGAAGGGCCGCCACCCCCCCGCCAGCCCGGCCTTCCACTCGCCCCTGGAGATCATCCCCCCCAGGGCGAACAGCACGGCCATCAGCGTGGCTATCGGGGTCATTTTCACGATGAAATACGGGGCCTGGTAAATTATATAGCGGACGAAAATGCCCGCGCCGGCGCCGCTTTTCACGAAAAAGTTAAGCTTGTCGAAGACGCTTCCGAAGCTCAGCAGCAGACAGAAAACCGCCAGGCCGAAGCCGAAGGGGGCCCAGAAACTGCGCGCTATATACCTGTAGAATGTTTTTGTCATTTGGCGTGCAGCCGTCTCTTCCAAAGCCAGGCGCCGGCACAGCCGGTGGCCAGCGCCGGGGCGAAAATAGCCCACGGGAACAGCGCCTGATACCTCCTGCACAGCGCCATGCCCGAAATGGTCAGGCCGTAGTAGAAAAAGATTATCAGCAGGCTCACCCCGAAACCGGCGGAGCGGCTGCGCTTGTCCAGCACCACGCCCAGCGGCGCTCCCACGAGGAAGAACACCAGCGGCGCCAGCGACAGCGCGAAACGGGAAGCCGCTTCGATGCGGAACTTGGCCGCTATGTCCGGGTCATCCATCCCCGCCTTCAGCCGGGCGAGCAGCCCCGGGGTGGAGATCTCGCGCTGGTTCAGCTTGCGGTTCCCGCTGTTTTCGGAGTAAAAAGGCAGCAGCGTCTTATAGGAAGTGAAGCTGCCGTAGAGTATTTTTTCCGGGTCCTTGCAGTCCGTCTGGCTGAACTGCCCGCCGCCCAGTTCCATCTCCAGCCCGCTGTCGGCCACCATGCGGTACCTCCCGGCCGAGGCGTTGATCTTGGTCACGAAAGCGGGGACCTCCCCCTTGTTTATGCGCCGCACCAGCTTGACGCCGCGCATCGTCCCGGTAAGGTTGTTGACCTCCGCCGAATAGAGCACCCAGTCGGAAAGCTGCTGGAAGGTGCGGGGCTTCAGTTCTATCTTCGAAACGCGGTCCGCCATGGTGATCGTGAAGTCGGTGGAACGCTTGAACGCCACCGGGCCCAGCCAGTTGTTCACCGCCAGCAGCAGCGCCGTGGACAGGACCGCCGCGCCGAATACGCCCGAAAAGATCCCGTAGAAGGAGAAGCCGCCAGCCCGCAGGGCTATTATCTCCCCGTCCTGCGACATCTGACCGAGGCTCAGCAGCATCGCCAGCAGGAAAGCCAGGGGCAGCGAGGTACCTATAATATTGGGGAGCAGGTACAGCACGCTCTTGGCCAGGAAATAAACCGAGAAGCCGGACAGCACGCCCTGGTTTATTATCTCCACCAGGTTCAGCATCACCAGCAGCGCCACGAACACAAAAAGCGAGAGCGCCAGGAACCGGGCGAAAGTCTTCAGGATGTATAAGCGGGCTATAGACACGGTAATTGTTCGTTACTACCTGCAATGATTATGTAATATAATTATTCTATTATATATTAACAGCGCCGGGGAAAACACTTCCACGGCGCCGGTTTCTGTTCGTCCTGAGAGCGAAGATAAAAGCAACGTGAAAGCTACCGCGAAACTTCTCGTTTTTCTTGCAGTAATGGCCTGCGCCGCCGGCGCCGGTGCGGCCGACTTCGCCATCCCCAGGCCCGAGGGGGGCCGCTTCCTGCTGCTCGACCGCGCCGACGCGGATAAAATACTTGAAGAACCCGCGCTTTCCACCGCTCCCGGGAACGCGGGACTGGAGACTATCTCGGAGGAACTCCCTTTCCCCTACAGCCAGGATACCTGGAACTCGGCCAGGGAAGCCGTCGAGACCGGCCGTTTCCAGAGCAGCGCCCTGGCGCCCCGGGCGGTTATAGAGGTCTCGTCGGAAACGCCGCTTTCCCCGGAGCCGCAGGTGGAGTTCCGCGAGTCCGGCACCAGCCTGTCCGTCACAGGCCGCAAGGTGATCTCGCTCAACTACAGCGGGAAGCGCTTCCTGTCGGACCAAGTCAACTCCAGCCGCGCGCGCAGCACCAGCCTGTTCGAGATAACCCAGCAGATGCAGGTGCGCATGCAGGGCAAGGTCGGGCAGAAGATCAGCGTGAACGTGGACTACGACGACACCAAGGCTGACAAGCAGGACATCTCGGTGGTCTACCAGGGCGACCCGAACGAAGTGGTGCAGAACGTCTCGTTCGGCGACATCGACCTGTCCCTCCCTTCCACGGAATTCGTCTCCTACAACAAGCAGCTGTTCGGCATCAGGGCCGACCTGAAGACCAACCGCCTCAAGCTCACCTTCGTGGGCTCGCGCACCAAGGGCACCACCAAGACCAAGCAGTTCTCCGGCAATACCCAGTTCCAGGGCGTAGACATCCTGGACACCAGCTACCTGCGGCGCAAATATTACGACGTGACCTTCGGCAACACCCTCCGTCTTCCCATAAAATCGGGCACGGAGCGCATTTACATAGACCAGCAGACCCAGGCCGCCGTGGACGGGGTCCTGATCACCAGCAGGACGGCCGACGACCTGGACGTCCCCTCCTCCACCTATACCGGCCGCTTCCAGCTGATGAGCCCGGGCATAGACTACGTGATGGACTATGCTAAAGGCCTTGTCACCTTCAGCCGGACCCTCAACACCCAGGACGTGGTCATAATCAATTACCAGAACGCCAACGGCACATTCCTGGTCCAGAACTCCAGTTCCAGCCTGCTGGACACCACTGGCACCGGCCGCGAAAAGCTTATCAAGACACCCAACGACATCCCATTCCCCAATGCCGGGGAAACCGGCTACCGGCGGGAAAGGAAGACCTATTATTCGATAGGCCAGACCAATATCGTGCGCGATAACGGCAGCGGGAATTTCACGCTGAAGGTGGAGGACCTCACCCGCAACAATGTCGGCACGTCGCTGAACCCGCAGCAGGTCTATCCCGCCACTATCGACGTCGACTTCGAACAGGGCATCTTCAACCTGAAAACGCCTTTCGCCTCCGACTCCAACCCGACGGCGGAAGACCAGCAGATCTACTCCGCCGCGCCGGTCTCGAAACGCATCATCAGGGTGGAGTATTACTTCCGCTTCAAGACCTTCCTGCTGGAACCCAGCATCGTGCTGCAGTCCGAAGTGGTCCGGGTGGACGGCAAGAAGCTGGGGCGCAACGAGGAATATTTCATCGACTACGACTCGGGCTTCATCACTTTCTACTATCCGGACCGCATAGGCCAGGATTCCAAGATCGACATCTCGTACGAGGTTTCCCCCTTCGGCGGCGTCGGCAACCAGTCGCTGGTCGGGGGCCGGGTCTCTTACGACTTCGGCAGCCATTTCTCCCTCGGCTCCACTATGCTGTACCAGGGCGGCATAAAGTCCAACACCGTGCCGAACGTCACCGACCTGACGAACAGCATGCTGGTCTACGAGGGCGACACCCAGATAAAAGGGCTTAACCTGCTCGGGCTGCGCACCACCCTGGGCGCCGAAGCCGCGCAGAGCAAAGTGAACCCGAATCTCAACGACTTCGCCCTGATCGACAACATGGAAGGCGTGAAGCAGGACGACTCCCCGGCCATGGACAAGAATCTGTGGTTCATAGCCTCCAACCCGACCATGGGCCCGGCCGACCCGCTGGCGCTGGACTGGTACAACGAGAACGTAAAGTCGCGGGAGATAAATCCCGCCTCCACCTCGGAAGGCTCGCAGCAGGTGCTGGCGATAAAGTACGACTTCAGCATTTCGCCGGAGGTCTCGATAGTCTATCCGTTCTCCGCCACCGGCCTGGATTTCTCGCAGAAGAACGTGCTGGAGCTGGTAGTCTCCGGCTCCACCAACACCGGGCCGCAGTTCGACATCCACCTGGGCGAGATAAGCGAGGACGCGGACGGCGGCGGCGGCCAGAACTTCGTCTGCACCTCGGGACTGGCGCTGTTCGGCGCGCCCAAGAGCGAGGATATCAACTGCGACGGGCAGGTGTCCGCGGCCGAGGACATAGGCTGGCTTTACGCCCCGGCGGGGAAGAGCTCCAAACGCTACGGAGGCAACAACGGCCGCCTGGACTCGGAAGACCTGAATAAGAACGGCAGGCTGGATTTCGGAGACTTCACCGGCGGGAGCTTCGGCTACACCAACGGCACCACCTTCATCGACAACAACGACGCCGGGATCCGCAAGAACCAGCTCGATTTCACCGGCTGGCATACGCTGTACCTGCCGCTGGCCATAACTTCAACCGACACCTTCAAATGGAACGCCATAAAGCAGGTGAGGATCTCCCTTAAGCAGGCCCCGGGCGGCGCCACCTCCGGCGTGGTGATGTTCGCGCGCATTTCCGCCGTGGGCAACACCTGGAGCGTCAACGCCAGCACGAGCGGAGGCTCGATGCAGGCTATCGGCGTGAACAACCAGGACAACCCGGGCTACCAGCCCATCTACGAAGCCGGCGGCGACGCCACAAAAGTGTTCAACGACCTTTACGGCTCGGTCGCGCAGCAGAAACAGCAGACGAATTCCAGCGTCATCGTGGAACAGACCCTGGCGCTGAACTACGGGGACATCTCCTCCTCTTCCACGGCTTCCGTGTACCGCAAATTCGCGACGGCGCTGGACATTTCCCAGCACGGGGAGCTGCGCTTCCTGGTGCGCGGCCCCAACAACGACGGGACCGTGACGGATCCCAACGCCGCGAATTCAAGCTTCTTCATAAAGGCCGGCGACGACCTCAACAACTTCAAGGCCGAGGTGCCGCTGAACTTCACGGGCTGGAAACTGATAACCATAAACCAGGTGGACCTGACCGGGGACAATATCCCCGACATCTGGACTTCCGGCACCGCCGGGGTCGTCGTCACCTCCAGCGGCACGCCCAGCCTGCAGCAGGTGCCGCAGTTCCTGATCGGAGTGGAGGCGCACGACAACAACCTCCATGCCGGCACCGTTTACTTCAACGAGCTGCACCTGGCCAAACCCCTTTCCCGCACCGGCAACGCGCGCAAGGTGGAAGGCTCCTTCGAGATCCCGGGCTGGTTCAGCTTCGGAGGCAAGCAGCGGTTCGTGGACCGCAGCTTCCAGACGCCGGTTACCGCGATAGCGAACCAGGACAACGAGCAGCAGACCGGCTACCTGAACATCACGCGCCTCGCGTTCTTCCCCGTGAACGTCACGGCCGCGCACCAGATAACGGTGACCCCCAACACCCTGGCCACCGGTTCGAACAACCTGGTGAACTCGCTGCAGCAGGGACGCGTCAAGAAGTTCGACGGCACGGCCGCCGGCAGCCTTAATATCGGGGCGCTCCCGAAGCTGGGGCTGAACTACACCAAAGGCATCGTCGACTACAACATGCTCAGCCGCAAGGACGACCATGACCTCTACGCCGCGAACCTCGCCTATTCCCTGCCGGGCAGCGTGCCGGTCCTGCCCCGCACCCTGAACCTGAACTATTCCCTCGGCCGCAGCAAGGTCAACTACGATGCCAGCGAGCTGCTGCCGATCGCCCAGCAAGGCCTGTTCAACACCGACGAGCGCACCGACATCTACGGCGGCAAGCTCACTTTTGTTCCATGGAACGGTTCTTCCTTCAACCCGGACTATTCCCTGCAGACCGTCAGCGAGGAGCGCTCGCAGGTCTCCGATCCCCTGTCCCTGGAACACTACCCGAAGTCCATGCAGCAGACGGTGGACTTCAACTCGAACCTCCTGTTCGCCCGCTGGCTCAACCCGACGGTGAACTATTCGGTCACCACGATGGAGAACAACAACCTGACGCTCACCACCGTGACCGTGGCGCAGTCCTCCGCGGTGTTCAACACCGGCGAGATAAAGACGGTCAACCGCACCGCGCAGGGCGGCGTCGCGCTGACGATAAACATGAACGACCTCCTGCCTTCCAGCCGGCTGCTGCGGTCGCTCGTGCTTTCCTCCAACTATCAGATCCAGGACGGCGATTCGTGGTCCAACGTGGAAAAAGAGTTCGATACGCGGTCCCGCCTGTGGCTCAGGGACTCCCTTAAGCCCGCCAGCCCGTTCGCCCAGCGCGATTCCCTGACCCTGCGCGACACGGTCAGTTCCTCGCAGCGGTGGCAGCCTTTCGAAGGCTACGGCTTCAAAGGCCCCGCCTCGGCGCTGAACACTATTTCCGTCACCAACAACTACAGCAACTCGGTGCAGCGCTCGGAAGTGACCGGCACGACGTCGAAGAGCATCAACCGCACGTTCCCGGACATGATAGTCTCGATCTCGCAGCTCGAAAGCCTCACCCGCACTACCCGCTGGGCGCAGGGCGCCAATGTGAACCTCAAGTATTCCCGCAACACCAACGAGGCGGTCGCCCTTTCGCTGCAGACCGCGGATACTTACGGCATGGACCTGCGCTTCAAGCTCCTCAACTGGATGGACACCGCTGCCAGCTACAATCTCCGGCTGTCCGACAACCAGGACCTGCGCGTGAACCAGAAAACGGCGGCGACCCGGCACGACGACTTCACCCTGCAGGGCACCTTCGACTACAAAAAGTTCCGTTTTACACCGAAGGCGGACTACGTCTCGGATGTAACGCAGGGCACCCTTGGCGTGGTAACGCAGCAGACGCGCACCATCACGCCCAGCCTGCTGATAAAGTCGGATTTCACGCTGCCGAAGGGGCTGAAACTGCCGTTCATGAAGCAGCTGCTGCTCTTCACCAACCGCATAGTCTGGACGACGACGCTGAGCTACGCGATCAAATCCTCTCCGATCACTATCGCGGACAACAACCGGCTGTTCTCTATGAACTCCAGCGCCGATTACGAGGCCGCCAAGAACCTGCGCCTTACGTTCAACCTTGGCGTCCAGCGCCTGTGGCACAAGTACCTCAAGGAAGAGGAGTATCTCTCCTACCAGGCCGGCAGCACGCTGACGTTCCAGTTCTAAGTTAAGTGCGTTTCGGGAAGGGGGTAGGGCATGAAACCTGCATTTACAGAAGCCGGGAAATGGCTGCTGCACGTCCTGCTGCCGCGCACGTGCGCGCATTGCGGTCTGGACCTGCGCTACAACGGCCGGGTCCCGCTCTGTCCCGGCTGCCTGGCGGCGCTGGAACCTCTGCCGGAGCTTCACTGCAGGATCTGCGGCCTTCCTCTCAGGGACGGCGGCCAGTCCTGCTACGACTGCCGGGGCAGGGCCGCGCCCCTCACCGCCCGCTCGGCGTTCGTGTTCACTCCGCAGCTGCGCTCGCTGGTGCACGCTTTCAAATACAAAGGCCGCGACGACCTGGCCGCATTCCTCGCCGGCGAAATGGCGGCCGCGCTGCCGCGCTTTCCCGAGCTGGCCCCCTATAATTTCACGGCCGCCGTGCCGCTCCATCCGGCGAAGGCCCGGGCGCGCGGTTTTAACCAGGCGGAACTCCTGGCGAGAAGGCTGGCGGCCCTGAAGAACCTTTTCCATCTCAAGGGCGCGGCCGTCCGGATAAAGGACACGCCCAGCCAGACCTCCCTCTCGAAAGAGGAAAGGAAGACGAACATGGCCGGTGTTTTCAGGGTGGAGAAGCCCGAACTGGTAAAGGGGCGCTCCGTGCTGCTGGTGGACGACGTGGCGACCACGCTGGCGACGCTGGAAGCGCTGGCGGCGGAATTCCGCAAAGCCGGCGCCCGCTCGGTGGCGGCTTTTACGCTGGCCCGGGAGCCTTAGCGACTGACAGGGGGACCGGGTTAGAAAAACCCTCTCGGAAGGAGCCGCTTCCGTAAGCGCGGCGACTGAGAGCGGGAGGCGCGCGCACGGTGTGCGCGACGCCGATTTTTCTAACCCGGTCCCCCTGTCAGCCGCGAGCAGACATAGCAATAAAAAAACCGGCTCAGCGAGCCGGCTTTTTATCTGGTACAGATTTTCAGAATTCCACGTCGAAGATGTAGGCGGTGTAGGGCTGCATCTCCTGCAGCCGCAGGCCGCCGGAGAGTTCGGAGGATTTGAAAGAGAAGAAGCGGTCGGACAGCTCCTCGAAAATAGCGGTGGTTTCGGCCTCGCTCTTGATGGAGACGTTCACTACCCCGCAGGAGATCTCCCCGGAATAATTCACCACCACCACCTTGAGCGTGCGGCGCTGCGCCCACGACCAGGCCAGGATGTTGGCGTTGGTCTTATTATCCGGGTCGCACTGCTTCACGTCCAGCAGCGCCCATTCCCCCCCGTGAAAGGCCGGGTGGTCGGTGATCTTCAGGAGCTTGGCGTAGAATTTTTTCACTTCCAGTTCCGGCACGCGTTCGTACAGCTCCATCAGCTGCAGCGGTACCCGCACCTTTATGCCGTCCAGCTGGTTGTCGTTGTAAAAGCGCAGGCCTTTTATGGTGGCCACCACCACGCCGGCGGCCAGGGCCTTCTGCCGGCCGAAAGCCGTAAGGGAGGGTTGCTCGTCGTGGTTGTCTATGAAGCGGGCGGACCGTTTCTGGTAAAGCTTCTCGGCGCGCAGGTGCCCGCGCACTTCCTGCGGTCCCTGGAAACGCAGGCGGTCGTAGGTGCCTTTGTCGTAGGTGTAATCGAAACCTATCTGCTGTACGCGCCACTCCAGACCCCAGTAGACCTCGGCCAGGAAAACGAACTCGGGGTGCTTTTCCTTCACGGCGCGTATCGCGCTTTCCCAGAACTCGTCGGCCGGGCGTTTGTAATTATTGCGGCCCAGCAGCCAGCCCCAGGTGCTTTCGTGGATCTCGTTCAGGGTCAGCATCACCATGTCGCAGCGCACGCCGTCGGCCATCTCCGCTACGCGCATCATCACCGAAAGCATGCGCTCGCGGGTGGCGGGGTTGAAATAATTCAGCTGGGCGCTGTCGGTCCAGGCGGGGAAATTGGGGTCCCGGGCATAGGCGATATAGCGCTTCGTTTCGCCATCGGCCTGCTCGAAGAACCAATCGGGATGCGCCTTAAAATCCTCTTCCGTGCCGTTTATGTAGCAGTCCGGGCATTCCTTTATGTAGGGATTGTCCCTGGAGGTGTGGTTGGAGACCAGGTCCACCATCAGCTTCATGCCCATGGAATTGAGCTTTTCCTTGAGCGCCCGCAGTTCCCATTCAAAACCCAGCGCTTCGTTCAGCCGGTACCAGTGGATGGAATAGGGCGAAGGACCGAGCGCCTCCGGGCCGAAACCAGGAGGGACCTTCTTTACCTCTTCCAGCAGCGCGCGGTCGACCTTGGCGATGCGTTCAGATTCGGGGCTGGGCTCCCAGACGCCCACCAGCCAGACTATGTCGAAGCCCAGGTGCCGCATCTCCAGCCATTCGTCGTCCGGCACGGAGGAAAGCGTCATTTCGGGCAGGGAATACTTGACCCTGAGCTGTTTAAGCCACAGCCTGGTGTTGATCTCTATCAAATGCGGGTTTGAGCGAAGCACAAGTCCTCTTGAACTAAAACTTAAAAATTTGGAACTTCCCCCCTGCTATTATAGCAAATGCGGCTACTTCAGGTCTAAAACGCGGTATTCACCCGGCTCCAGGCTGCCGCTGAAACCCGCCTGCGGCAGGTCCGCCCGGGTGGAGTTCCAGGTGACGTTCCCTATCACGGCCTTGCGCAGGCCGGGCTTGTCCTTGGAACTGAGGATGTAGCCGGCCCAGTTCTGGCCGGGGCCGGGCCACAGCGGAGCTATCTCGTAATCCCCGAGCTGCGCGCGGACGTCCGCCGCCAGGGCCAGCACGTCCTGGTAGGTTTTTTTGACCTGCGGGTCACCGCCGTTCCAGTTTATGGAGCAGGGAGCGCTGAAAGGGAGCGGCTTGTTCTCCGTGGGGATCTCGGCGTCGTAGCCTATCTCCGCGCCGGAATACATCATAACGGCGCCGGGATAAAGCATAGTAAGGGCCAGTTCCGCCGGCAGGCGTTTGCCGTAAACCTTCTCCGGGGCGCCCTCGTCGTGGTTGCCGGCGAACAGCACCGCCCCCGCGCCGCCGCTCTGCCACGCCAGGAAAGCCGCCCTGTTGATGGAGCTCTGCACGGCGGCGTCGTTGCCGGACTCGGTGGCGTTGTACCAGCCGGTCTGGCCTTCAGGCCGCGCGTCCTCGTTCTTGCTGTAGATGGTGTCGAAACCGCAGGCGCCCAGGTCCTCCTGGTAGGCGTAGGCCTCGGCCATGAAAGCCGCCGAAGGTTTGGCCGCCTTCACGGTCCAGATG
>Ga0265332_10002131_pt1 | contig 10225 bp, 9 predicted proteins | sample 41926metaG_FD_202084 | JGI IMG/M metagenome (GOLD analysis project Ga0265332, IMG submission 202084) | Rhizosphere microbial communities from Carex aquatilis grown in University of Washington, Seatle, WA, United States - 4-19-26 metaG | ecosystem: Host-associated > Plants > Roots > Rhizosphere >...
GGCGGGCTCGTCGTAGGCCCTGGGCAGAGCGTCCCGGCAACGACGGCCAGCCCAACGCCGACTCTGCTCGTCGTCGAGCCGATGGACGCCGGCTTCCCGGCCACGATCGAGGGCCTGCCGGTCGAATCGGTCAGCGCCGCCCTGGCCCGTGGGCCGGATCCTGGCGGCCTCGTGGCCGTGGGCGGCTTCCTCAGCAATGATCGGGCGGTGGAGGGCTGCCCGCCGGCCCCGACGACCGACAAGCCCGACTCGTGCAGTGGGACTGAGCTGGTCCTGGTCGACGATCCGGTCGCCGTGCTCCAGGCCAACGATGCGACCTTCCTGTACGACATCGTGGTTCCGGCGGGCGCCGCTTCGATCCGGCCGGTGATCCTGGCCGGCACGACCGTGCCCGATCCGTGGGCATTCGCGACCACCATTGCCGGGCGGCTCATGCCTGTTCCGGTCGTCCTGATCGGCCAGTTCGGCGACCGGCGTTCCCCGCAGTGTGCGCCACGCCCCGGTGGCGGCAATGCCGGCTGCGACCGGTCATTCGTGATCGACCAGGCCGCCTGGATCGACGGCGTCCCCCAGGGACCAAGTGAGTACGGCGGCCCGGACACCGTCCCGGTCCACGATCGGAGCGATGTCGAGCAGGCCGTCGCCGGCTGGTTCATGCCCAGTCGGACCCCGGCCATCGTCTCGATCACCAGCTCGCTGCCCGGTGACGCCGCAGAGCTGGCCGGGGTCAACCTCGAAGGCCGCCCGAACGGCGTGTACTGGGTCGCCCTCGTGGTCAGCACGACACAGGGCGGACCGGCCGGGACCTACCTCGTCTTCGACGACAAGACGATGAACCTGGTCGAGGTCAGCTCGGGCGGCTAGACCTCGGCGGGCGGCGGTTCGAGGGCCAGGTCGTCGACGACCTCGACCCCGGGCAGCGCCAGCAGGATCGCCGGCGGCGCCTTGACCTTCCACGAGCGACTGCCGCCACCGAGGATGATCTCGGGCCGGTCCATCACCCGCCGGTCGACCCAGATCGGCAGGCCGGCAGGCAGTCCGAAGACCGTCACCCCACCGATCTCCATGCCGGTCACGGCCCGGGCCTCGTCGAACGAGGCGAACGACGTGCGCTTCACCCCGATCCGGGCCCGCACCGCGTCGAGCCGGGTCGTGGCCAGGACGACGCACGCCGCGTAGCGCGGCGGATCGGACTTGCCGACGACCATGATCGTGTTGGCCGAGTCGCCCGGCGAATAGCCGTAGGCCGCACAGAACGCCGCCGTATCGGCCAGGGCCGGATCGCAGGCGAGCAGCTCATACGGCCGATCGAGGCCGCGGAGCAGGGCGTCGAGGGCGGCGCCGGTCGCATCGAGCTCGAGCAACGCTCAGGCCTCGTACGCGAGCCGGCCACCGGCCACGGTCAGCAGCACCCGCCCGGGCAGCTCCCGGCCGAGGAGCGGGCTGTTCTTGCCTTTCGAGCGGAGCGACCCGGCGTCGACCCGCCAGGTGTCGGAGCGATCGATCACGACCAGGTTCGCCGGCGCGCCTTCGACCAGGCCGCGCGTGCCCGCCCAGCCGCCGGCGGCCAGGATCCCGGCCGGACCCGCCGTCAGGGCGCCGATCGCCCGTCGGAGAGGCAGCTTGCCGGCGTCGACTGCCGCCAGGAGGATCCCGATCGCGGTCTCGATGCCGCTGATGCCGTTGGCGGCCAGGCCGAACTCGACGGCCTTGTCGACCCGGGTGTGGGGCGCGTGGTCGGTCGCGACCGCATCGGCCGTGCCGTCCAGGAGCCCGGCGAGGCAGGCCTGGGCGTCGGCCCGGTCCCGGAGGGGCGGGTTGACCCGCAACGTCGAGTCGAACGGGTCCGCGTCCTGGACGGTGCCGAGCCAGGGGTCGATCTCCGCCTGCCAGGCCCAGTCCCGTGCCCCGGCGATCCAGGTGTCGGTCAACGCGAGGTGATGGGGCGTCACGTCGCAGGTCACGGGCAGGCCAGCCGCTTTCGCCGCCCGGACCAGCTCGAGGGCGGCGCCGGTCGAGAGGTGGGTGAAGTGAAGGCGTGCCCGGGGCTCGTCACGCAGGACGTCGGCCAGGATCGCCAGGCCGCGCCCGACCGGGCCCGCTTCGGCCGCCGCCGGCCAGCCGCGCAGGCCGAGGACCGTCGCCACCAGCCCTTCGTTGGCCTCGGCGCCGTCGGTCAGGGCCGGGTCCTCGGCGTGGTCGACGACCAGCCGGCCGAGCATCCCGGCGTAGAGCAGGCCGTTGCGCAGGATCGAGGGCGAGCGGATCGGCGCACCGTCGTCGCTGAAGCCGATCGCGCCGGCATCGCTCAGCTCACCGAGCGCCGCCAGCGAATCGCCCCGGCGGCCGGCCGTCAGGGCGCCATAGGCGAGCAGCTCGACCGGCGAGCCGGATGCCGCGGCGGCCGACTGGACCCGGCCGAGGACGCTCGCATCGTCGATCGGTGGATCGGTATTGGCCATCGCGCAGACCGTCGTGAAGCCCCCATGGGCGGCGGCGGCAAGTCCGCTGGCGACGGTCTCGGCGTCCTCGAAGCCGGGCTCGCGGAAGTGAGCGTGGAGGTCGATGAAGCCGGGGACGACGATCACCCCATCCGGCTCGATCCCGGCCCCGTCTGCTTCATCCAGCCAGGTGACCGCCTCGAGACGCCCGTCGCGGACGACGATCTCGCCCGGTCCTTCACGGTCGGCGCAGGGGTCGACGAGCCAGGCCCGGCTGATCTCGAGCTCGCGGACCAGGAGGCCGAGCTCCGAGGCCACTTCAGTCATCGTTCGCCGCGGCGCCGGCCAGCAGGTACAGCAGGGCCATCCGGACCGCCACGCCGTTGGTGACCTGGTCGGTGATCACCGAGCGGGGATGGTCGGCCACCTCCGGCGCGATCTCGACCCCTTCGTTCATCGGCCCGGGGTGCATCACCAGCGCGTCCGGGCGAGCGAGCCCGAGGCGCTCGAGGTTCAGCCCGTAGCGGGCGGCGTACTCGCGGACCGAGGGCAGCAGGCCGGCGGCCATCCGCTCGCGCTGCAGGCGGAGGGCCATGATCACGTCCGCATCGCGCAGGGCACGGCCGATGTCGCTCGTGACCTGGAACCGGCCGTGACCGGGGACGTCGGCCGAGCTGGCCGCCCAGCGCTCGAAGCCACGCAGGAGGGTCGCCGGCCCGCACAGCCACAGGTCGGCCCCAGCGGCAGTCAGGCTCCAGATGTTCGAACGGGCGACCCGCGAATGGAGGACGTCGCCCAGGATCACGACCTTGCGCCCGTGCAGGCTGCCACCGGGCAGCCGCTCGCGGATAGTGAACAGGTCGAGCAGGGCCTGGCTGGGATGGGCGTGCCAGCCGTCACCGCCGTTGAGGACCGAGCCCGAGAAGTGCTCGGCGGCCAGGTTGGCCGCGCCCGACGTGGCGTGCCGGATCACGATCATCCGGGCGCCGAGGGCTTCAACCGTGCGAATCGTGTCAACCAGCGATTCGCCCTTCGAGACGCTGCTCGAGGCGGCGGCGATGTTGACCACGTCTGCGCTCAGGTTCTTGGCCGCGACCTCGAAGCTGACCCGGGTCCGGGTCGAGGCCTCGTAGAACAGGATCGTCACGCCCGTGCCGCGCAGGGCCGGCACTCGGGCGATCGGCCGGGCCAGGACTTCCTTCATCGCCTCGGCGGTGCGCATCACGAGCTCGATCTCGGGCCAGCTGACCACGTCCAGGTCGAGCAGGTGGCGATGGGGCCAGGGACTGGGCTGGCTGGCCGGTGCCGCGTCGACCGAGGGCACGGGCAACGCCATCGGCACGACCGCCGCGGGTCCGCCGGTCCCCTGCTCGGGCGGTGCGGCGGTCATCGGCGGGTCATCCGCCTGAGCCGGCGACCACCGGCGTCCGCTCGAGGCGCTCGATCACGACCCCGTCCTCGGCGTCGGTCTCCTCGAGGTGGACCCGGACGAGCTCCTCGCGCGAGGTCGGCACGTTCTTGCCGACGTGATCGGCCCGGATCGGCAGCTCGCGGTGGCCGCGGTCGACGAGGACCGCCAGGCGGATCGCCTGCGGCCGGCCGAAGTCGACCAGGGCGTCCATCGCAGCCCGGATCGTCCGGCCGGTGTACAGCACGTCGTCGACGAGGACGATCGTCGCGCCATTGAGGTCGAAGGGCAGGTCCGTGCCCTTGACCACCGGCTGCTGGGCGATCAGCGACAGGTCGTCGCGATAAAACGTGATGTCGAGGGCGCCGACCGGCAGCCGGACACCCTCGTTCTCGAGGATCGAGGCGGCGATCCGGTGGGCGAGCGGGACGCCCCGGCGCTGGATCCCGATCAGGGCCAGCCCGGCCGTCCCGGCCTGCTTCTCCACGATCTCGTGGCTGATCCGGATCGTCGCCCGGCGGACCTCGTCCGCGGTCATGATCTGGCGACCCGACATGCTCTCCTTCCCGGCCTCACAGAGCCGGTCGTTAAAGGTCCGGCTCAGTCTAGCGCAGGGTCAGTAGATCGAGACGGTCACCAGGGTCGTGCCCGAGTACGACGGGCAGCCGCAGATGGCGAAGAAGTCGGGCTCGTACATGTCGATGATCCGGGTCGGCTTGAACGAGGCCGACGGGCCGTAGTCGTTGACCACCCGGTTCAGGCAGCCGGCGGCGCCGCAGACCCGGATGATCGTGCCGGCGGGCAGGCGCATCGCGGTCGTGCCGTTCGTATAGAAGCTGGCGTAGCCCTTCAGGACCTGCTTGGGCGGCTTGATCGTGGTGGTGAAGCCGGGCACCGGCTGGGTCCGGACCACGGTCTTGACCAAGGGGGCCTGGAGGCCGGCGCCGAGGGGCTCGGCGAAGCGGGCCGACGTGTCGAGGGCATTCGCCGAGCGCAGGGCTGGGTCAGCCGGCGCGACCACAGAAGTGGTTTCGCCTGACGCGTCGCTGAGCAATGGCTGGAATGCCGCAGCTTCGATCGCATGGACTGGGCTGGGGGTTCGCGAGCCCACGATACCGGGTGCGGCGACCAGTGCGAGCGCGGCGCTGAGCGCGGCGCACGCGACCAACTTGAGTCGCACTGCCGGCAGGATAACCCGATCGGCTGGGTCGGACAACCCATTCGGCCCATGCCCAAACCGGCCGATCTGTCAAGGGACGACGATCAAGGCCCCGTTGTCGAGCGGCTGGACGGAGGTCTTGCCGGCGTTCGCGCCGGTCCAGGCGAGGACCGACAGACGGCTGCCGGTGCCGTCCTGGCCGGGTGGCGTGGCCCACACCAGCTGGCCGTCCCGGAGGGCGAAGCCACGCAGCGCCGGGGTGTCGAGGAGCAGCGCCGGCGGGGCGGAGCTGGTCTGGCCGGAGGCCTGGTCGATGGTCAGCAGGCTGAGGCTGCCGAGGCCGGGATTGTCCGTATCGGCGATCCACACGCCGAGGTGCTCGCCGGTCCGATCCCAGCGCAGGTCCCAGTCGGTGCCGGCGTCGAGCGGCAGCGGATGGGCCGCCGCCGCACCGGTTGCGCTGTCGGGGGCGGTGCTCACCAACGGCCAGCTGGCGACCTCGAGGTCGCCCTTGAGCGGCAGCCACATCCCGCTGGCCGGGTCGAGGCGGAGCGTGCCCGACCAGTAGGCGACCCACGTGCCGGACGGGTCGACGACCGGCCGCCAGCCGTCGAGGCCCGCGATCCGGGTCGCGATCCCGCTGGCAGGGTCGACGAGGAAGGCGGCTGGCCTCGCGAGCTGGACCGGGGCGGACGGGCTGGCCGCTGCGGCCAGGCCGGATGCGTTCGACAACGCGGCGTCCGGGGCTGAGCTCGTGGGCGACGGATCCGGCACCACCGTGGCGGATGGCGACGGCGTCACGGTCGTGCCGCCCGACGGATTGGCGCTGGGGACGTCGGAACCGCTCGGCAGGGGGTTGCCCTCGGCGTCGACCCGGATCGCCCGGCTGACCAGGATCTGGCCGGCGACCCAGCCCGAGAACACGGAGCCATGGTCGGTGGTGATCGGCTGGGCGAGCGGCCAGCCCGACTGCCAGACGTACACGTCGGGCCCGGTGGTCGTGCCGGCCGGGCGAGCCGAGAAGGCGAACCACTGGCCATCCGGGCTGTAGGCCGCCTGGTCCCCAACGAGGGTCACGTTGCTCAGGATCGCCAGCGTTGCCGCCGCGGTCGGCGCCGGCGTCCCGGAGGCAGGCGGGCTGAGGACCGGTGAGGGCGATGCGCTGACGGCGCTCGGGCTGGGTGTCACGGTCGGCGCGGTTGGCGGCGGCGGCGCCGTGCTGCCCGTCGGCCGGGGAGTGATCGCGGGCGCCGAGGGCGGCAAGCTGGGCACCGAGCTGCGGACCGGCGCGCTGCTTGGCGCAACCGACGGCGGAGTCGAAGCCGCCGGGCTGCCGGCCGGCGCGGCCGGAACGGCCATCACGAACAGGGTCGTGCCCGACTTGTTGGGGGTCGGCCCGATCGCGACGGCCTGGCCGGCGTTGGACGGCGACAGGACCAGCGAGCTGGGAACCGTCGGCAGGCTAGCCAGGCTGCGGGCCACGCCGGCGAGCGGCGGGCAATCCGGCTCGGCGCCGGTGGGGCAGACCTTGTTGACGTCGGCGGTGACCAGGGACAGGCCACCCGATGCCTTGGTCACGACCCAGGTCACTTCCGAGGTGGCGACGGTGATCGGGGTGGCGGCCGCGGCGAACGACGCCTGCGGCTGGGGCTGGCCCGAGGCGACGGCCACGCTGCCCGGCGTGACGGTGCTGCCGGCGAGCAACCCGGGGCCGACGATCGCGATGACCAGGACGAGGGCCACACCGCCGCTCAGGACGGCAACCGGGCCCCAGCGTCGCGGAAGCCGATTCGGCCCGCTGGGGTGGCGAGCATGCTCGAGCTCCAGTGCAGCGCTGGTCCGGGCCCACAGGTCGCGTGGCGGCTCGATCGGCGGCAGGGCCCGCAGGGCCACCCGGTCGGCCTCGTAGGCGGCGGCCAGGGCGCGGCAGTCGGCGCAGCCTTCGAGGTGGTCCGCGAGGGCGGCCTCGTCGATCGGTGGCAGGGGCTGATCCAGGCGGACGGCGGCCAGCCGCCCGGCCCGCTCGTGGGTCATCGGATCGCTCATCGAGGTGTCCGGCGATCGGCCGGGGAGCCAAGCTCAGCGGCGGCTTCGGCGTCGCGCTCGGCGGTCAGCTCGCGGCGCAGGCTGTCCCGGGCCCGGGTCAGGAGCGCCCGGGCGGCCACGTGGCTGACGCCCAGGGCACTGGCCAGCTCGAGGCCGGTCAGGTCGTGCAGCTCGGCCAGCAGCAACGCCGCTCGCTGGCGCTCGGGGATCCGGGCCAGGGCGCGTTGCAGGTCGCTCGACAGGCGTCCCTCGAGGGCCAGGTGCTCGGCCGACGGCGCGGTGCCATGCGACTCGCCGGTCCACGGCAGGAAGCGCACGATCTTGCGCCGGCGGATCTCATCGAGCGCGACGCGATGGGCGATCTGGTACAGCCAGGCCCGGGCGTGGGCCGGGTCTTCGAGCGTGTCGTGGGCGCGATAGGCCTTGATGAAGGCGTCCTGGGTCAGGTCGGCGGCCAGCTCCGGGTCGCGCAGCATCCGGACGAGATAGGCGTAGATCTCGCCGTGGTGCTTCTGGAAGAGCTCCTCGACGAAGACGTCGGCCGCGGTTCGGGCGGGCGAGCCGGTCAAGGCGCGGTCCATCGGGATGCTGAGCTGGGCAAGCTGGCCGATTTGGTCCACGGGCGAAAGACGGGCTCGACGGGGGCCATGTGACGGGCGACCTGGCGGACCATCTGGCGGGCCACCCGATTCGGGCCGTCCATCACGCCCCGGAGCGGCGGGCCGCTCGGAGCAGCTCTTCGACCGCATCCTCGGGCGACACGGGGTTGACCGGCAAGCCGGTGCCCAGCTCAAGCCCCGCAATCTCGCGCAACCGGGGGTGGATCTCCCAGTGCCAGTGGTACGTCGCGTCGATCCGTTCCTGGAGCGGGGCGGTGTGCAGGACCAGGTTGTGGGGCGGCCCGTCGAGGGCGGCCAGCAGGCCGAGGACACGGCGCAAGGCCTCGGCCGTGGCGGCCACGTCGGCGTCGCTTGCCCGGCCGAAGTCCGGGGCATGGGTCCGGGGCACGATCCAGGCCTCGAAAGGCGAGCGCGACGCATAGGGGGCGAAGGCGACGCTCGAGGCGTCCGCCCACAGCAGCCGCTCGGGCCGGGCCGTCTCTTCGCGAACGAGGCGGCAGAACGGGCACTCGCCCTCGCGAATCACGAAGCGGGCCGCCCCGCCGATCTCCTCGGCCACCCGGTGCGGGACCTGGGGCAGGTCGTACAGGTCCAGGCACAGGTGATCGGTCCGGGCGCCGGCCTGGGCGCCCCAGTTCTGGACCACCTGGACGTAGGCGGTCTGGGCCGCCCGGCTCGCCTCGGCGATCGCATCGCGGCAGACCCGGAGCATCGCCCCGATCAGCTCGTCGCCGACCGCCTGCAGCGGGCGATGCTCGCCGGGCGGGGCAACGACGGTCCGCCAGCTGCCCGATGCGCGGGCCTGCTCGATCGCCACCTGGGCCAGGTTCCGGTCGAGCTGGCGCGCCTCAGCCTCCGTGCCCACGACATGGAAGGCGAAGTCCTTGAGGATCCGCAGGCGGACGCCGTCGCCCTCCGGCTCGCGGCAGTTCTGGCAGCCGTCCTCCTGATCGACCGGAGCGGCGGCCCGGGCAAACCGATCGCGATGGAAGGCCCGATCGACGACTGTCGCCACCCACCAGCCGGTGATCGCGTCGCGACGCAGCTCGAACAGGCCGGCGGCCATCCCTGGTCAGGCCGGCAGGTTGCCGACCAGCTCCGCGTCGAGGCGCCGGGCGAGGGCCCGGGCAAAGATCGAGGCCGCCCGGGCGACTGCCTCGGTCGACGGCGCCTCGTTCGGGCGGCCCATCTCGGTCGCGATCGAGGTCGAGATCACGCCGGGCATCCCGCAGGCGTCGAGCAGCTCGAAGTCGGCCATCGCCGGGTCGATGTTCAGGGCGATCCCGTGGAAGCACACGCCGCGCTCGACGCGCAGGCCGAGGGCCCCGATCTTGCGCGGCGCCGGGCCGTCGGGCTCGACCCAGCAGCCCGGGTGGCCGGCCCGCGGCCCGGCATCGACGCCCAACTCCCGGCAGGTGTCGGCCAGGGCGCCCTCCAGGGCCCGGACCAGCGGCCGGACGAGCAGGCCGCGGCGGCCCAGGGCGAGGATCGGGTAGGCGACCAGCTGACCGGGCCCGTGGTAGGTCACCTCGCCGCCGCGCTCGACCCGGATCAGCTCGATCCCGCGCCGGGCGAGCTCGGCCGCCGGTGCCCGGACGTGGGCCTCGTCGGCGTGCCGCCCGAGGGTCAGCACGGCGGGATGCTCAAGGAGCAGGAGCTCGTCTCCGATCGTGCCGGCGATCCGGGCCTCGACAATCTCGCGCTGGAGGGCCCACGCGGCGCGGTAGTCGATTCGGCCGAGCCAGCGCGCCGCGATCGGGCCCGGGGCGTCCGTGGGCATGCCGGCCACGGGCTCCGGGGCGAGCTCGGATCGCACGGCCGTGTCCATGTCGCCACGATAACAGGCACGGCTCACCGCCCCGGGGAGGCCGTCCCAACAGCCAATTTCATGGTCGAATCGCGTTGACGCCGCCCTATACTGCCGTCCAACCCCGACGTGGAGGGTGGGTGGAGGCCAGGCCCGACTGATGCGGATCTTCTACGCGACCGACGTCCATGGCTCGGATATCTGCTGGCGCAAGTTCCTCAACGCAGGGGCTTTCCACAAGGCGGATGTCCTGATCATGGGCGGCGACATGACCGGCAAGGCCATGGTCCCGATCGTGGCCAACGGGAGTAGCTGGGAGCTGACCCTCCAGGACCAGAAGCTGACCCTGACGACCGAGGCCGAGGTCGTGGCGATGGAGAAGCGGATCTCCGACCGGGGCTACTACCCGATCCGGCTGACTCGCGAGGAGGTCAACGCCTGGGCCGCCGATCCGAGCCTGGTCGATGTCCGGTTCAAGGCCGAGATCGTCCGTGGCGTCGAGCGCTGGATGGCGATCGCCGACGAGAAGCTGCGCGGCTCGCAGATCCGGTGCATCGTCTCGCCGGCCAATGACGACATGTTCGAGATCGACGAGATCATCGAGCGGGCCACGATCCCGGTCCTGGGCGAAGCCGTGGCGATCGACCTCGAAGGCCTGACCATGATCTCCACGGGCTGGACCAACCCGACGCCCTGGAACACGTTCCGGGAGCTGCCCGAAGACCAGCTCCGGGTCAAGATCGA
>Ga0265332_10002133_pt1 | contig 10212 bp, 5 predicted proteins | sample 41926metaG_FD_202084 | JGI IMG/M metagenome (GOLD analysis project Ga0265332, IMG submission 202084) | Rhizosphere microbial communities from Carex aquatilis grown in University of Washington, Seatle, WA, United States - 4-19-26 metaG | ecosystem: Host-associated > Plants > Roots > Rhizosphere >...
CCGTTGACGGCCGTGCGCAACCGCGCGACACTCCCACTTGTGACGCATTCCCCTAGGCCCGCGGCTCGGCCTGCTGACGATTCCTCGGATGCTCGGCTCCTCGCCCAAGTGCGCGTTGGAGACCGGCAGGCATTCGCTGCGCTGTTCGCGAACTGGGCGGCAGTGCTTTGCTCATTCGCCCACTCGTACGTGGACGCGGCGACCGCCGAAGACATCGTGCAGGACCTGTTTTCGTGGATCTGGGAGCACCGTCACACGCTCGAGCAACCGCGCAGCCTGCGCGCGTACCTCTACGCCGCGGTTCGGAACCGCGCGCTGAATGCGGTGCGCGACCGACGCATCGCCGATGCATTCCACGAGCGTCTCACGCACCAGACGAGAATCAAGAACGGCGAACGCACGGTTGACGGCGTGGAATCCAACGTACGCGCGGGCGACCTCGCGGCGGCTGTCGCCCGCCTGGTGCACGCGATGCCACCACGCTCGCGCGAGGTGTTCACGCTGCTGCGCGATCACCACATGACCACGACGGATGTCGCCGAGCTCCTCCAGCTCTCGCCCAAGACCGTCGAGAACCACCTGACGCGCGCGCTGAGCTTCCTCCGCGCGAACCTCGGGCCCTGGATCGAACCGTAGGGCGCTTACGTTGGGGGTCCGGACGGGATACGGTGTCGTGAGGGCATGGCAAATGCTGACATAGGCACCGCCCGCCTCATCAACGCTGCTTCCGATTCGGAGTCAGCGTGACCCGCGGCTCCGGGGACGGGCCGAGCGACGCGGCCCTCGTTCGGTATATAAGGAACGAGAGTCCATCCGCGGAACTTCGAGCGATCGAGGCGTGGATATCGGCCGCCCCATCGCATCGCAGTCGCGTCGAGGAGCTGAGCACGCTCTGGCTTGCCAGAACGGACGCGGTGCGATGGCAGCTCGATCGCATGTGGACGGATGTTCAGGCGACGATGGAGGATCCGGCGCCACTGCCGCGCCTCGTGCAGCCGTCTGGTCCTTCAGCGCCCGCACGCTCGAAGTTCTCTGGCTCTGTCGGTGGTCGCCGGTGGTCGGCGGGCATTGGTTCGGTTGCGATGGTTGTTCTCGTCGTGGTCACCGTCGGCACATTCACCGTACGGGCGCGCCGTGCGACGACGATGGCACCCACCTCGCCATCGAGGAGCTACGCGACCGCGCGTGGAGAACGGGCTACGCTCGAACTCGCCGACGGCAGCCGCGTGACGCTCGCTCCGGAGAGCGAACTCCGCGTTTCCGGCAACGCCGGAGCCGGCGCGCGCGACTTCGTCCTCGAGGGCGAGGCGATCTTCGATGTGGTGCATGACTCGCTGCATCCGTTCCGCGTGCGCACCGGTGCAGCGATCGTCGAGGACATCGGCACGCGTTTCGATGTTCGTTCGTATGCTGGCGATGCGGCCGTGGTCGTAGCAGTCGCTGAGGGTTCGGTGACACTGTCGCGCGCGCCGGCCCGGGCGGGAGGCCGCGATGCGGCGCCGGCTGATCGCGCGGTGCTGCAGCACGGTGAGGAAGGACGACTCGCCGGCACCGGACGAGCGACGACTCGCCGACTCCCGTCGCTCGCCGCGTCGTTCGGCTGGGCCGAAGGCCGGATCACCTTCGCGGACGCGCCGTTGCCTGACGTTCTTCGCACCATCGCGCGATGGCAGGACCTCGACATACGAGTTCTCGACGCGCGTCTCGCGTCTCGTCACATCACGGCCGAGTTTTCCGCGCAATCGTCGGCCGACGATGTCGTCTCCTCGCTCGCCACCGCCATCGGCGCGCGGGTCGAGCGCCATGGACGCACGATCACGTTGGGCGTCGCGCGATGATGCGCGCCGTGTTCATCCTCTTCCTGCTGGCACTGCAGCCCCCGGCCGGTCGAGCTCAAGGGACCCCTGCCCGGCAATCACCGCGGTTTCTCGTGGCGCTCGACAGTGCGCGCAACCCGATGGTCGTCGATCCCGCCAACGTACCCGCACTCCAGCGCACCATCGCCCTCACCCTCGATCGCGTGCCACGCGCCGAGGCGCTGCAGACGATCGCCCGGGCATCGGGGCTGCAGTTCGTCTTCGCATCGGACGTAGTGCGCGCCGGCGGCGCGGTGCGGCTTGTTGCGACACGCATCAGCGTGGCCGATGCGCTGATCGCAGTGCTGGCGAACAGCGATGTCGATGTCGTCGTCCGGCGAGCGGGAACGATTGTGATCGCACCGCGGCAGAGCGGTGCACCATTCACTCGGCGTGGCACCATCAGCGGGCACGTGACCGACGCGACCACGGGCTTGGGAGTTGCGGGCGTCACGATCACCGTCGAAGGACTCTCGCTCTCCGCGCTCTCCGACAGCGCGGGGGCGTTTCGCCTAACCGACGTACCGCCCGGACCGCAGGTGCTGCAGGCGCGACGCATCGGTTTCGCACTCGCACGCGCGCCGCTGACGGTGCCCGCCGCGGGTGCGATCGAGCGCGACATCGCGATGGCCGTCGTAGCGCTTCGCATGACGGAAGTGCAAGTGACCGCGGATCCGACGGGACGTGCGAAGGGCGAGTTGGGAACGGCGACCGTTATCAACCGCGAGGCCATCCAGAACCAGAGCGCGGCCAGCCTGGCCGGTGTGCTGGAGTTACTCCCAGGCATCCCGCTGCAACCGCCCGGTCTCGACGGCGTGCAGCAGATCGCGCTGCGTGCCGTGCCGACCACTTCGGGTATCGCCGATCGCCTGTCGGCGTTCGGCACGCTCGTCATTCTCGACGGCGTGCCGCTCTCGAACAACGCGAACATGCAGAGCACCGGTCCCCGCGGTGAACTGCAGCCGGTCACGGCGGCGGGAGGCAGCATCGACCTGCGCCGCATCCCCGCCACGGCGCTCGAACGGGTGGAGGTGATCCGCGGTGTGCCCTCGGCGCGCTTCGGTGATCTCACGCAGGGCGCCATTGTGATCGACACACGCGCTGGTGTGGTCGCCCCCGACGTCGTCGGGCGTTACGACCCGAAAACGTCCGAGGGGAGCTTCGCCGCCGGACGGGCGATCACTATTAATCAGCAGGCGTCGCTGACGACGGATCTCGCGCGCACGCGCATCGCGCCTGGCCTGCGCGACGATGCGGTCTGGCGCGGGACCGTGGACTTTTCCCACCGCCTCTCCATCGGGCGCGCCACGTCGGGCGATCCAACAGAACCACGGATCGTGCTCGATTCGCGCGCCAGTATCTATCAGGTGTACGAGAACGAACCCGAGCAACCGGACGTGCATCCGGGCATCGAGGCGAGCGACCGAAGTGGTGGCGTACGGCTGGCCGAACGCGCTCGGTTCGGCGCGCCCGGCGAGCGGCACTTTGAGGTCACCGCGTCGCTCGCGCGCGAATGGCAGAACACCACGAAGCAGTTCCCGCTGGTGCGTGGCGCCGAACCGTTCACCGATCTGCTCACGCCGGGCCGCAACACGGGGCACTACGTGATCGGCATCTATCCGGCGATGGTACGCCTCGACGGCGCGCCGTGGCACATCTACACGCGATTCGAAGGCGTGCTCCCGTCAGCGAGTCTGGACGGCAACAACACGCTGCGCATCGGCGCCGAATTCCGCCGCGAGTGGAATGCCGGCGCCGGATATCAGTTCGACATCGAGTTTCCGCCGCAGGTCACGTTCAACGGTGTGAACGGCTATGACCGGCCGAGACGCTACGATGCGATTCCGCCGATGGCGACGAGCGCGCTGTATCTCGATGATCGTTTCACGCGGGCGATTGCGCACGGCATGGCGATCGACGTGCAGGCCGGCCTTCGAGCAGACGCGCTGCACGAAGGCACCACGTGGATGTCGGGGCTGCGCGCCGTGGTACTCCAGCCGCGGCTCAATGTGCAATTCTCCCCGCTGCCCTCGGTGCGACTGCGCGCGGGATGGGGACGCACCGCCAAGCTCCCATCGCTCGGCGACCTCTACCCGGCACCCCAGTACTTCGACGTGGTGAACGTCAACTGGTACCCGCCCAACGCGGCGGAACATCTCGCGGTACTCACGACGTCGATCAAGGATCCCACGAACCCGGGGTTGGGATTCGCCGTTGGGCACAAGGCCGAAGTCGGTTTCGAGATAGACCTTGGAAGCCGCGGTGCGGCGCTCAGCGTCGTCGGCTTCTGGGATGGCACGACGGGAGGCGTCGGCTACGAATCCGTGCCGAGCTTCCTGCTGCGCGAGCATTTTGCGCTACGCGACTCGACGATCGGCACAGGCCATCCGCCGCAGTACCTGACGCCGGCGCAGGCGATCGATACGGTCCCCGTGTTCGTCGACCGGCCGATGAACATGCAACGCGTCGCGAACAGCGGCATCGAATGGACGCTGTCGCTTCCGGAGGTCGAGGCGATCGCGACGAAGTTCGAACTGCAGGGCGCCTGGGTCGTGTCGCGCTTGTCGAACGACGCTCTCGATTTCGGGCAGGCGGTGAACAATTTTCAGCTCGACTCGTTGCAAAAGCGCATTCCGTACTGGAAGGGCCTCGTCGAGCGCGGCGAGCGGGCGCTGGTGACCGCGCGCGCGATCCATCACCAGCGGGAGCTCGGTCTGGTCGTCACTGCCACCGCGCAGTACTTCATCCGCGAAAACACCGTGCAGGAGGGCGCGACCGACACGCTCGCCTTCGCCGGATACGTGACGCGCGATGGAACTCTCGTTCCTGTTCCGGCAGCCGATCGCGGTGAAGCGCAATTCAAGGATCTGAGGGGTCAACGTGTCGGGCTGCTCACCGTGCCCGCGTCGCCCCTGCCCGACTGGCTGCTCAGCCTGCAGGTGGCGAAGACCGTCTTCGGTGACGGGCGGTTCGCGTTTTACGCGTTCAATGTGCTCGATCGGCTCGGCATGCCCGCCACCGACTCGCGAAATGCGCGACTGTTCCCGCGCCTGCGGTTTGGCGTGGAGCTCTCGGTCCCGACATCGGCGCTCGGGAGCGGCCGATGAAGCTCCGTGTGAGAACGTTGTGCGTCTTGGCGGCGTGCATGCTGCCCCGCGCCATCGCGGCGCAGGAGCCTCGCGCGTCAGACGTGAGCGACTCTCCGCGCCTCTGGCGATGGAGTCCGCTGCGGTCGATTGCCGACCTCGGGATGCCCATCGCGCGGCTGCCCGAACTGCCGCGCCTGCTCGAGTGGCCGGGGCCGCGGTCGGGCATGCCGACCACCGGCGAAAACCCGGCCGCGCTTCCTGACGCGATCGCCAGCGCTTGGACGCAGTTGAGTTTCTCGTCGAGCGGCGTCGCCGGGACGTATCGGCGGCCGCTCGACGCCGCAAGCGTGAACGCTACGGGAACGAGCTTGGCCGGCTGGCGGCGCATCGGTACGCGCACGGCGGCGATCGGCCGCGTCGCGGTGGAGCGCGAGGGCTTGAGTAGCGGCAGCTACTCCGCGTTCGTCGCGCCATATGGGTCGAGTCCGTTCGCGCCGGCCGACACCAACAGGCCACCGCTGGAACGCACGATCGTCACGCTGGAAGGCGCCGAGGGCACGACGTTCGGCGACTGGCGCCTCGGGATGGCGGTGGGTCTTCGCGCGCAGGAGAACAGTTCATCGCACTCCGCCGCGGCGCTCACGGGACGTGCGTCGTCCGCTGGACTCACGGTCGGCGCCGAGCGTGCGCTCGGCTCCCGTGCGCGCGTTGGGCTGTACGGCCGTGGCCTGCAGAGCTCCGAGTCGGTCAACCTCGTCGCCGATCCGCAGACGGTGCGCGTCTATGTGCTCAACGGATTCGTGACCGCGCAGCCGGCCGATTTCTCCGTTGCACTGCCGCCCTTTCTGCGTCGTGAGGACCGTGCATCGGCAGTCTGGGGGGCGAACGTCGAGGACAACACATTCGGCGTGCTGTGGCAGGCGCATGTGGAGCGGCAGTCGCTGGCCGCGCGTCAGTTCTCCTCCGTGCTCTCCGCGAGTCCGCCGACCGATCGCTGGCATACGAGCGGGTATGCCATCGGTGGATCTGCGCGCCGCACGGTGTATGGACTGCTGGCAACCGTGAGCGCCGATTGGCAGTCGCAGCGAGGCAATGCCGATCGCGCCGACACCACAGCCAGAGGCTACCGGGCTGATGCCAGTCGATTGTCGCTCACAACGGAACTTCGCACGGTATCGGGCGCGTCGCCTTGGTCCTTCGCCGCACTGCTGTCATTTGGCCGAGACGCCTGGGCCGCGACCGATGCGGCAGCGCGCATCAGCGCAGACATCGTCGCTTGGATGCCGGGCGCATCGGCGGAGTTCGCGCGGCGGCTGAGCGAGCGCTGGTCGATCGCCGCGGCGTACGGGCGCACGCAGTACACGCCATTCGCTGACGTACCATCGCCGGCGCGGCGCGGCACGGCATACGCACTGCTGATCGCACCCGCGATCGAGGTCGCAGCCGCCACGGCGCATGCGGATCTCGGAAGCATCTCGGCCGTTCGGCGCACGCCGGCGGGCACGATGACGTTTCGTCTCTGGACGTCCAGTACGCGACCGGCGCACGCCGCCGATACGACGGTGCCGCTGCCACCGGGCAGTCGAACGACATGGGGGCTCTCGATGAGCCTCGGGCCTGCGCAATGACTTCGTCGGCGGTCGCGATCCTTTCGCGGAGTACGACATGATGCATGGCTTGCATCGAATGCACACGCTTGGGCGCACCACGCTTGCACTCGTGCTTTGCGCAGCAACGGCGGTCACCGGTTGCGAGGGCCGTCGGACCATAACCAGCACCGTCGCCCCCCTCGGGCTCACGGTGCGCGTGCACGTGGCGCCGGACCTTGCGGCCGTTGCACAGGCGCTGGGTTGGTCCGGCGCCGCCGTGCCCGGCGCCGTGGTCGTGGCGGAATACACAGCCGGCGATGCGGGGCCTACCCCCTCGGACTCGGCCATCACCGGCGCAACAGGCGCGTTGCGTTTCGCGGATCTGGCCGAGGGGACGTACACCGTGCGCGTGTCGCGGACTCTGACAGCGGCCGAACTGACACTGGCCGGATCCCTGCTCGGCAGCACGGATGCGCTCGCAGGCATCGCGACGATCCCGCTCAACGTATCCAGTTCGGACACCGTCGATGTACAGCTTCGCGGCGTTGGTGGTAGCTCGCTGGTGTTCAGCGAGATCTTCGGCACAGAACCAATATTGGCGTATAGTACCTACGATCTTGGCAACTATGTCAAGATCTACAACAATTCCGACACCACGATCGCGTTGGCCGGCAAGCTCTTCGTTGATTCATACGCGGGTTACGTGATCGGCGCGAACACGCCGTACCAATGCAGTACGTTCGCTGCGATATCAAACGACCCCGCCGGCCTTTGGGCCATGTTCATTTTCCGCTTTCCCCCGACCGCGCGCGCGCTCAAGCCGGGTGAATCCGCGCTCATCGCCACGGACGCAATCGATCACCGCCAGGTGAGCAACACTGCGGGTTTCTTCGACCTGTCTCGCGCCGATTTCGAGTTCAAGGGCACCGCAGACGCACAGAACCCGCTGGCACAAGGCATGCTCGATATCGGTCCGCGTGCGGCCGACGCGGGGGACGGACACGGATGGCGAACGCACGGGCGCATGGTGATTGGACTCGCGCAGTCGCTCGATATCGACACGTTGCCGCACAAGTTCGAACCGGCGCTCGCCGCCGGCCAGATCGTTGTCCGGATACCCACCGCAGCCATGCTCGACGTCGCGTCATGGAACGCACTCGACGCCGCGCAACACTCGCAATACACCCCGTGCCCGAGTACGGTGCCGTCCAATCTCGACGCGGCCGAGGCGGCCACCGTCGTGCACTTCGCTGATACGCTCTCGATGCACCGCCGATTGATCCGCAAGTTGTCGAACGGCCGTGCCCGCTTGCAAAGATCACGCAATTCGGCGGCGGACTGGGTGGCAGCGCCGGGGACCCCCGCCGCTGTACCCTGAGGAGATCACGAGAACATGATCGATCGAGGTCGCATGCAACGTGGCGCGTACCGTCTGGCACTCAGTGCGTGGATTCTCCTGCTTGGTTGTGAAGGCCGCCGGACCATCACGAGCACCGTTGCCCCGCTCGGGCTTACCGTGCGCGTACACGTAGCGGCGGACCTGTCAGCGGCCGCACAGGCACTAGGCTGGTCGGGCACGGCGGTGCCCGGCGCCGTGGTCGTGGCGGAATACACAGCCGGCGATGCGGGGCCGTCTCCGGTGGACTCCGCGATCACCAACGCATCAGGAGCCTCGCGATTCACCGACCTCTCGGAGGGGACGTACACCGTGCGTGTGACACGATCATTGGTGTCGAGCGAAGTGGCACGCGCCAATGGCCTGCTGGGTGGCGTCGACGCGCTCACGGGAGTCGCGCTGGTCGCACTCAGTGCGTCCCGTACGGACACGGTGGACGTCGAACTGCGCAGCGTGGGCGGGAGCTCACTGGTGTTCAGCGAGATCTTCGGAACGGAGCCGTTGCTTGGCAACGGCGGCGTCTACTACTACGGCGGCTACTTCAAGGTGTACAACAACGCCGATACCACGATTCAACTCGCCGACAAGATCTTCTTCGACGCCTGGACCGGCACCATCGACGGGCCGACGTACAACTGCACCACGTTCGCGGCCACGCAGGACGACCCCGCCGGTCTCTGGGCCAAGTACGTGTACCGCTTTCCGCCGAGCGCCCAGCCGCTCAAGCCCGGGCAGGCAGCTCTGGTCGCCGTCGATGCGATCGATCACCGGCAGGTGAAGAGCTCGGCCGGCTTCTTCGACCTGTCGAATGCCGATTTCGAGTTCAAGGGCGATGCCGACGCGCACAACCCGCTCGCGCAGGGGATGCTCGATGTCGGTCCACGGCATTTCGAGGCCGACGGCCACGGGTGGCGCACGGGCGGCGGACGTCAGGTGATCGGGCTGGCGCAACCACTCGACCTCAGCCCGCTGCCCCTGCACTACTACCCGTTTCTGCCGATCTCTGGCAGTGTCCCGCTCATTCGGATTCCGATTGCCGCCGTGTTCGACGTCGTACAGTGGAAGCCGTTCGACCCGAACTACGACTTTGCGTATCCCGACTGCCCATCGTCCGTTCTGCCCAGCGTCGATGCAGCGGAGGCTCGTGATCTGGTCTCGTTCACGGACACGCTCACCATGCACCGGCGCGTGAGCCGCGTTCTCCCGAACGGGCGTGTGGTGCTGCAACGCTCGCGCAACTCGGTGGCGGATTGGTTTGCGGCGCCGGGGACGCCATACAAGATGCCGTAGGACAGCGGGCCCGACACCGCGCCTTCGAACACAGCGCGATGAAAACGAGCGCCCCGCGATCACGCGGGGCGCTCCGTTTCCTGACTCAGTCGGCCACTTACGCCGGCCGCTTACGCCGGACTCGGCTCCGGCCCGCCCAGCAACGGCTTGCTCCGCCGCGGCTCCGCCACCGCAGGCGCCGCCGCGATCGACGGCGGGAACGTCGGCGGCGACTCCGGACGCGGAGGAAGCGGATCGCCCTTGATGAGCGCGTCGAAGTCCTCGCGCGAGAGCGTCTCGTGCTCGAGCAGCGCCGCGGCGATCGTGTCGAGGAGCACGCGATTGGCCGTGAGCACGTCCTTGGCCCGCGCGTACGCCTGGTTGATCACGCGCGCGACCTCGTCGTCCACTTGCTGCGCCGTGCGCTCGCTCACCTGACGACGGCTGTTGAGCTCGCGCCCGAGGAAGACCTCGGTCTCGTTGTCGCCCACGAGGATCGGGCCGATGGTGTCGCTCAGGCCCCACTGGCTCACGTAGCGCCGCGCGATCTGCGTCGCCTGCTGGATGTCGCCGGCGGCGCCCGTCGTCACGCGGTCGTGCCCGAACACCAACTCTTCGGCCACGCGGCCGCCGTACGCCATCACGAGACGCGCCTCGAGCTGCTCGCGCGTCACGCTCACGCGGTCGTCCTCGGGCAGCGTGAAGGCGAGACCGAGCGCGCGCCCGCGGGGCACGATCGTGACTTTGTGCAGCGGGTCGTTCCCCTTCACCTTCATCGCGCAGACGGCGTGGCCCCCCTCGTGATACGCCGTGAGACGGCGCTCCTCTTCCTTCATCACGAGACTCTTGCGCTCGGCGCCGAGCATCACGCGGTCCTTCGCGTCTTCGAGATCGGCGCGGTAGATCTTGTCGTGGTTGCGGCGCGCCGCGAGGAGCGCCCCTTCATTGACGAGGTTCGCGAGGTCGGCGCCCGCCATGCCCGGCGTGCCCTTCGCCAGCGTCGTGATGTCCAC
>Ga0265332_10002135_pt1 | contig 10212 bp, 6 predicted proteins | sample 41926metaG_FD_202084 | JGI IMG/M metagenome (GOLD analysis project Ga0265332, IMG submission 202084) | Rhizosphere microbial communities from Carex aquatilis grown in University of Washington, Seatle, WA, United States - 4-19-26 metaG | ecosystem: Host-associated > Plants > Roots > Rhizosphere >...
GAGCTCGCCGCCGAGCAGCTCGGCGATCGCGGGGACGTCCCGTACCTGCGGCTCGCGGCGCGCGGCCCGGGCGCCGTCCCCGCCGAGATGCGGCGCGCCGGCCGGGTGGTCGGCGAGCTCGCGCGCGGTCCCGCGCTGCCCCGCGAGCTCGCGATCCGGTGGGTGCGCCGGGTCAGCGCGTGCGGGCTGGAGCCGGCGCCCGCCGCGCGCGCGATCGCGCTGCCGGACACCGCGCGGGTCCGGCGCGACCTCGCCACGCGGATCGTGCGGATGCGCTGGCGCGGCGAATCGATCTGGGCCGCCAACGGCCACGCGTTCACCCTGCGCCGCGGCGAGCGCATCCTGCACCGGATCGTGCGCGGGCTCGAGCGCCGCAGCGCCGAGCTCGCCGCGGCGTGCGGCGGCGACCCGGGGGTGCGCGCCGCGCTCGAGCTGCTCGCCGAGGCGCGCGCGCTCACCGTGGACGAGGACGGACCATGACCGCGCTGCCCGGCAAGACCGCGCGCCGCCGCGGCCCCCACGACGAGGTCACGCAGTTCGACTGGGACCAGCTCGTCGCGCGGTGGTGGCAGCGCCGCGTCGTCGTGTTCCGCGGCATCGGCGCGCCATTCGCGCTGCCCGACGCGTTCGCCGGCGCGCTCGCCGCCGGCCGCGACCAGCTCGGCCGGACCCACGACCTCGCAGACCGCCGCGACGTCCAGCTCTCGATCGACGGCCAGGCCCAGGCGTTCGTCGCGCCGTGGCTGCCCACCGCCGCCGACCGCGACTTCGCCGGATATGCGGCGCGGCTCGCCGGCGCGCTCGGCGGCCGCCGCCACGCGCTCCTGATCAGCCGGTTCCATGTCCACGCGCCCGCGATCGCCGCGGCGGCGCGCGCGACATTCGCGCCGCTGTGGCGGCGGATCGGCCTGCCGCTGACCGGCGCGATCACCACGCTGTTCCACGGCGACTACGAGGCCACGCCGACCGGCGTCCACAAGGACCGGTTCACGACACTGCTGTTCGCGCTGTCCGGCCGCAAGCGGATGCGGTTCTGGCCGGTCCGGCCGTGGACCGCGCCGGTGTCCACCGTCACCGACTACGCCGCGTACCTGGCGACCTCGTTCGCGATCGAGGTCGGCCCCGGCGACGTGCTGTACTGGCCGTCGAGCTACTACCACGTCGGCGAGGCCGCCGGCGGCGTGTCGACCAGCGTCCACATCGGCATCCCGATCGACGACCACCGTGCCGCGTACGTCGTCGGCGATCTGGTGGCGGACGCCGGCGCGACCGCGCGATCCGGGCGGCGCAGCCCGCTGGTGCGCGGCGCGCTGACCCCGCGCCTGCCACCGCCGCTGGCCGCCGCGCTCGCCGAGCTCCAGCGCCGCACCGCGCCCGCCGCGCGCGCCGCCCGGCTCCGCGCGCTGTGGCGCGATCGCCGCGCCGCCGCCGGGTTCGAGCCCGCGCCGGCTCCCGCCCGGACCCCGCGACGGCGATCTCGATCGTGACCGAGCGGACGGCGCGACGTCAGCCCACGGGAGCGTGCCAGCGGATGCGGGCCGACGCCGGGAGCGCGATCTGTGCCTGTCGGCCGCGCCGGGCCACTGCGAGCAGCGCGGTGTCGCCGTCCACGGCGTCCAGCACGCACGCCAGCGCTCCGCCCGGTGACATCGCCAGCGCCGCCACCCGGTGCCCGGACGGCACGGCGACCTCGTCGCACGGTGCCAGGCCCTCGTACACGGCGACGCGGCCGGTGTCGCGGCCGTGCCACGCCCGCCAGGCTCCCGCCGCCGCGAACCGCTCGGTGCGCGCGGTCCCGAGCCGCACCGTCCCCAGCTGCTCGCCGCCCAGCGCGAGCCGGTGCAGGAACGTCTCGCAGCGATCCGCCACCGACCGATCGACCTCCGCCGTCACGAGCGTGAGCGAGGCTTCGTCGCGGATCACGTACTCGAGCGAGCCGCAGACCCGGGCGATCACGTCGGCGCCGCCCGCGGCGTAGCGCACCAGCGCGGTGTCCCGGCCGCTGACCACGCCGAGCAGCACGCCATCGTGGACGAACAGCTGCCTGGGCACGACCGGTCCGGTGCGCCCGGGCGCGCCCGGCGGCGGACCGCCCTCGAACACATGCACCACGGTCTCCTCGAAGCGAGCCAGGTCGACCGCGCGGAGCTCGGGGACGCCGTCGCGCTCGGCAACGACGTGGACGCGCCCGGCCTCCGGGTCCAGGGTCAATCCCGCCGGATGGATGAACATGCGGCTGGTGCGCTCGGCGCCGTCGAACGCGTGCACGACGATCCGCTTGCGGATCCGGCCGAGCTGGAGCGCGGTCTCGATCAGCACGAGCTCCGGCCCGATGAACCCGAGCGCGGTGCGGCGATACGGGTCCGCCCCCGCGGGCACGTCGTGCATCGCCCCGGTCGCGGCGTCGGTCCGCTGCATCCGGGGCGGGTCGTGACCCCGGACCTGCAAGCGGTGGCGACCGTCGGCCGACACGTGCTGCGGCGGCGCCGACACGGCCACGAACGAGCCATCGCGGCCGAGCGCGCGCCAGTCGTCCTCCGCGAGCTCGAGCTGGAGCTGCTCGGGCAGCGCCAGCTCGGCGAGCCTCGGCGCCGGCGCCAGCACGATCGCGGCGGGCGGCGGCTCCGGCACCGGCGGCACGTCGCGCAGCAGCTCGCCCAGCACCAGCCGGAGCTGGACGCCGGCCATGAACTCGGAGATCTGGCATCGCCACGCGGCGTCGCCCGTCAGCACGAGCTCGGCGCGCCACGCGCCGCGCTGTCCGCCCTCGATCTCGCGCAGGACCGAGCCCACGACGTCCACGATCCGGTCGGCGCGATCGATCGAGATCGCCAGGCCGCCCGGCAGCTCGGCGAGCGCCGCGCCGCCGCCCCGCGCGACCCGCGTGCTGATCGCCGCGCACGCCGACCGCGATCCCCAGCAGGTCAGCGTGGCGCGCACGTCGCAACCGGCGAGCCGCGGCCGCGGGTGGGAGCGGACCCAGGCGTCGAGCGCGGCGAACGGCACGCCGGTGAACACCCCGGCCTGCAGCACGCCGCTGCCCGCCTCGGGCTCCAGCTCGACCTCGAACCGCCGCGCGGGGATCCGCGCCGACAGGGCGCGCATGCTCGCCAGGTCGCCATGCAGCGCCCACGGGTTCCCGTACGGCTTGGTCCACGCGATCAGCTCGCCGTCGTGCAGCGCGAACCGCGGCGCCCCGACGGCGCCCGCGATCGCGTCGAGCTCCTCGGCGAGCGCGTCATCGCCGCGCAGGCGGATCGACATCTCGTGGGACGCCGGGTGGGCACCGGCCACCAGGGCGCGAAACGTGCGATCCAGCTCGTCGGTGTCCACCGCGCGGTAGCGTAGCCGACCTCGCCCGCCCGTGCCGGGATTCCGCGCGATCCGCTCCGGCCGGCTACGCGACGACGATCTCGGTCTTGACCGAGTTGGCGATGAAGCAGCCGTCGTGCGCGGCGTGGTGCAGCTTGGCCAGCTCCTCGGCGGTGGGCTGGCGGTCCCCGGCGTAGCTGATCTTCGGCGACAGGGTGACCTGGCTGACCCACGCGACGCCGGCCGGCGTCCGGGTCATCACACCGACCGCGTCATCGCGGTAGCTCGCGACCGCGAACCCGGCCCTGGCGGCGACGAACAGGAACGTCAGCATGTGGCAGCTCGAGATCGACGCGACGTACGCCTCCTCGGGATCGACCCCGTGCGGGCTCGACCACGGCGCAGGCACCACCGACGGGGACGCCGACGCGACGACCTCGACTCCGCCGTCGAACGTCCAGCGGTGCTCGCGGGTGAACCGCAGCTTCAGGAAATCGCCGGCGGTGGCGCCCCCGGCCCATTCGATCGTGGCTCGATGTTCCGACATGAGCGAAATCTACCGCTCGCGCGGCGCGGCGCCGAGCGATCCGGAGCGCACACAGCGCGGCGGGCGCCACCGGCACACGCGGCGATGCGCTACGTTGCCGGGCATGATCGATCGCCACGATGACACGCGGCCGCGCGACGACGCCGCGGCGCTGCGCCGCGACCTGGTCGGCAAGCTGTACTTCGAGCTCGCCAAGTTCCCCGAGGTGGCCACGCGCAACGATCAGTTCCTCGCGCTGTCCTACGCGGTGCGCGATCGGGTGCTGCACCGCTGGGTCGAGTCGTCGCGGGCCTACCTCGAGGCCAAGAGCCGGAGCGTGGTCTACCTGTCCGCCGAGTTCCTGATCGGGCCCCAGCTCGCGGCCAACCTGCTGGCGCTCGGCCTGCACACCGCGGCGCGCACCGCGCTGGCCGACCTCGGGATCTCGCTCGACGACCTGGTCGAGCACGAGGAGGAGCCCGGCCTGGGCAACGGCGGCCTCGGCCGGCTCGCCGCGTGCTTCATGGAGTCGATGGCGACGCTCGACCTCCCGGCGATCGGCCATAGCCTGCGCTACGAGTTCGGCACGTTCGATCAGGAGATCCGCGACGGCTGGCAGATCGAGCACACCGATCGCTGGCTGCGCAACGGCAACCCGTGGGAGGTCCGGCGGTTCGAGATCGAGCACCCGGTCGGGTTCGGCGGCCACCTCGAGCACAGCACCGACCTGCACGGCTCGCTGCGCGTGCACTGGCACCCCGAGCGCCGGGTCAAGGGCATCCCGTACGACGTCCCGGTCCCGGGCTACGGCACCAACACCACCTGCTTCCTCCGGCTGTGGAGCGCAGCCGCCGACGAGGAGTTCAACCTCGACGCGTTCCAGGTCGGCGAGTACTGGCGCGCGGTCGACCAGAAGATCCAGAGCGAGAACCTGACCAAGGTGATCTACCCCAACGACACCAGCCCGGCCGGCAAGCAGCTCCGGCTCGAGCAGGAGTACTTCTTCGTGTCGTGCGCGCTGCAGGACTGCATCCGGCTCCTGCTCCAGCGCGGCACGATCCGCGAGTTCGCCGACAAGTTCGCGATCCAGCTCAACGACACCCACCCGTCGCTCGCGATCCCCGAGCTGATGCGGCTCCTGATCGACGACCACCACCTGGGCTGGAACGAGGCCTGGGACCTGGTTCGGCGCTCGGTCGCGTACACCAACCACACGCTGCTGCCCGAGGCGCTCGAGACCTGGCCGCTGCCGCTGATCGCGCGCCTGTTGCCCCGCCACCTCGAGATCATCTACGAGATCAACCGGCGGTTCCTCGACGAGGTCCGCGCCAAGTTCCCCGGCGACGAGGCCCGGCTGCGCCGGATGTCGCTGATCGGCGAGGACGGCGACAAGGTGGTGCGGATGGCCCACCTCGCCACGGTGGCGAGCCACCACGTCAACGGCGTCGCCGCCCTGCACTCGCGCCTGCTGCGCCAGACCGTGCTGCGCGACTTCGCGGAGCTGTGGCCGGAGCGGTTCACCAACGTGACCAACGGCGTCACGCCGCGCCGGTTCGTCGCGCTCGCCAACCCGCGGCTCGCCGAGCTGATCACCGAGGCGATCGGCGACGGCTGGCTGCGCGACCTCGATCGGCTGCACGCGCTCGAGCCGTTCGCCGACGACGCGGCGTTCCAGGATCGCTGGCGCGCGGTCAAGCAGGCCAACAAGGACGAGCTCGCGACCTGGATGCGCGCCAAGTACGGCCTGCCGTGCGATCCGACGGCGCTGCTCGACGCCCAGTGCAAGCGGATCCACGAGTACAAGCGCCAGCACCTCAACATCCTGCACGCGATCGCGCTGTTCGAGCGGATCCGCACCGGCGAGGACCTCGGGGTCACGCGCACGATCCTGCTCGCCGGCAAGGCCGCGCCGGCCTACCGCGCGGCCAAGCTGATCATCCGGCTCGCCCACGGTGTGGCGGCCGCGATCGCCGGCGACCCGCGCGCCCGTGACCGGCTGCGCGTCGTGTTCGTCCCCGACTTCAGCGTCAAGACCGCGCAGCGGATCTACCCGGCCGCCGACCTGTCCGAGCAGATCTCGACCGCCGGCCTCGAGGCGTCGGGCACCGGCAACATGAAGTTCATGCTCAACGGCGCGCTGACGATCGGCACGCTGGACGGCGCCAACGTCGAGATCCGCGACGAGGTCGGCGCCGAGCACTTCTTCCTGTTCGGGATGACCGCGGACCAGGTCGCCGCCCGCCGCCCGCACTACCACCCGCGCGACGAGCTCGCGGACAGCGAGCTGTCCCGGGTGATCGACCTGATCGCGGGCGGCGAGTTCGCGCCCGGCGACCGCGAGCTGTACCGGCCGCTGGTCGACGACCTGTTGTACCGCGACCCGTTCTTCGTGCTCGCCGACTTCCGGGCGTACGCCGACTGTCAGCGCCAGGTCGAGGACCGCTGGCGGCGCCCGGCGAGCTGGCTGCGGTCGTCGATCCTCAACACCGCGCGGGCGGGGCGGTTCTCGTCGGACCGCGCGATCCGCGAGTACGCCCGCGCGATCTGGAACGTCGCGCCGGTGCCGTCACGCACCGTGCGCTGAGCTGTGGGCTACTGGCCCCAGAGCGTGTTCAGCAGCGTGGTCTTCCGGGTGTCGAAGTCCAGCCACTGGCCCCAGCCGGCCGTGTTGGTGATCGGGTCGTACGCGTGGCCGTACCAGCCCGCCGTATCACTGGACTCCGGATTGATCGCCCAGTAGCAGGCCTCGATACCGCGGCCGGCCATGTAGCTGACGAAGCCGTTCTGCCACTGGGCATCGAGGCCGACCGGCAGGTAGCCATAGCGGTTCTGATCGCGGAGCGCGGCCGGGCCCTTCGGCCAGTCGAGGTTGCCGCCGGTCTCGCCGACCACGACGGCGTAGCCCAGGTCCTTGAGGTAGCCGAACTGCTGCTCCCAGCCGATCTTGAGCTGGGTGGGGTTGATCACGAGGTTGCACTTGGCGTCGCCCGCGGGGTCACCTGAGAGCCCGGCGCACTGGGGCTGGGCCGGATCCATGAACGAACTCTGGACGAACACCGACGGCCCGTACACGTGCGGCGAGAACACCAGGCGCTCCTTCGGGATGTTGGGCGGGGTGGTCCCGGCCTCGAACAGGTTGCCACCCCAGTTCGGCACGAACCGCGCGTCGCCGTACGGCGACTGGGTGATGGTGTTCGGCGTGCCGTCCTGGTTGCCGGCGGTGGCCGAGATGCCCTGCATGAAGATCAGCGTGTTCGGGTTGACCGAGTTGATCGCGTTGTACGCGTCCTCGGACAGCTGCTTCCACTCGGCCCAGGTGTAGTCCCAGGGCTCGTTGTAGATGTCGATGCCGATGATGTTGTTGACGCCGAGCTGCTGACCGAGGCCGGCCAGCGTCTTGAGGTCATTGAGCCACAGGGTCTCGTTGTAGGCCTGGATCCGGGTCACGCTGGGCGGGTTGTTGGTCGCCGCGCACGACGAGTCCTCGCGGGCGAACACGTAGTTGTCGCGGGTGGCGTCGACGTACGGCGGACGCGCGTCGAGCCGACCCTTGCGCCAGCCGACGTAGTTGGAGCACGAGTGCATGTCGAGCAGGACCTGGATGTTGTTCTGCGCCAGGAGCTTGACGACCGTCTCGAGCGCCAGACGCGAGTTGGCGATCCGGACCGACGGGTGGTTCTTCAGGTTGGGGGCCATGCCCTGCGGGTCGTTGGCGTTCAGCGTCTGCGGCACGACCGGGAGCCGCACCATGTTGACGCCCTTGGCGACCATCTCGGACATGTCCTGCTGGAGCGTGCGGCCGGTGCCCTGGTTGTTGTTGGCCCAGAACGTGTTGCCCATGTAGAGCTCCATCGGCGCGCCCCCCGGGTTGGTCGGGTCGCTGGGCGCCTCTTGCCGGCCCTCGAGTCCGAACCACGAGCCGCAGTGGACCGGGAACAGCGTGCCGTCCTTGGTGATCCGGCCCTGTGCGTTGACCCGGAACACTCCGCTCGTGCCGGGGCCGACCGGGATGTTCACGGTGACGGCCACGCCCGTCGACGTGCCGGTGTTGCCGGCGGCGTCGGACGCCCGGGCGGTGTAGGTGTGCGTGCCGTTGTTGGCCGAGGTCAGCGCCACGGCCTGGGTGAACGGCGCCGCGGTGTCCGTGCCCAGCAGCGTGGTCCCGTCGAAGAAGTCGACCTTGGTGACGCCGACGTTGTCGGTGGCCGTGGCGGTGAGCGTGATGGTAGCCGCGGCGGTGACGGTGGTCGCGGTGCTCGCCAGCGTGGCGACCGGAGCGACGTGGTCGCCGGAGCCGCTGCCGGAGCCGCTGCCAGAGCCGCTGCCGCTACCGGAGCCGCTGCCGCCACCGCCGACCGTGATGACCTGGCCGTTGATCATCACGCTCGCGATCGTGGCGCCGGCGAAGTTGTTGCTGCCGTTGAAGCCGACGTCCCAGGTCTGCCCGACCTGGATCGCGTTGAACTGCAGCCAGTCGGGGTTGGTGGCGGTGCGGCTCCCCGCCCCGTCGGGGGCGGTGATGTTGCCATTCCACGCCGCGCCGGCGACGGTCGCGGTGCCGCCGAGCGTGAACACGATCTGGAACGAGGTGATGGGGCTCGCGAACGCGGTGTCGGTGATCCGGACCGCGCCGTTGAAGCCGCCACTCCAGCTGTTCGTGGTCACCACGTCAACGGTGACGCCAGAGCCGGTCACCGCGACGTCGCTCTCGGTGGACGCGTACTCTGGGTGACCGCTGCACGCGGCGAGGGCGAGCGTGAGCAGCCCGGGGAGGGGGAAGGACAACCGAAGAGGTGTGAGTCTTGTCATGAGGCGTTCTCCGCTTCTCTTGCGATCGACTGCGCGTTTGGACTGCATGGGCGTTGGGCTGCACCGTCGGCGAGGCCACCGGGCAACCAGCGACGGCGTCCGGTCATGGTCCCGCGGCCCACTGCGAGCTCGATCCGGCGAGCAAGTGGGCTCCAGGGCAGAACGGACAATCTAAAATTTTATGTAAGGAGTATTGCGGTCAAAGCTGTAACGACCGTGGTGCTTGTACTTGATTCCCGGGTGTCCTCCTTCGATGATGTGGCGCGATCGCCCACCCGGAGCGGGAGTGCGATGGCCGGTCTGTGGGCAGCGCCCCGACATCGGCTTTCGACGCCGAAGGCTGGCGCGGCGTGCGGGAGTCATGCTCTGCAGCGCCAACTGCTTGCGCGGATCGGGGAGAGTCGGGCAGGCTCCCTATGAGAGCGCTCTCATCGCATGAGAAACGACACAGCCATCGCAGGCCCGCGCGCGCCGCGTGCAGACCGCCCCCCGACCCCAGCGTCGCGGAGGTTTCTATGATTACCGGCAGCAGCATGAGTCAGCGGTTCGGCGAATGCACCGGATTCTCGACGTCAACGCCGACTGCCGGGAGACTGGATGTCGACATTTCCGATGCATTTCGGGTTCCGATATTCCCGGCGCAGCTGACATTCGCTCTCCAGCCGCCAAAATGCAAGGACTCTTGTTTGTGTCAGAGCATCGACTTGAAGTGGTCTGGTCAATTGATGTGCATACTCCCACTGATTCAAAGCACCTACTGCTCCGCGTCATGGAATGCTTGTTGCTTTGCATATGATCGGTTCGATGCCGAATGCGGCGCACACGTCGCGGCGCCTCGGGTCGTTGGGGCAAATATCACCAACAACCAGAATGTGCGATCGCCATTGCCGATCTGGAGGGCGGTGCTCGCGCGCGATCTCCGTGCGCGGCCGACCACGCACGACCGCGACGAATTCACCCGGGTGAGCGCCACACCATCCACATCCGTTCACCTGGCGCCTCGTGCGCGACCGATCCACGCCGCGCGGGTGGTTCACGCGAACAGGTCGTCCCAGCCGGCGACGCGGTGGCCGTGCCAGGTCGGACCCTCGCGGACGAACGCCCACTCGGGGTTGCGCGCGAGATCGCGCAGCGCGGCGCAGGTCTGGTGGAACACCGGAACTCCCGCGTCGTCGCACTCGAAGTAGGTCAGGAAGTCGTACGTGCCGGGGGGTGCAGGATGCTCCGGGTGGCGGTACGTCCGACGCATCAGGCTCGGGATCCCGCCCGCGCTGGCCAGCGCGTGGCCCTGGTGGGTCATCCGGCCGGCCCCGTCGTAGCGCGGCAGGAAGTAGGTGTGGCGCTCCATCCAGTCCTTGGCCCACCACGCCGAGGTCTTGGTCATCGGCAACAGGAACGCGTGCGACGCGACCCGGGCCGGCTGCTGCAGCACCTGGTGCGCGTAGGAGAAGTTGTACATCTCCACGCCGGTGTACAGCAGCGTGCGGACCACGCCGCCGAGGACCCGCGGTGGCGGCGCGGGCGCGACCAGCCGGGTCAGCTCGTCGCGCAGCGCCTGCACCGGC
>Ga0265332_10002136_pt1 | contig 10205 bp, 7 predicted proteins | sample 41926metaG_FD_202084 | JGI IMG/M metagenome (GOLD analysis project Ga0265332, IMG submission 202084) | Rhizosphere microbial communities from Carex aquatilis grown in University of Washington, Seatle, WA, United States - 4-19-26 metaG | ecosystem: Host-associated > Plants > Roots > Rhizosphere >...
TTCTTGAAGATTTCTGGTGGCCTCACCAATTGCCGCTGTATGCTCACGTATTCGCACGCTTACATCCGACCCGCTAACACCGAGTTGTTTGTAAGCTGCTGTTAGATTTCTTCTTTCCAGTGATTCATCAAAGTTTAGAGAAAAACGCGGCTCATCTGACGAACCCTTTTGATATAAAAGTGATACCAGTACGTCACGCTGCAGTTGCGCCGAGATTGAACGAGCTTCTGTCGATAGCTCTAATTGATAGCTGGTCAATTTTTGCATCAAATTGCCCAGTCTAAGATCTACGGGCGATACGGTGCGCTTGCTAGCGCGATCTCTTACCTCTGGATCGATATCGGCGGTAATGCGATAAACAGAGAGGGATGCTAGCGCAACAAGTTGAGAGAGTTCTTGCTTTAACTTGTTAGTTTCCTCTGCTGCAATACGCCTAATTGATGTGGGCAATACTCTGCTTTCGTCAGAGGAGTAAATTGGTATTGCATATTTCCTTGTGGATATTTTATAGATAGCAATAATATAAGGTACGTCTTTGCTGTCTATTTTTTCAATGCTAATCTTTCTTTTTTTTCGGCCGTCACTTAACTGTAGCGTGGCTGTTGAAAAATCATTTTCAAAGAGTCCTGTGGCGTCGACAGATAAGACGGCATGAAGAATATTCATGAACGTTGTCTTCCCCGTCCCATTTTTCCCTATGACAATGTTGACATTATCGTCGAAATTACTTGCGACTTTGTATTTTTGCCAGAAGCCGGATACTTCGATGCTAGAAACCTTGAACATTCTTGCTCTCTATGAGCCCGTTTAAGTAACACGGGGGGTATGGATACAGATTAGGATGAATATAGTCTTTCGGCATGCAGAGGCACAAGCCAGCTCGACGCACCGGGCGACCGCCTCTCGGGAGGACGGCGTGTCGGGCCGGCGCGCAGGGTGGGAGGAATGGGTTTTCGATCCCCTTCCTGGGCGCTATGGTTAAACACCGTGTTTACCTTGCTGTTCGTGCCATGTCGAATCCCGCCGCGAAACGGCCTAAATACTGTTATTGGAACGCTAGAAAAGCTCGGAGATAACCGGTGCCGGCGTACAGCTCTGGGCAGTTGGGTCAAGTCCTTAGAGTCGGTTTATTGTGTCGTCTTTGAATTTCAGGACTACTTTTCTTGAAGCATTCCACCCGATATGGGCAGGTGCTATGAACTACGTCACTTGCACTTTGCCGGCTCGATGAGCTAATCGTTATCGCACGCGATGTGTCTGGGCGCAGGACCTGGCCCGGCCCCATCTATCCTACAAAAACCTCCACCACCCAAACTTCACCTCACACCGCCCAACATTCAACATCACCGCCCCAAAGTTCTTCTCACACCGGTGCACGAAGACCTTCAGCGGCCGATACATCAACTTCGCTGCGTGCACGAAGACCTCACAGCCGTGCACGCTCAACGTGCACGCGCCAATGTTCTATGTGCACGGCGTGTACCTCTTCGTGCACGGCTGTTACCTCAACGTGCACGCGTGCACGTTGATCTCGCACGCGCTGAAGTTCTTCTACGGACGTGAAAAGGCCTTGATCAGGCTGGGCTGATCAAGGCCTTGGGGTGGGATGAAGCACTTGCGGGGTGGGGAGGGCTTGGTGCACCGTCCGTCGCAAGGGTTCGCCGCGGCCGGGGTGTCCGTGCCGGGGCGAGCGGTGTTGCCGAGGGTTTACTTGTGCAGTTCCTCGTGGGTGCGGGCGTCCACGTAGGCCTTGAGGGCCCAGACGGCTTCCTGGGTGAAGACGGCGCTGTAGGCGGGCATGGTGTAGCGGCCTTCGCCGTTCTTCTTGCCGGACAGGGTGACTTCCTTGAAGTAGGCGTCGGTGTCCTTCAGGCAGGCTTCCTGTTGTTCCTTGGAATCCATGTCCAGGCAGTCCGCGTCGAGCTTGAGCAGGTCGGGGGCAACGCCGCCGGCGACGGCGTTGAGGCCGTGGCAGCCGGCACAGTTGTGCATATAGCCTTCGGCGCCGACGTCCGCCGCCTGCTTGTCACCCCGGTAGGGATTGGCGTCGGCCCAGGTGGTGCCGAGCTGCTTGAGCGACGAGGTATCGATGGGGTGGGGCGTGACATCGCCGTGGGCCAGGGCGAGCGGGCTCATCGAGACGAGAACGCTCGCGGCCAGCAGGCCGAACGCGCCTTTCAACTTCAACATGCAGGACTCCTCTATTTATGATCAGTTTTCAAGCTGCAGCGTGCGGAAACAGCTGTCGGCTTGAGGGGAGGTCTCAACCCACGTGTTTCCTGCGGGACACTGATCGCTATTTTGCCAGAGAGTTCAGTGGTGGCTTTGTGCTCCCAGGCAGCGCCCGATGTCAGGCCGGGGACGACAGCTTGAGGCCGACGATGCCGGCAACGACGAGGCCGAGGCTCAGGATGCGCGGGAGGGAAGCCGGTTCGCCCAGCAAGGCCATGCCGACAATGGCGGTGCCGACGGCGCCGATGCCGACCCATACCGCGTAGGCGGTGCCGACGGGGAGATCCCGCATCGCCCAGCCGAGCAGGCCGAGGCTCATGAGAAAGGCCAGCGCGGTGCCGACCGACGGCCACAGGCGGGTGAAGCCTTCGGTGTACTTGAGGCCGATGGCCCATATCACTTCAAGCAGGCCGGCGACGAAGAGTGCGATCCAGTTCATCAGAGTTTCCCCAGGGAATGGGGCCGTCCCCGATGAAGTGCGAGAAGCAAGGTCGTCCCTGCTTCCGCCCACCGCCTGCACGGCGATGGGGAATAGAGTATATCCTTGATACCCATTTAGGGCACTGCGCTTACGCACGGCATATATGGCAATCAACATCCTGTTGGCCGACAGTGGACATTTGTACCGGGATATCCTCGAGAACGCCCTGGCCGACGAGAGTGTTCGGATCGTGCTGGTCACGAGCATTGCCGAGGCCATGGACGCGGCCGCGAAAGAGTATTTCCACTGCTACGTGGTGGCGTGGCAGCTGGCCGACGGGGAAGGCACCGAGCTGTCGCGCAAGCTGCGCGATCCGCATGTGGCGCCTTACGAGCCCATCGTGATCCTCACCGCCAGCCCGTCATCCGGGCTGGCCGAAGCTGCGAGTCAAGCTGGTGCCACCGAGCTGTTCAGAAAACAGGACGTGGAGGAGTTGGTCACCTTCCTGCGTCGTTTCCTGAAAGTGCATGGCCAGATGCCGTGTCGTGCGCTTTATGTCGAGGATGCGCACGACCAGCAACTGCATCTGTGCGCCCAGATGCGGGAATGGGGGATGGAGATCGACGCCTTCGATTCCGCCGACGACGCCTGGAACGCCATCCGCCAGGAGAACTACGACATCCTGATCTGCGACATCGTGCTCGGCGGGCACATGACGGGATCGCGCTTCATCAACCGCATCAGGAGGCAACCGGCACCGCTGGGAAACATCCTGATCCTGGCGACAACGGCATTCGACAATGCAGCCCGGCGGATCGAACTGTTCCATCTCGGTATCGATGATTACGTGGCCAAGCCGATTCTTCCGCTGGAACTGAAGGCGCGGATTCAGAACCTGCTGGTGCGCAAGCGATCCGAGGCGACCTTGCTGTTGGCCAAGCAGCGGGCGGAGGAGGCCAGCCGGGCCAAGAGCAGTTTCCTGGCGAACATGTCCCATGAGCTGCGCACGCCGATGAGCGCCATCATGGGCATGACCCGACTGGCCCAGCGCAATACCGCCGATCCGACGCTGAAGGAGCAGCTCGGGAAGGTGGATGTGGCCTCCCGCCACCTGTTGAGCGTCATCAACGACATCCTGGACATCTCCAAGATCGAGGCCGGCTGCCTCACGCTTGAAAACGCCGGCTTCCGCTTGGGGGAGGCCGTCGAGAACGTGGCGAGCCTGATCGGCCAGAAGGCGGCGGAGAAGGGGCTCCAGCTCCACATCGACTTCGCTGCTGGCCTGCCGAATCTCGCTGTGATCGGCGACCCGATGCGCCTGGAGCAGATCCTCCTCAACCTGGCCGGCAATGCGGTCAAGTTTACCGCCGAGGGCTCCGTCACCCTGCGCTGTCAGGTCGTCGCGGACGATCCCGACAGCCTTCTCCTGCGCTGGGACGTTATCGACACCGGGATCGGCATCGCAGCGGAGAACCAGGAGAAGCTGTTCACCGCCTTTGAACAGGCGGACACGTCGATCACCCGCAGGTACGGGGGGACGGGCCTTGGGCTGGCGATCAGCAAGCGGCTCGTGCACATGATGGGTGGGGAGATCGGCGTCGAGAGTGAGGTGGGCAGGGGCTGCGATTTCTGGTTTACGGTGAGCTTGAAGAAAAGCGGCACTGACGCACTGGGGGTGCCGGCCCTCGCCGCGCTGCCCCCTGCCGAGCAACGGGTGCTCGATGTGCATGGCGGTGCAAAGGTGTTGGTAGTGGAAGACGAGCCGGTCAACCAGGAGGTGTCGCGGAGCCTCCTCGAAGATGCCGGACTGGACGTCGATCTGGCGGAGGATGGCCACGTGGCGGTGGCCATGGCCAGGCAGCAGCGTTACGCGCTGATCATGATGGACATGCAGATGCCCAACCTCAACGGCCTCGATGCCACCCTGGCGATTCGGGCCGACTCCCTCAACGTCGATACACCCATCCTGGCCATGACGGCGAATGCCTTCGAGGAGGACCGGCAAAGCTGTTTCGATGTGGGCATGAACGACTTCGTCGCCAAGCCGGTGGTCCCCGAAGCCCTCTACGAGACGATCCTGCGCTGGTTGTCTCGCCCGCAAGCCAACGCCTGAGTCCAAAAAAATCCCCGATCCACGGACGCGGACCGGGGTAACGAGGGAGGGAAAAAGGGACTACGGCGTCAGTTCGGGTCCGTGCGCTGGCTGCCGTAGCGGACCTTCATCGCCAGGATGCTCAGCGCCAGCGCGAAGGTGGGCGTATTGGCGAGGATCAACGGCCAGGAGTGCTCGAGGATGCCGTAGATCAGCCACAGGCCGATGCCGGTGGTGAAGGCGAGGTACATGCCGAAGGAGACGTCGTCCACCGAGCGGGTACGCCAGGTGTGCAGCACCTGGGGCACGAAGGCGACCGTGGTGAGGACGGCGGCGATGTAGCCGATGAAATCCTTGTAGTCATATAGGTTCATGACTCACCCCGAATTGCGCAGGCCGGCGGCAATGCCGTTGATGGACAGCCGGATGGCGCGGCGGATGCGCTCGTCGTCGTCGTCGCCGTGGCGGTAGCGCCGCAGGAGTTCCACCTGCACGTGGTTGAGCGGGTCGAGGTAGGGGAAGCGGTTGCGCAGCGCATCCTTGAGCTGCGGGCTGGCGTCGAGAAGCTCGGCTTGCCCGGTGATGCGCAGCACGGCGTCCACGGTGGCCGCGTGTTCGGCCTGGATGCGCGGGAAGATCGCGGCGGCGAGGGCCGGGTCTTCCACCAGCCCGGCGTAGCGGCCGGCGATGGCGATGTCGCTCTTGGCGAGGACCATCTCCATGTTGCCGAGCAGGCTGGCGAAGAAGGGCCAGTCCCGCTGCATCGCTTGCAGGCGCGCGAGGCCGGCGTCGCCGTGGGCTGCCAGGTAGGCACTCACCGCGCTGCCGAAGCCGAACCAGCCGGGTAGCATCAGGCGGCACTGGGCCCAGCTGAACACCCACGGGATGGCGCGCAGGTCTTCGATGGCAGTGGAGGGTTTGCGCGACGCCGGGCGGCTGCCGATGTTGAGATCGGCGATCTCGGCCAGCACCGTGGATTCGCGGAAGTAGCGCTCGAAGCCGTCGGTCTCGTACACCAGCGCCCGGTAGGCGGCGAAGGCGGCGGCGGAGAGTTCGTCCATCGCTTCGACGAAGTCGGCGCGCGGGGCGTCGCCACCGCCGCCGGGCAGGCTTGCTTCCAGCGTGGCGGCAACCAGCACTTCCAGGTTGGCGAGGCCGGCTTCCGGGCGGCCGTACTTGGCGGCGATCACCTCGCCCTGTTCGGTGAGGCGGATCTGCCCCTGCACGGCGCCCTTCGGCTGCGCCAGGATTGCTTGATAGCTGGGGCCGCCGCCACGCCCGACGGAGCCGCCGCGGCCGTGGAACAGGCGCAGGCGCACGTTGCGGCGGGCGAACACGGAAACCAGCTCGGTCTCAGCCTTGAAGAGTTCCCAGCCGGAGGTCAGGAAGCCGCCATCCTTGTTGCTGTCGGAGTAGCCGAGCATCACCTCCTGGGTGTCGTTGCGCGATGCCAGCAGGCGACGGTAGGGATGCAGGGACAGCAGGCGGTCCATCACCGGGCCGCTGTTCTGCAGGTCGGCGATGGTCTCGAACAGCGGGATGATGTTCACGTCCAGCCGCCCGTCCTCGGGGTGCAGCAGGCCGCATTCCTTCAGCAGCAGGGCCACTTCCAGCATGTCCGAAACGCCGTCGGTCTTGGAAATGATGCAGTTGGGCACCGCCGCCGGGCCGTAGCGCCGGTGGGCCCGGCGGGCGGCGCGGAAGATCGCCAGCTCGCCTTCGGTTTCGGCGGAGAAGGTCCGGTAGGGCGAGGCCAGCGGGCGCGGCGAGGCGATCTCGGCCAGCAGCAGCTCGATGCGGGCGCCTTCGCGCAGGCGCAGGTAGCCGGTGCCCGGATGGGCGGCTTCCAGCAGCTCGGCGACAACGCGCTCGTGCACGTCCGAGTTCTGGCGCAGGTCGATGGGCGCGAGGTGGAAGCCGAACACATCCACCGCCCGGCGCAGGCGCCGCAGGCGGCCACGGGCCAGCGGCGCGCAGCCGTGGGCGCACAGGGAATCGCGGACGGTGCGCAGGTCGGCGGCCAGCGCGGCGGGGCTGGCGTAGGGTGCGGCGTTGTCTTGGGCTGTGTGGCCGAGCAGATGCGCTTCGGTGGCGGCGAGGCGCGCCAGGATGCCGGACAGCGCGCGCCGGTAGGGCTCGTCCATGCGGTGGGGCGAGCGGTCCGGCGAGGCGGCGGCCAGGGCCAGCAGCGCGTCGGACGCGCCGGCCAGCAGCTCGGCGACGGACAGTTGCGAGGCGAGGGTGGAGACTTCGTCCCGATACCAGGCGAACAGGCGGCAGGCCTGGGTGGCGAGGGCTTCTTCGAGCACCTCGGCGGTGACGAAGGGGTTGCCGTCCCGGTCGCCGCCGATCCAGCTGCCGACTTTCAGGAAATTGGGCAGCTCGGGCGTGTCCGCGTCATCGTCCTTGCCTTCCGCGCGGGCCAGGCGGTCTTCCAGGCGGGCGTAGACGCGCGGCAGTTCCGTCAGGAAGGTGGCGTCGAAGTAGGACAGGCCGTTGCTGACCTCGTCCATCACCGACAGCTTGCTGAAGCGCAGCATGCGCGTCTGCCACAGGGTCAGCACGGCGCGGCGCAGGGCGTCTGCGTTGGCCTCCTGCTCGTCCGGCGTGAGCTGCATGCGGTCCCGCTCGTCGAGCAGGCGGGCGATGGCCTGCTGGCAGTTGAGGATGCTCTTGCGCTGTACTTCCGTCGGGTGGGCGGTGAGCACCGGCGAGATCTCGGCGCTGTGGAACACCTTGCGCAGCGCCTCGGTGTCGAGGCCCGAGTCGAAGGCGCGCTGCAGTGCGACGTCCACGCTGCCCGGCGCGGGCGCCTCGCCGGCCAGCTGGGCGGCCCGGCGGCGGCGCAGCTGGTCCTGGTCCTCGGCGATGTTCACCAGTTGCGAGAAGTAGCTGAAGGCGCGCACCACCTGGGTGGTCTGCTCGGGACTGAGGCCGTCCAGCGTGGCCGCCAGCTCCTGGCGCAAGGCCTCGTCGTCCAGCCGGTGAAAACCCGTGGACAGGCGGCGGATGCGCTCGATGAGTTCGAAGGCGGCCTCGCCGTGCTGGGCGCGCACGGTGTCGCCGAGCAGCTGGCCGAGCTGGCGGATGTCGCGGCGCAGGCGACCCTCCGCCGCCTTGAGGGGATCGATGGCATTCATGGCGGGCCCGTCTCAGTGGTCGGCGAGGGGGAAGGCGTCGCGGCCGGGGTAGCGGGCGGCGGCGCCGAGCTGCTGTTCGATGCGCAGCAGCTGGTTGTACTTCTCCACGCGGTCGGAGCGGCTCATGGAGCCGGTCTTGATCTGCCCGGTGGACAGGCCGACGGCCAGGTCGGCGATGGTGGTGTCGCCGGTCTCGCCGGAGCGGTGGGAGGCGATGGAGGTGTAGCCGTGGCGGCGGGCCAGGTCGATGGCGGCGATGGTCTCGGTGAGGGTGCCGATCTGGTTCACCTTGATCAGGATGGAGTTGGCGATGCCCTTGCGGATGCCTTCGCGCAGGATGTCGGTGTTGGTGACGAAGAGGTCGTCGCCCACCAGCTGCACCTTGTCGCCGAGGGCGCGGGTGAGGCTGGCCCAGCCGTCCCAGTCGTCCTCAGCCATGCCGTCCTCGATGGTGATGATCGGGTACTTGGCGCACCAGCCGGCGAGCATGTCCACCAGCTCGTCGGAGCTCAGACTGCGGCCTTCGCCGGCCAGCTGGTAGCGGCCGTCCCGGTAAAACTCGGAGGCGGCGCAGTCGAGGCCGAGGTGGATGTCCTTGCCGGCGACGAAGCCGGCTTTCTCGATGGCTTCGAGGATCAGCTCCAGCGCCGCCTCGTTGCTGGCCACCGACGGGGCGAAACCCCCTTCGTCGCCGACGGCGGTGCTCATGCCGCGCTCGCCGATTACCCGCTTGAGGCTGTGGAAGACCTCGGCGCCGTAGCGCACCGCTTCCGAGAAGGTCGGCGCGCCGGTGGGGACGATCATGAACTCCTGCAGGTCGAGACTGTTGTTGGCGTGGGCGCCGCCGTTGATGACGTTGATCATCGGCACCGGCAGCAGCATGGGGCCGGCCCCGCCCAGGTAGCGGTAGAGGGGCAGGCCGGTGGCGGCCGCCGCCGCGTGGGCGGTGGCCATCGACGCGGCGAGCAGGGCGTTGGCGCCCAGGCGCGACTTGTTGTCGGTGCCGTCGAGGGCGATCAGGGTCTGGTCGATGCGCACCTGTTCGCTGGCCGGCAGGCCCACCAGCGCACGGCGGATCTCGCCATCCAGGTGGGCGACGGCCTGGCGGGTGCCCTTGCCGCCGTAGCGGGCCGGGTCCTTGTCGCGCAGCTCGATGGCCTCGCGGCTGCCGGTGGAGGCGCCGGAGGGCACCGCCGCGCGGCCGACCGCGCCGCAGTCGAGGATCACGTCGCATTCGACGGTGGGGTTGCCGCGGGAGTCGATGATTTCGCGGCCGATGAGGTCGATGATCTTGCTCACGGTGATGGGCTCCTGCGGCTCAGAGGATGAAGTGGGTGTTGAGGAAATTGGACTTGTGGCCGAGCACGATGGCGTCCAGCAGCGTCTTGGTGGCGTCGGTCTGCTTGGCGGCGACCATGGTGCGGATGGAGAAGGCGCGCAGCGCGTCGTGCACCGACAGGGTGCCCTCGGCGGAGTCCTTGCGGCCGGTGAAGGGGAAGATGTCCGGGCTGCGCTGGCACTGGCAGTTGATGTTGACGCGGCACACCTGGTTCACCAGCGGGTCGACGAGGCTGGCGATCTGGTCCGGATCGGTGCCGAAGATGGACACCTGCTGGCCGTGGTCGGAGCTGATCACGTATTCCAGCGCGGTCTCGATGTCCTCGAAGGGGGCCACCGGGATCAGCGGGCCGAACTGCTCTTCGCGGTAGAGCTTCATGCCTTCCTTCACCGGGTACACCACGGCCGGGTAGAACAGGGTCTCCACCGAGGTGCCGCCGCCTTCGTTGAGCACGCGGGCGCCCTGGCCGACGGCGTCGGCGATGCAGTCGTTCATGTAGGCGACCTTGTTCATCTCGGGCAGCGGGGTGAGGGTGACGCCCTTTTCCCACGGCATGCCGATCTTGAGCTTGCCGATCTCTTCGCAGAAGCGGCGCAGGAAGCGCTCGGCGATGGCCTGGTGCACCAGGATCATCTTGATGGCGGTGCAGCGCTGGCCGTTGAAGGATAGGGTGCCGGCAATGCATTCCTTGACGGTCAGCTCCACGTCGGCGTCGGGCAGGATGATGGCCGCGTTCTTGGCCTCCAGGCCCAGCACGGCGCGCAGGCGGTTGGACTTGGGGTGGGCCTTCTTGAGCTGGTCGGCGACCTTGCTGGTGCCGATCAGGGCCAGCACGTTGACCTTACCGGAGGCCATCACATGGGGCACGACCACGTTGCCCTGGCCGTACACGATGTTGATGACGCCGCGCGGGAAGGCGCTGCGGAAGGCCTCCAGCATCGGGTAGTAGAGCAGCACGCCGAAACGCGGCGGCTTGAAGAC
>Ga0265332_10002140_pt1 | contig 10199 bp, 10 predicted proteins | sample 41926metaG_FD_202084 | JGI IMG/M metagenome (GOLD analysis project Ga0265332, IMG submission 202084) | Rhizosphere microbial communities from Carex aquatilis grown in University of Washington, Seatle, WA, United States - 4-19-26 metaG | ecosystem: Host-associated > Plants > Roots > Rhizosphere...
TCCTCGCAGCGGTCCGAGGCGTTCTCGAGGTTCTCGTAGACCTCCTTCCACTTGATGATCGTGATCGGATCCTTCTCTTCCTTGAACAGGCGCGCCACCGAGCGGCGGAGGATCGCGTCGGCCTCGTTCTCGAGCCGGTTGATGTCGATGCACAGCTTGAGCGTGGCCTGCGGGTCGCCCAGCGAGCGCAGGCCGCGGACCGCGACCTCGACCTGCTGGGCCGAGCGGTGGAGCACATCGGCCAGGTCGCGCACGTCGCTGGTCATCACGGTCAGCTCGTAGAGATCGAGGCGCTCGGCGGCGGCCTCGACGAAATCCATCACATCGTCCATCCGTGTGATCAGGCGGTGGATCGAGTCGCGGTCGATCGGCGTGATGAACGTCTTGTGCAGCGCCTCGACGCAGCGGTGCGTGATCGTGTCGGTCTCGTGCTCGATATCCGAGATCCGCCGGCACCGGGCCGCGATGTGGGCGCCGGTGGTCACCAGCGACAGGAACTCCTTCGCGCCCTCGATGGTCAGCGCGGCGTGCTGCTCGAAGAAATCGAAGAAGCTGGTTTCGCGGGGCAAAAACCGACCGAACATCTGGGCTCCTGCGCGAGCGTGTAACATGGCAGCGCCCGTTCCGTCATGGAACAGGGGACCTTCGCGAGTCGTGTGCGCTCGGCTCCATCGTCAGGCCGGCGCGAAGCGGAGGCCGGCCCGCCGCAGACGATCGAGCAGCGGCTGTGCCATCGCGACCGAGGGCGTGAGCACGCCGCCCGGCGAGCTCAGCGGATCTCGGGCGAGGCAGAGCGCGGCCTCGCCCAGCATCTTCGATGTCGAACCGTACCCCGGATCGGCGCGATCCGACGCGGCGTAGACCAGGCGCTCGCCGGCAGCGCCCTCGGCGACCAGCCGGACGATCCAGTGGCCGCGGGCGCGCGCCTCGGCCGACGGCCCCTCGCCGGGCTGGGGCGCGCGTTGCGCGAGCCGGGCGCGCAGCCAGGGCTGGCGGATCGCGGCGCCGAGCACGGCGAGCCCGCCGGTGATGCCGGCCGCCAGGGCGGCGCCGCGCAGGCTGCCCGGCGTGGACATCACCTCGCGGTACGCGAAGTCGTTGCCCCACGGCAGGCCGGCGAGCGCGTGGCCGCGGCGGACCACCCGGGTGTTGACCTGGGCCATCAGGAAAGGGACGGTGAACATCCCGAGCGCCGGCTGCCAGCCGATCGAGGTCTCGTCCGGTGCGGGCGGCCGCGACGCCGCCGGAGCGGGATCGAGCGCGTACGGGTTGGCCAGCAGCGCGCGGACCGCCGGATCGCCCTGGGCCTCGCGCGCGAGGTCGAACGCGCTGGCGACCGTCCCGCCCGAGAGCCCGCCGCTCTGCTCGCCGAACACCGCCGTGACCGTGCGCGCCGGGCCGCCGAACCGCGCCGCGAACGCCTGCTGGGCCGCCCAGCAGCCGAGGTCGCTCGGGATCGAGTCAAACCCGCAGGTATGGACGATCCGGGCCCCGGTCGCGCGGGCCCGCGCGTGGTGGGCGTCGATCATCCGCCGCATCCACGGCACCTCGCCGGTCAGGTCGCAGTAGTGCGTGCCGGCCGCGGCGCACGCGGCGACCAGCTCGCTGCCGTAGCGGGCGAACGGCCCGACGGTGGTGCACACCGCAGTGGTGCGCTGGGCGAGCGCGCGCATCGCTGCGGTGTCGAGCGCGTCGCCGACGATGATCGGCACGCCCACGCCCAGCGCGGCCAGCTTGTCGTGGCTCCGGCCGGCGATCGCCCAGCGCAGCGGCTCGCGCTGCGCCGCGCGCGCCAGGTACTCGGCGACCAGCCGGCCGGTGAAGCCGGTCGCGCCGAACAGGACGAGGTCGAGCTCGCGGGTCATGTCACCTCACAGCATCGGCAGGCCGCGCCACGGCCGGAGCGGGAACGCGGCCTCGATCGCCGCGATCGCGTCGGCGTCGAGCGCGACCGCGTCTGCGCCCGCCAGCTCGTCGACGTGGCGCGCCTGTGCGCTCTTGGGGATCACGAAGGCCGGTCTCGCTCCGCTCGCCGGCCGGCGGGCCAGGAACGCCAGCGCGACCTGGCGCGGCGTCGCGCCGAGCCGGCGGGCGACGCCGTCGAGCGCGCGGCTGGCCGGGAACCCGCCCTGGCCGCCGAGCGGGCTGTACGCCACGACCGCGACCCCGTGCTGCTCGCACCATGGCACCACGCCGTGCTCGATCGTCCGCTCGCCGAGGTGATACAGGACCTGGTTGCACACCAGCTGGCTGTCCGCGCGGCGCGGCCCGACCAGCGCGAGCGCCTCGGCGAGGTCGGCGTCATCGAAGTTCGAGACGCCCCAGCGCGCGATCTTGCCCTGGCGGACCAGGTCGTCGAACGCGCGGAACGTGTCACCGAGCGGCAGCCCCTCGCGCCAGTGCAGGAGGTACGCGTCGAGGTGATCGGTGGCGAGCCGGGCCAGGCTCGCCTCGCACGCCTGGATCGTGCCGGCATACGTGGCATGGCGCGGCAACAGCTTGGATACCAGGAACACCTGGTCGCGCCGGCCGGCGATCGCCTCGCCGACCATGTGCTCGACCTTGCCCGCGCCGTACAGCTCCGCGGTGTCGACGTGGACCATGCCGAGGTCCAGCGCGCGGCGGAGCGCGGCGATCGCGGCCGCGCGGTCATCGAGCTCCATGTTCCACGTGCCGATCCCGATCACCGGGATCTCGGGTCCGGCGGGACCAAACCGGCGCGCGCGCATGGCCGGCATCCTACTCCTCCCGCTGCCAGGCGCTATCATGGGCGGCGTGTCGAAGTTGATCGAGGCACTCGCGGCGCGGCTCGCTCCCGGCGAGGTCCGCCCTGCCGCGGACAGCCGGCGCCGCGCCGCGGTCGCGGTGGTCTTGCACGACGCGGGCTCGCCGCGCGTGCTGTTGATGAAGCGCGCCGAGCGCGCCGGCGATCCGTGGTCGGGTCACATCTCGCTCCCCGGCGGCGGCTACCAGGCGAGCGATGGCGATCTCCGGGTCACCGCGATCCGCGAGACCCGCGAGGAGCTCGGGATCGATCTCGCCGGCGCGCGCCTGCTCGGCAACCTGGATGCGCTCCATCCACGGAGCTCGGGCCCCAGCGGCATCGAGGTCACCCCGTTCGTGTTCGCGACGCCGGTCGCGCTGGAGCCGGTGTGCGGTCCCGAGGCGCTATCGGCGTTCTGGCTGCCGCTCGACCTCGCCGCCTCGGGCGCGCTCGACGGCACGTACACCTATCCGGCGACGGCGGTGGCGTTTCCGAGCTGGACCTACGAGGGCCACGTGGTCTGGGGGCTGACGCGGCGGATCCTCGACCTCGTGCTGGCGTGCGGCACCTAGACCTCCGTCGCCGCACCCGAGCCCGTCTGCTCGCGGTCGCCCACGGCGAGCGCGTTGACGTCTCGCGATCGCGCCGGGAGGGCATCGGTTCGGACTCCACTCGTCCCCCTCTGGCTGGGTTCGGCATGGCAGCCCCCGATCACCAGCCACCGCGGGGAACCCCGGCGTTCGTTCGGTCTCCGAATGGTCGCACGCGCTGGCCGCGCCGCGCGGTGACGCAAATGTCCTAGCGCGCGAGCACGATGTCGTACGGGTCGATGCCGCTTCGGGTCAGGCAGCGCGGCGTCGCCGCATCGGGCAGCTCGTTCGCGACCAGCGCCGCGGTCGCCAGCTCGAACGCATTGCCGACCGAGCGCCGACTACCGATCGCGCCGTACAGGCAGGCCGCGAACACGCGCGCGGCCCCGTCGGCGATCGCGCCGTCCATGCCGATGACACAGTCGGCCGCGCGACACAGCACTGCCGCCTGGGCGGCGCTGTAGCACGCATTGAGCACGACCAGCCGGAGGTTCTGCGAGGCCGCGCCGATCATCATCGTCAACGCGCGGGTCGATACCGGCTGCGGCCGGCCGAGCTCGTCCTGCAGGACCAGCCCGCTCCCCGAGCGCCCATGGCCGCTGAAGTGAAGCACGGTGGGTTCGAGGTGGGTGAGGTGGCGCAGCAGGTCGTCGATCGATGTCGCCCACCGCGACTCGAACCGGAACTGATCGCGGTCGAGCGCGATGCTGAGTTCGCGCTGGATCGCGGCGCACTCGCGATCGAGCTCGAGTCGCGGGGTCGCGTGTGGATCGGCGGCGACGAACAGGATCTGGAGCGTCCGGGCGCGGCGGGGTCGTTTGCGCCGCGCAGGAACCGCCACGTCAATGTCCACGCCGCCAGAGGCGCCGGTGCGGATTCGCACCTGCAGCCGGGTGTTCGGAACCTTCATGGCCCCCTGTCGCCCCCAATCGCCTCGTCGTTTGCCGGCCGCGCCGGTGCAGCTCGTCTCGCGGACTGGTCGCGATCTTGCGGCGTGCAGCGCGTGCTGTTGATGCGCGACTGGATTCCCTGACGCAGCTGCGGCAGTGCACGCATCACCCGGGCATGGTGGGCGCCGGGGCTGGCGCCGCACAGCTGCGCGATCTCCTGGAACGAGAAGCCGAGTTGGAGCCGAAGCAGCACCGTGGTTCGCGCGTCGTCCCCCAGTGCGGCCAGGCTGGCCTCCAGCGCGCGGCGAAGCTCCAGCGACTCGGCAGGCGATGGGCGGGGGTCCCCCATGGTTGCAAGCGCGACGGGCTCGCGCTCGGGCACGCACGCGTTGCGCCTGCGTGCCCGGAGCGCGTCCACCACGCGGTGGCGGGCGATCGAGTACAGCCAGGTGCGTACGGTGGAGCGCCCGTAGAACTTCGGAAGATCGCGATATGCCGCGATGAAGACCTGCTGCTGGACATCCTCGGCAAGCGCAGGATCGCGCAGCGCCCGACGGCAGTAGCCGTAGACCGCGGGGCCGTAGCGCTGCATCAAGCAACGCAGCGCGCCTGCGGTGTCGCCGGCGGCGACAAGGTCCAGCACATCGCGGTCGGAGGTCGGTGTCGTGTGGTCAGCCATGTCGATCCTAGGTGGAGTGGACCCAGGTCGGGACGTCGAGCAGCTCCGCGAGCTCCGGATGGCAACCGCGAATATGCTTGAGCAACGCGATCCGCGCCTTGTGTACCCGCACTCGCAACGCGGTCGTGCTGCATGCGAGCTCGGCGCTGAGCGCGGCATAGGTGACCTCGTCGAGGTCATAGCGCTGCAGGAGGTGCGCTTGACGGCGCTGGACACTCCCCTGCGCGGCGAAGCAGTCCAGCGCATGACGGACCCGCTCGACGATCGTGCACGCGGCGATTCGCGCGACGCTCGCATGCCGGACGTCGGCCTCGAAGCGGTCAAGGCGGAGCTCGCCGCTGCTGACGTCAGGATCATTCGGAAGCTCGGTGTGCCAGCGCGGCCGTGCGTCCTTAGCGAGCAGATCGAGCACCCGCCGGCGCACGATCACCTTCGCGAGGCCGCGCTCCCCGGCGGCGAACCATGCGTCGTGAATGCCAGCGAGCACCGCGGGCTCTCCGATCGCGGAGAGAACGAGGCGACGCGCGTCCGGCCAGCTCGTGTGCCATCGCGTCACGACCTCCCGCGCGACGAGCCGCAAGATCCTCTCGAACAAGGCGTCGGCAAGCAGGGCCACGAGCTGCTGATCGGGCTGGAGCATCGCGATGACGTGGCGTCGCCACGATCGGTGATGCGATTAGCCGGCTCGTACGTGAGTCAGCCCTCTCTTGCTGGCTTTCGCCGCGCGGAGCGCCGGCGAGGACTAACGACACATCGTCCGTCGACGACCTCCCAGGATATGCACGTCGAGCGTCGCGTCGCGGCTCAGGAGTTCTTCGAGACAATTTCTGTCGATTTTCGCCGGTCGCCAACGCCTCACCTGCCGTCGAGACTGCGGCGTCTCGACGGCAGGAGCGGGGAGCTTCGGCAGTCCTCCCGCTCCGACCGTCCATCCCCAACCCAGGGATGAGATGGCAAGTCATGCCTGCTTGGAGGATCATCATGTCAATTCATGCATCTCGAGAAGGTCCCGCATCGCTCGGCGGACCGCGCGTTGAGCTCCTGCGGAAGCTTCGCGATCTCCTGGAACAGTCGCGATACGACGAGTACCGCGGCGAGCTCGCTCTCGCGGAGGCGGCGGCGGAGGTTTCGGAGTTCTACGCGCTCAGCTATCAGGCGATCGTGGCGATGACCGAGGCCTCGGAATTTGCGAGAGACTACCTTGAGATGGCGGAATCGGTGGCGTCGGCGCCTTACGAGCTGGTGGTTGCCGCGGAGAACTGGACGACCCACGATCTGCTGCAAGACAGCCCGCGGGTGGCCCGCGAACGCTGCCTGGCGACGCTCGATCACTTGATTCAGAACGAGCTGGTGTGGAGGGATCTGTTGATCGCGGTGTGCCGGCTCGGCGATGCGGATGTGATCCAGTCGACGCTGCGCAGCTTCATGGCCAGCGAGGGTGGCGGGCGACGTCCCGAGCGATTCGCGCCGGAACAGGGTCCCGAATGCTCGTGAGCGCGCCGGTCACTGCGGCGGCACTGCGGTGATCTGGCGGGTCGGTCGGGCGAGCAGGAAGCCCTGGATCAGATCGATCCCGACCTCGCGAACCGCGGCGAGCTCCGCCGCGGTCTCGACGCCCTCGGCGATGACCCGGCTGCCGAGCTCGCGGCACAGCGTGGTGATCGCGCCGACCACGCGGCGCTTGGTGGCGTGGACGTCGATGTCGCGGATCAGCGACATGTCGAGCTTGACCACCTCGGGCTCGAGCGTGGCCAGCGCGCCGAGCGCGGCGTAGCCGGCGCCGAGGTCGTCGACCGCGATCCGGTAGCCGCGCCGGCGCAGCATCGCGACCCGCGCTGGCCCGGCGACCGCGTCGAGCCCCATCCGCTCGGTGATCTCGAGGACGACGCGCGGCGCGTACGGCGCGAGCGCGCAGTCGTCGCCGAACAGATCCTCGTCGGTCAGCTCCAGCCCATGGACGTTGACGAAGATCAGCGCGTCGTCGGGGATGTCCGCGGCGGCGCGCGCGACCGCGGTGCGCACGGTGCGGCCGAGGTCGTGGATCCGGCCGAGCCGCTCGGCGGTTGCGATCAGGACGTCGGCGCGCTGGAGCGACTCCTCGTCGGTCCGGATCAGCGCCTCGTACGCGAACGTCCGCTGCGTGGTGACGTCGAAGATCGGCTGGAACGCCATCCACGACTGCGCCAGCGCGGCGTCGAACCGCCGCGCGACGTCGTCGGCGTCGGGCTCGGGCGGCAGCGTCGCGCGGCGCCGCATCCGCGCGACGCCGTGGCGCCTCGCAGCGCGCGCGATCGCCGCCGCGAGCGTCTCGTGATCGAACGGCTTGGACAGGTAGGACACCGCGCCGGTATCGATCGCGCGGACCGCGCCGTCGAGCGACGGGTCGCCGGTCATCAGCAGCACCGGCAGATCGTCGTCGTGGCGGCGGATCGCGGCGATCAGCGCGAACCCGTCCATCTCCGGCATGCAGATGTCGGACACCACGCAATCGAACGGCGCGCCCGGCGCGGCGACGCAGTCGAGCGCTGCCTTGCCGCCGTCGACCACCACGACCTCCCAGCCCTCGTGGCCGAGCGTGCGCTCGCACAGCCGCCGCATTCCCTGGTCGTCATCCACGATCAGGACCCGGCCGAGCGGCGTCTTCGGGGTATGCGCGATCCTCACCATGGATCTACCAGCGTTCAAACTTACCTCATGCACGGCCGGGCAGCCGCAGAACGAAGCGAGGCCCGATCTCGGTCGGCTCGTGATCGATCCGTCCACCATGGGCTTCGGCCACCAGCCGGCAGAAGTACAGACCCATCCCACGCTTCCCGCCCTTTCCGCGCACGTACTTGACGAACAGCTGCGAGCGGACGTCATCGGCGATCGGCGGCCCGGAGTTGGTCACGGACACCTCGACGCTGTCCTCGTCGTTCCAGCGCCCCGCCGAGACGAAGATCGTTCCACCCTGGTTGCAATATCGCGCCGCATTGCCAACCAGGTTGTGCAGCACGCGCTCGACCAGCGCCGGGTCGAACCGCGCCATGAGGTCGGTCTTGCAGTCGATCGAGATCGCGGCGCCGCGAGCGAGCGACGTCGCGCTCACCTCGAGCACTGACTCGAGGACCTGCTGGACCTGGGTCAGCGCGACCATCGGCTTGACCGCGGCGTCCTCGAACCGCGCGATGTCGACGAAGTTGGCGACCAGACTCGACATCCGCCGCAGCGAGCGCACGCTGGTGACCAGGGCATCGGCCTCGTCGGTCCCCAGCGTGAGGACTTCCTGCAAGAACTGCAGGTTCGACAGCGACACCGCCAGGCCGTTGTTGAGATCGTGGGCGAGCAGCGCGCTGGCCTCGGCGCCGTACGCCATCCGCCGATCCGCGGCCTCCTTGGCCACCCGGACCTCGACGAACGCGCGCTGGTTGCGCGTGGCCGCTGTGAGCCGGCGCTTGAGCTCCGACATTCCTGTAGGCTTGACGACGAAGTCGTCGGTGCCGGCCTCGAACGCCTCGGCATGACTGCCCTCGTCGTCGTGGCCCGTCATCACAATGATGTGGACGGCCGGTCCGAACATCCCTTTCAGCCGCCGGATGACGTCCAGCCCATTGGTCCCGGGCATCTCCAGGTCGACGATCGCGAGGTCCGGCGGTGTCTCCTCGGCCTGGGCCAGCGCCCGCGCGCCGTCGTGTGCCGTGACCACCTGGTAGCCGGCGCTGGACAGGTTTGCCGCCATCTGACGGCAGATCACCACATCGTCGTCGACCACGAGCACGCGCACGCCGGTCGGTGTGGTTTCGCTCGCCCCAGCCGCATCGACCGTCATCGCAGCTGGTAATATACGCGAGCGAGCGGATGGCGGTGACTGACACCCATATCGAAGCGTCGCGGTTCGCGGATCCGTGCCGGGTCGCTGACGTCACGCTCGCCGCCGCGGTGCGGTCCCAGGCCGACGCGGTCTACATCGAGCCGATGGCGATGGCCGACGACGCCTACGTGATCACCCTCGAGCGGTCGTCGCAGGTGCTGACGTCGGTCGCGGTCGACGCCCAGCTCGGCTCGGCGGTGATCGCGCGGCTGGCGTTCCTCGCCGACATCGACCTCGCGGCGGCCCATGCGTCGAGCGCCGTGCTGCCCGTCCGCTCGGGAGTGCGCGAGGCGGAGATCGTCATCACGGTCCGGCCGGGCGTATCGCTGTGCGCCGATCTGATGGTGATGGGCGTGCGCGGGCGCGGCCCGGTGGCGGGCGCGGCGATCGGTCCGGTGCGCGGCGACGTGATCGGCCAGTACCGAGTCCAGGAGTTCCTCGGTGAGGGCGGGATGGGTACGGTGTTCGAGGTCGAGCACATCGCGCTCGCCCGGCGCTACGCGCTCAAGGTGCTGCGCCCCAAGGTCATCGAGCGCGATCCGGGCGCGGCCCAGAAGTTCTTGCGCGAGGCCCGCACCGCGGCCCGGGTTCGCCACCCCAACATCGTCGACGTGGTCGATTTCGGCCACCTGCCGGATGGCCGGCCGTACTTCGTGATGGAGCTGCTGGAGGGTCAGAGCCTGGCCGATATGGTCGCCAGCGGGCCGCTGCCGGCGGGCGAGGTCGTGCTGATCGCGCGCCAGCTCGCCAACGCGCTGGCCGCCGCGCACGATCGCGGCGTGGTGCACGCCGACGTCACGCCGTCCAACGTGCTCGTGGTCGACACCGGCGCGTTCAGCGCGCCCGGCGCACCGGGCGAGGCCCGGGACGGCCGGTCGGGCGAGCTCACTGTCAAGCTGGTCGATTTCGGGCTCGCCGAGCTCGCCGGCGAAGGCCTGCGCGACGAGAACCCGGAGTTCGTGCTCGGCACGCCGGCGTACATCTCCCCCGAGCAGCTGCGCGGCCTCGCACCCACCGATCGCTCGGACCAGTACGGGCTCGGCGCGGTGCTGTTCGAGCTGCTCACCGGCCACCCGCCGTATCACCACGATGATCTGCGCACGCTGTGCATGATGCACCTCACGGCGCCGATCCCGGTGGTCGACAGCCCCCACGGGCCGCTGCCGCCCAAGCTGGCGGACATCGTCACGACCTGCCTGCAGAAGACCCCGCAGGCGCGGTTCCCCGGGATGCGGGCGCTGTTGACCGCGCTCGACGAGATCGAGCGGGTCACCGATCGCCGCGGCTGGCGGCGCTGGTTGTCGAGCTGAGCGAGGGCGGCATGGCCAACAAGAACCCGGTGATCGTGTGTGTCGACGACGACGAGGCGATGCTGAGCACCGTGGTGCGCTGTCTGCGCCGCGAGCCCCTGGAGGTCCGCTCGACC
>Ga0265332_10002142_pt1 | contig 10197 bp, 10 predicted proteins | sample 41926metaG_FD_202084 | JGI IMG/M metagenome (GOLD analysis project Ga0265332, IMG submission 202084) | Rhizosphere microbial communities from Carex aquatilis grown in University of Washington, Seatle, WA, United States - 4-19-26 metaG | ecosystem: Host-associated > Plants > Roots > Rhizosphere...
CGCGGGTGATCCAGTCCGGGACGATCGTCAACGCCGAGGCGATGGGCTGGGCCGACCGCATCGGCTCCGTCGACAAGGGCAAGTTCGCCGATCTGGTCGCGGTGGCCGGCGACCCGACGGCCGACATTACCGAGCTGCAGCGCGTAAAATTCGTGATGAAGGGCGGCAAGGTCATCCGCAACGACCTGCCGCCGGGCACGCCCAAGTAATCCGTCGCATTCGGTACAGAAATCCCGGGCGGCTTGCAGTAAGCCGGGACGTCGCGCCGCCGGTTGGCGGCGCGCATGGGAGCTCGTAATCGCGGTTCAGGAAAGGTCCATGCTTACTCGCATCGGCAAATACGAATTGAAGAACGTGCTCGGCAAGGGTGCGTCCGCGACCGTCTATCGCGCGATCGACACGTTCACCAACGCGGAAGTCGCGCTGAAAGTCATCGATCCGGAGGCGCTGAAGGACCCGGTGCAGGGCAGGATCATACGCACCCAGTTCCTGAACGAAGCATCGCTCGCCGGCCGGCTCATTCATCCGCATATCGCGGCAATTCTCGACGCCGTGGTCGGCACCGACAGCGGGCATATCGCGATCGAGTACGTACCCGGCGGCGATCTTTCACAGCGCAACAAGTCGGGTGCGCTGTTTTCCGTCGAGGACGCCATCCAGGTCGGCTTCAAGTGCTGCGGCGCCCTCGATTATGCATTCCGGCAGGGCGTCGTGCATCGCGACATCAAGCCCGCCAATATCATGGTGGTCAAGAACACCGACGTGAAAATCACGGATTTCGGCGCGGCGCTGCTGCGCCGCAGTGATGCCACGAGCATCACCAACGTCGGCTCGCCCGCGTACATGTCGCCCGAGCAAATCTCGGGTGCGACCCTCACCCATCAGAGCGATATGTTCTCGCTCGGGATCGTGCTCTACGAGTTGCTCACGGGGAAGCGCCCCTTCAATGCCACGAACGTGCCCGCGCTGCTCGAGAACATCATGACCGACACCCCGGTACCGCCGAGCACTCTGCGACCCGATTTGCCGCGGGAACTGGACCGCGTCGTGTTGACCGCGCTGGCCAAGTCGCCCGGCGGTCGCTTCGGGACCTGGGCCGAAATCGCGCTCGAACTCGTGAAGGTCGGCAAGCTCTCCGTGTACCAGCAGACGATCAGCGACAGCGAGCGCTTCGAGTCGCTGCGCCGCGTCGAGATGCTAAGAAAACTCGACGACGGTCAGATCTGGGAGCTCGTGCACGCGGGCAACTGGAAGCGGCTGCCCGCGCACAGCCAGATCATTCGCGAGAACGAACCCGGCGACAGTCTTTTTTTCCTGGCCAAGGGACAGGCGAAAGCGTCTAAACAGGGCAGGACGCTGAACCTGATCGGCGCCGGCGAGTGCATCGGCGAAATGAGCTACATCCGCGAAGGCACGCTGCGCCAGGCGACCGTTGAATCGCTGACGGAGGTGGTGGTCGCCGAATTCGGCAGTGCGGAACTCGAACGCATGAGCCCCGGCTGCCAGCTGCATTTCACGCGCGGCATCGTGCGCACGCTGGTCGAACGCCTGGAACTCGCGAATACGCGGCTCGCGCAGGCGGTGAAATAATAATCAGCACCCCGTTGAGGTCGCAGCATGCGTGACAGCATAATTCCGTCGTTAGGCCGTTTACTGACCACGTTTGCCCTCGCGATTTTTCTCGGCGCAATACCGGTGCACGCGCGCATAACCAAAATCGTCATCGACGAGAAAATCTCGCCGGCCTTTTGCAAAGCTGCGGCGTGCGCATCCCACGGCGATGCCGGACAGTACGAGCAAATCGCGGGCCGCGCGTTCGGCGAGCTCGATCCGCGCGACCCGCTCAATTCGATCATCCAGGACCTGGCCCTCGGCAAAGACGCCGACGGCAAGGTGCGCTACGTCACCACTTTCGTGATCACCAAGCCCGTCGACATGTCCAAAGCAAGCGGCCTGCTGTGGCACGACGTACCCAACCGGAGCCGGCCGCTCGCGATCAACGAACTGGAACGCGGCTTCGGCGACGTCGGACTCGCGAGCGCGTGGCAGGGCGATAACGCGGGCGCCACCGCCGTGCGCCCTGCCATGAGCGTCGCGGACAATCACTGGCTGCAAGTGCCGATCGCCAGAAATTCCGACGGCTCGCCGATCACCGGCGCAATCATGGGCCGCATCGTGAATCGCGCGGGCGTCAGCGCACAGCCACTGATGGTGCAGACCAACCCGCTGCCGTACCTGCCGGCGAATGTCGACGACGCGCACGCCACGCTGGTGTCGCGCGATCATGAAACGATGGAAGGCATCGTCACCGGCGAGACGCCGGTTGCGCGAGCCGACTGGAAATTCTGCGGCGGCGGCACGTTCGACGCGCCCGTTGCGCTGACGAAGCTGCCGGTGCAAATCTGCCTGAAAGGCGGGTTCAATCCCGCGAAACTCTACCAGGTCGTCTATACCGCGAAAGATCCCTACATCCTCGGCATCGGCTTCGCGGCGTGGCGCGATCTCGCGTCGTTCTTCAAATACGCGGACAAGGACGACGCCGGCACCGCGAACCCTCTCGCGGGTCGCATCAAGTACAGCATCACGCGCGGCCGTTCGCAGTCCGGCAATTATCTGCGCGGCTGGCTGCATCTCGGTTTCAACCAGGACGAAGCGATGCGCCAGGTGCACGACGGCATGTGGCCGATCATCGCGGGCCGCCGCATCGCGCTCAACATCCGCTGGGCGCAGCCGGACGGCGCGCTGGCGCTCTACCAGGCGGGCAGCGAAGGCCCTCAATGGTGGGTGCCGTGGCCCGACGAAGTGCGCGGCCTGCCCGCGCGCAGCATCCTCGACCGCTGCGTTGCTACCAAAACCTGCCCGAAAATCATCGAGCATTTCGGTTCCGCGGAGATCTGGGGACTCAAGCTCGGCATGGAATGGGTCGGCACGAATGCAAAAGAAGACATTCCGCTGCCCGCCAACGTGCGCCGCTACTACATAAGCAGCACGATGCACGGCGGCGGCGCGGGCGGTTTCGACACGAGCCTCCCCGCGGTCGCGCGCGCCGCGAAACCCGTCGAATGCGAAGGCAACAACGCCGGCGTCGGCGCGCTGCCCACCAATCCGATGCCGCATACGGAGACGGTCAACGCGCTGACAGTGCATTTTCGCGACTGGGTCATGCGCGACGAGCTGCCGCCCGCGAGCCGCTATCCGACGCTGAGCGAACGCCAGCTCGTCGAATCAAACAAGGCTGCGATGCGTTTTCCGGCGCTGCCGGGCTTGCGCGCGACGGCCCCCGAGCCGGGCTTCATGAACCCCGGCCTCGATTACGACTGGGGCGGGAGCTTCGATCCCAACGATGGGTCGGGCGTGCCCGGCAATGCGGTACCGCCCATCAGGCAAGTCATCAGGATGCTGGTGCCGAAAGTCGACGCCGACGGCAATGAAATCGGCGGCGTGCCGGTCGTATTGCGCGACGCGCCGCTCGGCACCTACCTCGGCTGGAATATCATCGCCGATGGCGCGCGGCCGTATCATCGTGGCAAGCTGTGCGGCAATGCGGGCAGCGTTATCCCGTTTGCGAAAACCAAAGCCGAACGCGTAGCCGGCAACGACCCGCGTCCATCGCTCGAGGAGCGCTATACCGATCACGCGGGTTACGTCGCCGCGGTGCGCAAAGCCGCGGCCAACGCGGTCGTGCAGAAATTTTTGCTGCGGAAAGACGCCGATGCGCTGATCTCCGCGGCAGAAGCCAGCGCAGTTTTGAAATAACCAAACCGGGAGGATAAGATCATGAAGAAATGGCTCGCACTTGGAACGCTCGTTTCGCTGACCGTCGTGGTGACTTTGGCGACCGCCGGCGGCGTTCCCCTCGATGTTCACTACGTCAACCACGAGAAGGTCGCGGCCGTGATGGTCAAGGGCGGGGGCATCATCGACGACAATGGATTGATCGTCCTCGCCAATCGCGGGGTGCAACGCGGCGCCGAGATACACGCCAGGACCAACCACGTCTTCATCATCGTCGACGGCGAGGCGGACTTCGTCACCGGCGGCAAGATGATCGATCCGAAAGAAATTTCGCCGGGACAGATCCGCGGCACGGGAATCGAGGGCGGAGTGGTCCATCGTTTGACCAAAGGCGACGTGATCACCATACCGGCCAACACTCCGCACCAGTGGAAAGACACATCAAAGACCGGCTCGGTCGGCTATTACGCGGTGAACATCGAGCAATAATTGCGGTCGAACGAAAAGTAACTCCCCCGCCATCACCCGCGGATTTCGATCGATGACAAAAATACTCGGCATCTCGGGCAGCCTGCGCGGCGGGTCGTTCAATACGATGTTGTTGAAGCAGGCCGCGCGCGCCGCCCCCTCGGGCACGAGCGTAGAAATCGGCTCGATCAAAGACATCCCGTTATACAACGGCGACCTTGAGGACGCGAACGGGTTGCCGCCGTCCGTGCAGGCGCTGAAAACGCAGGTGATGGATTGCGACGGGTTGCTGCTGGTCACGCCTGAATACAACAACAGCATCCCGGGTGTGTTCAAGAATGCGATCGACTGGCTGTCGCGCCCGCCCGCCGACGCGCCGCGCGTGTTCGGCAACCGGCCGGTCGCGGTGATCGGCGCGTCGCCCGGCGGTTTCGGCACGATACTCGCGCAAAACGCCTGGCTGCCGGTGCTGCGGACTCTCGGCACGCGACCGTGGTTTGGCGGACGCCTGATGGTTTCGCGCGCGGGCGGTGCATTCGGCGCGGCCGGCGAGTTCAAGGACGAAGCGATGTTCGCACAACTGAAAAAATTCATGAGCGGGTTCGCCGAATTCGTGCAGGCCGATCGCTAGCTTCCATACCCGCGCGAGCCGCACATGAGCGAGGCCAATCCTTACGACGGGTTCATCATGGACCACATCCGCAACGCGCGCAATTACCGCACGCTGCCCGCGGCGAGCCACCACGCCGCGGGGATCAACCCGCTGTGCGGCGACGAAATGACCGTTTACGCGGAGATCGTGCAGGACCGCATCCGCGATGTCGGGTTCCAATGCTCGTGCTGCGGAATCTCGATGGCCTCGGCGTCGATCATGACCGATCTCTTGAAATCCGCCAGCGTCGTCGACGCCAAACCGTTACTGCGCGAGTTCATCGCCGCGATCAACGGTACAGCGGAAGCGTCTGCCCAGGGCATCGACGGCGGCCGGCTTGCGATCCTGCAATCGGTGCGCGCGTTGCCCAGCCGCAGGAAGTGCGCGGCGCTGCCGTGGCTCACGCTCGAAGCCGCGCTCGAAGGCCGGCCGCAAGCTATGTCGACGTAAATTGAGGCGCGCCTGATCGCGCGCGCGACGTGCCGGCTAGCGCCGGACGCTGCCCGCGCCGGTCGTGGCTGTTCCCGGAGTCGATATCCCGCCGGACTGCGAACCCCCGCTTGAAGCCGAAGTCCCGCCTGGCGTTATCACGGTTCCCGACGGCGAGATTACCGTTTCAGGAGATCCGGTCACGCCCGACGACGGGCGCATCGCCGACGGCGATACCGTGCCCGGAGGCGCAATTATGACGGGCGGAACGGGCGGTGCGGGTGGAATTGCCGTTAACGGCGGCGCGACCGCGCGCGGTGTCATTACGTCACTTCTGAGCACGCAATCCGGGCCATTCACTTGCATGCATTCCGGATTCGCATCCGGTACGCTGTCGTTGCGTTCGGTCGTCTCCGCGGCAATGACCGGCGCGCCGGTCGCAAGCAAAATAAATATTGCCGTCACAATTCGTTTCATCGTGGCCTCCTGTGCAAAAGCCGGCCTCAGCAGCAGCCGGGCCCGGGCGACACATTGCATGGAACGCGGCACTCCATGATCAGTGCGCCGCCCAATGGCGGCTCCGCGCCGAATGTGGTTTTGCCCGCGGTGCCGGTGGCGGCCGGCCGCGGCGCTTCGGCGGCGCAAGCCGCCAGCAGACCCACAATCGCCGATAACACAATTAAACGCAGATTCATGATGACCACCTTTTCGCATTGCAGCCGGACTGTTGCTCGAACTGCACCCTGATGATCTCACCGACCGCGCCGCATTGTATGTACGACAACGCACAGTGCGCCCGCGATACACGCCGGATGCAAAGCTTGTACGGCGCGCCATGTCGAATATGTGCGTTGGCGCACAGACGGCCGGGCGGGCGACGGTATTTTTTTGCGCGCGCGGTTGGCGCGCCCCGCACTCCCGCCACAACAATCGTTGCGATGCTGATATGCTCCGCTGAGTTCGCTGGTTGAGAGCCCGCGCGTCAGAAGTCCGTTACCTTTCCCCTATGCCGCAAGCCACGCACCGTTTCAGGTTTTTCGCCGCGCGCCTCGACCGCACGGCGGCGATGCCGTTCATCATGGCAACGGCGCTGATCGACATGATTTCGATCGGTCTCATCATTCCCGTGCTGCCCGCGCTGGTCGGCAGCTTCACCGGCTCGCCGGCGGACCAGGCCTTCTGGTACGGAGTGGTCACGTTTGCCTTCAGCTTCGCCAATTTTTTCGGCTCGCCGGTGCTGGGCGCGCTCTCGGACTGCTACGGCCGCCGGCCGGTACTGCTGATCGGGTTTTGCGGCCTTGCGCTCAACTTCTTCTTCACCGCGCTGGCGACTTCGCTGGCGATGCTGGTTGTCGTGCGGCTGGCGGGCGGCGCGATGATGGCCAATCTTTCGGTTGCCAATGCCTACGTCGCCGACATCACCCCGGCCGCCCAACGCGCAAAGCGGTTCGGCATGCTGGGCGCGATGTTCGGCGCGGGATTTATCCTCGGGCCGGTGATGGGCGGACTCCTGGGCGCGGTCAGCCTGCATCTTCCGTTCTACGTCGCCGGCAGCCTCGCGCTCGTCAACCTCCTCTACGGGCTCTTCGTGCTGCCGGAGTCGCTGCCGCCGGAGCGCCGGCGCGCATTCGTCTGGAGGGACGCCAATCCCCTCGTTGCGGTGCGCGGGCTTACGCGATTGAAAGGCGGCGGGCCGCTGGTTGCCGTGATCGCGTGCTCCGGGCTCGCGCAGTTCATCCTGTACACGACGTGGGTGCTGTACACGACTTTCAAATTCGGCTGGGGGCCGCTCGAAAACGGCTGGTCGCTCGCAGCGGTAGGTATCGTTACGGCCGTCGTCCAGGGCCTCCTGCTAGGACGCATTCTGAAACTCGTCAGTCCGCGGCGGCTCGCGGTCATGGGACTCGTGTCATCCACCCTCGCGTATGTGCTGTGGGGTGCGGCCACGCAAGGCTGGATGATCTACGCGATCATTTTCGTCAATCTGCTCGGCGCCACGGTTTCATCCGTCATCCAGAGCATCATCTCCGGCTCCGCCAACGCGAATAACCAGGGCGCCACACTCGGTGCAATCGGCGGGCTCAACAGCCTGATGGCGGTGATCGCCCCGACGATCGGTGCGCCGCTGCTGACGATGGTGTCGCACCTGCCCAAGGGCGATTGGCGCATCGGCGCGCCGTTCTACTTCTGCGCCGCGCTGCAGGCCGCCGCGCTGGTGCTGGCAGCAACGCACTTCAACAACGAGCGGCGCACGCGCCGGGCCGCGTCGCAAAACGCGCCGTAGGACGCACCGGCCGTGCAATCCACCTTCCCGCATTAAAGGAAATTGTCATGGAATCCCGTCTCGAAAAAATCGAAAGCAAGCTGAGTCTCGCCGAGGATCTGCTGGAAGAACTGAACAAGACCGTATACCGGCAGCAATGCCGGATCGATCAACTTGAGCAGGAGATGGGCGGTCTGCGCCAGCAGGTGCAGACCGCCATGCCGGCCGAACAGCGCACGCCGAACGAGGAAATTCCGCCGCACTATTGAGAATGATTTCGCCGCGGCGGCTACCTTACGTGCGCGACATCCGGATCGCACTCCAGCGCACGGGCGTCGAGCGGCGAACCCGCCGCGCCGGCTTTATGTGCAAGCTGCTGGTTGACGCGGTCGTAAGCCGCGGCGTGCACCATCTCCAACCGTTGTGCGATGACGAGGTCCATTTCGCGGATTTCTTCCCACCGGTTCTCGCTGACGAGCTGCGCGCGCAATTCAGTGTCGTGCTTTTGTTGCAGCATGCCGGCCACGCTGGTTGCGCCGGCTCCCGTGCTATCCACGGCCTGTGCCGCAGCGGCCGCAAACGACAACGCGACTGCTGCAAAGATCAACGTGATTGCAGGTTTCACTTGGCCCTCCTCGTTATCAACGTTCGGCTATGGTGCGCCGGCCGCTTGAATCCGTCTGTGTGCCACCGCGCACATCGCGAATAAAACCGCCCCGCGCTTGACGGCCGTGCCCGCGCGGTGGAAGCTGGCGGGCGAATCCACCCTGGCCGCGACACCATGCGCAACCGCCTCGCCTTCATCGCGATATTTCCCGGCATGCTTGGCGCCGCCTCCGCGCACGCGCAAGCCGACTATCCGACTAAACCCATACGCATCGTGATCGGCACACCCGCCGGCGGCGGCAGCGACCTGATGGCGCGTTTGGTCGGACAGCGGCTGACGCAGGCGTGGAACGCGGTGGTCGTGGTCGAGCCGCGGCCCGGAGTCGGCGGCAACATCGCGGGCGAGTACGTCGCGAAATCCCCGCCCGACGGATACGTCTTGTACGTGTGCTACGGCACCCACACCGTGAATCCGAACCTCTATCCGAAGCTCGCTTACGATGCGATCCGCGATTTTGCGCCGGTAACCCTGCTCGCGCGCCAGTACAACGCGCTGGTCGTGCATCCCTCGGTGCCGGCGCGCACCGTCAACGAACTGGTGGCGCTCGCGAAGAAACAGCCCGGCAAGCTGAGCTACGGCTCGTCCGGCAGCGGCAGCCCGAATCACCTCGGGATGGAGCTCTTCAAGATCACGGCGAAAATCGATCTCGTGCATATTCCGTACAAGGGCGCGGCGCCGTCGCGCATCGATCTCCTGGGCGGACACACCGATCTCATGTTCGACGTGTTGCGCACCGCGTTGCCGTATCGCGAAGCGGGCAGAATGCGCATGCTCGCGGTCGCGAGCCCGCAGCGCTCGTCGCTCGCGCCGGATCTGCCCACGATGGAGGAAGCCGGCTGGAAAGGCATCGAAGTCCTCACGTGGCACGGATTGATCGCGCCCGCCGGCACGCCCGCCGCGATCGTCGAACGGCTGCAAGCGGAAATTCAACGCGGCCTGCTCGCACCCGCGCTGAAAGACAAGCTTGCCGGCGATGGCGTTGAAGCGGTCGCGAGCACGTCCGCGGAACTGGACGCTTTCATGCGCGCCGACATGGCCAAGTGGGGCAAGGTCATCAAAGCGGCGGGCATTCGTCCCGACTGAAGGCGTCCCCGGAATTTTTAATTCGCGAGCTTGAATCCGCGCTCGGGCGGCGTGCCCGCTTCGAAATGCACCGGGGCAAGCGGCGGCACCGACACCTCGTTGCACACCTTGTGCACGTGGAATGCTTCGATCGGCGGCTGCCATTTCGGCCGGAACTCGCAAGTCACCTGCACGCAGGTAATGCTCTTCAGCCACGAGCACACTTTCACTTCGGCGCCGTCGGCGCCGGCAATCGCAGTCAGGTACGGCGAGCCTTCGTAGTAGGGTTTGTTCGCTCCGTCCTGCGAATTCACGTCCGCCAGCACCGTGAAGAAGTCGCCGTTCACGTCGAGCAGCGCGAGCACCTGCTCGACGAATTGCGACAGGTTCGTCGTGTAGGAGAACCCGCCGACCACGTCCGTGATGAGCATGAATTTGCCGAGTTCTTCGCGCGAGTACTCGCGCAGCCGCCGGCCCGCGAGATACCGGATTTTATCGGGCGCGAGGGTCGCCGCCTTCTCATGCCACGCCGGCGTGCGGCGGTCTTCGATCGACATCGCGATGGCCCGCGCCTTGCTGCCGCGCCCGTCGCGGCCCTCGAAATGCAGCATGTCGAATTTCGGCGTGTAGTAATCGAGGATGGCCTGGCCCCTGCCCGCGCCGATGTCGAGCCAGCGCTCGTGCGGGCGCAGCATGCCGAGCGCGCGATCGAACGCTTCGGACAAGGCCTGCGTATAGGAGAGGAGCGAACGGTTGATCACATACCCGTCGGGCACCTCGGCGCCGCGGCTCTTGTAGATCGCTTCCTGCCTGGCGATTTCTTCGGCAAACTGCGGGCTCGCGGGATCGGCAGCGTGTGCGGGCGACGCCCCGAGACAAATCAGCAACGCGATCAGGCGCGGGCTTTTCATGCGGTCGCGC
>Ga0265332_10002150_pt1 | contig 10164 bp, 6 predicted proteins | sample 41926metaG_FD_202084 | JGI IMG/M metagenome (GOLD analysis project Ga0265332, IMG submission 202084) | Rhizosphere microbial communities from Carex aquatilis grown in University of Washington, Seatle, WA, United States - 4-19-26 metaG | ecosystem: Host-associated > Plants > Roots > Rhizosphere >...
AAAATATAAAATGGGGTTTACATTAATCGAGTTGATCATTGTTATCGTGATCGTCGGTATTTTGGCGGCAATGGCGATCCCCAAAATGATCAGCTTAAGCGCCGATGCGAAAAAGGCCGCTTGCTTCGATACCGCTGGCACAATACAGACTGCGCTTTCCAGCTATTACGTGCGCCGCACGATGTCCGGTAACTCAGTTTTTCCGCGCAGCCTGCATGACCCGGTTTTTATCGGTTATATCAGCGAAGCCACTTTACCCAAGCACCCTACCGGCTTAGATTGGGATAGTGGTTATGTTACCTTTGATTCGACCCCTGCCGGCCCGCAGCGTTTTGATTTTTCTACCGGAAAGGCGAGCGATACCGGTATTTGTACCGGGTTTTAGATTTATTCTTCAATATTTACGGATTTTCAGAATTCTAACTCCCTCCGACTCCCTCTTTGTAAAAGAGGGAGAGCGAAGTTCGAGCCCTCGCTTTGTTAAAGAGAGGGCCGGCGAAGCCGGGGAGAGTTCTGAAAAAGTGATTAGTGCGCCCCCAGAAGTTTCTTTAATTCCTGTGCTGGTTTAAAACCGGGTTCTAACTTAAGCGCTTCGGTTATTTCCTTTGCCGCTAAAATGTTATGTTCACTATAGTAGATTACCGCGAGCGCGTAGTGGGGGTAAAACCATGTAGGGTTGAGCATGATCGACTTAAGATAACATTTTTTTGCCCTTGGTATATCGCCTTGCGCTTCGCGGATCTTGCCTAAAAGAAAATAATTATAAAAATCTTCCGGCGCCAGCTCCAGCGCGCTGTTTATGCAAGTCAAAGCAAGATTTGGTTCGTGTTCCTCGATCAATACTGCCGCCATCGATGCATATATCGAGTCATCGTAGGGGTTAAGGTTTGAGGCTTTTTGCCAATATTGCAGCGCAGCCTTAGGGTTTTTGGTTTTTTTGTAAGTTGCGCCTAGGCGTTCATAGATTTGGAAAATCCTGGCCGGTTTGGGGTTTGCTCCCAGCGCCTTGTTTAAAAAAAGAAGAGTTTTGTCAAATTGGTTCTGCGCAAAATAAACTCCGGCAATATGATAATATAAACCGGCTTGCCAATCCGGGTCGGAATTTTTGATCGTGAGGGCTTTATTGAAAATCATTTGGGCCTTTGCATAGTCGCCTTCCTCTTTGTAAATTACGCCTAAATTTATCCAATTGCCGATATGAAGCGGCTCCTCTTTCACCCCTTTTTCCCAGGCTATCCTTGAGTCTGCCAGTTGGTGATTTCTTTCTATAGTTAAAGTAGCCAGGAGAAGCGCAATGGCGGTAAAGCAATATAAAACATAACGGCGATGTTTTACATGGAAGCGCGTTAATAATGGTAAAAAAGCGATATACATGCCCAGTGAGGCTGTATAAAAATGGTGTTCGGCCGCGGGCACTTTGAGAGCAGCGTAAAATTTTGGTGCTAGGGCGATCAGGATTATGGTTATTCCTAATCCCGTCAAGGGTTGGGTTTTGCGTAATTTTAGTGCAACTGCAAAGATGGAGATAAGGGCAAGTAAAGCGGTGAAATCAGTAATTTGGTAGGGTTGCGATATTTCCGGGCATGTGTGCAGAAAATTTAAGCCGGTCGGCCAGAAAAATTTCTGAAGATAAAAAAAAGTTACTCGCGATTCTATTACGATATTGGATAAAAATGGCCGGGCATGGCCGGTAGGCGTACCGCCGAAATAAACTTGGCGGTAAAAAAGATAGAGCACGGTAATAAAAATCAATGTTATAGTGCTTTCGCGCAGCCAAAGTTTATCCTTGCGCATCTCGGTAAACTCCGGCACAAAAGTCATAAAAGCTATCAAGAGGGGGATGAAAATAAGGCTGGTTTCTTTGGTCAAAAGCGCACAGATGTAACAGGCATAAAGCCCCAGGGGTTTGCGCTTGAAAAAAAATAATATTCCTGCCAGCATAAAAAATAGCGAGATAAGGTCTGAGCGGCTGGAGATGTAGCTTACCGCTTCGGTGTTTAAAGGGTGGACAAGAAAAACCAGGCTTATTATAGCGCAGAGCGTGCGGGGCGTGTTGCGGGCGATGGTTTTTATCAATGTGTATAGCAAGATGCCATTGGCGATATGAAAGAGCAGATTAAGGATGTGATAGCCTACAGGGTTAAGTTTTCCTAAAAAAAAGTTAAAGGCAAAGGTAAGCATTAAAAGCGGCCGGCACATCCCCTGGGCAATGGGGTAGCTCGTTACATACCCTTGAAAAAACTTTATAAAATGCTTGGGCGAAGCGAGAAAAAAATTCTTTTCGATCATATGGCCGTCATCGAAAAGGAAGGGTATGGAAAAAGAATTGGCGTAGGTTAAAGCGGCAAAAATGGCCAGGAGAATAAAAATTTTTATCTATTTTGCTACGTGGCAGTTTTGAGTTGCTCGATTATTATCTCGTTGCATTAATTTTTAGTTTTTCCATGATCATTTTAACCAGGGTTTCACTTATAGGGTAGCCTGACTTTTTGGCTTCGATCGCATTTTCGTAGGCTTTGGCCCAATCCGGTACGGCCAGCATCGTGTAGGCGATTGCGGTATCGTTGTAAGCAATGCCGGTATAGTTTTTGTCGGTTTTGAGCGGTTCCAGCTCGCCGATTGCTCCTGCTGGGTTATTATTTTTTATGTAAGCTTGGGCAAGGCCCAGGTGTGCCGGAGAAAAATCCGGTTTTATTCGCAAGGCTTGTTGGTAAAATTCTATTGAACGACGGTTATTTTCCATATAGAGGGCTTCTCCTGCGCCGTAATAGGCGAAATAAGAATCCGGGTCAAGGTTTACTGCGATAGAAAAATATTTTTTCGCCGCTAGAAGGTCATTATTTTCCAAGAAGTAGTGTCCAAGGTGGCTGTAAGCCTCGCTGCGGTTGGGGTATAATTTTATTTCTTTTTGCCATGCAATGATCGCGCCTGGGGCGTCATTGGTCTTGGCGCAAAGGTCGCCCATTATTTCAAATGCGCCATCCGGAGGTTTTTTCAGCGCGATCAAGCGGTTTAATATTTTTTCTGCTTTTAGGTATTGCCGGTCTTTTATGTAGATTTGCGCGAGCATTTTCGCGGCAATGACATGATCGGCGGCCCTTCCCGGCATGGTGAGGGCTTTTTTGAATTCCTCCTGTGCCGGCCGGGTATTATTTTTCTCAAGATACGCTATCCCAAGCTCGTTATGGGCATAAGTGTCAAAAGGGTTACGGTCTACGGTGGCTGACCAGAAAGTGAGAGTATCTTTAAATTCGGCGGCGCGGAAAAATGTAAGCAGGCCGAGGATGCTGATTGTGCCGAAAAATAAGACGCGCATCTTTTTTATCTCTATTTTATTCAGAAAAGCCGCAGCAAAAAGATATATGCCGATTGAAGGAAAATAAAAGTGATGTTCCATGGCAGGGAAATTTAAGCGTGAATAAAATTTCGGTAAAAGAGCGATCAATATCCAGGCGGCGGCAAACGCCGCGGTTTTGTTCCTTGTCCGTAAAAAAAATGCTAAAAAAATTATTGCAGATATAAAAAGCATGCCGCAAAAAGCTTCGGCCGAGAAGATGCTGTTTAGGTGCGGTACATAATGAAAAAAATTGCATGGCTCGAAAAGGAAAAATACCCTGAAATAGGTCACGGTCACGGCAGCCTGCATCAGGATATTGTCGTAAAGCGGGCGTAACGGGTCAGAGAGGGTCGTGGCGAATAAGGAATTTCTGTAAACCAGGTAAGCGATAAGTGCGGCGCCGGTTGCGATCCATCCCGGGAGTTTTTCTTTTTGTTTATTTTTTTCGCAGATTTCCCAGGCGCCGATAAGTAATGGCAAGCAAAGCGCGGACTCTTTGGTTAAAAGCGCGGCGATAAATGCTCCAGTAAATAAAAGGTATTTTTTGTTTTTCCAGAAAATAAAGGCGGCCAGCATAAATAATGCCACCATGAGGTCGGAGCGGTTGCTGATCGCGATTATGGTTTCGCTGTTTATGGGATGTACGAGAAAGATCGTCCCCAGCATTGCGGATAAAAGCGGTTTAACCCCCAGAGTGATGAGCAAAAAGACCAGAAGTATTGTATTTACAATGTGTAGGGTGATATTGACCACGCGATATCCGGCTGGGTTTAAGCCGTTTAAGTGGTAATCCAGGGCAAAGGTGCTCATTAAAAGCGGCCGGCACATTCCGGCCGAAGCTATCTTAGAAGAACTGATAGTCTTCCCGAGGAATAGATCGCCGATCGTGCCGATATCTTTGATCAGTTTATTTTCGCTGATGATGCGGTTATCGTCAAAGATAAACGGCGCGTTCTTTGCCGGTTGATACAAAATAAAGGTTAAAACCAGGCTGGCAAGGCCCAAGGCCGCGGTAAGAAAACTATTTTTTATCTTCATTTTTTTCGATTAAAGAGACCAAATCCGGGTTTATCTTACAGCCGCTGTCTTGCGCGGCCTTAAGTTCTTTTGCGGCCATATCCCAACGCGCCGGGGTGAACGAAGCGTAGGCAACGGTCAGATCATTACGTGCTTCGCAAAGCCGCGGGTTTAGATCTATTGCCATCTGTAAATAATATATCGCCTTATCGTTGCCTAGGCGGCTTAAGGCCGAACCTAAAAAATAGGCGGCGGCAGCATCGTGCGGGCCAAGAGTTAAAGCGTGGTAATAAAGATCGGCGGCGCTTTTTAGGTCGCCTTGTTTTTCTCTGACCTGGCCTAGCCCGTAATAACCTAAGTAGGCTTCGGGTTTAAGAAAAATTGACCGGTCAAACAATCTTTCTGCTTTCACGAGGTCGTTGACGCCGAAGTAGTAAATCCCTAAGTTAAGCACGGTTTCGTAGGAATCCGGATAAGAGTTTATCTCTTTAATCCAGGCTTTTACCGCCTTTTCTTTGTCGCCCATGCTCATATATACGACACCGAGCATCTGGTTAACGCCAACGGGGATGATTGGCGTAACAGTTGAAGCCTCATTCAAAAGCTTCAGGGCTTTATCGTGGTCTCCTTCGCTGTTTAATATGATCGCCAGGTTGATTTTGCTGGTAACGATGGTTTCTTTGCGGTCGGCGATCGCAGCAGCTTTTATAAATTCGCTTTTGGCCGGCTCGGGCAAGTTATTTTTAAGGTATTCGAGCCCTAAGTAGTTATGCACGACGCCGGTTTGCGGTGCGCGCGTGGCGGCAATGCGCCAGAACATCAAGGGTTCAATATATTCGATTGAGCGGATTACCGTAAAAATAATTAAGGCGGAAAGTATGCCGAAGGCCGAGTAAAAAAAATATTTTTTCTGTGCCGTATAAAATTTTTCCAGGATCACGGCTAAGATGATATAGATACCGAATAATGGGATATAGGCATGGTGTTCCATAGCCGGGAATCCCAGCTTGGCGTAGAATTTCGGCAAGAGGCAGATCAAAAACCAGGCAATGCCAAAAGCGATAACCGGTTCTTTTTTTATTTTATTGATCGCCAAGGCGATAAGTAACCCGATAAGTATAAATCCGGCAATAACCGGCGCTGCTAAAAGGCTGGAAAAATTAGGTACATCGTGCATCAGGTTAAACGGTGCAAGCAAAAGAAAAAGCTTGGCATAGAGAAAGGTCACGGCGGTTTGCACCAGGATGTTGGAGAATAGCGAGCGCGGTGCGGCAACCGGCGTGCGGGTGAAGATTGTTATTCTGTAAAGGAGATAAGCCAAGGTGAGCGCGGCGAGTAAGCCGTAGATAAAAGCCCGTTTTTTGCCGAAAACCTCTTTTAGTGATCTTTTTTGTATAAAGTCCCAGGCCAAGACGAGCATGGGAAAGCATAGGGCGGTCTCTTTGGTCAAAAGGGCCAAGGCATAAAGGCCTAAAGAGAATAAAGGTTTTTCTTTGATCCACAAGAGTATTGCGCTAAGCAGGAAAAAGGCGGTCAAAAGGTCGGAACGGCTGGAGATATAGATCACCGCTTCGGTATTGATCGGATGGGCGATGAAAAGCGCGGTGATCAAAAAGAGAAATAATTTTGAAGCCGAAGGCCGGATAGCTTTAAGCAGAGAATATAAGAGCATCCCGTTTAAAAAGTGAAGCAGGATATTGACGACGCGATACCCCGAGGCGGCAAGATTGGCGCTGAAATAGTTAAAAATAAAGGTGAGCATCAAAACCGGCCGGCACATCCCCTTGGGGATGGTGGAGCTTGTTACGTAGCCTTTCCATAACCAACCGAAGTAATGCGGATTTTTAATAAAGACATTCTCTACGATCATGTGCTGGTCGTCTAAGTAAAACGGCGCATTTAGTGAAAAGCAATAGAGGGCAAAGGTGAAAATAGCTAAACATAAGGCACCAAGCGATTCTTTGGTCTGCGTAGTCATAGTGGTAATTATATCATAAAGAAGATAATAGATATTTTTCCGTGTAGGGGCGAACCCTGGCGGTCGCCCAGGATACAAGGGCAGGGGCAAGCCCTGCCCCTACATGGATACGGGGTTCGGTGCGTTTGCCTAAACTCAAGTTTCATTGACGGATTGATGAATTTGCTTTAAGATAAAGGCATGAAAGTATCGGTAGTTATTCCTGCGTATAACGAAGAAAAAGGCTTACAAAAGCTTATTCCGGAGATCTTTGGGGTTTTAGGGCGCGATTGTGAGATCCTTGTTGTTAATGATTGTTCTTCGGATAATACGTCCTCGATCGCCCGCAGTGCCGGGGCAAAAGTTCTGGATAATCCTTATAATATGGGTAATGGCGCCGGGGTAAAACGCGGTATTCGTGAAGCCTCGGGCGATGTGGTGGTATTGATGGACGCCGATGGCCAGCACCTGGCATCGGAAATACCTAAATTACTCGATGAGATGGGTAAATACGATATGGTGATCGGTTGCCGCGGCAAAGGAGCCCAGCACTTGTTGCGCCAAACCGCCAACCGGGCCTACAATCTGCTTGCATCTTATGTAAGTAATTTTAATATTTTAGATTTGACCTCTGGTTTTCGTGCCTTTAAGCGTGATAAGGCAATAAAGTTTTTATATCTTTTACCTAATACTTTTTCTTATCCATCGACGATAACTTTGGCGTTTATTAAAGCGGCTTACCCGGTAAAATTTGTGTCGGTCACGGTATTGGTGCGCCAATCGGGGGAAAGCAAAATTAACCTTTTGGGCGATGGGGCGCGGTTTTTTGTGATTATTATGAAGATCGCGGTATTTTTCTCTCCGCTTAAAGTTTTTGCGCCTATCTCGGCCGCGCTTTTTTGTACCGGCATACTATATTATGCCTATACTTTTATTGCTTACCACCGTTTTACCAATATGAGCGCCTTGCTTTTCACTACATCGATCATCATCTTTATGTTGGGCCTGGTCTCTGAGCAGATCGCTCAACTGCGTAAGGAGCATACCGATTAATCGCGCTTCCTCGATCAAGCTTTTTTGCGGATTCTTTATCTTCTTTGCTTTCTTGCCTTTTCTTGCCGGTATTTTTTATTTTAATGAGATGTCGTCCGCCTATCGGCTGATGTGGACAAATTTTTTGGGTGCACACTATAAGCTTGCGCCGGAGACGCCTAAACCGCTGATCATGTTTTTAACCGGGGTTTTGCCGCAGTGGTTTAATTTTTTTCTGGCTCCGGTTTTTATGGCAGTTACAGCTGTTTCTATCTTTAAGATCGCACGTTATTTAGGGGTTTCTTGCCTTGGTTCTGCCTTTGGGGTATTTTTTGCTCTTTTTTGCAATAATCAGGTCTTACCCTATTTTTTTCTTTCCGGTTTTAGCTTTTGGCCGTTAGTATATTTGGCTTTAATATTTTTACAGTTTTATTTGTTCCTGCAAAAACGTTTTGAACTTGTCTTTATCCTTTCTTTTTTCGCTTCATTGGTGCGCCCGGAGAGTTGGATTATTACCGTGATCATTTTGATTTACCTTGTGGCCAAGAAAGAGAAGCTGAAAGCAATATATTTTTTACCTCTGGCCGCGCCGGTTTTATGGATGCTGGTTGACCGGCGTATTGGGGGTGATCTTTTTCTTTCGCAGAAGATCACGGCCAACTACCCGGTTATTTCGGCAATGGAGGCGGTGGGGTTTGGTGATTATTGGCCCAAGGTGCTGGGCGAGATATTTCAGGAATATAGCGCGATATTATTTATTTTCGGCCTTTTGGCCTTTGCTGCGGATAAGATAAAAGACAAGCGGTTCAAGGATAGCGATATTTTATTTTTGTCGGCGGCGGCGATCTTTTTGTTTTACTGGTTTGCGGCATCAGCAAAAAGTGTTGTAGTGATGACGCGGTTTTTTACCTGGCCGATTTTATTGATCACCATGTACGCGGTGTCTTTAGTAGAAAATTCCTTCAGCCGAAACAAATTTTTCTTATGGATCAATATTATCTATCTTACGGTAACGGCATCCTTTGTTTTTAACGACCAGATCTGGGAATTTACGGCGATACGCGCACGCATTTATAATTTACAAAAAAGTGCCTTAAGTGAAACCGAACATTTTTTACTTGCGAATATTGCTGATGTGCGTAAGGCGAATTATCTCTTGGTCCCGGCGCGCAAAGCTGCGGATTTCGCTTTTACCCTAGGCGAAAAAGATTCCCACAAGATCATTTATTTGAGAGAAGCGCTGACGCGTAAGATCGATATCGACAAGAGCATCGCAGTTTATATTAACTTAGCGACACGCGGCTTCGATGAGCTGGAAAAGCCGGCCGGTCCACGCGTTAACGCTTTTTGGTGTAACTTATTTGTTTAGGCCAGTTTTTATTGCAAAAAACGGCATGGCGGTAGTTTATTGCGTGGATATTGTGAGATGATTGTTTTGTAATTTAAAATCATGAGAAAAAAAGTTTTATTATTGAATCCGCCGTCGCGTGGAGCTTGCCGGTATTCGCGCGATTATTTTTGTTCCAAAACCCTTAAAGGCAGTTATGCTGAGCACCCGTTGGATCTGCTTTTTTTAAGCGGTATTTTGTATGAACGTTTTGACCTTGAGACAATCGATGCTACGGTGTCGGGCTTGGCTGAGGATGAATGCTTGCGGCGGATTTTGGCACTTGTGCCCGATGTGATCATCTTTATTTCCGGCTCTGTTTCCATGCATATTGATTTTCCTTTTCTCAAAAAAGTGAAAGAGTGCCTACCTTGCGTAGTAATGGTCGGTTTAGGCGATATATTTTTTGATCTGGAAAATTTTGTTGCCAATTCCTGGATCGATGCGGTTTTGTTAGATTTTACCAGCCGCGATATCTTGCGTTATCTGGAAGGTGATCGCCTTGCCGTCACCACAATGGCATTTCGTGAGGACGGTAAGATCGTCGATAAACGCCTTGGTATACAGGAGGCGGATAATAATTTTTCGGTTCCTTTGCCCAGACACGAACTTTTTATCCATTTGCCCTACACTTTTCCTTTTGCGCGTAATTTGCCATTTGCTACGGTATTAACCGATTATGGTTGCCCCTTCCATTGTTTTTTTTGTGTTTATGGCCGGTTGGGCCATAAAAGCCGTGATTTGCAAAGTGTCTTTGAAGAGTTGGGCTATTTATCGTCATTGGGTGTAAAAGAGATCTTTATAAAAGATCAAACTTTCGGGGCCGATTACCGGCGTGCTATGGTGCTATGCGGTGAAATGATCAAGCGGCGATGGAATTTTTCCTGGACGGCTTTTTGCCGGGCCAATGCCGTGAATAAGGAGTTATTGAGCGCGATGAAGGCAGCCGGCTGCCATACGGTGATCTTCGGGGTTGAGTCAGCCAGCGATGATTTTTTAGAAAAATATAAGTGCGGCCTCACATCTTCGGAGGTTGTTCGGGCTTTTACTCTGGCGCGCGCTGCCGGTTTGCGTACCGCCGGTACTTTTATCCTGGGTTTTCCCGGCGAAGGCCTATCCTCGGCGCGCGCGACTATCGATTTTGCTATAAAGCTAAAGTGCGATTTCGCGGCCTTTAATATATTCGTTGATAAACCGAACGATAAACCGCATAATATGGAATATTATGATCAATCCGGGTTTGAGAGCATTTCCGGTAACGGGATTATCTCGGCAAGCCAGATGCGCAGTTTATTGAGTGAGGCCAACCGGCGTTTTTATTTTCGCCCGGGATATATTATTAGGCGCTTTTTAGGCATTAAGACTATGTACGAGGCAAAAATGCTTATCTCCAACATGTTCGGTATAATAAAAAGGATTATTTGATGAAGATCA
>Ga0265332_10002154_pt1 | contig 10151 bp, 10 predicted proteins | sample 41926metaG_FD_202084 | JGI IMG/M metagenome (GOLD analysis project Ga0265332, IMG submission 202084) | Rhizosphere microbial communities from Carex aquatilis grown in University of Washington, Seatle, WA, United States - 4-19-26 metaG | ecosystem: Host-associated > Plants > Roots > Rhizosphere...
GTCGGACTGATCGGGGTCGCGGCATTTTGGCTGCTGACGGCTCCGGCGGTCGTTCCGGCAAGTGCGCTGCCAGCCGCCAAGCCTGATCTCGCCAACGGCAGGACCATGTTCTACGCTGGCGGCTGCGCCGGATGTCACGCCATTCCGGGCCAGGAGGACAAGACCAGGCTCGGTGGGGGCCTCGCCCTGAAGACACCGTTCGGGACTTTCTACGTGCCGAACATCTCACCTGACCCCAAAGACGGCATCGGCGCGTGGAGCGAAGCCGATTTCGTTACCGCGCTGTGGAAAGGGACCTCGCCGCAGGGGCAGCACTATTATCCGGCCCTGCCTTACACGTCTTACCAGCGCATGAAGCTCGACGACGTGCGCGACCTGTTTGCCTATATCAAGACCTTGCCACCAATATCCGGCCGGGTGCGCAACCACGATCTCGCGTTTCCCTTCAACCTGCGGCGTGGTCTTGGACTTTGGAAAATTCTGTTTCTCGACGGCCAGGTGTTCAAGCCCGATCCGGCAAAGTCCGCGCAATGGAACCGCGGGGCGTATCTCGTGAACGGACCGGGCCATTGCGCGGAGTGCCACAGCCCACGCAATTTTGCCGGCGGCATCATCGAGTCGCAACGCTTTGCGGGCGGCCCCAATCCGGACGGGGACGGCTGGATCCCCAACATCACCCAGAAGGGCCTTGGCGACTGGTCGGAAAAGGACATCGTCTACATGCTGGAGACCGGCATGACGCCTGACGGCGACTCGGTCGGCGGCGGTATGACCGAGGTGGTGCGCAATTGCTCCCAATTGTCGGGTGATGACCACGCCGCGATCGCGGCGTATCTGAAGTCGCTCCCGCCGGTGGATGGTCCCCCGAAACCGCCTAAAAAAGGCTGAGTGCTCGCGACCAGCGCGAAACGTCTGAGCGGCGGCGCTCAGTGACCGCGTGTGAATTGGGTGAGCCCGCATGCGTGAAGTGTGCTTTCGCCCGGATCGCAACCGTGCCAAGAGGGCGGGACTGATTTCCTGCCGTTCCCTCCCATTTCGGCCCGGCGCCCATACCGTCCATGAACGTCGTCACCGCCATCGCCATCAAGATGATCTCGGTCATGCTGTTTGCCGTGATGTCGACGCTCGTGCGCTATCTCGGCGATGCCGTGCCGGTGGGACAGGTGGTCTTCTTTCGCAGTGCGTTCGCGATCGTGCCTGTGGTGGTGATCTATGCGTGGCGGAGCGAGCTCGCCGCTGCGGTGCGGACCGGACGGCCGTTGGGGCATGTCACCCGCGGCCTCATCAGCGTGGTCGGAATGTTTCTCAACTTCGCAGCCCTGGCGCGGTTGCAGCTCGTAGATGCGACCGCCATTGGCTTTGCCTCGCCGCTGATTACGGTCGCGCTCGCCGCATTTATTCTGAAGGAGCACGTGCGCGCTTATCGTTGGACGGCGGTGGCGGTCGGCTTCGGCGGTGTGTTGGTGATGATGTGGCCCTATCTCGATGTGGGTCGCCTCGCCGCCGGGTCGGCGGAGAGCACGATTGGCGCGCTTTGCGCCATCACCGCGGCTTTCACCAATGCCGGCACGGTGATCCAGACCCGACGACTGACCGACAGTGAAACGACGTCGTCGATCGTGTTCTACTTCTCTCTGATCTGCACCATTGCCGGTGCCTGCACGTTGCCGTTTGCCTGGCACCAGCCGACGCTGGCCGAACTCGCGGCGCTGATCGGGATCGGCCTGCTCGGAGGTCTCTCCCACATTTTCCTGACCGAGAGCTATCGTTACGCTGCCGCGTCGGTCGTGGCGCCGTTCGACTACACTGCCATGATCTGGGCGTTCCTGCTCGGATACACGTTCTTCGACGAATTGCCGAACATCTATATCTTCATCGGATCTGCGGTCGTCTGCGCCGCCGGGCTATTCGTGATTTGGCGCGAGCGGCGGCTCGGATTGGAGCGGGTGCGGAACTTGCTGGGAGGCACGCCGGTTGGAAAATGATGCGAAGCCGGACGAGGAATGGATCTTCGTTCTTTGTCACGGCTGTGGCCGTCCGGTGCTGTTGACGCCGATTTCAGCCGACATGCTGGACGAGAATGGTGATCTCACGCTTCGCGCTGGCAGCGTCCGCGCCACCTGTCCGCATTGCCAAATCGAGGCGACCTACCGGCCGGAAGAGTTGCGCCGCGGCCGGGCGAAGCAGAAACCATAAAATGCGTCAAAATGCCTTGAAGGTAATAATGGTTCGCGTGTCCTGAATGCCGGGAATGGTCTGCACCTTTTCGTTTACGAAATGGCCGATATCGGTGGCTTGCTCGACGTAGAATTTCACCAGCAGGTCAAAATCTCCAGCGGTCGAGTAGATCTCAGAGGCGATTTCAGCGTCGGCGAGCGCATTGGCCACATCATAAGAGCGCCCGAGCTGGCACTTGATCTGGACGAAAAAGGGAATCATGTCGCCTCCGGATTAAAACTGACAATCTCAATTCTCGGCCCGTCATAGGCGGGCAAAGCAGCCAATCTTGCGCAGGCGGCTTATACCTGTCTGCTGTCCCCGCCTATCCATCACAAAATTATTCCTCATTTCAAGAGGATAGATTGCCGGGTCGAGCCCGGCAATGACACCTGTGTTGCAAGTCCTCGTCGACGCTATCCGCACCTCAGATGATGCAGCGTAATCTCCGGCGGGCAATTGAGCCGGACGCTCACGATGGAGGTTCCGACCCCGACCGAGGTGTAGCCGGCCATGCCGTGAAAGGACCAGGCCCCCGATCCGAGGCGCCGCGGCAGCGTCGCGCTGAGAGTGACCGGGATCGCGCCGGGCAAGCAGATCTGTCCGCCATGAGTGTGGCCGGCCAGCAGCAGATCGAACCCGGCGTGAGCCGCCTGGCGATAGACCTCGGGTGTATGTGACAGCAGAATCGCGAAGTCCTGGTGCGGGAATAGCGAAGCGGCCTTTTCGATATTGTCGACTTGATAGTAATGGGCGTCGTCGATGCCGGCGAGATGAATGCGCTGATCGCCGCGCTCGATTGCTGCGGTCTCATTGAGCAGCATGTGAATTCCCATCTCCTCCATGGCGGGCACCATGCGGACGGTATCGTGATTGCCGAGGACGCCATAGATCGGCCTCGTGATATGGGGGCGCAAGCGGGCGAGGCCATCGAGTGCGGCCTCGAAGGGACCGGCGGTCGGACCGCGATAGTCGCCGGTCAATACGCAGATGTCATAGGACAGCCCAGGCAACAGTTCCGCCAGGCGGCGCATGGCGGCTTGGCTCATGTCCACGTGCAGGTCGCTGATATGCAGCAGCGTAAAGCCATCAAACGCACGCGGCAGCTTGCTGGACGTGACGACGTTTTGCCTGACCTCGATGCGCTCCGCGTTGCGCGCGCCGCGGCCGTAAAGGCCGCTCAGCCGCAGCACGGTGCGTATAAGAGAGTGCACCGAGTACCAGTTCTCGAGGTGGAAAAAATTGGTGCCGTAGCCGAAGACATGTGCGCCTTGCTCGGTCTCGATGCCAAGCCGCTGGCGCGCGTGTACGCGACCAAGCCGGCGCTCCAGCTGGCTGACGATGTCCTTGGTCATGATTGCTTGCCGCCCCGTGAATCATCAGGCTAGGACGAGCATGAGCCGTGGCGTCGGCTGCGGTCAAGCAAGGCAGGAATTGGCCTGGATAGCATCAACCCCGATCTCCCGTCGGCGGGATTGGTTCACCGCGGAGTCGCGCGTGGCGAAAGCCCGACGTTCAGTCGGGCTTCGCGATGTTCACGCTTATTCGCTCTCGGCGGTGCGGGCAGCTTCGAAGAGGAACCAAGTGCGGCGTTCGGTCTGGTCGATGAAGTTTTCCAACAGGCCGGCGGTGGCGGCGTCGTCGTGTTTATCCGCGACCTCGTGGGCGTGGCGCATGGCCGCCGCCATCGCCTTGTTGTCCGAGAGCAGCTGACGCAGCATGTCCTGCGGCGCAACGAATTGCTCGTCGTTATCTTCGACGCGCTGCAGCTTGGCGATGTGTCCGATCGATCGCAGGGTCGTGCCGCCGATCTTGCGCACGCGCTCGGCGAGTTCGTCGGTGGTGGCAAAGATCTGATCGGAGTGCTCGTCAAACATCAAATGATAATCGCGGAAATGCGGTCCGCTGACGTGCCAATGAAAATTCTTGGTCTTGAGGTAGAGCGCAAAGGCATCGGCAAGCAGCTTATTGAGTTCAGCCGAAATGGCGTTGACCGCCTCCTGCGGCAGATCGGTGGGTGTATGGAGTGGGGCGGCAACTTTGCCGCGTGGCTCGAATGCTTTTACTTTTGACACGGTCCGCTCCTCTGATCGTGGAAACAATTATCAAGATAGGAAGCCCGCCCCTCGTTGCGAGGGGCGGGCTCTGACTGATTTTCAAGGATCTCGAGAGCGCCTTAGGTGCTGGCCGGCACCCAACTGGTGCTGGTCTTGTCGTACTTGTAGCCGGGGGCGTTCTTGAGGCTGTCCTTGGTTGCGCTCATCACGAGATACCAGGAATTGTCCTTCTTGGTGGCGCGAACGGCGCTAAATGGCACCGCGACGTCCTTCTCGCCAACGCCGAGGAATCCGCCGACCGACACGATCACTGCGCTGACGTGGCCGTCGCGGTCCACCAGTACGTCACTGATCTGACCAATCTTGTTGTCGGACGGATCGTAGACGTTCTGCTTGTAGTAATTGGTCACGGTGGTGGCGTTGGAGGGAATCTGCTTCAGCAGATCGGTGCTGCCGGCCGGCGACGACATGGTGGTCGACGGGGTCATTGTGGTCGACGGCTGCTGCGCGAAGGCAGCGGTGCCGACCAGGAGAGTGAGGGCGGTCGTTGAAAGCAATGTCTTCATCGGTGATGTGTCCTTATTCGGTTCGGTGTTGTTGTTGTTTGGCTGCATTCGGGCTGGAACAACTTCACCCGTGAGCAAGGTCGCTCCTGCCGCGAACATCGTGTGATCTAGAAAGGAAGAACCTCGTCGTTTGCGGAGTTCTTCGCCAGGCTTCAGCGAGCGTTAGCGGCCTTGACCGCCTTGACCACCTTGGCCCGGCCGCGGCTGGCCGCCGCCCTGCTGGCCGCCCTGGCCCGGATTCTGGGTCTGTTGGCCCGGCTTCTGACCCGGCTTGTTCGGGTCGCCCTGTTGGCCGCCCTGGCCCGGCTGTTGGTTCTGTTGGGACATTTGGGTGTTTCCTTTTTAGGTTTGTGGACCTGCCGATATAACGAGGTCGGGCGCAGTTCGGTTCCGGGCCCAAAAGAGACCCTTTGTCTGACGATTGGGGGGGCGTCCGGCTTATTCTACCGTTGCCGGAAGCAACGCCTCAGCGAGCGCGTCGGCCAGCCGTGACGCGCGCACCGGCTTGGTCAGCAGCGTCGCGCGCCGCAGAGAGGGATCCTGCGTCGCCGCTTCGTTAACGAACCCGGACACGAATATCACCGGCAGTGTCGGTCTGTGCGTGCGCACGGCGGTGGCGAGCTCGAAACCGTTCATGCCTTTCGGGAGCACCACGTCGGTCAACAGCAGTGCGATGTCACTGTGGCGTTCGAACTCGGCGAGCGCGGCGCTGCCATCAGGTGCGACCACCGGTCGATAACCGAACGAGGTCAACATTTCCGCGGTCGCCAGTGCCAGCGAACTGTTGTCTTCGACTACCAGAATTGTCTCGCCCGATCCGCGCCGCACCGGCTGTGCTGCGGCGGGCACTCGTTCGGTGACGGCACCGGCGGCGCGCGGCAAATAAAGTCTGACGACGGTACCGCCTCTCGGCATGCTGGCAATGCGCGCCATGCCGCCGGACTGTCGCGCAAACCCGTAGACCATGCTCAGGCCGAGCCCGGTACCCTTGCCGACTTCCTTGGTGGTGAAAAACGGCTCGAACGCGCGGCTCGCAACTTCGGCCGACATGCCGATTCCGGTGTCAGAAACCTCGATCAACACGAATGATCCGTTGAGTGTCGCTTCGCCTTTGCCGCCGGGTTCTTCCGCGAGCACGGTATTGCCGGTGGCGACGGTCAGGCAGCCGCCGTTCGGCATGGCGTCGCGGGCATTGATCGCGAGATTGAGAATCGCGTTCTCAAGCTGGGTGCGGTCCACCATGCACGGCCACAACGCGTGATCGAGCCGCAGCGCCACTTCGATCGGTTCGCCCAGCGTCCGCCGTAGCAAGGAGACTAGGCCGCCAAGCAACTCGTTGATGTCGATGATTTCCGGACGCAGCGCCTGTTTGCGGGCGAATGCCAGCAAAGCGCGGGTGAGATCGGCGCCGCGTTCGGCCGCTTCGATCGAGCGCTCGAGCAGAACGCGGCGCTGGTCAGATCCTCGCGGCAGGGATTCCATCAGCATTTCAAGACTGCTGACAATCACGCTGAGCATGTTGTTGAGGTCGTGGGCGACGCCGCCGGCAAGTTGTCCGATCGCCTGCAGCTTCTGGCCTTCGAACAACCGGGTTTCCGCATCGCTGCGCTTAGCGGCCTCGACCGCGAGCGCTGCGCTTCGCTCTTCCACCCGTTGCTCGAGGTCGTTGTTAAGTTGCTTGAGGGCGGTTTCGGAATGCTTCAGGCGGTTGAGAAGGTCGTCGGACGACCGCCGCAGCATCCCGATCATGGTTGCCATGGTCGGCGCCACGATGCAGATCGCTATGGTTCGTACCAGGTTCGGCTGGCTGTAGGAGAAGAGCTGGCTGCTGTCGGAAAAAAAGGCCGCCGTGTAAAGGACGTGGATGACGGCCGCGACCAGCCCGACGATCAGGCCGCCGCGATAGGCCGTATACGCCACCGCCAACAGCAGAACCGCGGGTTGATTTGGGATATAGACGACGTAACGGCTGAAGGCGGCGAGCAGGAGAATCGCGATGGGGACGACCGGAACATAGTGCAGGTTCCGAATTGATCGCATTTGCCTATCGGCCAAGCTATAAAAGTCGACCTTAACAAGCTACCGGCTGCTGTCCAGCGCTGGCGCCTGTGGCCTGAACAGATTTGATTCCAAAGCACTAAGCTCCGCCGGCCACGCGCGCCTTGCGCTTCTGCTCTTGCACGTCCTTGATATTGCTGAAGACGATGCCGGGGCTTTGCTGGCCAGTATAGTCGAGGTTGAAGGCATTACGCGCGAGAAACACCGGGTCGCCGTCGAGATCCTCCGCGATTGCCGAGCGGTGCGCCGCGATGAACTTGTCGAGAGTTTTCGGATCCTCCGCAGTGGTCCAGCGCGCGAGGGCAAATTCCGGCGTATCCCAATTGACCTCGAGCCCGTATTCGTCCGACAGCCGCACGCGGAGAACGTCAAGCTGGAGCTGACCGACGACGCCGACCAAGGCGGGCGAGCCGTCCAGCGGGCGAAACACCTGCACGACACCTTCCTCGGCGAGTTCCTGCAGCGCCTGCTTCAGCTTCTTCGCCTTCATGGCGTCGGGCAGGCGGACGCGGCGCAGGATTTCCGGCGCAAAGCTCGGGACCCCGACGAAGTTGAGGTCTTCGCCTTCGGTGAGGGTATCGCCGATGCGCAAGGCGCCGTGATTGGGAATGCCGACCACGTCGCCGGCATAGGCTTCCTCGGCAAGCGCACGATCCTGGGCAAAAAAGAACTGCGGCGCGCGCAGGCTCATCGACTTGCCGGTGCGCACCTGCTTCACCTTCATGCCGCGGGTGAGCTTGCCCGAGCACAGTCGCACGAAGGCGATGCGGTCGCGATGGTTCGGGTCCATGTTCGCCTGTACCTTGAACACGAAGGCCGACATGCCGGCTTCCGCCGCTGCGACCACCCGCTTGTCAGCGGACTGCGCGCGCGGGGGCGGGGCCATCGTTCCCAGCGCGTGCAGCAGGTCACCAACGCCGAAATTCTTCAGCGCGCTGCCGAAAAACACCGGCGTCAGATGACCGTCGCGGAATGAGGTGAGGTCGAAACGTTTGAAGCCGGCTTGCACGAGGTCGAGTTCGCCCTGGATCGCGGCGGGGTCGAGATTGTGATTGAGCGCGGCGACGTCGGCGACCGACATTTCGCGCAGTCGCCCAACCACGCCGGCATCGCCTTCCAGCAAACGGACGCCGCCGGTCTCCACGTCGATGGTGCCGACGAAATCGCGGCCGCGTCCGGCCGGCCAGTTGATCGGCGCGGCATCGAGCGCCAGCGTCTTTTCAATTTCGTCGATCAGCTCGAACGGGTCGCGGGTTTCCCGGTCCATTTTGTTGATGAAGGTGATGATCGGAATGTCGCGCAGCCGGCAGACCTCAAACAGCTTGCGGGTGCGTGCCTCGATGCCCTTGGCCGCATCGATCACCATCACGGCGGAATCGACCGCGGTAAGGGTGCGGTAGGTGTCCTCGGAAAAATCCTCATGGCCCGGCGTGTCGAGCAGGTTGAAGACGCGGGCGTCGTAATCGAAGGTCATAACGGACGTGACGACCGAGATCCCGCGCTCGCGCTCGATCGCCATCCAGTCGGAGCGGGTCGAGCGCCGGTCGCGTTTTGCCTTGACCTGACCGGCAAGCTGGATTGCGCCGCCGAACAGCAGCAGCTTTTCGGTCAGGGTGGTTTTGCCGGCATCCGGATGGGAAATGATGGCAAAGGTCCGCCGGCGCTCGACCTCGGTCGATAGCGGGGTGCGGGCCGCGCCCTCGGCAGGCGCGCCGTCAGGGGCACGGATGGGCATATTCATGGTGGAGTGGATGTGCCAGTTCCGGCGCCGGCAATCAAGGGCGGGATGGGGTCTGGTTAAGGGCCCTCAGGGCATCCTGGATTTGAGCGTGATCGCCTTGCCATCCATCACGAAATGCCCGTAGCCGTGATGGTGGATGGTTTTCGGCCGCTTTTGCGCCGGATCGGACCAGGCCTTGAGCACCTCAAGGACGAACAGGCAATAAGTGTTCACCAGGCGGGTGTTGGCGACCCGGCATTCGAGATTGGCGAAACATTCCGCGATCAGGGGCGCCTTGACGCGCTGACCCGGCGCTGGAGTCAGGCCGAAGGCCTTGAATTTGTCGACATCGCGGCCGGAGCAATTGCCAACGTCTACGACCTTGCGCGCCAGCTTGGCGTCGGGCAAAGCGATCACGCATTCCCTGGTCGCCCGCAGCGCGGCAAAGGAATAATCGGCATTGCTGACGACGCAGGCAACAAGCGGCGGTTCGAACTCCACCATCATGTGCCAGGACATTGTCATCACGTTGGCACGTCCTTTGCCGGCGGTCGTGAGCAGCACCACCGGGCCCGGTTTGAGCAGCTGGTAGACCTTGGATAAAGGCAGATCGCGCACGTCTCTCGGCTCCGACGTGGGATGTATTCGAGGCGCGGTCGCCGCCGGCGTCAAGCAAACAACCTGCTGGCCTGTCGGGAGTCTCTGGCCTAATTTGCCCCGCCTACGAACTTAGGGAGCATCGGCATGGCAACGTTCACCTATGACCACATTCATTTGCGCACCCCCGACCCCGAGGCGACGGCGCAATTTTATCAGAAAATGTTCGGCGCTGAGATCCTGCGCAGCACAGAGCAGGGCAAGCCGCGGATCGATCTCAAGCTCGGCGGCGCCAAGATCTTCATAGCCCCGGTGGCGGCCGGTGACGGCGTCAACCCGGCGCCGGCTACGCCCTACCAGGGGCTCGATCATTTCGGCCTGTCGGTCAGCAACATCGACGCCGTCGTTGCCGAGCTCAAGGCCAAGGGCGCGATCTTCACAAAGGAGCCGACCACTGTGCGTCCAGGGGTGCGTATCGCGTTCCTGCGCGGTCCGCAGGGAGTCTCGATCGAGCTGCTCGACCGCAACGCGGCGTGAGCGGTGAGGATAAGCGAGAAACAACTCGCCGCAGTGACGGTCGGGGAGCTTCGGCCGCTCAATAAGCCGATTGCACTCCAACCGTACAATCCCGACTGGCCGGTCTTCTACGGCAAGTTGGAACGCCAGGTTCACGCGGCCTTGGGATCCAAGGCGCTATTGATCGCGCACGTCGGTTCGACATCGGTCCCGGGCCTGTCGGCGAAGCCGGTGATCGATATGGTGTTGGCCGTAGCGAATTCCGCTGATGAAGACGCCTACATTCCGCCGCTGGAAGGCGCGCGATACACGCTGAGGATTCGCGAGCCCGAATGGTTCCAACATCGCATGTTGAAAACGCCCGTCATTGACGGGAACCTTCACGTGTTCTCACAAGGGTGCGAGGAGATCGGCCGTATG
>Ga0265332_10002156_pt1 | contig 10149 bp, 10 predicted proteins | sample 41926metaG_FD_202084 | JGI IMG/M metagenome (GOLD analysis project Ga0265332, IMG submission 202084) | Rhizosphere microbial communities from Carex aquatilis grown in University of Washington, Seatle, WA, United States - 4-19-26 metaG | ecosystem: Host-associated > Plants > Roots > Rhizosphere...
AAAAGATGGTCCCAGTGACTGCGTTAGCCGAGTAGACTCTGACAACACAAATTGCGAGTGGAGCGGTTGGGACAACGGTTGTATCTCGACCAACAACCGAGACTGTAACGGACGTAACCTGTAATGAGAGGGTAAGCGCTCCCAGCGACAGGGTCGTTGTCGCCCGGAGCGAGGCGAATTGGCAGGCCTGAAGAGGGCGCTGATTTCGCTCCGGGTCGTCAGTGGGGCGTCCCCAAGGCTCCGAGTAGGAACAATTCCAGGTTGTTGACTTCGTCGTCTGCCAAAGGTCCTCGGACCACGACCACGGCAGCAATATCTCCCCGGAAGGAGGTCGAGTAGGGTGGTCCGTTCGCGCACGAGCCCACGAAGATGGGCGTTTCCTGGACCAGGTCCGTCTGTGCCGGGATCGTGGTCTCTCCCTCGACATGGCCGTCGATGCGAAGTTGGAGTCGTTGGGAGTCGGCACGACGAGCTCCGAACAGGTGCAGGTTTCCTGTCAGATCCGTTCGCTGCGATACCACCGTGCCCCCCTCAAACGGGATGAGCGGCAGATCGGACACAAAAAAGAGTGCGTGCTCGGGGGGAGTATCGGAAGAGAGGAGGGGAAACCCGCTACTATTCGATAAAAGTGTGACGGCAATGTGGGTGTCCGTCGTGGTCTCCTGCTGGAATAGGCAGCCAGTAAGGGCGGAAGGTTGAAGGCGGGCGAGCACCAGGATCGTGAAGTCCTCCAGCCCGAACGCCAGTCCGGTCCCCGATTTTGTGGCCATCCCCATGCTTGAATCGTCGATTCTGACGAGCCGCCCGAGCGGGTCCGGCGCGTCGAGTTGAACGGTCGGAGGACGGTCGAAATTGAGCGGAACGATGTCTCGCCCATGGCCGGAACGATCATGCCAACTTGTAATTGAGGATCCCGGCTGATCGAGCGACGTGCGGTCTGCCCAGAGAAGTAGGCCCTGCTTGAGCTCATCCGAAAAAATGAATGGCTTCCCGAGGGTCGTACAGCTGTCGATGCAGGGGTCAGTGTTATCCCGGGAGAGGGCTCCATCCAGTGCGTCATCGACAGCGGCGGGCTCCTCGGTCGGACCGTCGTCGGTCGGAATGTCTTCGACTGGACCGTCCGTGGTCTCGGAGCCGTCCCCATGGGGTTGACCCGTGTCGTCTGGTGAGACCTCGGCAGCGTCGCCACCGTCATCCGGAGACTCGAATCCGCAGGTGTCCTCGACACTCGAGACGCAGTGGGCGTTCAGGCACATGAGCTGGCTTGGACACGGCGTGGTGTCCCCGCACGGTGAACAAAGAAAGTTTGGGCGAAAACAGCCAGCTGATACCAGGGTCACCAAGAAAGCCAATATCTCGACGCGGACTCTCATGGGCCTCCCCTTCGAGCTTGTGTTAAGCCTCACCGCTACCTAAACGTCACCGAAGTCGCACATTCCCGAGCCTTCAGAATCCGAACACCCACCCAGCCACCACACCGTCGCCGTTGGCCCCGATGACCGGCTGCGAAATGGAACTTCGTTCATGGGTGGCCCACGCGTAGACCGCGGCGCCTACGACCAGGGCACCACCCAACCCCGACAAACCGATGCCAGCGCGGTAGTAGGCCTGCCCGCTCGAGAATCGCCCCGTATCGTTCCCTTGGCTCTCGAGCTCATGCTGGATTTGCTGGTCCTTCCAGAAGCACACCGCCCCCGCCAGGATGATCGCCCCTCCAAGGCCGCCGACGGCCCAGGGGTACCAGCCCGGGTGCGATGTGGCTGCGTGGGGGATCTGGGTCAGCCGAACAGGGGGCGGTCCGGCCGGGGCGTTGGCCAACGACGAAGATGCCGTCAAGGTCGCCGTGGTTCGAACCACGGCACTGTCTTCCTGCGCTCGCGGCAAGGACTGTGGCGCGGAACACGCGGGGCCAGCCAGAAGGGCCCTGGCCTTGCCGAGCGCCGCGCGTCCGGCCGTGAGATCGAGATCTTCGGCGCCGTCCCCGGTGATGGCTTCGAGGGCGCCGAGTTGACTGACCGCGAGATCCAGCAAGGCTTGCGCCTCGGTACAGTTACCGGCGCTACGATGCCACTCGGCGAGCTCGGGGAGAATCGTGGGATCGCGGGTTTGCTCCCAGACCTGGGAAAGAGACGCGATGGCTCCCTGGGCATCGCCCGAAGCCTTGCGCATCCGGGAGGCGGCTCGGTCTTGCCCCCCGCCCAAACGCCCGATGCAGGTGCGCATCTGAACGAGGCGAGCTGAAGCGTTGTTGAGGTCCACCGTCAAGCGTTCGATCCGGGCCTGGGAATCAGCCTTGGCCGCCCGGCTGCGCAAGTCTGCGCTTGCATCGACGAAGCTCCGGTACGCGGCCAAGGCCTCGACGCAACGTCCAGCCAACCGCAAGCTCTGCGCCAGTGGATACAGCAATCCGGGGTCGCCCACCTGGCGATGCAGCTCGGCGAAGATCTCCGCGGCTCCAGCATATTGACCGGCATCGAAGAGCGCCGTGCCCTCCTCGAACCGCTGGGGGAGACTCGAGGCGCTCGACTCGACGCCCGAAGCCAATGCCATCGACGCGGCGAAGAGGGCGACGCCCAAACTCATCGGAACGGGTTTTCGAATCCATCGATGAGCGACTGGGATCTCGGCCTCGGCGCGTGGTCCCCGTCAGTCGCAGGTGGAGACCCGAGCCCACCTCCGCTGGCGCGGGCCACGTCGACGGGTTCGACCGCCGGCCGGAGTGCAGGGGTACCGACTGGAGGCCCCACCAGCGATCCGGGCCGCTCGAGGGCGTGCGTCGGCGAAGCAACCCTCGTCGACCCACGTCTTCGAGGCGCCATGCCGGCGGTGGCAGCGCTCGGCGCCGCAGCGGCGGCCTGCCCCCCGCCGGAGCGGGATCGAGAAGTGCTGGAGTCGGACCCCGGCGAACTTGCCGCTTCGTCAATCATAGTTTCGGTGACATCTGGGACCCTGGCGCGAGTTGCTCTTTCGGGGCCGAAGATCGAAATTCCCTGGAGGGAAGTCAGAGCCTTCACGGTCCCGCCTGGGTTCGGCCTGAGTCTCTCTGGACGTGACCGCAGGGTCACCATGCCCGCAACCACCAAGGCGCCGGCCAAGAGTGCCACCACCGAGAATCTACTCAACCGCACCGGCGCCGGAGCGGCCACACCCGCCGTTCGGATGGAATGGAGCTGAGGCCCGCAGTCCTGGATCGCCGCGAGGGCGTCGTTCGCCGCTTGCATCGATCCGATCCGCTCAGCGGGATCTCGGACGAGGCAACGCAACACCAGCTTTTCAAAGGCGTGTGGGATGTTCGGGACCAAGCTCCGAAGCGGCGGCGGGTCTTCGAACAGACGTTGCGTTGCCGTGGCCAGCGCGTTGCTGCCGATGAACGGCAGTCGTCCCGTAGAGGCCTCGAACAACACGACGCCGAACGCGTAGACGTCGGCCGCCTCCCGGACGCTCTGTCCGAGGACCTGCTCGGGGGCCATGTAGGCGGCGCTTCCAACCATGGCCTTGCCCGTGCTCGATTGGCCAACCCCCGAGGCGACTCCACGCGCGAGGCCGAAGTCCATGATGATCGCGCGGGCACCAGGCTCCTGAGCTGTTGGAACCAGCATGACATTGTCGCTCTTGAAATCGCGATGGATGACGCCGACCGCATGGGCGGCCTGAAGGGCTCCTCCGAGCTGGCGGGCCAGGGGAAGGACGATCTTCATGTCGAGGGCCCCTTCCCGGAGAACTCGCTGTCCGAGAGTGGTTCCTTCCAGGTACTCCATGGTCAAGAACCAACGCCGGACTTCCCCGTTGGCGTTCCCCCCTGGACCGTGCGGCACGTGCTCACCAAGGTCGAAGACCCGACAGATTCCCGGATGGGTGATGGCCCGCGCCATCTGGACCTCGCGGCGGATCTGCGCCATCCCCTTTGGATTGTCTGCGACCTCGGGCAGCAGAGTCTTGAGTGCCACGCGCGCCCCGAGCAGGCGGTCCGACGCCTCGTAGACCTCGCCCATCCCTCCGCGGTCGATGAATTTCACGATCTCGTAGCGCCCCGCCAGCAGATCTCCGGCCCGGAATACGGTGCCGATTCTTTGAGTGGCGAATTCCGAGCCCAATCCTCCGACTGCCGCCAGGCACGCGTCACACTCGCTCAGGTGCTGAACGATTCTGGTGTGCGCCTCCCCAATGAGCCGTCCCTCGGAAAACCCAGCCAGCAGGTCCTCGTCCGGGCACGGCAAACGCCGTGACGACATGACGGACGGATGATAGCCGCGCTGCGAAAAAGGGCAACCGGCGCGCAGAGACCGCCAAGGGCCGGGAAGAGGCAGGGAAGCCAGCTCGGCGTGCGGAACGCGACTCGGAGGTCACGTCAGCCGCGAAAGACTCAGGTGGATCTGGCTTCTCACCATCCTCCACAGGCTCTTGGCTTCGCTCTTCGAAATCCGCGGAAGGCGGATTGCGAGGTTGGCGTGCAAATCATCGAGAATCTTCTCTCGCAGATTGTGCAGCCGCCGGGCCAGAGTCGCTCGGTGGGCTCGAAAAACGACCGCAAGCCCATCTATGCCCTGGTTCTCGACGTATCTCAAGCGGAGCAGAGTCTTTTCCTCCGTAGTCAGGCCCTCGATTGCCTTGTCGATGCACTCGCGGATCAGCTGCGCGTACGACTGTCGGAACGCTCCGAGCGCGGGATCGATCTCCGCCCGCGCAAAGGTGGCCGCAATGTCATCTGCCGACTCTGCATTGGTCCCGGCCTGCGACCTGCAGACATCGTAGGCTATGCGCGTGGCCACGATGCGGAGCCACTTCCAAAGGGGGCCCTGGCCGGAATACGTGGCGATCTTCGGCGAAGGCTGGCAATAGAGGCGCTTGCGCAGCTCCTGGCATGCCTCCTCCACCAGGTCCTGGCGTGAGGTCACCCGGGACATGGCCGTGCGCGCCGCGGGCATGAGCTCGCTCTCGAACCGAGCGAGTGCGGCGGCGTTACCCTGCTCACAGGCGCAGGCCAGGAACAGGTCAGAGGCTCTATCGGCCTTGAAGTCCGTACCTTCCGGCACGGCGCTCACCCGAGCCGCGAACGTCTCGTAGCTGACGACCACCCCCGGATGAGCCGATTCGGCGGCCTGGAACCACGAGACTACAGCGTCCTCGGTGAGCGGACCCGTGCTGCCCCTGACCGGATCGGCAGGAGGTCTTGACGCACCATCAGAGGCCACCGAAGGGACCTTACCCGAAGGCAGAGATTTTCAAACTTCGGTCGGGTGCCCCGCCGCCAAATTCATCGTGCGACGAAGCGAAATCAACCCGAAACAATGGTTGCTGGGCTCACTCCAGGAACGAAGATGTCTCAGCGACTTCTTCAACCCTTCACCTTTCCAGGGGACTAGACCAACGTCGGTCTCCGGAGCGTGGGCGGCCGACCAGTTCCGGCGCTTGTCCGACGCCAACCGATAGTGAGGATGCGTTGATCAGGCGATCATGGCCCCCGTCGGTTCCACCTTCTCGTGGCCCGCTCAGCGACGCGGCGTCTGGTGGTGCAACCAGGCGCGCATGCCCGGGTCCTCGCACAGGCCGATGGCCAGCTCGTAGGCTTCGATTGCCTCGGCGGTGCGGCCGAGAGACCTCAGGAGATGCGCGGCGACGGCCCAGTAGGGTTGGTAGCTCACGGCCTCGTCGGGCGGAACGGCCTCGAGGAGACGCCAGCCCGCTTCGGACCCGCGCGCCTCGGCGACGGCAGCGGCGCGTGCCACGCGGGCGCCCACCGTCGGGGCGAAGGCCACCAGTCCCTCGTGCAGCAGCGCGATGATCTCCCAGTCCGTGTGGCCCGAGTGCAGGCGGTGCGCGTGGGCCGACTGAATCGCTGGTTCGAGCTGGAATCGGCCGACCCGCCCGGCGGTCCCGGCTTCGCGGAGGTAGCTCTCGGCCTCGCCGATCATCGGGCGCGACCAGCGCGACGGATCCTGGTGTGACAACGGGACGTAGGCGCCGGCGGCGTCCCGCCGCGCTCCACGCCTCGCTTCGCAATGGAGCATCGGGGCGACCAAACCCAACACCTCTGACTCGTTCGGCAAGAGCTGCGTGAGCAAGCGACCCAAACCGATGGCTTCACGCGCGAGCCCCGTACGTCGCACATCCAGGCCTGCGACGTCGTCCCACCCGCTCCCGTAGGCGGCGTAGACCGCTTCGGCGACCGCGTCCAGGCGCGCGGGCAGGTCTGCGGGTTCTGGCACCTCGAACGGGATGCCGGCGTCGCGGATCTTGGCCTTCGCGCGGCTGAGGCGCTGGCCCATCGTCGTGGGGCGCACGAGGAAGGCGTCCGCAATGCGGGCCGCGTCGAGCCCCAACACCGTCTGCAACATGAGCGGGGTGCGCGCGGTCGAATCGATGGCGGGATGCGCGCAAACGAACAAGAGCTTGAGACGGTCGTCCGGGAAGCCTGTCGGGTCGCTGGCCATGTCCTGAGCCTCCTCCGCGGCGGCGAGCAACGAGGGCACACCGTCGTCGCGCACGCGGGTGTGGCGCCTCTGATCAATGAGACGGCGCCGCGCGACCGTCGGGAGCCAGGCTTCTGGTTCGCGCGGCACCCCCGCAACCGGCCAAGTCTCGAGCGCGTTGCGGAACGCTTCGGCGAGCGCGTCCTCCGCCGCGGCCACGTCGCGGGAACGCGACGTGAGGAACGCCATGAGGCGGCCGTACGAATCGCGCGCGGCGAGCTCGGCCGCGCGATGTGCGTCGTTGTCCATCCGTCAATGCTGTGTGGGCGGCAAGGGCGGCATGTTGGGGCGAACCTCCACGGCTCCACCGGCGCCCGCTGGGTAGCGCGCCGCCCAGTGAAGGGCCGTGTCGAGGTCCGGAACGTCGATGATGAAGAATCCCCCGAGCTGCTCCTTGGTGGCGGCGAAGGGACCGTCTTGAACCATGCGCTGTCCGCCCTGGTAACGAACCGTCGTCGCGGTGGCCGGCGGCTCTAGTCCGGCACCACCGACGACGATCCCCGCCTTGAAGAGCGCTCTCGCGTATGGAAGGAACGCTCCCCAAAAGGACTCCGCTTTGCCCGGATCGCTGCGCGCTTCGAACTCCTCGGGGTCGACGTAGAACATCATCGTGAATTGCATGTACATCCCCTGTTTCGGGTGCCAGACGGCTCTCCGCGGTTGGTGATCAAACCTGTACCAGCATCGCTCAAACCCGGCCCCTTCACCGGGCCAGAGCGGCGTCCACCGCCGGCTTCAACACCTCCCGCGCGAAAGTCAGGAGCGTGGTCGGGGTGCTCGTGGCTGCGCCGCGCGGCTGCGTGCGGCGCATACGGCCCGACGCCAGTGCGGCGTACATTTCCAGCAGCAGATCGGCGAACCGGCTGGGCACGCCCCCGGCGACCATCCCCCGCCGGGCCTGCTCGTCGGTGACCTCGATGGAGGTGATGCGGCGCTCGATTGCCTCGCTGAGGATGGATGCCACCTGAAGTTGATCGAGATCCTCGGGCCCCTGGAGCTCGAACAGCCGGTGTCCCTTCGATGCCGAATCCGTGAGGGCGGCGACCGCCCGCTCGGCGATGTCGCGCGTCGCGATCCACGGAATCCCCATCGAGATCGGATAGCGCGTGTACATGCTACCCGCCTGCGCGATCGTGCCCACGTGCTGGAGGAGGTTCTCCATGAACGAACCCGGGCGGAGAACCGTGACGTTCGGGACGGCCCTTTCGAACGCCTGCTCGATCATCGCGTTGCAGCCGACGGGGCCGACCCCGGAATCGTGCTGCGCACCGATGCTGGAGATGACGACTGCGCGCGGGACCGCGTGGCGCCCGGCGAGCGCCTCCGCGCGCTCGCCGATCGTCGTGGCCCAGCGGATGTACTCGACCGGCTCGAAGGCGACGGGCGTGAGCCAGAAGAGCGCGTCAGCGCCCTCGAGCGCCCGATCGACGACCGATTCCTGGTCGATCGAGCCGCGCATGAGGCGGGCTCCTTTCGCGGTCGCCGGGGCGACCTTCTCGGGATGGCGGCTGATGATGACGACCTCGTGCTTGGCCTCGAGCAGCCGATCGACGACGACGTGTCCGATGTTGCCTGCGGGGGTGTTGACGACGATTCGCATGGGTGTGGCTCCTTGGATCTGGGTTGGCTGTGTGGCTGGTTCGTGCTCGTGCTCGTGCTCGTGCGTGTGCGGCGATTGCTCGGCAGTGGGCGCAAACGAGCGGGGCATCTGGCGAGGCGAGCTCCCTTCCTTCAAAGGGGAGTCGGCCGACTCGATGCCGCTTCGACAGGGCGGCTGTCGATTGATGTCCGTGCCGCGTTGGATCGACGCGCGGACGTCGCTCCGGATGCCGCATTGCACAAGGCGGGCGGTCGAACGCCCTCTCACCAGAACGCGACGATGCGCGCCGGAGCGCCGGTGGCGCCGGCGACCTTCACCGCGCCGACGAAGACGGTCGCGCCGGTCGCCGGCAGCTGCCCGAGGTTGGCGACACACTCGGCGGCCCACTTCCCGGCGGCGGACAGCGTGCGGTGGCCGGCATACCGCTTGTCGGTGCCGGGGTCGATCGAGAGCGTGTCGATGCCTATCCCGACGAGGTGTCGCTCGGTCGTCAGGAAGGCGACCGTCGTCTCGTCGAGGCCGGGGAAGTGCATCGTTCCGCCAGCATCCATGTTCAGGAAGGCCTCGGGGCTCCCCGCGCGCGCGTCCCAGCCCGAGAAGACAACAACGCCCCACGTTCCGGCAGCCGCCCGTGCACGGACTCCCAGCGGAGGACGTCATCGATGCTGAGGTGCGCATCGGGATCGCGAGCGACGCGTTCACGCAGATCGATGACGGCCACCGGCGCGAACAGCGACGCGATAGGGATCTCGGCGACGCCCACTCCGTTGGCGGCGAAGTGTAGCGGGGCGTCGAGGTGGGTGCCGTTGTGTTCCGTCAGCTCCCACTTGTTCGCGTTCACGCCGTTCTCCGCCAGGGTGGCGATCGGGGTCATGCGGAACGCGAAGGTCTTTCCCTGCACGGGGATGAACGCGAAGTGCGGCGACAACGGGTGGGAGAGATCGACCAGATGTGACGGTCGCCACCCACGCGGGGAGGATGCGCACGCAAGCGCGCACGCAGCCATGGTTCCAAGGACAGCCAGGCGCCTTCGCCCGCGCGGTTGTGGGTTCTTCCCTGCGCTGATCATTTCTTGACGTACGGCCCCTCACCTCGCCCCGGCCCCACAGCGGCATGGGTGCGGGCCCCGACACGTCGGCGCCGGGTTGCGAGTTGAGGACCGCGAGCCGCGTACCCCACTCGAGGTAAGCGACCAGCGCTGACCGGAATTCGGGATCGCTCGGCACGCCCACCGCGTCGGCGCTTCGGAGGAGCAGCTGCAGCCAGCGCTGCCGGTCGTCCAATAACTCATGAGTCTGCGACTGGGGACCATGGCCCAGTCCTTCCGTGACCTTTTGACCCAGGCCCCAGGAAGTCAACTCTCCTTCTCTGAGCAGGTGGCCATCATGGTTGACCGAGAGTGGACCGATCGAGAGAACCGAAGGCTGGAGAGGCTCATGCGCGCCGCGCGCCTCAGTGTCTCCGACGCGTCCCTCGAGAACGTCTGGTGCGACCCGGCTCGCGGCATCGACAAGGCCGTGGTCCGCGATCTCGCTACCGGCAAGTGGATTCAGAACAAGCAGAACGTGATTGTCGTGGGAAAAACTGGCGTCGGGAAGACCTTCGTGGGAGCCGCGCTCGCGCAGGCGGCCTACCGCAACGCGGCATGCGCGCCCTTTGTCCTCGCGTCCCGCGTCTGCTGCACGAGCTCGGGATCGCCCGCGCTGACGGAAGCTACACCGCGGCTCTGGCCCGCCTCGCCAAGCTTGACGTCCTTAGAGGTTCATCCATCCGGGAAAAGAAAGGCATGCTTACTAACCCCGATCAACCAACCACCTGACCTTCCACCTCGTGGCTTCGCTCCGATCCGGATCGCCCCCCGTCGCTTCGCTCCGATTGCGTGCCCAAGTCCTCCGGAATCAGCGCCCAGATCCTCCGGAATACGCACCTGGGCGGGCAAGCGCTAGAACCCAGACGGGACACTAGACTAGCAGCCCGTGGAGCACTCGCGGAGCGTTCACGATTGCGCTTGCGGCGCGGGCGGCCGCCCGGTTATCTCTGCGCCCAATGATGCGTCGCCCGGCGCTGCTCTTCTTGGTC
>Ga0265332_10002163_pt1 | contig 10131 bp, 7 predicted proteins | sample 41926metaG_FD_202084 | JGI IMG/M metagenome (GOLD analysis project Ga0265332, IMG submission 202084) | Rhizosphere microbial communities from Carex aquatilis grown in University of Washington, Seatle, WA, United States - 4-19-26 metaG | ecosystem: Host-associated > Plants > Roots > Rhizosphere >...
GCCCGGCCAGGCCGGCGGCAACGGCAAGGCCGCCGTCCACTTCCGCGTTCGCGACACGGGTGTCGGCATCCCGGCCGAAAAGCAGAGCCTGATCTTCGACGCCTTCTCCCAGGCCGACACCTCCACGACACGCCGCTACGGGGGTACCGGGCTAGGCTTGACGATCAGCGCCCAACTGGTTCAGGCGATGGGTGGCCACATCGGAGTGGAAAGCACACCCGGCAACGGCAGCACCTTCCACTTCACCGCCCATTTCGATCATGGACAGCAGGCCGCGGCGATCGACGATGAAGCCCACCTGGACAACCTGCCGGTACTCGTCGCAGTGGATAACCCGGCGGAACGGGCTATGCTGGTAGAACTGCTCGAACAGTGGCGGATGGCGCCGCTGGCCATGCCCGATGCGGCCAGCACCCGGCGCGAACTGGCCGAGGCCAGTAGCAACGGCCATCCCTTCCGGGTTGTCATCGTCAGCACGCAACTCCCCGACGCCGAGGGCTTCGAACTAGTCCGGGACATCCGGCGGGTCACCCAGCAGCAACCCTGCATCATCATGCTGGCCGGGGAAGGCCGGCGCGGCGACGGCGCCCGCTGCCGGGAGCTGGGGATGTCTGCCTACCTGCCGATGCCGGTACAAGCCTCCGACCTGCTGAACGCCATACTGCTGTCGATCGAATCCGTCGATGCGCAAGAGCACGACCGCAGCCTGATCACGCGCCATAGCCTGCGTGAGCAACGACGGCAGTTGCGCATTCTGCTCGCCGAGGACAACATCGTGAACCAGACCCTCGCGCTGCGCCTGCTCGAGAAACTCGGACACCAGGTCGAGGTCGCCAACAACGGCGCGGAAGCCGTCGAACTGCATGCCCACGGACATTTCGACATCATCCTGATGGATGTCCAGATGCCCGTCCTCGGCGGCTTCGAAGCTACCGCCCGGATACGAGAAAGAGAAACTGCCGGTATGTCCCGCACCCCCATCATCGCCATGACCGCCCACGCCATGAAAGGCGACCGGGAACGCTGCCTGGAAGCCGGCATGGACGGTTACCTCTCAAAGCCGGTCCATGCCCCCGATCTGGTCGAAGTGCTGATCAACAACGTCGGGCACGGCGATCCGGCTCCGCTCCCGAGCACCGAAGCGACTCCGAGTGGCGCTCCCATCTTCGACCGCGAGAGAGTACTCGCCAACCTGGGTGACGACGCAGAGCTGCTGGATCAGCTGATCGAGATGTATGCCGAAGACGAAGCGCGCATGGTGACCACCGTGGATGCCGCCGTAGCCGCCGGCGATGCCGAGGCGCTCTACAACGCGGCCCACGCGCTGAAGGGGGCGGTTTCCAATTTCTGCGCCGAACGGGCCCAGGCCAAGGCCCAGCAACTGGAGCGACTGGGTCGTGAGAAGCAGTTGGCCGATGCGCCGGCCATCCTCGCCGAATTGCACGAGGAACTGGTCGCGCTGCGGGAAGCCTTCTGCCTCCCGCCCAGGTAATCCACTCAGCTCCGGGCCTGGATCAGTTCGACCTTGTAGCCGTCCGGGTCTTCGACGAAAGCGATCACCGTCGTGCCGTGCTTCATCGGGCCAGCCTCGCGGACGACCTTGCCGCCGCGCGCCTTGATCGCCTCACAGGCGGCGTAGGCATCCGGCACTTCCAGTGCGATGTGGCCGTAGGCCGTGCCAAGCTCATACGAATCGACGCCCCAGTTGTGGGTCAGTTCGATGACGGCTCCTTCCGACTCATCCTGATAGCCGACGAAAGCCAGCGTGAACTTGCCTTCCGGATAGTCGTGCCGGCGCAGCAGGCGCATGCCGAGCACTTCGGTGTAAAAGGCGATGGAGCGGTCGAGATCGACGACCCGGAGCATGGTGTGCAGAAGGCGCATGGAGTTCTCCTCGGTTCAAATGTACGGAAGGGATGCCGCCACCTGACGGAGCGCTTGGCGGGCGGCGAGGTGATCGGGATATAAAGACTCCACTACGGACCAGAAGCGCGGCGAGTGGTTCATCTCGACCAGATGGGCGACCTCGTGGGCCACCACGTAGTCGATCAGCCCCAGCGGCAGATGGATCAGCCGCCAGTGCAGGCGGATGCCACTGCGGCTGCTGCAACTGCCCCAGCGCGTGCGCGCATTGGTCAGCCCCACGGCGGGTATCGGGCGCCCGAGGCGGAGGCAGAACTCCTCGACCCGGTTGGAAAACAACTCCAATCCGCGCTGCTGCAAGCCACGCAACAGTAGCCGGCGGGCATCGCCGCCGCTGCGCAGGGCCAACTCGAGAACACGCTCAGGTCCGGATTCGTGCCACAGGACCCGGTTATTGCCACGCCCGAGGCGGAGATGCCAGGTGTCGCCGAGCAGCGGCAGCACCGCCCCGTCCTCCGGCACGAAGGCTGGCCGCGGGGTGGCCAGCGGCCGGTGGTGCAGCTTGTCGATCACCCAGTCCGAATGGCTGCGGATGAAGGCCTCCACATCCCGCAGCAATACCCGCTGCGGGACGCCGACAGTCAAGCCACGATCGTCGATGCGCAGCCCGAGGGTCTTGCGCACGCTGCGCCGCAGCCGATAGACGATCCGCTGACCGTTCAGGACGATCTCGCGGGTCTCGACCGCCGGTGCCGTCACGCCTGGACCGCCTCCTTACGGGAATGGCCGCGGTAGTGGTGCGGGAACAGGCGACGCATCTCGGCCTCGATCCACTTCTCGGCAAGGGCGTTGATCTGGTCGGCGGACAGGCCGGTAGTGTCGATCACCGGCCCGACGCTCACCACCACTTGGCCCGGGCGCTTGAAGAAGGCATTGCGCGGCCAGAACTCACCGGCATTGTGGGCCACCGGCACCACCGGCGTGCCGGTCTGCGCGGCCAACCAGGAACCGCCTGCCTTGTAACGCTTCTTGCTGCCTGGCGCGACGCGGGTACCTTCCGGGAAGATCGTCACCCACAGGCCATCGGCCAGGCGCTCGCGCCCCTGCGCCTCCACCTGCGCTAGCGCATCCTTGCCGGCGGCCCGGTCGATCGCGATCATCGGCATCTGGGCGATGCCCCAACCGAAGAAGGGCACCTTGTGGATTTCCTTCTTCATGACGAAGACCATCGGCGGAAAGATGTCCTGCAGCATGATGGTTTCCCAGGCCGACATGTGCTTGGACACCACGATGGCTGGGCCCTTGGCCGGAATGTTCTCGGCGCCAATCAGGCGGTAGGGGATCCCCAGCACGTGCTTGATGACCCAGCCCATGATGCGCGGCCAGCCACGGATGATCTTGTGGCGGGTTTTCGGCCCGAAGGGGAAGGTCGCCATGGCAATCACCGCATACAACGGGGTGAAGATGCCCAGGGCCAGCATGAACAACAGATTGCGGATCAGAACCACGGAACGAACACCTTCAGGCGGTAAGCTGCGCGACAACGGCCGCCAGATCGGGATGGATTTCGGTGCCCTCGGGCAGCGCCGGATCGACCTTGGTCTTGACCCCCTTTCCGGTCAGCACGAGGTAGGGCTTGCAGCCCACCGCGACGCCGGCCTGCAGGTCGCGCAGGCTGTCGCCGACCACCGGCATGCCGGTCAGATCCACGTTGAAACGCTCTGCGATCTGGATGAACATGCCCGGCTTGGGTTTGCGGCACTCGCAGGTAGAGTCCGCCGGATGCGGGCAGAAGAAGATCCCGTCCAGGCGGCCACCGACCTGGGCCAGGGCCTTGGTCATCTTCTCGTTGATGGCGTTGAGGGTGTCCATGTCGAAGAGGCCGCGCCCGACCCCCGACTGGTTGGAGGCCACCACCACCCGCCAGCCCGCCTCGTTGAGGCGGGCAATGGCTTCCAGGGAGCCGGGAATCGGCTTCCATTCCTCGGGTGACTTGATGAACTGGTCGGAGTCGAAATTGATGACCCCGTCCCGGTCTAGCACGATCAGCTTCATGGACAGACTTCCTCAGGTGGACAGACGGGAGATGTCGGCCACCTGATTCATCAGGCCGGCCAGCTGGTTCAGCAAAGCCAGGCGGTTCTGACGCACCAGCGGCTCCTCGGCCATCACCATCACCTCGTCGAAGAAGCGGTCCACCGCCGCACGCAGGCCGGCGAGGACGCGCAGCGCGTCGGTATAGGCCTCGTTCTGGAAGTGGGAACGGGCCAGCGGCGCGACTTCGACGATGGCGTGGAACAAGGCCTTCTCGGCCTCCTCCACCAGCAGCGCCACATCGGGTTCGCCGATCGGGCCCTCGGCCTTCTTGAGGATGTTGACGATCCGCTTGTTGGCGGCGGCCAGCGCAGCCGCTTCCGGCAGTTGCTGGAAGGCCACGACGGCTTCGAGTTTCGGTACGACCAGATCGATGCGGGTCGGCTTGAGGGCCAGCACCGCGTCCACGACGTCCTGAGCATGACCAGCGTCGCGCAGGGTGTTGCGCAGGCGCTCGAGGATGAAGTCATACAGCGGGCCATCCACCTCGGCGGTCAGCACGCCCGGGGTGAAGGCGGCCACGGAGACCTTGATCAGCTCGGCCAGGTCGAGAGGCAGCGGCGCTTCCATCAGGATTCGCAGCACGCCCAGGGCCGCACGGCGCAGGCCGAACGGGTCCTTGTCGCCGGTCGGGATCTGGCCGATGCCGAAGAAGCCGACCAGCGCGTCGAGCTTGTCAGCCAGCGCCAGCGCACGGCCGATGTTGCTGTCGGGCAGCGCGTCGCCGGCAAAACGCGGACGGTAGTGCTGCTCGATGGCCTCGGCGACCACCGGCGCGGCGCCTTCGGCCAGCGCGTAGTAGCGGCCCATGGTGCCCTGCAGCTCGGGGAACTCGCCGACCATGTCGGTCAGCAGGTCGGCCTTGGACAGCAACGCGGCGCGGTTGGCCTGGTTCTCGTCGGCGCCCAGCAGGCCGGCGACCTTGCGGGCCACGGCGGACAGGCGCTCGACGCGGTCGCCGAGAGAGCCCAGCTTGTTGTGGTAGACCACCGAGCCGAGCTTGACGACGCGCGGCGTGAGGCCGGCCTTGATGTCCTGCTCGAAGAAGAAGCGCGCGTCGGACAGGCGCGGACGCACCACGCGCTGGTTGCCGGCGATGATGTTGGTCGGATCGGCCAGCTCCATGTTGGAGACGATCAGGAAGCGATTGAGCAGCTTGCCGGACGGGTCGAACAGCGGGAAGTACTTCTGGTTGGCGCGCATCGTCAGGATCAGGCATTCCTGCGGCACAGCCAGGAACTCGGCCTCGAACTCGCCGACGTAGACGGTCGGATGTTCGACCAGCGCACTCACCTCATCCAGCAGGTCGGCATACTCGCCCAGCGTGGCGTGCTGGCGGCCGGCTTCCGACACCAGCTGCTTCTCGATGTTGGCGCGGCGCTCGGCAAAGTCGGGAATGATCTTGCCTTCGGCCAACAAGGTCGGCTCGTAGGCATCGGCAGTGGCGATCTCGATGTCGCCCTTGCTCATGAAGCGGTGGCCACGGGTCGTGCGGCCAGACTGGATGTCGAGCACCGAACCGGGCACCACGTCGGCGCCGTGCAGCATGGTCAGCTTGTGGGCGGGACGCACAAAGGTCGCATCGCCGTCGCCCCAGCGCATGACCTTGGGAATCGGCAGCTGCTTCAGCGCATCCTGCACGATACCGGCCAGCACGTCGGCCAGCTTGGCGCCGGCCACGGTAGCGGTGTGGAACAGCGCTTCGGCCTTGCCGTCCATGCGGCGCTCGAAGCTCGCCACGGCGGACAGCGGGATGCCCTTGGCTTCCAGCTTCTTGGTCAACGCCGGAGTCGGCTGGCCGTCAGCGGTCAGTGCCACGGACACCGGCATGATCTTCTCGGTAACGTCCTTGGCGGCCGCCTCGGGCAGCACGTGGGCGATGGTCACCGCCAGCCGGCGCGGCGTGGCGAACCAGCGGAAGGTGCCATCGGCTGCGGCCAGGCCGCGGGCGCGCAGGCCGGCGACGATACCGTTGGAGAAGGCCTGGCCGAGCTTGGGCAGGGCCTTGGGCGGGAGTTCTTCGGTCAGCAGTTCAACGAGCAGGGTCGCGCCGGTCATCACGCGGCCTCCTTCTTCAGCATCGGGAAGCCGAGGGCTTCGCGGGAGTTGTAATAGGCCTGGGCCACTTCACGGGCCAGCGCACGCACGCGGCCGATATAGGCGGCGCGCTCGGTGACGGAGATCGCCCCACGGGCGTCGAGCAGGTTGAAGGTGTGGGAGCACTTCATGACCATCTCGAAGGCCGGCAGCACCAGCGGTACGGCCAGCAGGCGCTTGGCCTCGCCTTCGTACTCGCCGAACAGGCGGAACAGCCATTCCACGTTGGAATGCTCGAAGTTGTAGGTGGATTGCTCCACCTCGTTCTGGTGATAGACATTGCCGTAGGTCACCGGCGTACCGTCCGGGCCGATCGACCACACCAGGTCATAGACGTTCTCGACGCCCTGCAGGTACATGGCCAGGCGCTCGAGACCGTAGGTGATCTCGCCCAGCACCGGCCGGCAGGACAGGGAACCGACTTCCTGGAAGTAGGTGAACTGGGTGACCTCCATGCCATCCAGCCAGACTTCCCAACCCAGCCCCCAGGCGCCCAGCGTCGGCGACTCCCAGTCGTCCTCGACGAAGCGGATGTCGTGGGCGTTGGGATCGATGCCCAGCGCACGCAGGCTGTCGATGTAGAGCTCCTGGATGTTGGCCGGCGACGGCTTGAGCACCACCTGGTATTGGTAGTAGTGCTGCAGCCGGTTGGGGTTCTCGCCGTAGCGGCCGTCTTTCGGGCGCCGGGACGGCTGCACGTAGGCGGCATTCCAGTGTTCCGGGCCGATGGCACGCAGGAAGGTGGCGGTATGGAAGGTGCCGGCGCCGACCTCGATGTCGTAGGGCTGGAGCAGGGTGCAGCCGTGCTCGGCCCAGAAGTTCGAGAGACGCAGGATGATCTGCTGGAAAGTCGGTTTTTGGACGGACATGGAGTCTCCGCGGCGAGTGCCGCGCGAATTTGGGCAAAGCGCGGATTTTACTGGGTTTCTGCGTACAGGGGAGCGCCGACGCTTTGAAGCCGCTCCCAACGCTCAATCAGCCAGCTGCGCAGATTCTGTCAAGAAATTGGACACACAAGCCGTAAACAAGAGCAGATATATACAACATCGGTCAGCCGGTATCCCTACATAAACCGGCGGCACCTGAGCAAATCAGGTTTGAGGAGAGGATCCATCATGAAACTGGAAAACCTGCGCGTCGCCACGCGCATGCGGCTACTTGTCGCCTTGACCCTGCTCGGCCTGGTCGCCTTGTGCGCCGTGAGCCTGGCCCACCTACACAACAGCATGATGGACGACCGCAAATTACAGACCCAATACCTTGTGGAAAGTGGTCTGGGCGTCGTCGACCATTATCACAAGCTCTCCCAAGCCGGCACCCTCAGTGAAGCCGACGCGCAAAAGGCCGCCAAGGACGCCCTGCGCAACGTCCGCTATGCCGGCAACAACTACCTGTTCATCGTCGACAACCGCAGCCACTACGTGATGCTGCCCCCCAAGCCGGAACGGGAAGGTACCGATGCCAGCGGTCTGAAGGATACCAACGGCAAGACAATGATCACGGAGATGGTCAGGGTCGCCACCGCGGGCGGTGGCTTTGTGGATTACTGGTATCCGAAGGCCGGCGAGACCACGCCGCAACCGAAGCTGTCCTACGCAGCCCCGTTTGCCCCGTGGGGCTGGGTGCTGGGTACCGGCATCTATGTGGATGATGTGGACAGCCAGTTCCGCTCCATCGCCGGCCTGCTTGGCAGCATCTCGCTCGCTCTGCTGGCCTTGCTCGGCATCGTCGGCTGGCGTGTCAGCACCAGTGTCACCAGCCAGCTCGGCGGCGAACCAACCGAGGCCACCGCGGTGATGCAGCGCGCCGCCCAAGGCGACTTGACCGCCAACCTTGGAACCGTTCAGAGCGGCAGCATGCTCGGCGCCCTCGACACCATGGTCAGCGCTCTGCGCAGCATGATGGGTGAGATCAACAGCGGGGCCAATCAACTGGTACATAACGCCGACCACATCAGCCGCGTGTCGAGCGAGGTTGCCGAAGCAGCCGAACGACAGTCCGATGCCACCACGTCGATGGCCGCCGCGATGGAGGAGCTGACCGTCAGCTCCAGCCATATTTCGGCCAGCGCGCTGGAAACCGAAGAGAACTCCCAGGAGGCGATGCGCCTGGCCGCCGAAGGCAGCCAGCGGGTGGACCAGGCGGCCGGCGCGATCCGCAAGATGTCGGAAACCGTCACCAGCGCCTCCGGGCGCATCCTGGCCCTGGAAGAGCGCATCGGGCAGGTCTCGTCGATCGCCAACGTGATCAAGGAAATCGCCGGCCAGACCAACCTGCTGGCGCTCAACGCGGCCATCGAAGCCGCCCGCGCGGGTGAGCAGGGCCGCGGCTTCGCGGTGGTCGCCGACGAGGTACGCAAGCTGGCCGAACGGACCTCCTCGGCCACCACCGAGATCGAGCAGATGATCGCCGGCATCCAGAGCGACACCAGTAGCGCCGTCGAGGCGATGAACGCCGCGCTGCCCGAAGTGGATCAGGGCGTCGCGCTGGCCGCATCAGCCGCCGAGGCCCTGCACGCCATCGAGAGCGGCGCCCGCCAGACCCTTGAACGGGTCCGCGAGATCGCCGACGCGACGCGGGAACAGAGTGCCGCCAGCACTTCCATCGCGCAACGTGTCGAGGAAATCTCGACGATGGTGGAAAGCACCACGGAGAACATCCGCGGTGCCGCCGATGCTGCGGTCGGCCTGGAGAAGATCGCCTTCAGCCTGAAGGATCAGATCGGCCGCTTCCGCGTCTGAACGAAACGGAAGCCTTGCGGCAAGGCACGCATGGCGGGGGCGAGTTCATTCGCCCCCGTGTTTTTTTACGAACCCTTTTTCCAGGCCGACGATGACCGCCATCAGCACCGCAGCAGCGGCAATCTCTGCCCACGCGGCAGCCGGTGGCGGCGCCGACGCGAAAACCCGGTTCATCGCCGGCAGCCACGTGAATAGCCCCTGCAGGGCCAGCATCGCGACGATCCCCGCCCAGAACCAGGGGTTAGAGAACCATCCACAGCGCCAGAACGGACCGCGCAGGTTGCGGCAATTGAAGAGATAGGCGATCTCCCCGCCCACGAAGACATTGACCGCCACCGTGCGCGCCTCCTCCAGCGTCGCCCCCAGCCCCCGCCAGCGCAGGAACAGGCCGAAGGACGCCACCAGCAGCAAGGCCCCGACCAGCACGATGCGCCGCACCAGCAGACGATCGACGATGGGCGTACCGGGCGGGCGTGGCGGGCGCCCCATCACATCGCCCTGGATCGGCTCGAAGGCCAGCGCCAGACCCAGCAGGACCGCCGTGGTCATGTTGATCCACAGTATCTGCAGCGGCGTGATCGGCAGCGTCACGCCGGCCAGCACCGCAAAGAGAATCACCAGCCCCTCGCCGAAATTGGTCGGCAGGGTCCAGATGATGAACTTCACCAGGTTGTCGTAAACGCCGCGCCCTTCTTCCACCGCGGCCTCGATGCTGGCGAAGTTGTCGTCGGTGAGGACCATCGCGGCGGCCTCCTTGGCGACCTCGGTACCGCCTGCGCCCATCGCCACGCCGATGTCGGCAGCCTTCAGGGCCGGCGCGTCGTTCACCCCGTCGCCGGTCATCGCCACCACTTCGCCGTTGGCCTGCAGGGCCCGTACCAAACGCAGCTTCTGCTCGGGCTCGACGCGGGCGAAGACATGGACGTCCCGTACGACGTCACGCAGCCCGTCCGCGTCGAGCCGGGCGAGCTCACGGCCGGTCAGGGCCCGCGCGCCCTCCTCGACCAAGCCCAGTTGGCGGGCGATCGCCAGCGCCGTCACCGCGTGGTCGCCGGTGATCATCTTGACCGTGATACCGGCCCGGTGGCACGCGCGGATAGCGCCGATTGCCGCCTGGCGGGGCGGATCGAGCATCGCCTGCAGGCCGAGGAAGCACAAGCCGTCGGCCAGGGTGGTCTCGTCCAGCGTTTTCGCCGCAGTCGGCAAACAGGCGAAGGCCAGCACCCGCAACCCTTCGGCGGCCAGGCCACGCGCCACCTCATGGACGGCCTGCGCGTCGAGCGGAATCACGCTACCGTCGCCGTCGAGCATGTGCGTGCAGCGGCGCAGCACGACT